>JABAHQ010001648.1_pt1 | contig 24064 bp, 23 predicted proteins | sample 7062091 | NCBI WGS metagenome assembly JABAHQ01 (sample SAMN14534359, study PRJNA622989) | marine sediment metagenome | biome: marine biome [ENVO:00000428]; feature: marine pelagic biome [ENVO:01000023]; material: deep marine sediment [ENVO:00002113] | place: India: Gulf of Kutch | collected...
AACACCGGGTTATGCAAAGCTCCCTTCGGAGAAGGGGGGATAAAATTTTTTCTCTGCGGGCTCTGTTCCCTCTGCAGTGCCAAAGCCTTCCATCCTCTCCCCGTGAGGGGAGAGGGGTTTTGGTTTTTCGCCGAACTGGGAAACGCCGGGTTAGGCAAAGCTCTCTTTCAAAAGAGGGCAAAGGTTATTCCGAACTTTCCAGGGTGACGGGAGAATTAATAGGGTCCGGGGGGCCGGGGGAAAGGGAGTGAAAAACCTTATTCCGGCCCGTGGCTCAGCCATACGGCTGTGCCACATCCTGGGGACCGGAAGTTTGTTCGGTTTATTATTCTTCCAACCAGGCGACGACTTTGAAGTTGTCCTGACTGGACTGCTGGGCCAGTTGCAGTGCCGCGCAGGAGTATCGGACTTCAAAGATACCCCCCATGTTGATCACCGACGGGTCGCCGCCGACCAGCACGGAACCGAAGACGCTGAACTTACCATTGCCGGAGACCTGGCTGGAACAGGTGGGACACCCGCCGACGAGGACCAGGCCGTTCCACTGCAGGCGGCCGTCCAGGTTGAGATCGCCGTCGACGATCAGAATGCCATATCCTTCCGCCTGCGTTGAGGGCGGACCACTGGCGGTGGTGACGGTCACATCGCCATGCACATAAAGAATGGTCGGGTCCGACAGCGTTCCCAGAATCCCGCCGGTGGCGTTGCCGGCGATGGTGGTGCTGCCGAAGATTTCGTTGTCCGGCATGTCGGCAAATCCGTCGCCGTTGCCGTCTTCCGTCAGGGTCTGCCACAGGTTCTCGGCATCATCCTGGACGAAATCGGTCTGGCCGTTGGTGTAACTGGGCGAACCGCCGTCACCGGTGATGGAAGGCGTACCGTTTTGCAGAAAACAGGTGGCCAGGGCCGGATCGTTGGAGCAGTCCGGAAGGTTGTCGTAATACGGGGTTCCGGATTCGGAAGCCATTCCCGCCGAACCGTCGCATGAAGGATCGAGGGTGCCGTCCATGGCATAGCCGTTGGTGCCGTCGCCGCCGCTGATATCGGAGGCACCGGAAACGTTCATCAGCGACCGCGGTCCCACCATGGTGACCCCGGCGGGAAACAGTGTCGGATCGATCTCATATTTGTACACCAGGGCCTTGATGGTTTTCTGGGTGCCGTCGGCGGTGGTGCCGATGGATTCCACCCATACCGAGAAGTCGGCATCCAAATAAGCGTCGATAGCGGCGTTACCGTCGGCGTTGTCTTCATTGTCGTACATGCGAATTTTATAGGTTCCGCCGTTGAAAGCGACTTCGTTGTAGTCGATGCCATTGAACGTCACTTGAGTACCGACGCCGGCGAACAGGCCGTCGTCGCCGCCGCTGTTCGGGACGCCGTCGGGTCCCGGAAGCATGGTGGAAAAGTAAGCGCCGCCGTTTTTAATCACGTCCTTGGCGTGTTCGATACCGGCATCCGCCACATAAAAGGCATCTTTCGACTGCTGGAAATTGGTGGTGCGGCTGAAGTCCTGCGTGGTCATTTGCAGAGCGGCGGGTACCAGGGCCGCCAGGGCGATCAGCAACAGCAATACCGCCACCATAACGGCGCCGGATTCGTTCTTGAAATGTCGACAGGTCTGTTTTCTTTCTTCTCTATTCATAATGCACTTTTCCCATTTATAAATGCTTAAACTCCGTTATTTCTTAAATTCAGATCGGAATTGAAAGTAATATTGGCGTTCGGGTTGATGACATCCTCCATGCCCAGAACGACCTCAACGTTACGCACCAGTTTATAATTGTTGGCGGTCGTCAGATTCAACGTCGCCCCCGCGGCATCCTTGTAGACAAACGAAAGGCCGCCGATATTGGTGGCGATGGGGGTGGTCACCGCCGGGCTGGCAAAAGCGTCGGCATCCATCGCGAATAATAACTGTTCGTTGAGGCCGTCGTAGGAATACATCAGCACGTGAATCTTGCTGATCATAATGCCATCGGAAGTCGAGTGATTGGTGCTCATGGTCGAGGCCGAGTAATTTGCCGGAGCCCCCGGTATATTGGTGAAGCTCAAGCGGCCGGCACCCGTATTGACCCCGGTCAACTGAACCAGTTGCCCCCAGTTCAAATCCAGAGTTCCGGAATTGTCCAGAAACTGCGTATAGCGGCGAATCTGCATGATGGAGACCCAGTCGCCGACCTGGAATTGCGACGCGTCTTGCACATCGATTTGAGTGGCGCCCGCGGCAACATCGGCAACCGCCATGGTATGGATGTTATCCGTATTGGCGATCAGAACCAGGCTATCGGCGTCCGACGAGTCCATGATTCCCATGCCCGCCGGCACTCCCAGTCCCGACATCAGGATGTTGTCGCTCAAGTCCGTCAGGATGATCCGGCCCGTGGCCCGGACATTGGTTTCCTGTCTTTCCGTACGCAGAAGTTTTTCCTGCCGGTTGAAGGTGTAGATCGCGGTGCCCAGAATCATCATACTGATCACCATGGTGATCAGCAGTTCGATCAGGGTGAAACCGTTTTGATTTTTAGGAGATGTAATTTTCATAAGAGCCGTTGAGTTTTAAGTATCCAGAATATTGGTCGACAAACTGGTGGACGTGGTTCCCCTGCCTTCCCAGGTGAGGGTGACGGTGACCACCAGTAACGGTGTGTTGGTGTCATCAATCGTCCAGGTTCGGGTGAAGACTCCGGTTCCCGCGGCGCCGGTGATGTTGCCCTGCCGGTCCACGCCTTCACCGGCGGTGTTGGAGTTCGCGGCGGTCAGAGTATTCTGCAGGGCCTGGTTTCGAATGTCTTCCAGTTTTTCCCGGGCCAGTTCCGTGGCCAGGGTTTTCCGGTCCTGATTGGCATTCTGAGTGACCATCCCACCGGAAAAGGACCCGTACGCGATCAGCCCATACGCCAGCAATATCGCCGCGATCAGGACTTCGATTAAGGTAAAACCCGATTCGTTTTGAGTCTGTCTCATAAGCTTTCTAAGGTATAGAGAGATTGAAAACCAGCCAGAGCGTTTAAAAACAATGGCTTTTCTAGTATAGAGCCAGTTTCCTGCCTCTGCTCGAAATTTTTGATCTTTTTATCCGAACTATAACAAGCAAAAATCAAGCCAACCCTAATGATGTCTGTCAGTTATGGGAGAATATCCCGTAACAGTTTTAATAATAACAACCTATGGGATTTATGAATTGCAGCAAAAAGTTCGGTTTGCGAATTTATACCCCGCTTGGGTGACGATTTTGGGTGATTTTAACGATCTGGATTAACAAAAATTGTCAATTGAGAGAAGATTCCCTGCAGGATATTGAGAGGCCTATCATATTCACTTTATTTTCAATAGGTTATCTATTCTTGTTGGGAAAATGGAAACCTGCGTCCCCCGTGTTCACCGGGTCAAAAATTATAAAAATGTATAACAGAAGCAGAGGGGCTACTGCCAGGGGGGTGAGGCGCCGGGGGCGGGTTTCATAAAAGAGATTTCCCCGCTGGCGCTCATGAACTTGATCACCCGGATATTGTCGTTGGTTTCTCCAAGGTCCTGCGCGGGGATCAGATAGATCGCCCCATTGGTGCTGATGCCTCCCTTGGTCTTGAAATAAAACTGGTGTCCGCCTCCAACCAGGTCCACCGGATCGCTGACGGTGCCATTGCCCCACACATTGTGTACGGGGGGTTCCTGGTTAACGCCGAAATTGACATCCGCCGGCAATTCAATTCCGCGATGGGGTTCTCCCTGATCGTAGGCGCCGTTGTTGTTGGTGTCTTCAAAAATGGTGTAGACGGAAGTGCCCTTGAACGTGACCCAGACCCGGTGCTTGTTTTTGATGGCGGTGCTGGCGGCGAGTTTCAGGTTGGATATCAGTTTCATGGCTTCGTTGTCGATCGTTGAACCCTCGGTCCATTTCATGAAACGGGGAACCGCGAAAACGATCACGATGATGACAATGATGACGCCGGTGACGATCTCGGGAATCGGTGCTGGTTTTTTTTCGTCGGCCATAGACCTGAATGCAAAAAGATGGAATCCGCAAGGGGAACTCAGGGTATCCGCAACCTCTGATAACGGTTGTTCTGGCAGGGTTTTTTACAAAAGTGCCAGTGTTTTTATTGTAACAAAGGAATTTTTAATCGGGAAAAAAATGTAGGGTCGCCTGCGCCGGGGCGACTAAGCAGTTAAGACACACGATCACCCGGAGGTGCGATATGACCCAATTGGAAACGATTGAATCCGTTATTCCCAGAGTTCCCTGTCCCATCTGCCTGAACTCCAGGCTGGAAGTGGCCCTGGTGTGCGATACCCCGCGCAACCCTTGCGACTACCAGGCGGTTTGCGGCCATTGCGGTTACCGTTTCATGGTATCCAGCGATGTCAAAACGATGGAAGAATTATGGCCTCGCGTTGAGAGTCAGATCATTCAGAAAGGGTGTCCGCAATGCGGCGACCACAAACTCCGCACGGAGTTTGTTTGCGATGTGAAATCGGAAGATTGTTATTTCGTGGTGCGTTGTTCGGACCACGGCCATTACAGCCAGGTGCGGGGGAATTCCATCCAGTATCTGTTCAGTTGAGTGTTTGGGATCAGGTGATCTGCGGATTGATGGGGATGAGTTGCGCATCCATTTTTTTCTCTGAAGTCAGCAGGTCGAGGGCGGCGTAAATGGGATCCAGGCCGCGGGAAACCGTTCCCTCGATATGCAGGTAAAAAGTTTTTTTGTGCGAACTTTTGTCTTCGTCGATATTCGAGTCCAGGTGCAGAATATTTAAACCCGCATCCGCCAGGGCGGTGGTGACCTCTTCCACGATTCCCAGCCGGTCGTCCGCGTACACGCTGATGCGCACGTCCGGTTCCACATGGTGTTCCATGCCGCCGGACAGTTTGCTGATGTGGGGGGTGAGATCCAGGGACCGGCTGAGGGGTTGGACGATTTCTTCCAGCCGGTCCAGGCTGCCGTTCCATTGCACCATCACCATAATCGTGAAGTTACTGCCCAGCCGCGCCATGGAGGAGTCCCCCAGGTTGCACCCGGCCTTGCACAAGGCGGCGCTCACCCGGGCGACGAGGCCCGGTTGGTCTTTGCCGACCAGCGATAGCATGTACCAGTTTTCCATGGAATCCGTTTCTTTAGAATGAAATGAACGAGCCGGGTTATTGTGGCAAAAAACCGGAAAGCTGTAAAGAAAGAGTGAACTGAATTCTGATGTTTTTAAAAACGGATTCGTCCATAAACCGATACCCCCCTGGCTTCCCCTCCTCTCCGCGACCCCCGGGAAGCTTGTGAGACGGAGATTTCCAAACCGGACTTCTCTTTCACCGATTTATCCCGCAATAACCGTTAAGCGCGGTTTTTCACCTTGAAAAAACCGCGCCCTCGGGGAGTGTTAATACTTTTGAAAATGATCCCTTATTTATCATATACTTAGAACAATGATCAAAAACTGGTTCAACAGTTTCAAGTATTACTGTTTTCCCTTGTGGCTGCAGAACGCCTGGTTGCGGGTGCGTTTTGCCTGCTCCAACAGTTGGATGAACGTCCGTCTGATGTGGGTGACCGGCGACCGGGGGACCTGGATTTTTTTCGGGTCGGTGGGTCTGGGTTTCGCCATCCTGTCTGGTTTGATGTACAGCGCGGTGGAGGGAGAGTTTGTCCAGCGCGACATCCATTGTCTCGCCAGGAATATCTATCATGAAGCCCGCGGTGAACCGGAAAAAGGGCGCCTGGCTGTGGCCAAGGTGACTCTGAACCGGGTGGCTTCCTCCCGGTTTCCCAATACCATTTGCGATGTGGTGTATGAACAAAGGTGGGATCGCCGGCGCAAACGGTACGTCGGTGCCTTTTCCTGGACCGAATTGGATTTGCCGGTGAAAATAAAAAGCCGGCATTGGAAAAAGGCCTGGCAGGCGGCCGAGGCGGTTTATGAGAATCCACAAATCATCGATCTGAAGGGCGCGATGTTTTATCACGCCCGGAGAATCAAACCCCGCTGGGCCAGACAAAAAAAACGCGTCCGGAAAATCGGCCGCCATATTTTCTACAAATAAAATTTTTTCAAGAGGGCCGTCCTATCAGAAACCGGGGCAAGGGTTTGTTTGGCCTCTTGCCGCCGGGCGGGTGGGGGGGAGCAAAGCAGGTGGGCCGGCAGGGATGGAGGAGGCCGGTTATTCCGAGAATCCTGTCATTCGCCGCACTTTATCGGCATTCCTTGTCTTGATATTTTGAGTGATATCCGTGATGCTGGGGGTACGATGTTCTCGAGGCGGCGACTCCCGCCTCTGAGGGCTTTTTTATATTGAACAGTGTTCGATGACTTTAAACAAACACAAATTAATTCCTGTCTTCACACTCCTCATCACCGGGTGTTTGACAGTGCTCCTGGGCTGGTTTTTGGACTTGCGGGAAAAAGATCAGATTCATAGAGAAGTGCAATTGACCACGGTTTCGATCAAAAAGGAGATCCGGGCACGATTTGAGCCGCAGGTTCTGGCTCTCATTCGCATGGCGAAACAGTGGGAGTTTAAAGGTGGAATGGAGCAGGCGGAATGGGAACAGCAAGCCTCCATTTTGCGGGATCAATACCGGAACTTCCAGGCGATTGAATGGGTCGACCCCTCTTTTCATGTGCGATGGATTTCACCCTTGCAGGGAAATGANNTGGATTTCACCCTTGCAGGGCAATGAGCGTGCGCTGAATCTGAATCTGGCCTTTGAGGAAAACCGAAAGATCGCATTGCAAAAGGCTCGCGACAAAAATGGGGTCACGGCCACCCGGACGATCGATCTGGTCCAGGGCGGGAAAGGGTTTCTGGTTTATGTGCCCATATTTTCCAAAGACCGGTTTGACGGATTTATTCTAGGGGTGTTCCAGGTTGAAGCATTCATGAATTCCATCCTTCAGGGAGAATATCTGCGCAATGTGAAGTTGCAGGTGTTTGACCGGCAAAGCAAAATTTATGAAACCGTAAATGTTCATGACGTAAACCCGGAATGGGTCCGTCAAACGGAAATCCACTTTTTTGGCGTTCCCTGGACGCTGCAACTGGGATTTACCTCCACCTATATAAACCTCATCCGGTCGCAGGCCCCGCGCCTGGTCATGATTTTCGGGATCATTTTGGGTGTTTTGCTTTCATTGAGCATCCATTTTGCCGGCGTGGCCCGGGCGAACCAAAGAAAAGCGGAACAGGCCAATAAGGCCAAATCCGAATTTCTGGCCCGCATGAGTCACGAGTTGCGCACTCCCATGAACGCGATTTTAGGCTATGCTCAAATCTTCCAGGACGAATCCGAAAACCTCGATGCCTATCAAAAGGAATATGTGGAAATCATGTTGAAGTCGGGATTCCACCTGCTGGATCTGATTGACGAGCTGTTGGACATCGCTAAAATCGAACGGGATGACATTCAATTGGAAGCGGAAGAGCTGAATGTCCAAACCCTGTTGCATGAAGTGGTGACTTCCCTGAAGCCCCTGGCCCAAGAACGGGAAATATCGTTGATTGAAGATTTCCCAAAAGGAAAAGCCACGCTTATTTGGAACGACCGGACTTTATTCAGGCAGGTGCTGATCAATTTGGTATCCAACTCGATTAAATACAACAGGGAGGGCGGGCGCGTCTGGGTCCACCTGGCCAATGGGAATAGGGAGGCTATCGAAATTCAGATCAGGGACACAGGATACGGAATCCCCGATGATAAAATCGCCACCGTGTTCGATTCCTTTTCACGGGCGGACAACTCACCGGAAAATCCCGAAGGGGCCGGATTGGGGCTTTACATCACCAAAAAATTAATTGAATTGATGAAGGGGACGGTTTCCCTGGAAAGCGAAAGGAATGTGGGGTCGACGTTTTCCATCCGGTTACCCGTAAAGTTGAAAGGGTGACCCATAAAAAATAGCCCCAAGGGGAATCGAACCCCTGTTACCGGCGTGAGAGGCCGGCGTCCCATCGCCATTCTTGGGAACCGGCTCATTTCTGAGGCCCTAAAAAATAAAGTCAAACGGGCTGATTCTCAATTATTTTTTCCGCTGATCCACATACAAAGAATTTTTGATTGATCTAAAAAGTTTTAGTTTTTCCCGCCCTATCTGATTATTAAATATCACTCATCACTCTCTAAATTTAGTAAATATAAAGGGTTTTTGGATTAATGCTATTTAATTGCAGTATCTAAAAAAAATTTGATGGATTTAAAAATAGTTTTTATTTTTTCACCCGATATGGACCTTTATACCGGACTCTTCATGCTCAATAATTATTGAACCTAAAGGATCGTTTGGTTAACACCCATCATTTCGGGGCGGATTTTCCCTGAAAAAGATTTACAAAGCGAGAATCCGCCTTTACACTTTAAAAATAGGGTTTCAAAATCTAAAAATTTTTAGATAAGGATTTTTGGGGGGGGGGTGACTCCAGGGATTTGAATATCAAATAAAAATAATAGGCTAAGAATTTCGAACATGGGTTTAGTCTTCGTTTCAGGTCTTTCTGTTGTCTTTCAATTTATTGCTGCCTGTATGATCTTAAGACTGATTTGGATTACGGGACAGGGACGGCGTTTAGCCTGGATTTTTATTTTTCTTACCATTTTACTGATGGCATCCTCCCAGATTATCGCCCTTGCCCGGATCTCCAATAATGAATTGGCCCTTCTTCATCTTGATCCTACTTCGGGGTACGTCCTACTTTATATATCAATTTTAATGCTGGCGAGTGTTGTATTAATCGGCCACTACTCCAAGTCCGTCCGCAATAGCGAACAATTGTCCGCTCAATTGGGCCGCGCCCTGGAACAATCCTTCAATGAAATATACCTGTTTGACGCCAAGACCCTTAATTTTTTTCAAGTGAACCATAGCGCCCGGCAGAACCTGGGTTACACCATGGATGAGTTGACCTCGTTCAGGTTTCTGGATTTGAATTCAGATTTCACTTCCGAAGGCTTTGAAGCGTTATGTAAGCCTCTTAAGGAAGGGAACCAGGAATCCATTTATTATAAAACGAAGTTCAAGCGTAAAAATGAAACTTTGTATCCGGTCGAAATCCGCCTGCAATTATCGAATTTTAAGACATTCCCCGTTTACTTCGCAATTGTCCAGGACATCTCGGAAAAAATAGAAGCCGAAGCAAGCCTCCGATTGATTAACAAAGAGCTTGAAAAAAGCAAAACCTATTTAGAGGTCACATTACAAAGCGCGGTGGACGGGATAGTCACCATTGATGATCAGGGAATCATAGAAACCTTCAACAAGGCGGCCGAAAACATATTTGGCTATAGCAGTTCAGAGGTTATCGGTGAAAATATCAATCTTTTGATGCCAGAGCCCTATAAGAGCCAGCATGACCAATATCTTAAAAATTATCTTGAAACCGGGAAAGCCAATATTCTGAACTTCAGCCGGGAGTTGGTGGGATTGCGGAAAGATGGAACCGAATTTCCATTGGACCTGGCGGTCAATGAAATGTTTTTGGGTAAACATCGAAAATATATCGGTTCCATACGAGACATCACTGGGCGTAAAAAAGTCGAAAGAGAACTACACAAGTTATCGCAGGCTGTCGAGCAGAGCCCCAGCACCGTTTTGATCACCGACCCCAAGGGTAATATCGAATATGTAAATCCCAAGTTTGTTGAATGCTCCGGCTACACTTTTGAAGAGGTGAAGGGAAAAAACCCGCGTATTTTAAAATCCAAAAATGTTAAATCCGGAAGGTATGATCAATTATGGGAGGTCATTACAAAAGGAAAAGAATGGCGGGGCGAATTTCAAAACACCAGAAAAAATGGGGAGGAGTATTGGGAATATGCAACGATTTCCCCTATTTTTAACGAAAAAGGAGAAATTGCCCATTATCTGTCTTTAAAAGAAGATATATCCGAGAGAAAACATAATGAGAAAAAATTATTGGAGTATTCCAATGATTTGGAAAGTATGGTCGCCCAACGAACCGCGGAACTGAATAAGGCTCTCGCGCAATCGGAAGAGGCCCGGGACAAGATAGATGGGATCCTCAAGTCGGTTTCGGATGGGCTGGTGGTTACCGATGTTCACAATCGGGTGATTTTAATGAACCCGGCCGCCGAAGATATGCTCGGGACACAACTGAGTGAGATAATTAACCAGCCCCTCGATTTTGCTATTCGGGATGAAACCCTGCGAAATCGAATTATAAAATTGCTTGGAACCAACTCATCCAATTTTCTATGCGACTTTGAACTTTCGGGGCCCGGCTCGGATCAATCCAGAATCATGCAGGCAAAAACCTCGATGATTCAGGATCAAAATGGGTCGAAAACTGGGGTAGTCACCATCATGCATGATGTGACCAATGAGCGGGAGGTGGACCGGTTGAAGACCGAATTTCTTTCAACAGCGGCTCATGAACTCCGAACCCCGCTCACAACAATACAGGGCTTTTCAGAAATTCTATTGACGAAGAAAAGTGTCAAAGCTGAAGATAAGTCCAAATACCTAACGTATATTCATGAAGAAGCTGAGCACTTAGGCGATATCATCAATGACTTGCTGGATATTTCCCGGATTGAGTCAGGTTCAGGATTTTATTTCAATAAGAAAATCTGCACTATCAGGGCTGTTTTTAATCGGGCTCTATGCTTGATCCAGGAGCATTCCACAAGGCATTCGTTTGAAGTCATTTGGCCTGATGATATCGATAATTGGTTTGTGGATGAGGGAAAAATGAATCAAGTGCTGTTAAATGTATACAGCAACGCGGTAAAATATTCTCCGGATGGGGGTCAAATAAGGACATTTATAAAGCAGTCTGATGATTATATTCAAGTTGCCATAAAGGATAATGGAACTGGAATGACCCCAGAGCAATTGGAAAATATATTTGCCAAATTCTACAGAGCCGATTCCACAAGCAAGTCAACCCCGGGCACGGGGTTGGGTATGACCATCGTCAAATATATCGTAGAAGCACATGGCGGTAAGATTTGGGTAGACAGCGATTACGGAAAGGGCACAACAGTAAATTTTATGATCCCTTTAATTTAAAATCCAGAGACCGAAAGGCCAAGGCGAAATAACAAAGCAAATAAATTGTTGGCAAAGAAAGAAATTTAATAAATGAAAAAAATACTCATTGTCGATGATCAATCCAAAATAAGGGAGCTGGTGAAGGTGACCCTTTCGGGTATCGGGGATTATCAAATTTTTGAGGCCGACACAGGTAGGTCCGCCATTGAAATTGCCCAGAAGGAAAAACCAAATATGGTTTTTCTGGATATCATGTTGCCCTATGAAATAGATGGCCTGGAAGTCACCCGGACTTTGAAAAATAACCCTCAAACGAAAGACATCGTTATCGTTCTTTTAACCGCCAAAGGACAGCGCTTGGATATGAAACAGGGATTGGAAGCCGGCGCGGACGATTATTTTGTTAAACCCTTCAATCCCACGGATTTGATTAAGAAGGTTGAATCTGTTCTCGGTTGAATTTTCTCTATGTCTTCTTACAATTGCTATGAACGACTTTAATTCGACAGAAATAAGCCATAAGCAGGCGTTAAAATATGCCAAGGAATTATCCAGATTATATAATTCCGAAAGAGAAAAGCGCAAGCAATTGGAAGTGGCGAATGAAGAGCTTGAAAAGTTGAGAAATCAGCTGGAAAAAGAAAATGTCTACCTTCGGGAAGAGGTTCAAAACGAGATGGCGTTCGGCAACATTGTCGGAAATAGCTCTGCTTTGAAAAGGGTGCTTCAAGAGATTGAATTGGTTTCAGAGTCCGATGCCACTGTATTGATCGAAGGCGAAACAGGAACCGGAAAGGAATTGGTCGCAAGGGAAATTCATCAAAGGAGCAGAAGAAACCAGCATACAATGGTCAAAGTGAATTGTGGAGCGGTCCCCCGGGATCTTTTTGAAAGTGAGTTCTTCGGGCATGTGAAGGGAGCCTATACGGGAGCCGTTAAAGATCGGGTGGGGCGTTTTCAATTGGCCGATAGAAGTACTTTATTTTTAGACGAGGTCGGAGAGATACCTCTGGATTTACAAAGTAAGTTTCTACGTGTATTGCAGGAAGGTCAATTCGAACGGGTGGGAGATGAATGTACAAAGACAGTGGATGTCCGCATTCTTGCAGCTACCAATCGCAATCTCAAAAATGAGATAAGTGAGGGTCGCTTTAGAGAAGATCTTTATTACCGACTAAGTGTCATACCCATTAGGGTCCCTTCTCTTAGAGAACGTAAGGAAGATATAGAATCCCTCGCCATCCATTTCATAAATCAAATCAGCAAACAGCTCAATACAAAGAGAGTTAGGTTTGATGAATCCCACCTTAAGCAACTTCTTTTATATGATTGGCCGGGGAATATTCGGGAGTTTCAAAATGTAATCGAGCGGGCTGTTATCACCTCAAGAAATGGACACTTAAAATTTGATTTGAACCCATCACCCTCCGATTCCGCCAATGCGCCGGAGACCTTTTCCCTGTCCCCTTTTTCGGAAAAGGACTGGAAAAATCTTGAAAGAGATAATGTTCTGGCTGCCCTCAAACAATCCAATTGGAAGATTTACGGCCCGGATGGGGCAGGGAAACTATTAGGGATAAAACCTGCGACCCTGGCCTATCGAATTAAAAAAATGGGAATAAAAAAATACCGATAAATATATCCCTGCATGGATTACGATTATTTCCTTGCAAAATAAACAATACCTGCCTTTTTAAAAATCACCACAACTGGGATATATTTTTCACAACCTCATTCCACCCTGGATTTAAAGCTCAAACAAGAATCCGCCATAACGCCAAAAAATTTTCAGCACCCAAGCAAAATTTTTGAGATTTAGGAAAAACTGAAGGTCTTTCTAAATTCCAGAATAAAAAAGCCCATCTAACTCATTGAATTTTAACATAAAAATTTGGTGGCTCGTGTCATGGGTTTTGGCATGATAGATGCATTTTTTGTCTCGCCTGCGTCAGAAAATGACTCGATATGAATTTTTCAAATCTGTCTCGACTAATTTTTCTGAAATAAATGAGGATATTTGAGGGTCTATGGAAGGTTTAATTAGTTGGGAGAGATCAGAACACATGAAAAAAATTTTATTTGTCGATGACAAGGAAAAGGTGAGAGAGTTGATATCCATAACTCTTGGAAATCAATATCAAACTTTCCAGGCGGAATCCGGGGAGAAGGCGGTGGAAATTGCGAAAACCGAAATTCCGGACTTGATTATTATGGATATTATGATGCCCGGTGAAATTGATGGGCTTGAGGCAACACGAATCTTAAAAAAAGACCCAAAAACCGGGCATTGCAAAATATTGATATTGTCCGCGAAGGGCCAAACCTCGGATATCACTTCTGGAATTAAAGCGGGCGCGAATGAATATATTGTAAAACCCTTTAATCCCACTTTTTTAGTAACGAAGATCGAAGAACTGCTTGGTATGTAAATGGATGCTCCTAATGTTGGGAAAAGTGAAAGTTCTGACGGAAANNGGAAAAACCGTTCCTAAAGATATGGCAATTTCTGTGGAACAAATTCTTAATTATGCCAAGGAATTTTCCGTGCTTTTCCGTTCTGAAAGAGAAAAGCGACTGCAGCTTGAATGGGCCATTAAAGAACTTGAACGGAGCAATAAAGACTTGGAGGATTTTGCTTTAATCGCTTCGCATGATTTACAGGAGCCCCTGAGAAAAATAATCAGTTTTGCGGATTTATTAAAAAACACTAAGGGCTCCCTCGATCCTCGTGGAACGGAATGCCTGGGTCGCCTTCAAAACGCCACCATTCGAATGCAGGGCTATATTGATGACCTCCTTCAATATTCCCGCGTAACCCGCAAAAATCTCAGCTGTCAAAACAATAATCTTAAAGAGGCGGCCTTGGAAACGATAGAGGAATTAGAAAATCTCATCCAGGAGTCCAACGGGAAAATAATTGTTAAGGAATTACCAATATTAAGGGTCAATAGTTTTCATATGAAACAATTATTTCTGAATCTTTTGAGCAATGCCCTAAAATTTCAGAAAGCAAGCGAATATCCCAGAATAGAAATCGACAGCCATAAAATGGATAATGGATATTGGGAAATTCGCATTTGTGATAATGGCATAGGCTTTAGGCAAAAGTATCTTGATCGAATATTCAAGCCCTTCCAGCGATTAAACGACAGAAGCCGGTTTCCTGGGAATGGCATGGGCTTGGCGATTTGCAAAAAAATAGTAGAGCACTATGGAGGCGAAATCGGTGCTCAAAGCGAACCCGGAAAAGGATCTACATTTTTCTTTAGGTTGCCTGGGGAAAACACCAAAAAAACCGACAGCAGCAGAGTCAGCCCTTATAATCATATTCTCTCAAATGGCAAATCTTATGATCAACCCATGCCCAAAAATTCAAGGTTTCTTAATGTTAATGAAGACTCCTCATCTCTTGCTTAAAATCAGACGCCAGAGCCCACCGAAGAACATCCCGCCCTTTTTTGCAACGACAAGCCAAAAAAGAGGGCTTAAAAAAAGCGAACCCTTCACTCAGACTTTTTGCGAAAATTGTTAATTTCCAAAAAAACCATCCCCAATCGAACATCCTGCCGGGCCAATAAACTCGAATTCATCCGAATATTTTTGGTTTTGATCCAAATTTTTTGTGATTCTCCACAAAAATGTATCCAGGTTTCCTCCCACCAAAATAAAAGCCCGTGAAACCTATTGTTTTATAAAAGGAAAGGTTTTTTTTCGTAGCGTCTTTTTGGCATTGAATATGCTAAGTATACATTGCGGAAGTCACAAGCAAATTATGGGTAGATAAATTCAAGACAAATTTGAATAGATCAAGTCCGCGGATTTAGAAACCCCTCTGGTTGGTGGCATTGGGCCACTCTTGGGATAGTAAATGCCTAAACGCTTATTAATCCAATTGGGAAACCAAGGGGCCAAAATACCCTTGCAGAAATTGTCCCTAGTGTTTGAACCTCTGATTGCCGCTTTGGAGAGACCGGGGTATTACCAAACGAGGGAATGACAAAAAAAATTAATGACATTAATTTATTACATTGTTAATTCAATTTATAACAACAAATAAATCTCTAAAACCAAAAAGGAGTTGAAAGATGAACCCACCCGCATATCAGACTAAAGGTTTTTCCGTTCCCGAAATTTCCGAAACCCCAAAAAAGAAAGGTCTGCTTTCAAGAATTTTTCGGCGGGAAAATAATGGTTCTCACAACAAAGCATCACTCGTCGAAATTCCCCTGGTTTTTAAAGCCGGCTTGGATAATTTAAGAACTAATATTTTTATTGCCAATGAAAGTTTTGATTTGGTGTATGCAAATCACAAAGCGGAGGAAACCTTAAATTCTATTTCGAATGAAATAACAGAAGAATTTGATATGGAAGTTGAGGAACTTCTTAGAGGATCCATCCTTCACCTTTTTAAGGATTCAGGAAAATTAGAACGAATATTGAAAATTCCTAAAAATTTACCCCATGAAACCACGGTTCCCGTAGGAAAAGCTGTTCTCAAATCAACGATCAATGGAATTTATAGTTCCGATGGCTTTTTTATGGGTTACATCGTCAATTGGGAAGAAATATCTGAAAAGGTTGAAGAAGAACGTAACAACAAAATGATAAAAGATGAAAACGAACAGGAACAACGCAATATGGAAAGCAGAATTGTTAATCTCCTGGAAGTCGTGGACGCCGCAGCCGAGGGAGATATCACCAAACAGGTGAATGTCATCGGGTCCGACGCCGCGGGTCGAATGGGTACGTCCTTATCCAATTTTATAATGGATTTAAGAAGTAATATTGGAGCCATTGCCGTTACTTCTAATGATTTGACCCAATCTTCCAATTTGGTTTCTGAAGTCAGCGATCAGATGAGTGCGAATGCCGAAGAAACTGCAGCGCAGGCAAACGTTGTATCCGCCGCATCGGAACAGGTCAGCTCTAATATTCAAACTGTTGCTTCCAGTGCGGAAGAGATGAATGCCAGTATCATGGAAATTGCCCAAAATGCTAATGAATCCGCCGAAGTGGCTAATTCCGCCGTTGAGATTGCAAAAAAAACCAATGAAACAATTGCTAAATTAGGTGAAAGCAGTTCGGAGATCGGAGAAGTCATTAAGGTCATTACCTCCATCGCTGAACAAACCAACTTGCTTGCTTTGAACGCCACCATCGAAGCCGCCAGGGCAGGTGAGGCTGGAAAAGGCTTTGCTGTCGTCGCTAATGAGGTAAAAGAATTAGCCAATCAAACCGCCAAAGCAACGGAGGACATCAGTTACAAAATTCAGGCCATTCAAAGCGATACCAACAGCTCCATTGAAGCCATTGGGCAGATTAGCGGTGTGATTAATCGGGTCAATGATATTTCAACCGTCATCGCCAGTGCGGTGGAGGAGCAGACCGCCACCACCAATGAAATAGGCCGGAATATCACTGAAGCCGCCAAAGGGGCGGCAGAAATTGCCCAAAATATCACCGGAGTCGCGGAAGCGGCTCAAGGCACGACCGACGGCGCCGGCAACACCCAGGAAGCCGCTGCCAAAATGGCTCAAATGGCCAGTGACATGAAAACCCTGGTCAATAGATTTGTTTATCAAGATGCCTCGATGACTCTCATGGCCTGGAACGATGGCATGGCCACCAATGTGGGGGATGTGGATGAACACCATAAAAAACTGATCGATCTTATAAACAAAATCTATCGTGGGATAATGTTGAAAAAAGGAAAGGATGTTGTGGATGAGGCGCTGGATGAATTGGTGGAATATACCGTTTTTCACTTTGGGTATGAAGAAAGCCTTTTCGAAAAGTATGGCTATCCCGAAACCGCCATGCACAAGGAAAAACACCGAAAGCTTGTGGGTCAGGTTACGGACTTCGTCAACGAATTCAAGGACGGCAAAGACGTGGGAAATGAGCTTTTAAAATTCCTTAAAGATTGGTTGATGAACCATATATTGAAAGTGGATTTTGCCTATCGCTCCTTCCTGCAGGAAAAGATGGGGTCCAAGGAAGCCAATTAAGTTTGGCCATGCAAATAATTGATGCTGGAGATGTATCCCTCCCGAGATATGCTCCAGCAGAAAAAGCAGTTTAAAGATGAAGCGAAAAAGGATGATGATTTCATTTGATAAGAGATATATATATAATCGGAGCGGTTATGGATAACACAAAATTCAGTGATATTAAAAACTCTCTTGCAAGCTTACGCCAATTAGCAAAAGCTTGGAAAAGGTTGGAGGCCGCCCTTGGGGGCTGTGCTTTTGTCAGGATAAAATACCATTCGGAGGATCAAAAAATAAGAGATTTGGGGAATGAGATGGTTAATAGTCTAACCTCTGATAGCCATGTTCAAACAACTTCAACAGGGATGCACCAGGAAAAATTAAGCCGCATTGATGATTCTTTTAAAAGGTTACATCAATTAACAAAAGCCTGGAGTGAAGGGACCCATAATAACTGACTGGGATTAAAACCATAGCAAAGAAGAGATTTCCCTGGAAAAAATCGTGGTGCCCCATATGTAAAGCATGGAAGTCCTCATTGACGTGCTGGTAGAAAAGGGACCAGAGACTAAGGAAGAGGGTGGGGAAGGGGGTGAGGGAGGTTCAGAAAAACCGGCTCAAAACGTAACTTCCTTCTGACGCGGTTTTCTTTATCCTGGACTAAAGTCAGGGACTGCACCGGGTAGGTCAAGCAATCGGTGGACTCGGTATCAAAATTTCTTTCAGCCACTGGTTAGGTTCCGGATTCTTTCCCCTGAACGATTTCTTGATATACTTTCCTTATTTCCAGAATATCAGGAGGCTTCACCCAATTATCCATATTGATCTCCGGACCGGTTTCGGAATGGGCGTTTCCGGGTTTTCCCATCAGCAGGGCCATCCCTAAAAGAACCCATAATATGTGCCGATAGCGATGAATCCTTTCTCGATTTGCTTGGATGGATAGGGAGAGTAGCCCCAAGGGGAATCGAACCCCTGTTACCGGCGTGAGAGGCCGGCGTCCTAGCCGCTAGACGATGGGGCCTTGGTTCATAAGTCCCTATTTCACAAAGCCCGCCTGTATGTGTCCATTCCCCCATTTTGAAAAAAACTGGATCAAAATTGGATCAACCTTCGCGGGCGGGCTTTATCTTAAAATCCCTGGCGGTCCATGATCGGCGGTCCGCCGCCTTTGCGATTCTTTTTCTTTTCTTCCCGGATACGGTGTTCTTCCTCCAGGTCCCGCTTGTTCAGGCGGCTGATCAGATAGGCCATCAGAAAATAAGCCGGAACGGTGAGCGCCACCCAGGTGACAAAGAATTTACCCGCGGGAGTGATGACCTTGGCCCCGGCGTCTGGATCCGCACCGGTAATAATCAACGAAAGCGCCCACAGCACCAATCCGCAAATGATGCCCAGCAGCGAGGAAACGGCGACTTTGTGCACGACCTCGTTGGGATACAGGCCCTTGACGATGGGGAACTCCGTCACATACGCGCCCAGCAGCCCCAGGGTGAACATGATGAACATGGCGCCCATCAGGGGATCGTTATTAATGGCGACCGTCGCTACCAATTGGTAAACAGGCGCCCACAAGGCAACAATAAAGGGATTGCGATAAATGTTAACCGCCATGATCAGGGATCCTTGAAGAAAAAAATGGCTCGGGTACAGGGAGTCGAACCCCAACCTTCAGAGCCAGAATCTGACGTCCTACCATTAGACAATACCCGAGCGCTATTTCGATTTTATGAATAATGTTTTCCGGTTTCAACCCAAATTGACAACCGGGGCCGGGCATATTAAAACACAGGGACAGGGCCCTGTAAAGGACGAGGCCTGGAAACCCACAATATTCCATCGATATGCGAGTGATCGCCGGCAGCGCAAAAAGCACCCCCCTGGCCAGCCTGAAAGGGGCCAAACTGAGACCCACGCTGGATAGGGTGCGGGAATCCCTGTTCAACCAGATCGCCGGGGAAATCGAAGGCGCCCGGTTTCTGGACCTGTTCGCGGGATCGGGGGCCATGGGCATCGAGGCGCTCAGCCGGGGGGCGGCGGAGGTGGTGTTTGTCGAGCTCAATTCGCGGGCTCAAGCCATCATTTACCAGAACCTCGTCAAATGCCGGTTCCTGGATCCCGAAGCCCCGGAAAAAAAATCGAAACACTGGATCCTTCTGAAATCCAACGTCCTGCACGCTCTCAAACTGCTGACGGAGCGCCATCATCAATTCGATTGGGTATACCTCGATCCTCCGTACGCGGACAACGTGTATGAGGAAACGCTGACCGCGCTGGCGCATTCGCCGGTTCTCGACGAATCGGCGACCGTGATTGCCGAGCATCATCACAAAACCTCCCTGGCAGAAAATTATGGTAGACTGATCCTTAATAAAACACGGCGGATCGGCGATACCTGTTTGTCGTTTTATGGTTTCGCGGAGAGGGCCAAAACGTAATTTAAGGGTACCCTGCCGCCCTTTCCTTCGGCAGGCTCAGGACAGGCTGTCGGCTCAGGGGGACAGGGTTTTGCCGCCCATACTTTAAGTTTATGAATATCAATATTCCCAAGAATAAAAAAATCGTCATCGCCATGAGCGGCGGGGTGGACAGTTCCGTCGCCGCGGCCCTGCTCAAGGAACAGGGCTACGACCTCATCGGCATTTCGCTTCAGCTGTGGAATTACAGCTGGGATACCGACCACCGTTTCGGTACCTGCTGTTCGCTGGACGATCTGGCCGACGCCCGCCGCGTGGCGGAGAAGATCGGCATCCCGTTTTACATCCTCAACCTCGAAAAGGAATTCCGCAAGGAAGTGGTCGATTATTTCGTCTCGGAATACATGCAGGCGCGCACGCCGATTCCCTGCACCGCCTGCAACAAGAAGCTTAAATTCGATGAGCTCATGAACAAGGCGCAGATTTACGGATACGATTACGTCGCCACCGGCCATTACGCATCCATCGTGCAGGACGAGGAAGGGCGCTACACGGTCAAACGCGGCCAGGACCGCAACAAGGACCAGAGCTACTTTCTGTTCAACCTGTCGCAGGAACAACTGGCGCAGAGCCTGTTTCCTCTGGGCGAGATGGAAAAGCCGGAAGTGCGGCGCCTCGCGGAATCGATCGGCCTCAACGTCGCCGGCAAGTCGGAATCGCACGAAATCTGTTTCATTCCGGACAACGATTACGCGGCGTTCATCGCCGGGCAGGTGGAGGGCGAGGCGTTTCAGCCGGGCAATATCGTCAACGCCCGGGGCGAGGTGCTGGGCACGCACAAGGGGTATCCCGCTTATACCGTGGGCCAGCGCAAGGGACTCAACCTGGGCGGCCTGCCGGAACCGCATTATGTGACGGCGATCAATCCGGCGGCCAATGAGATTACCGTCGGGCCCAAGAACGATCTGTTCCGCGAGGAGTTCACCGTCGGCGACGTGAGCTGGTACCTCGACCACTGCGAAGCGTTCGAGGCGGAGGTGCAGATTCGGTACCGTCACCGGGCGGTGGAGTCGGTGGTCACCCCGCTTCCCGGAGGACGCGCCCGTGTGCAGATGAGCATGCCCCAGCCGGCGGTTTCTCCCGGTCAGTCCGCGGTGTTTTACCGCGACGACTGCATCATCGGCGGGGGTTGGATCGAATGAGCGACGCCCTGACGGTGGCGGTGGAGGCGGCCCGGGCCGCGGGACGCATTCAGAAAGAACGCGCCGACAGGGTTGGAGAAATACAATACAAGGGGGAGATCAACGTCGTTACCGAAGTCGACCTCCTCTGCGAAAAGGAAGTGATCGGCCGCATTAAGAAACAATTTCCCACGCATGCGTTTCTCGCCGAGGAGTCGGGCGTGACCGAAGGCGACGCCGACCATATGTGGATTATCGATCCGCTGGACGGCACCGTGAACTACGCGCACGGCTATCCCTGTTACTGCGTTTCCATCGGCTATCAGCGCAAAGGGGAAGTGGTGGTGGGTGTGGTTTACAATCCCTGTCTCGACGAATTGTTCGTCGCGGAGAGAGGGAAGGGGGCGACTCTGAATGAAAAGCCCATCGCCGTTTCCGCCACCACGGAGTTGAAGAAGAGCCTGCTGGCTACCGGTTTCGCCTACGACATCAATGAAGCGTCCGACAACAATCTCGATCATTTCCAGAATTTCATCAAAGCCTGCCAGGCCCTGCGGCGGCCCGGTTCGGCGGCCATGGATTTGTGCTACACCGCCATGGGCCGGTTCGAGGGATTCTGGGAATTGAAACTGCATCCCTGGGATTACGCGGCCGGCTGGCTGATGATCGAAGAAGCCGGCGGCAAGGTGACCCGCTTCGACGGCTCCCCCTTCCAGATGGGCGACCGCTCCGTCCTCTCCTCCAACGGCCATATCCATCAGGCCATGGTGGACGTGTTGAAAAAAGCCTCCTTATAACCGGCTCCCCCCAAAAGACTGACATTTACGGCCACTCCTGCGATACTGAAAACATCAATAAGTTATTCAGAATGTGCCGCCCTTTCCTTCGGCAAGCTCAGGGTGGCCCATTCAGGTGAACAACAAGGGTTGAGGAGAGCTCATGATCTGGTATGGATGGTTGATGTTTCTGATCTGGCTGTTCGCGGTGGTCCGGGTGGTTCCGGTGATTCGCCACCGGCATCTCGAAAAGCTGGCGGGGACCAAAGCGCCGAAAGAAGGTTTCCCCAAATTGTCGGTGATCTTATCCGCACGGGATGAGGAACTGGATATCGAGCAATGCCTGCAATCGATTCTATCCACCCGCTACCCCCATCTGGAACTCATCACCATCAACGACCGTTCGACGGACCGCACGGGCGAGATCATCGACCGTATCGCCGCGCAGGATTCCCGGGTTCACCCGGTTCATATCGAGACCCTGCCCGAAGGCTGGCTGGGCAAAAACCACGCATTGCATCAAGGCGCCCGCCAAGCGAAGGGAGAAATCCTGCTGTTTACCGACGGCGATATCATGTTTGAGCCGGATTGCTTCAGCCGGGCGGTGAATTACGTGCGAGCCAGCCGGGTGGACCACCTCTGCCTGTTTCCCGGCGGTATGGAGTGCCCGGCGCTGGAAGGGGTGTTCAAGGCTTTTTTCATGTTCGCTTATCTGCTGACGATCAAATTTGTTGAACCGGTCGCGGGAGGGAAATACCACTACTTCGGCATGGGCGCGTTCAATATGGTCACCCGTGAGGCGTACGATGCCGTCGGCGGGTTTGCCACCATCCGGATGGATGTGGTGGACGATCTTCAACTGGGCCGATTAGTCAAGGAATCCGGCCGCCGCCAGGAGATTCTGTTCGGGATCCAATCTCTGGCTTTGCACTGGCAGAGAGGGCTCTGGGCCTGCATCAAGGGGCTGGAGAAAAACCTGTTCGCCGTCTTCGAATACAACTGGGGGCTGGCCTTGACGGTGATGCTGGGAACTGTGTTCGTGTATCTGTCGGGTTATATCGGATTATTTTTATTTCCTGATCCGGCGTCTTACGGTTTTATCGGGGCACTGGTTCTGATGCACGGCCTGTTCGCTTACCTGGCAAGCCAGTATGCCGGACGCGGGTATCATAACGTGCTTCTGCCGCTGGCAGTGATTCTTGAAATCTTCGCCATGATCCGTTCCAGCTGGAAAACCTGGCGGCAGGGCGGCGTTTACTGGCGCGACACGTTCTATTCCCTCGACACGCTGAAAGAAGCCCGCTACCGCTCCCCGGCGGAATAGCCTGCCCTAAGAAGCGTCATTTCGCCCCATGCCTTTTTAATAATTCAATGATTTTCCTATACCCCTCTTTGTAATAATCATTTTTCATTTCCCTGAGCGTATTTTGCCAATATTCCAACAGCATGGGTCCCCCCTTGTTCGCTGGGACATTGGGGTCTGCTCCCGCTTCCAGCAATATTTTCATTGTGTCAAAATCATATGTTTTCGATAGGGGTGTCGTTCCGTTATCATCTTTAATATTGGGTTTGGCCCCATGGGCCAATAACAAGGAAACGATCTCTGGATTCCCTGCCAGAACTGCTCTGTAAATAGGAGTACGGCCATCACCATCCCTCTTATTCGGGGCGGCACCTCTTTCCAAAAGCATTTTCGCAATACTTAAAATTTTCTTCTTTTTTGATTTGCTCAAATCAATTTGTGTAACAACCTCATAAAGAGGATCACTACCATATTTATTTTCGATGTTGGGACTCGCTCCCTTGGCCAGCAATAAACGGACGTTTTCTACCTTCCCATACCTGGCAGCAATAAGTAGAGGTGTGTTGTCCTCACGATCCTGTACATCAGGGTTGGCACCCCCATCCAGCAGCAGACGGGTTATATCAGGACTTGCATAGTGCAATGGATATATATCTCTAGAATCTGGCGCATTGGGGTCCGCGCCATGGTCCATTAGTAACCCGACCATCTCCGTTTTATTATAGGAGGCCGCTATGTGCAATGGTGTTTTCCCGTCTAACGGTCGGTTGACTTTTAAACCTTCTTTCAGAGCCTGCTCGATTTTTGCCGTGTCTCCTTTTTTGAGCGCCTCGATTAAAGTTTTTTTGCCATGAACTCGTTTGGCGGCTTTTGAATCCTTTCGCCACAAGGTCCCGGAACTTTTTTGGGTATATCTTTTTCCCCGTACAGTGTGATAATGATCGCAATAATTGGCGCACACCTCCCCAAGGTTAAGCTGCCAGCGGCAATCGTAGGTTCGTTGCATGCATTTTCCTTGCTTGCTCAAATCGGATATTTTTTCAACGTTATTTTCTATTAAGACCACGATATCGGCGCCCTTGTCTCCCGCCTGCTCAAGAAGCTCGGTGGTGGCGTCCTGCCTGTGTCGTTTTTTCTCACAGCCTGTGCGGGAATCCTCCCAGCATTCCCTGATGACTTGATCGATAGATAATCGGCCGATATCCAAGTAGCCCTTTTTGCTGAGTTCCTCTCCTTTAGCCTGACTGATCTGCGCAGGCTGTCGACGGGAAGAAAAGTGTTCGTCGGTGGCGGCGTCGAAATTCGAGGATTGGGTTCTTCCCCCGGCCCCGCACCCGGCAATCCACACGATGAAAGCTGTTGACAGGAGATATTTAAAGAATTTTGGAAGGTTTTCCAT
>JABAHQ010003022.1_pt1 | contig 24047 bp, 21 predicted proteins | sample 7062091 | NCBI WGS metagenome assembly JABAHQ01 (sample SAMN14534359, study PRJNA622989) | marine sediment metagenome | biome: marine biome [ENVO:00000428]; feature: marine pelagic biome [ENVO:01000023]; material: deep marine sediment [ENVO:00002113] | place: India: Gulf of Kutch | collected...
GGTAGCTAACATTGTGAGGTCTTGGGCTCTCAGCCTGTGACCCCTGCTTAAGATGGGCTGCCCTTTTTCTATATCTGAGCCACGGCGGACCACATGCTCATAGAGATCAATCCTTGTCCGTACCTCTATCCTATTCTCGCTGACCCTCTTGGTGGCTTCCACCCTAATGACAGAATCAGCTCCTTTGGGCAGAAGCGCGCCTGTTGTGATGTAATAAGCCTCGCCGTGGTGCACTTCATTTTTGGGTCTTTGTCCAGGGTATATCTTGCCGATCACCTCAAAGTACGCTGGATTTTCGACTGATGCATCCTTAGTATCTGCTGCTTTTATGGCGAAGCCGTCGAAATGCGACATATCCCGTGGAGGTATGTTAGCCCCTGATATCATATTCTGGGCCAGGACCCGGCCACAAGCTTCATGGATGGAGATGGTATCTGAGTCCAAGGAGTCCAGGCTAGTAGCATCGCCGATTCTGTTGAACGCTTCTTCAACGGTTATGTAAGAGAGACGTCTTTTCATGCGATCCCTCACCTAACGGTTCTGTATCTCCTAGAATGGGAATCTGCCGAAGATCTCTTCTATTGCCTATTTTTTAAGCTCTTTGATCCGCTCTTCTACGGCTGCCAATTCCTTCTTGAGCTCCTCGGCGTAACTCTCCAACCCTTCAGCCCTCTCCTCCTCGGAGAGGAAATGCCTATGAGATGGGTGACGATGCAGATGTGGGTGAGGGGGTGCTGCGCAACCACATTCTCTACACACCCTCATGTTCACCTCCGTTTTTGGCTAATTCTATTAAAAGTAAAGTATTTACACTATCAAGTTTACAGCAAAATAGCAACTATAGACAAGTAAAGTGATAAGCATGCCAGGGGAAGGAGCCCATCATCTTTGTTTTTGTCCGCTGAAGGGGGTTATAGATGTCATAAGTAAGAAATGGGCGCTCTTAATCGTCAACGCCCTGGGCAACCGGGGCACGCTCAGATTCAAGGGCTTAATGAAAGAGTTGGAAGGTATCAGCCCAAAAACCCTGTCCGACACCCTTAAACGACTTCAAGCTGAAGGCTTGATTACAAGAGAAGCGTTTGCAGAGATACCTCCCCGTGTGGAATATTCACTTACACACGACGGGGTAGAGCTCAGAAGAGCGATCATGCCCCTGTTAAGATGGGCTGCAAAAAGAAACGGCTTCCGCAAGGAAGGATGCTCTTATCATGGAGTTCCCGCCCCATCAGATAAGAACTGACGCCCCAAGCAAATAGAATGAGCTTTTAAACTGCGTAGCCAAGTACAGCTTGACTAGCTTGATCCACAGCTTAGACATCTTGCACAGCTCAACCAAACAAAAGTTTACCTATTCTGGAAACATCCTGTGTGAAGGGTCCATGGTCGCGTGTGCAGCATGGAATAATCTAAATTCTGAATAGACGTAGTTACTCGGAGTATAAACCGAGCATTCATAGAAGTTAAATCTGGTAACTCTGCGAACACTTACTAGGCAGACGTGATGGTGGAAGCTATTGATGTGGGGGAGCAGGCTTCACGCTGCAGGAAAAAGGGAAGTTTACTCGATTTGTTGCTCGAGGTAATAGATGATACATTAAAGCATATTTTTAGAGAAGGAGGTGCCAGAGTCATCTACAATACGTTAGAGGATCGCTTCCAATTAAAGCAGGAAGATATCGGTGAGAAACCACACGTCTTTTCCGCTGGTTTGGAGGAGCTGCTGGGTTCCGGGGCACCGGTGATAGAGCGTCTCATCCTGAAGGAGCTGAACTCCAGGCTGCAGTTGAATTTTAGGGAGAAGAAGGGCTACGGATTCGCAGACTACATAGAGGAGTTGGAAAAAGGTGCGATCATTAGAGCCTGAGGTCCTGCCAGATTCAGTCGGCGACTATGCTGAGATAGATGAGGAACTCAAGCTAAGGGCAGTCTTCATGGCGTCTCCAGACGCCATCGTAGTCACCGACTTAAATGGGGATATAGAAGACTGTAACCCAGCTGCATCGGATATGTTAGGGTATCCATCGGAAGAAGACGTGATCGGTAGAAACGCCCTGGAATTTGTTGCAAAAAGAGACCGTGAGAGGGCGATGCAGACCCTGAAGCAAGTTCTAGACCAGGGATCTGTAAGGAATGTAGAGTGCCTTTTCATGACCAAGGAGGGACGTAGATTCCCTGCGGAACTTTCTGCAAGCGTCATCGAAGACGCTTCGGGGACCCCCATGGGCCTAGTAACCATAGGAAAAGATATCACTGAACGGAGGGGAGTCCAAAAAGAGCTGCGGGAAAGGGAAGAGCTCTTCCGTTCGGTGGTAGAGAACTCTCACGACGGCATTCTAATCGTGGACAACAACTACAAGTTCATCTACGTCAACGAGGAGCTAAGCGGCATCCTCGGATATTCCAAAGAGAAGATAGTTGGACAGGACTTCAGGAAATTTCTAGCTGAAGAGAGCAGAGCTCTGGTTTCAAACCGATACATACGCAGACAGAAAGGAGAGAAAGTGCCACCTAAGTATGAGTTGAGAGTGATCCGGAAGAGTGGTGAGAAAAGAGACCTAGAAATCAAGTCCACAGTGATGCGAAATAAGCAAGGAAGAATACAAACCGTAGCCCAGGTACTCGACATCACAGACCAGAAACGGATGGCAGAGGACAGAAGAAGCTTCGAAGAGAGTCTTTCAGCTCTCAATCTCTACGGTAGGAAACTCAACATGGCGGAGAATATGGACCAGATCTGTGAGCTGACCCTAGACGCCATGGAGAGCATCCTGGGATATGAACAGGCAACCTTCATGATGCTGGACAAAGACACTCTTCACGTGCGGGATCAACGTGGATATCCACAGTCCGTCTCCCTCAAGCTGCCTCTGAACGGGAGTAAGGGAGGCATAACCGTCAAGGCGGCTGAAAAGGCCACAAGCATCCTAGTCCCAGACGTAGGAGAGGAAAGAGCATACGTGGAAGTCGTGCCTGGCATACGATCTGAACTCGCTGTTCCCATCAAGCTTGGCCCCAACGTCCTCGGAGTTCTGAACGTAGAGAGCAAAACATTAGACGCCTTCCAAGAGAGGGATCAGAAACTGCTGGAAATCTTGGCTTCCCACAGTGCCACAGCTATAAGCAATCTGGAGAGACAGGAACAGATTAGGGAGCGCTCTGAGGAGTTGGCCTACCTGATGGAAAGCTCCATCCAGATGATGCAGTCGGAGTGCTTGCAGGAACGCCTCCAGATAATTGCACAGACGATCAGAAAAATTGGGTGGAGAAGAACTGTCATCTCGGTCAGGGACCAGAACCTGGAGATGACCGACCTTGTAACCAAAGGCTTGACAGAAGAAGAGGTTGAGCTGCTCTTGGAGAGGAAGACTCCAGGCAAGGTCTGGCAGGAACGCCTAGGCCCGGAGTTCGGACGCTTCAAGATCGGTGAGTTCTACTATCTGCCTTGGAGTGACCCTTGGGTTCGCGAAAGGGTTCACGGCGTCTCCCCCGATACCCAGGAACGGGACCCCGCAATATACGCGGGGGTTCCCAGCAAGCTCACACCAGAAGAGATGGTTGACTGGCACCCCCAAGACATGCTCTACGCCCCTCTCCGTCTACCCGACGGCAAAATCGTGGGGATCATAAGCATAGACGACCCTGTAGACGGGAGACGACCCACCAAGCAGTCTCTGGTCCCCCTCCAACTCTTCCTACATCAGGCGGCGGTAGCCGTCCAGAACGCCCAGTTGATAAGAGACCTAGACACAGCTAGGAGCCAACTCAGACAGTATGCAGAAAACCTTGAAGCAGAGGTAAAGAAGAGGACCAAGGAGCTGAGGGAGTCCCAGAAGCAGCTGGTAACGGCCGAAAGATTAGCTGCCATCGGAGAAGCGGCAACGATAGTGGGACATGACCTGAGAAATCCCTTACAATCCATAGAGAACGCAACCTACATCCTCAGAAATGAATTGTTGACATGTGCACAGGACCACTCGGCTCCAATCCCCCAGAAGGCCATGGAAATGCTCCAGGTGATCGATGATTCAGGCGATTATGCTGACAAGATAATAAGAGATCTACAAGATTTCTCAACAACCAGAAAACCATCACTCACCAAAACCGACCTCAACACCCTAATCAAGGAGGCTCTGTCCCAAGCTGAAATGCCAGAGGACGTGGAGCTCGAGACGAAACTGAGGCATATTCCTCCCATAGAGGCAGATAAAGAGATGATAAAAAGGGTCCTTCTGAATCTAACCATAAATGGAATACAGGCAATGGAGAGAGGAGGAATCCTCAAAGTCTCCACAAGGAAGGTAGAGGGCTTCGTGGAAATCGTCTTGAGAGATACCGGCCTGGGCATCCCAAAGGAGAATAGGGAGAAGATCTTCACTCCCTTCTTCACCACCAAGGCCAGAGGCATGGGCATGGGCCTACCAATCTGCAAGAAGTTGGTCCAAGCCCACGGAGGCCAGATCCAGGTAGAAAGCCAAGAAGGGGTAGGATCTACCTTCACAGTCAAACTTCCTATTCAACATCAGAAGGGAGGTGAGACCAATGACGAAAGATAAGACCAGCATCCTGGTGGTAGAGGACGATCCAAGCATACGTGAAACCCTAAGCACAATACTTCAGCAGAGGGGATACAGCGCAGACACAGCAAAGACAGGAAAAGAAGCAATACAAAAGTCAGAAGCCAGATTCTTCAGCTTAGCACTCTTAGACATCAGGCTACCAGATATAGAAGGCACAGAACTCCTAACAAGGATGCACAAAAGCCTACCCAAAATGGTTAAGATCATGATCACTGGATATCCCTCACTGGAGAACGCTGTTGAATCCCTCAATAAAGGGGCAGATGCCTATATAATAAAACCCGTCAAACCGGACAAACTATTGGAGGTCATAGAAGAGAACCTGAAGAGGCAACGAACAGCAGAGAAGAGGACCCAACAGAAGGTGACAGAATGGATCAAAACGCGAGCACAGAAACTGAAACATGAACAACAACGATAGATGCTGTCGTTATCTTCTGTAAAACAGAACGACTTTGGTTCAGCTGGACCAAGCGGGGTGAAACCTTAGCAAGATCTTTTATGTCAGCGTGTTGTAGCCACAGGGCCAAATAGAAACATCCTAGCCAAAACAAGCCTCCCTATTCACTTTGCCACTCCAGCAGGCGACGTGATGATGACCGGCCCTATAGGCCTAGTGGAGGCAACCAAGAGGAAGTTCAAACTGGAGTAAGTATGAAGAGAATGAAGCTGCCTATTGATAAACTACCGTCAAAAAAAGCTATAGGCAAGGTTTACCTCCCTTGTGAGACAGCTTAACAAGAAAGTTTTATGAATTCTAACAGGATATGCGCTAGGCCTTCCATTCAACATACTTCTGTAGGCTTAGCTCTGCTAGTTTTTCCTGTGTCGGTTTACCAGTTTGCTTGCTCCATCCTCTGATCATATAGTACTCATTCAGCATCCGCCTCAATTCCTCGGCAACTATCTTCTGTCCTTTACTTGGCCCTCGGGCTATAGGCTGGTTCATGATCCGCTTGGGCAGAGTATCGTCCTTCCTGCTTAGTCCTTGTCTAGCGATGAAGAGGCGCTCTAAATTGACCGTTCTCTCTGCTGCTTCAAGCAGCTCCCTGCCTGTTAGATCTTTGCCAGTCACCAAAGAATACGCCTTAATCATCTCACTCAGATCGAATACTGGTTCCGCGAACTTGCAGATGATAAGAGAGTCCAACAGAGTGAAAAGGTCCTCCCTCTCCTTCACCAGCCTAGCCTTACCTTCCGTCTGGAAGCGATTCACCAGTCCAAGCATCTCCATGAACTCCAGTCGCCCCCTTAGGTGGCATCCACCTCGATTGGATACCGCATAGGCTAAAGCGGCGCCCTTAAGCCCTCTCACATCGAAGCCTGAGACCTCCAACCCCTTGACTTGAAGGGCATAATCTTCTGCACCCAGCTTCTTAGCTAGGGTTTTAACTCCTTCCCCGAGGAGTTCGCCGGCTCCCTCTCCATATGCCATTTTTGGCAAGATCTCCATCAATGCTTCTTCGTTGCCGAATCGAAGATCGAGGCCATTCAGATCTCCCTTATTCAATCTTCCCTGTTCGTAGCATTCCATGGCGAAGGCTATGGTACATCCCGTGGACATGGTGTCTAGTCCTAACCGGTCGCATAATTCGTTAGCTCTGATGATTACATCTAGATTGCTTATGCCGAGGTTGTGCCCCAAAGCATAAATTGTCTGATTCTCGGGCCCTACGACCTCAGCTCCTTGGTATGAACCCTCTTGAACCATGGTGTGTTTTCCACAGGCGATAGGACACTGGTTTAGGCATCCAACGCTTCTTGTCACGTAGAGTCTGCGGAGGGCTTCACCGCTGATTTGTTCTGCTCTTTCGAAGAGGCTTTCCTGCCAATTTCTAGTGGGCATGACACCTAACTCGTTCTCCAGAGCGACTAGAGAGGGCGTGCCATATGCCCGCAACCCCTTCATCTTGGAACTCTTCAGAGCCTTCCGCGTCCATTCTTCAACAAAGGCTTCCAGTTCTGCAGGCTTGGCCACTTCCACTTCCTTTGACCCCTTGACAACGATAGCCTTCAACCGCTTAGAACCCATCACGGCACCTAAACCGGTGCGGCCAGCTTGCCGATACAGATCACTGGTAATGCAGGCAAGCGGAACAAGGTTCTCGCCGGCGGGTCCTATGGTGAGGACTCCAGAATTCCTTGAGACCTCTTCTCTTAGAATCTCCTCAGTCTCCCAACAATCCTTTCCCCCAAGATCTTCAGCTCCTTCTATACTGATATCACGATCCATTATCTGTAGATAGACAGGTTTGGTGGCCCGACCTTCAATAACCAATAGATCGTAGCCGGAACGTTTCAGCTGAGGGGCAAAGAAGCCGCTAGAGTAAGACTCTGCAAGATGGCCGGTTAGAGGGGACTTGGCGAAGACCCCGAACTCCACAGCAACCGGTATAGATGTGCCAGTCAGCGGCCCTGTAGCGAAGATGAGCTTGTTCTCTGAACCTAACGGATCCACGTCGCTTCCCACCTCCCTGAGAAGAAATGTTATTCCGAAGCCGTTGCCTCCAACAAAGTTCCGCACAAGATCTTCTTGGAGCTCCTCAGTAGAAATTCTCCGCTGTGACAGATTAACTCGTAGAACAGAACCCATGTAGCCCAACATAGAACATCACTAAATGTTCTATTCTCTCTCGTTTTATCAGTCTTTGCTCGTGATTGATCGAATACTGGAAGTTCTATTGAAACAAACTTCAATTAGACCCAAATAGGTAGAACACTAAAAAAGAGGGTAGTTGACGGGTATCCCTACAGCAATAGAATCCGTGGATATTATTCAAGTTGACAATAAGGATAAGGGAACCGAAGCAAATTTTTAATGCTTATGGTTATCATCTGAAGAAGGGGGTATACCATAATATCAAAGTCCGGAAAGGACACGGATCTGCATCCAAGAGAGAAGAAATATAAAAAGGGGGAAGTTGGCGAGAGACATCACTGTCTTGGTCCGGTAGAGCGGTACTTGCTGGACACTATCCAGCAGGAGGGGGCAATCCACATCACTCTTATAGACCCTGAGAAGGTGCCCCCCACACTTGCATCTCATATCGCTTCTGAGGCTGAATCCGCTGACACAGCCGCCGTGATGGTTGGTGGCTCCACACTTGTTTCCACTTCCGCTCTAGATCAAACCGTCAGAGCAATAAAGGAGGCTGTAGACCTCCCTGTGATTCTTTTCCCAAGCAACATAACTGGCATCAGCAGGTACGCAGACGCCGTATGGTTCATGTCCCTTGTGAACTCGCTGGATCCATATTTCATAATGGGCGCCCAGGTCTTGGGGGCCCCCCTAGTCAAAAAGTATGAGTTGGAAGCGATTCCTCTTGGTTACATAGTGGTCGGGGAAGGCGGCGCTGTAGGCGTCGTGGGGCGGGCTCAACCTATCCCCTACCAGAAACCAGAGCTGGCCACCGCCCACGCATTGGCAGCACAGTACCTTGGCATGCGATTCGTATATTTGGAAGCAGGCTCAGGAGCGAAACACCCGGTGCCCCCAGAGATGATCAGAATAGTGAAGTCTTCCATTGAGGTACCCTTGGTAGTGGGTGGGGGCATCAAGACTGGCGAGGGGGCGAAAGGAGCTGTGGTTGCTGGTGCAGACATCATCGTGACCGGAAATATTACTGAAGAATCGTCAGTGAGGGACAAGGTGGATGAGCTGGTTAAGAGCGTCAAAACTTGATTGAACCGGGACCAGCGTTAAAAGGCTTTGGAAGGTAGTGATCCTTTTTGATTTATTGGTGTTGGAAAGATTGAATATTCACCTGACAGACTCTTAGGTGGGAATATTCCTTTTGAACGTGTTGATGACCCAGGAGCACCAAAGATATCTCTCTTCTCTACAGGACAAACTGTCAACTATATACAAAGTGGGGAGAAAAGCCAGAGAAGAGGGTCTAGATCCCGAGTTCCATCCAGAGCCGAAGGTGGCCAAAGACTTAGCAGAGCTGGTTGAAGGATTGGTTGGCCCTCCAGGTGTAGCAGAGACCATAAGGGAATTGAGCAGAAGGTTACCCAGAGAACAACTGGCCTTCAAGATAGCTGAAAAGATCGTGTACGGAAAATTCCAGCATATGGAGGCTCAGGAGGCAGCTGAGCAGGCCATAAGGACTGCGCTTGCCATCTTAACTGAAGGGATCACTGCTGCGCCGTTGCAGGGCGTGCCCCGGGTGGCTATAAAGCAGAATCCTGATGGAACAGAATATCTTGCAATCTACTACGCTGGTCCCATACGCTCAGCAGGTGGCACAGAACAGGCTCTAACTTTGGTGATCGGTGATTTTGTACGTCGATTACTGGGACTTGATCGCTATAAGCCCACAGCGGAGGAGATAGGACGGTTTGTCGAAGAAGTACGGCTCTATGAGAGAGCGGTCTCCAGATTTCAATACCATATCTCTGATGAAGAATTACGAAGAGCCATCCAACTCATGCCGGTAGAGGCCACTGGCACCCAGTCCAATCCAGTTGAAGTTTCATCCTTCCGTGACTTGCCCCGCATCGAGACAAACCGAGTGCGAGGAGGCGCCTTATTGGTGGTAAACGATGGAATTGTCGGGCGCTCTGCCAAGGTCTGCCCAATCATAGAGAAGTTGGGCATGGAGGGGTGGGACTGGCTAAAGAATGTGAGGAAGGTGAAGAAGAAAAGGTCTGCAGGGTTCATGGAAGACGTTATCGCCGGCCGCCCAATCTTCTCTTTCCCTTCGAGACGAGGGGGATTCCGACTTCGCTACGGGAGAGCACGTAACACCGGCTTGGCGGCGGTGGGCCTCCACCCACTAACCATGCTATGTCTCCAGAGTTTCTTGGCAGCCGGCACCCAATTACGCATCGAGGGCCCAGGAAAGGCAGGCATCGTACTTCCTGTGGACACCATAGAGCCTCCCATAGTACGGTTGAGAGACGGATCGGTTGTGCGCGTTACCTCTACCAATTTCGAAGACATAAAGAATGTGATAAACAAGATTCTCTTTCTGGGAGACATTCTGATAGGTTTCGGCGACTTCTTGTACAACAACAAACCTCTTCTCCCCTCAGGCCTCACAGAGGAATGGTGGTGCTCACAACTCAGGGCCGCTATAAAACAGAGATTCGATGGAAATTTAGATAGAGCTGCAGCAGTAGCGAAGATGCCTCAGAGCTACCTGCAAACCATCTTAACAGATCCCTTTGAGAACCGACCAACAGCCATGGAGGCAATAACCCTAGCCTCCACCCTTCATGTGCCCTTGCACCCTTCCTTCACATATTTCTGGTCAGACATATCCTGTGAGACCCTACAAGAACTGAGGAAGTGGCTCTTGGCCTCTGAAGTCGAGAGTGAGAATGGAGTGGTCACCAAGATCCTGGGTGTTATGAAACAATCTGTTAAGCGGGCACTCGAAAGCATCTGCATACCGCACAGGGTAATGCAGAACTCAATCAGCATAGAAGGCGACGATGCCTATGCCTTCGCCTTTAGTCTAGGGCTCCGCTCTTCTGAACGAGAAGTAGACCCGGGGAAAACTGTGCTTCAAAACGTTGAGCACCTGTCAGGACTTCGTGTTAGGGAGAAAGCTCCCACCTTTGTGGGTGCTAGGATGGGGCGTCCAGAGAAGGCACGGAGGCGTGAGATGAGGCCAATGGTCCATGTGCTCTTTCCTGCTGGTATGGCTGGTGGCCCTCGACGTGATCTGATAAGAGCCTCAGGCAAAGGGGTCCTGGAGGTGGAACTGGTGAAAAGAAAGTGTCCCTCATGTAAGACAGTGACTTTCAGAGTTAGGTGTGGAGAATGCGGGGAAAAGACTGTTATCGAAGGGACATGTCCTAGGTGTAGAAGAGTGCTGGATGAGCGCTTCTGCCCTGTCTGTAAGGTTGCTGCGAGAAGCTATGAGGCACAAGTCCTTAATCTGAAGAATCTTGTGAATGAAGCATGTGGAAAGCTGAATCTTCCGGTTCCTGAACTGGTTAAAGGGGTGAAGGGCTTGATGAACGAGACCAAGACCCCTGAGGTTTTAGAGAAGGGGATATTACGCGCCAGATATGATCTCTCCGTCTTCAAGGATGGAACAATTCGATTTGACGCCACAAACGCGCCACTGACCCACTTTAAGGCAAAGGAAATCAGAGTTTCCATTGACCGACTTAAGAGGTTAGGATATTCTCACGATTCTGCGGTGGAGCCACTCACCAATCCTGATCAGATCTGTGAGTTAAAGGTACAGGATGTTGTAATTCCACTGAAATGTGCCGAATATTTCGTTCGTGTGGCTGGTTTTCTGGATGAGCTTTTGGAAAAAGTGTATGGTCTTCCTCCTTTTTACAATGTTAATGGGGTTAAGGACTTGGTGGGGCATCTCGTTGTGGGTTTAGCGCCTCACACCTCTGTTGGCATCCTGGGCAGAATCGTAGGGTTCTCCCCTCTTGATGTTTGTTATGCTCACCCGCTGTGGCATTCAGCTAAGCGTAGGGACTGTGACGGTGACGAGGATGCGTTGATGCTGGCCTTAGACACGGTGTTGAACTTCTCCAAGGCCTATCTGCCTGCCCAGACGGGTGGGATAATGGACGCCCCGCTTTTCATAATGCCGGTTGTGAATCCTATTGAGGTACAGAGGCAGGCTCATGAGGTCGACGTTGCCTCAGCATATCCCATGGAGTTCTATGAGAAGACTTGGCAGGGAACAAGGTCTCGAAATGTCCAGGGGCTGATAGATTTAGTTGAACATCGGTTAAATGCTGAGACACAGTTTGGGGACTTCGGTTATACGATTCCAGTATCAAATGTTAACATGGGAAATCGCGAGAGCATGTATAAGCGACTGCATAGGATGATGGAGAAGTTAGATAGCCAGTTACTGTTAGCTGAGAAGATCCAGGCTGTGGATGTAGAGGCGGTGGCCCGCAAGGTGCTCACCACACATTTCATTCGAGACATAATGGGCAATCTCCGTGCCTTCACAACCCAAAGCTTTCGGTGTAAGAAGTGCAACAGACGGTTTAGAAGACCGCCTCTCCAGGGAAACTGCCCACGATGCGGTGGAGCCCTCACCTTAACCGTCTATCGCGGCGGAATCGAAAAATACTTGGGGGCCGCCCGTGAGCTCATCCGAAAATATAGGCTCTCCGACTATTACGCTCAAAGACTTCTGCTGGTGGAGGAGGAGCTCCACTCGCTCTTTGAGGGTGATAAACCCAAACAGATAAGCCTTAAGGATTTCATGGCATAATCAGCGCTTTTATAGAAGAACGCAGATTCTTCTCTGGGGAATTTGTTGAAGAGAGCCTACCATCCCAAGGCCTTCTTGTCGTTGAAGAGAAACATCCGCCCCGGTTTAGTGGCCAGAACCCAAATACTCTCACAGCTTGAAGAGGACCGATTAAGCGCTAAAGCTATCGCACAAAAAACCGATTTGAGCTACGCAGCAACCCTCTACCATCTTCATCTGCTGGAAGCTGAAAATATACTCCTATGCAAGGGCAAGAGACCCTACCTCTGGGAGTTGACTGGCGCTGGACAACAGAGATTGAGATAACCCTTCTAAAGGGATGGAACCATGGAGGCTTAACTTGTCGGCATGGAAATCCTGAGACCATTAGAGCTATAACCATGAGATACACACTAGAAACTACATATGCATCGAGCTTGTCCACATTTCGGGCATCTATTGTTGTACTTTGTTAAGGCTGCTTTCTGAAGGTCTATGTTGAGCACGTTTGCTATGGAGGCTAACCAAGCGAGAACATCTGCGAACTCGTCTTCTAGGGACTCCTTATCTTCATTCTTCAGGTCTTCTCCTAACTCTTTAACCTCGTCTACAAGCCAATCATACGTTCCCTCCGCTTCACGCTTGGAATCTCTGTGGAAGTAAACCCTCTTCATCATACTCTGAAACCCACGAATATGCAAAAGCTACCCCTCTGGAAGAGATGATATGATTCTACGAGAAAGGTATATAAATTAACTTGCGGGATAGAAAGTGAGGACGAACGGGTATGGGTGAACGAGAAACAGATCCGTAGATGCCCTTGTTCGGATCGATTAACCACAGGATTCACTCATTGCGGATTTATTGGCCGACTTTTGAAGAAAATCTTAAAAACAAAGCATTGTAGCCGCATATCCAGCTCGTATAGACAGGAGCCTTCAACGGAGCCTTCCTTAGAAGGCGGGAAACAAGATCATGGAACTCTGGGCAAGCAACTCGACCTCTTCTCCATAGACCGAAAAACTGGAGTAGGGTTGGTCTTGTGGCACCCTAAGGGAACACTTGTCCGAAAGATACTGAGGGATTTCTTGGAGAAGGAGCATCTGAGGCACGGCTATAAGCTTGTCTCTACGCCACATATTGCCCGTGGAGAGCTGTGGGAGGCCTCTGGCCATTTGGAGTTCTATAGGGAGAACATGTACGTCTTCGAGAGGAAGGGAGAACCATACGTGGTTAAGCCGATGAATTGTCCTCTCCATATCCAAATATACAAGTCAAGGACTAGGAGCTACAGGGACCTCCCCATCCGATACGCGGAGTTGGGTACCGTGTATCGCCGTGAGAGATCTGGGACCCTTCATGGTCTTCTACGCGTGAGAGGCTTCACTCAGGATGACGCCCACATCTTTTGTACGCCTAGACAGGTTGAAGACGAGATAACGGAGATTCTAGATCTGACGGAGCACATCTTAGGAAGACTAGGCTTCTCTGAGTACAAGGTTGAACTCTCCGTGAAAGACCCGAAGCAGCCTGAGAACTACATAGGTTCAAATGAAGATTGGGAATCTGCTCAAGAAATCCTAGCCAAGGCTCTGGAGAGAAGAAGAATGACCTATCGTAAGGCGGTAGGCGAGGCAGTTTTCTATGGACCCAAGATTGACCTGAAGATAGTTGACTCCATCGGGAGGGAGTGGCAGTGCTCCACGATCCAGTTTGACTTCAACCTACCGAAACGCTTCGATCTCACTTTCGTAGGGTCCGACGGACAGGAGCATCCTACTTTGATGATACACAGAACCCTACTGGGATCCATTGAGCGATTCATTGGCATAATGATGGAGCACTACGCTGGAAACTTACCGCTCTGGCTGCCCCCGATTCAGGTACGGGTGATGTCTATCAGTAAAGAGTACAACCACTATGCTGAGAAGATACATAAGGCCCTAATTAAACAAGGAATCAGATCCACGCTGGACAACAGTGCATCTACCCTAAGTTACAAAATAAGAGAGGCCGAGACGCAAAAGGTGCCCTACATGGTGATATGCGGTGAAGCGGAAGTGAAATCGGATGAGTTATCGGTCAGAAGACACACTGTGGGTGATGTTGGGCGCTTTACCTTCAAATCCTTTGTCCGTTTGATTGAAGAGGAGAACCACCGTAAGCGTTGATGACCACCCTCTAAGGTGGGGATCACAAAAGGCCTTCAAAACTATTCTGGCTTATCTGCCTCTTCTTGAGTATATGTGTGACCTTCACACTTTGCTTCTCTAAATAAGCTGAGATGTAGCGGCGGTGGCAATACTTTGGATTTGGCTCCAGACACATGATGCAAGTCCTGTTCTGTTTAGCCATTTCAATAAGTCTTTGTGTGCTCTGCCTAAACTGTTCAGTGTCGGTGTAAGCTTCATATCCTCCTTGACGAAATCCGCCAAGCTCCTCGCCCATCCAGAGATACTCGATGCCCTGCTCGGTCAACCATCGTTTCATCTCTTCACGTTTAAAATGCTCAACCTTTGAAGTAGGAAACCTACGAATATCGATCAGAACCTCGATTTTCTGCTCCTTAAGCAAGGCCAAGAAATATTTGGTGCTTCGATTGCTATGTCCGATAGTCCATATGCAGATTTCGTCAAGGTTCATCTTTCAGCACGTAAGCTCATATTTGGCTGTTGTTTGGCTCTTGCATACGAGTACAGGTCTGACTTGCACAGCTGCGGAATCCTTTGGTCCACTTCTTCACCTTATCTTGATATACCTATAAGCCTCTGTTGCCTCCTCAAAACAATAGTGAATCCTCTGAAAGGCTCTCCTAAACTCAGCAACATCCTCACTGACCTCCTCGGGATCCTGTTGGTCAACAACAATTCTCTTCATAAACTCCGCTATCTCCACCATCTCAGACTCCTTCATACCAAGCCTGGTAACCTCGCTAGTCCCCAGTCTTATACCGCCTGGATGCATGAAATGTCGCCCTTCCTTGATGTCCCAGGGCAATAAATTCCTATTTAAGATGATATTTGCCTTCTCGAGTTGCTGTTCAATACTCCCTCCGTCCCCATACTTGGTGATATCAACCAAAAGAACATGAGACTCTGTAAACCCTTTGTGCTCCGCAAGGACATCAAAACCACAGTCATGGAGAGCTTGACCCAACGCCTTAGAGTTCCTGACCACCTGCCGGGTGTACTGCTCACCAAACTCCAACATCTCCGCACATGCTATGGCCACCCCAGCCACAGCATGCAGATGGTGATTGCTCACTAAACCTGGGAATGTGGCCCGCTTGATCCTTTCAGCATGCCGATTCCATGAAAGAATCCCACCATGCTGAGGACCAAACAGGGTCTTATGAGTGCTGAGTGTAACAATATCTGCTCCCTCCCTCAAAGGATCCTGAAAGCGGCCACCAGCGATCAAACCAGCCACATGAGCGGCATCGTAAGCCACCGTAGCCCCAACCTCCCTGAACACCTCGGCCAACTCTTCCACAGGATGCGGAAAAGGCAACACACTGCCGCCAAAGACCACCAGCCTTGGGGGATGCCCCTTATCAACCAATTTATTAACCCTATTCTTCGTCTCATCAACATCAATATTCAACTCATCATAATCCAAGGCGAGATACTTCACCACCAAATCATGAACCGCCCCAGCAGTTCCTCCCAGCTTCTTCTTACCCATACTAATGTGGCCTCCACAGGGTATAGACAATGCCATCATAACGTCACCTGGGTCTGTGAACGCTGTATAAAGCACTAGATTCGCAACCACCCCTGATATGGGACGAACATCAACAAATTCAGCATCGAAGAGTTTCTCCATCAACTCGATGCACGTAAGCTCCACCTCATCGATATAAGTGCATCCAGCGTAAACGCGCTCTTCGGGCCACCCCTCGGCGTACCGATTTCCAAAATCTGTCGTCAAAGCCTCCCGCACGGCAGGGCTAGGAACATTCTCGCTGGCGATCAGCGGGATAGCTTCTCGAAACCATTCATGATGCCGCTGGAGAAAACCAAAGATTTTGTCATAATATTCACGACCACTCATCACCATGTACCTCAACACCTTATCGGTGTCAACAAAAATAAAACTTTACACCGAACACAACGTTTAATTGAATCCCCTACTCTAAAAAAAGAGAGAATCGGGAGGCTATCACAACGAGCAGGAAGAAGAAACGCGATAGAACGGCTCCAATGCCTGCTCAAAGCGCCGGTCTACTAAGGTTCTTTGAAGCGGAGACTCGCGGCATAAAGGTGAAACCGGAGATGGTGGTAATCTTAGCAGTGGGCCTGATAATCGCCTGCATATTATTGCAGGTAGGATCTCCATTCTAATATTAAGGAGATTCAATCCCTATCTAAACGCTACTCCAAAATTGTTCTCTGCCTCAAACTTCACTTTCGTGTAAAACTTCAATACGCCGAACCGAGTTTAGGTTAACAAAGATCTCGCTTCTGTCCTCTCTGCTCACAATCTGCGGTATCGGCTGAGCAATCGTGGAACGCAGCGTCACCATCTCCGCTTCGGAGAGCCAGATGCCAGGAGGCTCTCGAGTAACTGCTGATAATACCCCTTCAAACCCATATGAAGGGTCTACGATCGTCACTATCCGCCGCCCCACATTCTTTTCAAGCATATGAAAAACAGTTGGTGGCGGCGTCTTCCGAGACATCGCTGATCTATATAAGAGCTTGGGCACATGGGTAATAAAGGTTTATCCCTCGCCTGATTGTCTTTTCAACTTCACAGTGTCCCGGTGCACAAATGGTCCGTACTGAGTTATTTTGAAAGCTTGGAATCTGTTTGAACACTAGGGAGCTTATTTGATGTGTTTCTATCAAAGTGTGAGGTCTAACAGAGTAGAATATAGCAAATTATGACTAGCCAATCTTTAAGTACAAGATTAGGCATGCTCATGATCACCTTCATCACGTTCGAAGATTGGGTGAGCTTGTTCAACGATGGTTTTCAGCAATTCAATGGACGAGTACATGAATGGAATGGTTAAGCGTTACTCGTCCTTGTTCACATTGCCCTCTGGAGAAAAGATCCTTCTCTTACTCCTGTTGTTTTGTCTAATATTGGGGGTCCTGACCATTTTCTCCTCCTCTTGGGTCGGTTTTACCCTAGGTGCAGTCCTTGGAGTCTCTTTTTTTCTGATAAGTATCTCGTCGGATTTTTTTCTGGGCCACACTTTCATGAAAGGTGATCCCATTTTCGGTTTCCGGCGCCGCTCTGCTCTGTCTCTTTTCTCCACCCTGGTATGGGCAGGATTGATGTTTGTAGGCAGCACAATTAGACTCTTTGTGAGAACCCCTGATGTCTGGATTAAATCTTTTCTTTTAGGTTTCTGTGCAGTTCTTATGCTTCGGCTGATAGTGTTCTCCACCACGTCCTTCGCTGATAGGATAATGGTTTTCATCTCTTCTCTTCTGCAGCCCACAGCATTTCTGGTCTTGGCGCTCTTCTTGGCTCCCACGATAGTATCTGCTCCCTCTCAGGCTCTTATCTTGTTCATCCCCTTTTCGATTCTGTGGATTGGATTAACAGTTCATCTCTTCACTAATTCTGTAGATCGTGTTGGCGAAGAAACTGTTGGAATCCCCTCTCTTTTGCTCTTCAAGGCCTTCATAGGGAGTTGGACTGAGGATTGGAATGAGCCACTTGAAGATGTGTTTGAACGGTTGGGAAGTGAAATGGACGTAGGGGTCTCTCTTCTAGGATTCAGAGGAGGTAAAGATGTCAAGGCCTTGATGATTATTCCCAGATTTCATCCTGGCCCCTTCAGAAATGTCGGAAGCAGTCACATGCCCTCTATGCTTCAGAACGCTGTGCAAAGAAAGTTAGGGTGGATAGTCTCAGTTCCCCACGGATTGTTCGGACATAACCTGGACCTGTCTTCTCAGGTTCAGTGTCGCAAAGTCATAGACAAAGTCCTGAAATCCATGGATCTCAACTTTTCGGAGTCTAAGGCTACCCCTTTCATCCAAGTCAGAAAAAACAGCGCGACTGCCAGTTGCCAGATATTTGGGAATTGCGCCTTTATCACATTAACTCTAGCACCCAACGCTATGGAGGACCTGCCAGAAGAGTTGAGTTCAACAATTGTCCATGAGGCGAGGAAAAGAGGCTTATCCTCCGCGATCGTTGTTGATGCCCATAACAGCATTGACGGCCCCTTCGAACCGGAGAAGGCGGTCGATCCGTTAAGAATAGCTGCCGTGGCAAGTATGGAAGAGGCATTAGCCTGTCCGCGCCTCACTTTCCAAGTCGGGGCTTCAAGAATCGTTCCCAAAGAGTGCGGAGTCCAGGAGGGTATGGGACCCGGAGGAATAAGTGTGATCGTCACCAAAGTCAATGGACAGACTGCCGCATACGTAACTATCGACGGAAACAATATGATATCAGGACTGCGAGAGAAGATCCTCTCCGAGCTTCAAAAACTTGGTATCACAAAGGGAGAGGTTCTCACGACAGATACTCATGCAGTAAATGGCGTTATACTAACCCCTCGAGGATATTTCCCAATAGGGGAAGCGATGGATGAAATGAACCTTATTGAACATGTCAAAAATGCTACGATAGAGGCTATAGAAGATCTGGAGCCTGTAAAGACCTCATGGCTCACGGAGACCGTGTCTAACGTCAAAGTCATAGGAGAGAAGCAGATAGCGGCAATCTGTGCCCTTACTGAGCGTGCAGCGGAGCAGGCTAAGAACTCGGCTAGGACTCTGCTTCCAATCTCAGGAATTCTTCTGACAGCCTTGCTACTCTGTCTTTAGCTCCAATTCCCCATACACAACTCTTCTAAGAAATCGCGCATTCGCACAGGTTCAACTGCTTTCTCTTCCTTCTCTCTGCGGCGTTGTCTTCGCTGTTTTGTTTGCTCCAGCAAAAGCCGACAATCCCAGAACCTCTCCATTAACAATATCCATCGGAATCGCAAACACAATCGTATTGCTCTGGTCATAACTGATATCTTCCAAACTTGACAGTGTGCGAAGGTACATCGCTCGATTACTCATCTTCTCCACAGCCTTTTGCAGATTATCGGCAGCCTCCAATTCCCCATCACTCTTGATGATCACCGCCCGCTTCTCCCTTTCAGCCTCAGCCTGCCGCGCAATCACGCGCTTCATGTCCTCAGGCAACTCAACATTCTGGAGATTCACAGAGATTATATCTACACCCCACTCCTGAGTCTCCCTCTCTACAATCTTCTGAATATTCTCTGCAATCTCGTCTCGCCGCGCTAGCACCTCATCTAACTCCACGTTTCCCACAACATCGCGTAACGTGGTCTGAGCGTACTTCATAACGCTGTTCCAAAGATTTTGGATATTGACCAGGCTGTCCTTGGTATTGATGACCCTCATGAACACTACCGCGTCGATACTCACACTGATGTTATCTTTTGTCATGACCTCTTGCCGTGAAACGTCTAAAGTGATGATCCGCTTATCCTGCTGAAGAAAGCTCTCTGCAAATGGCCATTTGAAGAAGAATCCGGGCCCCACTAACCTCTGAAACTTGCCGAAGCGCAGTATTATCGCCTCTTCCCACTCCTTATTGATGGCTACAGTAGCGGGCAGAAACGCCGCGGAAAGGACTGCAAGAACCCCAAACAGCGCCGAGACAGTCTGTGGAAAAGCCAGAACAGTCAACACTAGAAATATCAGCAAAAGTACCAAGAAAGAGGCGAATGGTAGAGGGGAACCGGAATATTCCCTGCTCACTGTTTCTACAGTATCAGCCATCTGATAGTTCACCTCCACGTCTTCACTAGCCGATTCAAGTATTTCTCTGTTTTGATACTAACGCGAGCCCATTCTCCAAACCGCTATGCTCCAGTCTATTAGAGCAAATAAGCAAAGCTCGCGCCGAGGCGGCAGGAGGCTGCCAAAGCCTACAATTTTTCTACGCGAGCGTCGGCTGTTTGGCGTTGAGTTGTAGCCACAAGACATCGTTTCTTTTCAGTTTCTGGTGGAAATGGCACTTGACTTACGATGCTCTTCGGAGGAGCTGCTTCCAACGCTGGTTGGTGATGTCTTGGATATCATCGATAACGTGTTCAAACTCGGGGGTGAACAGGTGTCGGAAGCGACCTTGAGCTTTCAGGTACGCCTTTACTGGTTTCTGACGCTCAGGCTTTGAAGCAATGACCTTGCTGGGAGAAGACAAAACATATTCCCCGTCTATGGCTTCCCATAATGGAAAGACACAGGTCTCAACCGCTAGCCTCGCTATGTCGATTGTTTTATCTGTGTTGTACCGCCAACCGCGTGGACAGGGTGCGAGTGCATGTAGGAAGGCTGGGCCTTCCACCTCCAAGCCCTTCCGAGCCTTCGTGATGAGGTCTCTCCAGTAAGATGGTGATGCTGTGGCTACATAAGAGACTCCGTGCGCTACCATGATGTCTGCGATAGGTTTCTTATACTCCAGCTTGCCTGGAATTACGCGACCTGCTGGTGAAGTGGTGGTCCAGGCTCCGTGAGGGGTGCCTCCACTTCTTTGTATCCCCGTGTTCATGTAGGCTTCGTTGTCATAGAGGACGTAAAGGAAGTCGTGACCCCGTTCTGCGGCGCCTGACAGGGCCTGTATGCCGATGTCGTAGGTCCCACCATCTCCCGCGAAGGCTATTACATCTATATGATCTTGTTTGATTCGCCCCTTCTTCCTCAGCGCTCTTAGTGCACTCTCGATTCCAGCAGCGTTAGCAGCCGCGTTCTCGAAGGCGGTGTGTATCCAGGGGATCCTCCACGAGGTATAGGGGTAAATTGTTGATACTACTTCCATGCATCCTGTCGCATTCGTGGCTATAGTGGGGCCTCTGATGGCCTTCAGTATCTGTCGATAAGCTATAGCTGGTCCACACCCTGCGCAGGCCCGGTGTCCAGGCATCAGGATTTCAGGTTTTTCGGCGAGATCTTTGGGGGTAAATTTCCATTCTGACACGACTCTTCACTCCTTATTATCTGACTCCTATGAACTGAACGGTTTCTTCAACTTGTCTTGTGCTGGCGACTCTTTGGAGCTCTTCGTAGATTTGGTGTATGAGCTTCTGTGGCATGTCTCTTCCTCCCAGACCATATATATAATTAACAACTTGTGGACGAGTTTGAGAATCGTATAGTATATGCCGGATTTCGTGGAATATGGGGCCTCCATATGCTCCGAAACTGTGGCTCCGATCCATAACCGCTACAGCTTCAACGTTCTCCAAGGCTCCAATTATATCCATCTTTGGGAAAGGCCGATAAGTGCGTAGGCGAAGTAGTCCAGCCTTCACACCGTCAGCTCGAAGTTGATCTACAACCGTCTTTGTGGTTCCAGCCGTTGATCCTAAGCATATAGTTGCCAACTCCGCGTCGTCCATCCGATAGAGGTCCACCAAGCCGTTTCCGTACTGGCGACCACTCATTTCGCCGTATTCGTCGTGCACCTGCTTTATTATTTGGGGGGCATTTTCCATAGCCTTTTCCTGCTGTCTCTTGTGTTCAAAGTAGTAGTCGTAGAGATCGAGCGGCCCCATCGTCAAAGGGGTTTGGGGATCCAACTTGAACGGCACCGCATCGCCTTTATGATTCTTAACTAGAGGTATCTTTCGTGTACCGACGAAGTTTCGGACGTTTTCGTCCGTCAAGACTTGGACGTTCTCTAGGGTATGGCTGAGGACGAAGGCGTCCAGCATCACCATGACGGGCAAGAGTATGTCTGGATCTTCGGCTATCCTGAAGGCCTGTATGATGGAATCGTAGGCCTCTTGTGAGTCTTCAGCATAGATCTGTATCCAGCTTGCATCTCGTTCTACCATACTGTCCGCGTGATCGCAGTGTATATTAATTGGCGCAGAGAGTGCCCGATTCGTTATGGACATGACCACGGGCGCTCTGCAACCAGATGTGACATACAGGATTTCATGCATTAGTGCCAGACCAGCAGATCCTGAGGCAGTGAATGTTCTGGCGCCGGTGGCAGCGGCTGACAAACACGCGGTGAGGGCACTGTGTTCGGACTCTACACATACAAACTCTGTATCTACTTCCCCGTTGTGGACGTATTCACTGAATCTTTCGACGATTATGGTTTGGGGCGTTATTGGGTATGCAGCTACCACATCGACATCTGACTGTTTCACGGCGTATGCTACTGCTTCATCTCCGCTCAGCGCGAGCATTTTCTGTTTACCTTCCACCATCATATATCCTCCCTCATTCACGCACCATTTCTATAGCCCCTACTGGGCATTCTTCAGCGCAGATTCCACAGCCTTTACAATGGTCATAATCAAATTTCATCGCTTCAGCCTGTGGACTCCATTGTATTGCCCCGTCTGGGCAGTATAAGTGACATAAAAGACACAGGGTGCACTCTTCGGTATCCACCACCGGTTTGAAGGTTCTCCAATCTCCAGTCTCATATTCTGTACTCGGAACCCAGCACACTCCGGCGATGGGGATATCTTTCCAACTTCTATTTTGACTCTTCATCCTGACCTGGCTTCCTCATATGCTTCCTCTATGACTCCAACATTTTTTTCCGCCAATTTTTCTGGAAACCTTTCCTTAACGGCTTTTTCCAAGCTTCTTAGGCTAACGATTTCTGTGGCACGAGCAACAGCTCCTAGCATGGCTGTGTTAGTTATCGGCCTCCCTAAGATTTTCACCGCGATATCTGTTGCTGAGACTGTCCAGACCTCTTGTTGACTGATGTCTAATCCTTGTCGAATCTTGGCTGGTTGTTCTGGACTGTTCACGACGAGGGCACCATCTCCAGGGAGTCCATCGGTTACCGGGACCGTATATAGTAATGTGGGGTCCAAAACTACCGCCACCTGCGGGTGGTAGATGGAACAATGTAACTTTATTGGCTCGTTGCCAATCCTTGTAAAGGCGCGTATAGGGGCTCCCATACGCTCAGGACCGAATTCTGGAAAAGACTGAATGTACTTTCCCTCATGTATGGCTGCCTTCGCAAGCAGTTCACTGGCGGTCCATGCTCCTTGCCCACCTCTGCCGTGCCATCTAACTTCTTGAAGGGGCACTATACTAACTTCCTCCGATCTTTCATACCGTTCAAAGGGCCTCAAATAAAGTTTAGCTTTGACACCAGTTTTCAGCAAACGCCTAGGAATCTACTACTCCCGTTTTTACCACGCCTTACCTTTGGGATGTGTAAATCTGTACCTTGCTTGTGGAAAAGCAACACTAATATTATGAGAAGGCGCACTCTTTGTTCTCTAATCAGAAGGAAGAGTGGATGAAAGAGATTAGGATTCATGGCCGAGGGGGACAGGGTGGAGTGACCGCAGCGGAGTTGTTGGCTCACGCAGCGTTCACAGAGGGAAGGTGGGCCCAGTCCTTTGCCTTCTTCGGTGCGGAGCGAAGGGGTGCACCTGTTGATGCTTTTCTTAGAATTGCTGATAAACCCAACCCGATCCGAAGCCGGGTTTATCATCCTGATTACGTTTTAGTCTTTGATTCTAAATTGCTGGGAGTGGTATCTGTGACTAAAGGACTGAAAGAAGACGGCACGGTCATCTTGAATACAGCCAAAAGGCCTGAAGACCTAGATATTAAAAAATATCGTGTAGCCACCGTAGATGCCACCGGAATAGCTCTGGAACTGAATCTTTTGGTGGCCGGTCTTCCTGTTGTTAACACCTCCATGATGGGGGCCTTTGCCAAGGCAACAGGCCAAGTCAAATTAAAGAGCGTGAAGGAGACTGTACGGAAACAGTGGCCTGGACCTGCCGGCGAGAAGAACGCTGAGGCGGCGACCAGAGCCTACAATAGTCTGATAAAGGGCTGGTGAAGATGTCAAGTGAAGAGCCTAAAAACCTGAAGGATTTGCCGATTACGATTCTCTCGTGTCCCATGACTGGCAGCGCAGGAGAAACCGGGTTTTGGCGCACTTTCCGACCTATCATCGATAGATCCAAATGCACTAATTGTCTCTTGTGCTGGACTTTTTGTCCCGAAGGCTGTATCGACAGAGGAGAGGGTGACGTTCCAGAAGTGAATTACGAGTATTGTAAAGGCTGTGGGGTGTGCGCCAACGAGTGTCCTGTCCAAGCCATAAAGATGGAAAGGGAAGACTGATGGCACAGACGATAATAGACACTGGAAATCACGTAGCTGGCTACGCTTGCAAAGCCGCAAGAGCCGAAGTCATAGCTGCTTATCCTATAACTCCCCAGTCCCCGGTAGTAGAGCAGATCGCTGATTTTGTTGAAAGAGGCGAAATGGACGCCAAGTACATAAGGGTTGAA
>JABAHQ010011842.1_pt1 | contig 24035 bp, 22 predicted proteins | sample 7062091 | NCBI WGS metagenome assembly JABAHQ01 (sample SAMN14534359, study PRJNA622989) | marine sediment metagenome | biome: marine biome [ENVO:00000428]; feature: marine pelagic biome [ENVO:01000023]; material: deep marine sediment [ENVO:00002113] | place: India: Gulf of Kutch | collected...
GATGGCACCGAACAGGCGCTCGGCGATGCCCGATTTCTCCAGCACCGCGCCCATGAAGACGAACAGCGGAATTGCGGCGAAAACGAAGTTGGAGGCGAGGTCGTCGACCTTCTCGACGAACTGGTGCACCACGGCCGGCCCGAAGGTCATCAGGCCGAACGCGGTGGCGGTGAGCAGCATCGCGAAGGCGACCTGCACACCGAGGAACATCAGCCCGAAGGTGACGGGCAGCATGAAGAACGNNACCTGCAGCGCCAGCGTGGCGAAGGCCAGGGTGAACACGGCGCGGAACGGCCACACCGGCAGGTTCAGCGCCGACTGGCCCGAGGTTTCGCCGCGCGCGTAGCCTTCGGCCATGTAGTGCCACAGCGTCCAGCTCAGCCACACCAGGATGGGCAGCACCAGGGCGTACACCAGGGCGTCGATGCGGCGGCGCGCCTGGGGCGACAGGAACACGCTGAGCACGTCGATGCGGATGTGCTCGCCCTGGCGCAGGGTGTAGGCCAGCGCGAGCAGGAAGTGGGCGCCGGTCAGCGTGTAGCCGATCTCGTAGGCCCAGATGGTGGGTGCGTCCAGCGCGTAGCGGGAGATCACCTCCCAGGTGGTGGCCAGCACCAGAGGCACCAGCAGCAAGGCCGCGAGCACGCCAATGCCCACGACCCAGCGCTCGGCGAGGTCAATGAATCGGTTCAAGGAAGTCCCCAGTCAAGAGACGGCGGCACGCGCCGCCATTCGCTGGCGCGCACCGGGGACGGTGCGCGCCACCCATTCGCATCAGACGCGCTTGATCTTCACCTTGCGCCAGTCGTCCGCATCACGCCAGGCGGCGTCGAACGCCTGCTGGCTCTGGTGCACCTTGGCGAACCACTTGGATTTGCCTTCCTTGGCCGTCTTGTCGGCCCAGTCCAGGCCGATCTTGCGGGTGGCGAACTGCACCTCCTCGTCCANNGTCCAGCTCGATCAGGGTGACGCCGTTCTTCTTGTAGAACTCGAAGGCCTTGGCGTCCTCGGCGCCGATGCGCGCCCAGCTCTCGAAGGTGACGAGCTTGGCCACCACCTCCACCAGCTTGCGGTCGGCCTCGGGCATCTTGTCCCACACGCCCTTGTTGATGACGAGCTCGAACGGCGCGCAGGGCTGGTGCACGCCGGGGTAGCTGAGGTAGCGCGCCACCTTGTAAAAGCCCGAGGACACGTTCTCCCAGGGCGTGCCCCACTCCACCGCGTCGATGGCGCCGCGCTCGAGCATGGGGAAGATGTCGCCGCCGGCCGTGGTGACGGGCGCCGCGCCCAGCTCTTTCGACATCTCCAGCCAGGCACCGGCGGTGCGCAGCTTCAGGCCCTTCAGGTCTTCCAGCGTTTTCACGGGCTTGCGCGAGTGCACGAAGACCTCGGCCGTGCGCATGAACAGCGGGAAGGAGATGACGCCGTCGGCGCCTTCGCGGAACTCGCGCTGCAGCTCCACGCCGCCACCCTCGTAGAGCCAGTGCAGCATGCGCTCGGCGTCGAAGCTGCCGGCGTAGCCGCCGAACAGCGCGGTGGTGACGTCCTTGCCCCAGTCGTAGCCGATCCAGGTGTGGCCGCACTCGGCCAGGCCGTTCTTCACGGTCTCGGGCACCTTCAGGGCATTGCCCAGGCCGCCGCCGGGGAAGGTCTGGATCTTGAAGCGTCCGCCGGAGAGCTGCGCCATGCGCTCGGCGAAGGCCTTGGCGCCGATGTCCATCAAGGGGCCGCCGGCCCAGCCGGTGGCCATCTTCCAGTTGTAGGTGGGGCCGGTCTGCGCGTTGGCGCTGGCGCTGGCGAGCAAGCCGGCGCCGGCCAGGCCGGTGCCGATGAGTTGACGACGTTTCATGGGTTTTGTCTCCTGCGGGTGGTGGTGTTGTCAGGCCGTGGCCTGCGGGTTCAGGCCAGTACCTGCTTCTCTTCGGACGTCAGCTCGGGGCCATCGAGCGTGACGCGCCTCTCCTGCGTTTCTTCGTTGCGAAAGCGCGCGACGATGGGCTTCAACTCGGGTTTGATGTAGCGCTCGTCGTAGCCGTTGAACAGCGTGCCGATCAGGCCGCGGTCCAGGTCGCTCGTTCCCATGATCCAGTCGAAGATGGGAAAGCTCAGGTTCATGTTCTTGTGCATCATGATTCCCTGGTTGTGGTGCGCGGTGTGGTGGCGGCGGATGGTGTTGATGAAGGGCATGTTTCGCACGAACCAGTTTTCGTGCACGTGGCAGCACAGGTGGAACACCTCGTAGACCAGGTAGTGGCAGACCATGGTCATGAACAGGATGTAGCCCGCGTTGGGGTTGAAGATCTGCGCCGCGATCCAGCCCAGGCCGGTGCCGAACACACCGAGCACGATGAGCACGCGCCAGGGGAAGAACACGATGCGGAACTCGCGCACCGTGTCGATGGTGATGTCGTTGTCGGTGAAGTACTGGTGGTGCTCGCGCGTGTGGCGTTCGTAGATGGCGCGCAGCGCGAAGACGTCGATGCGCCGGTGCATCACGTACTTGTGCATGAACCATTCGACGAAGTTGCCCGCCAGGAACACGGGCAGCACCAGCAGCCACTCCCAGGTGGGGTTGTTCAACTGCGTGCTGCAGTACCAGAGCGCCGCGATGCCGGCGGCGAACATCACGCTGGTGTGCACGATGCCGTTGTAGAACGGGCTGATGCGGCCCTTGTACTGCTCCCGGAATCGTCTCTGCTTGTCGGTCATCATGGGGCTTGTCTCCTGTGCAATTCAACTGACATACTAGTCGAATAGTAGAAGTCGACCATAGGCATGTCAAGAGCCCAGGAAGGCGCTCATGGAAGTCCCCAGGGTGGCGCCGGCCTGGGCCATGGCCGAGTGCCCCACGCCGGGCAGCGGCAACCACTGCGCAGCGGGCACGTGATCGGCCAGCCAGCGGCCATGGGCCAGCGGGCACTCGTCGTCCAGCTCGCCGTGCGCCACCAGCGTGGGCAGGCGGATGCCGCGCGCCGTCTCGCGCAGGTCAAGGTGCCGCACCGAGGCCCAGCTGGCCGCCACCGCGTCGGCGTCGGCCACGGCCTTGAGTTGCAGGCGCTCGGCGCGCTCGCGGGCTTCCCGCTCCAGGGCCTCGGGCGTCTCGCCGCGGAACCACACCGCGCCCGGCGTGGCGCAGGCGGTGCCGGAGATGAGCACCAGGCGCTCCAGGCCCGCGTCGCCGTGGCGCGCCAGCAGGTTGAGGATGACGCTCACGCCCATGCTCCAGCCGGCCAGGGCCACCGCCTGGCCGGTGCGCTCGGCCAGGTCCATCGCCAGCGCGTGCACGAGGTCGGCGTAGTGGTCCAGGTGGTAGTAGCGCTCGCGCGGCAGCGGCTCGGCGGCGCTCCAGCGCGGTGACAGGCCGCGCCCCGGCAGGTTGGGCCAGGCGCAGCGGCGACCCAGCAGCGCGGGCAGCACGGGCAACCAGGCGTCGGCCGTGCCCTGGATGCCGTGCACCAGCAGCAGCGGCGCGCCCTGCCCCGCGAACCTGCAGTCGAGGGTTTGTGCCGATCGGTGTATTGATGGATTTGCCATACAAGTAACATATCACTGATCTTTCAATGGTTTCACAGCCATGCCGCCACGCCCATCCGTTCTGACCCTGATGTGACCCCGATGACCGACACGTCCGCCACCACCCCCCCCGACNNCCGACACGTACGCCACCACCCCCCCCGACGCCCCCATCACCCTCTGCGCGCCACCCCGGATCATTTGCGCCGACGGCGCGCGCCACCGCCTGGCCCCGCTGTGCAACAGCCTGGGCTGGCGTGAGGCGCTCGTCGTCACCGATGCCTGGTTCCACCAGAACAGCCCCGCCCTGGCCGAGGTGCTGGCGGCCTTGCGCGCCCAGGGCCTCACCGTGCGCGTGTTCGACGGGGGCGAGCCCGACCCCTCCACCACGCTGGCCGACCGCGCCACCGCCTGGGTGCGCGAGCAGCGCGCGCGCCCCGACCACCTGATCGCCTGGGGCGGCGGCAGCAACATCGACCTCGCCAAGGCACTCAGCGTGACCCTGCCCAGCGGCCGCCCGGTGGCCGAGCTGCTGAACCGCGCCAACTGGCCCGCCGCGCCGCTGCCCCTGGTGGCCGTGCCCACTACGGCGGGCACCGGCTCGGAGATCACGCCCGGGGCGATCCTGGTGCAACCCGGCAGCGCGACCAAGGTGGCGCTGATGGCCAACGTGCTGCGGCCGGTGGTCGCGCTGATCGACCCCGAGCTCACCTGGACTTGCCCGCCGCGCGTGACGGCCGACGCGGGGCTGGACGCGCTCACGCACGCCATCGAGTCCTGGCTGACGCTGGACGCCGCGCTGTTCGACAACGGCGACGACCCCGACCCGGGCTACAGCGGGCGCAACGAGCTGACGGTGCAGTTCGCGCGTCAGGCCACGGCGCTGGCCTTCGGCCACCTCGCCACCGCGTTCGATCGGCCGAACGACCGCGCCGCGCGCAACGCCATGGCCCGCGCCAGCCTGTACGCCGCCATGTCCTACGCCACCGCCGGCCTGAACGCGGTGCACGGCCTGGCCTACGCGCTCGCGGGCCTGACGCACGCGAGCCACGGCAGCACCAACGCGGTGATGCTGCCCNNCGCTGGTGGACACGCGGCGCGACGAGCTGGCCGAGATCGCGCGGCTGGCCGGCGCCGAGGGCGGCGACACCGAGGCGCTGGCCCGGCAGGCGCCGGTGCTCACGCGCGCGCTGGTGCGCCGGCTGGGGCTGGCCGGCGATCTGCTAAGTTTCGGCGTGGAAGCAGCGCAGTTGCAGCAACTGGTCTCGGACGGGCTGGCGGTGACCCGTCTGGCCAAGGCCTGGCCCGGCGGGCCGGTCGACGAGGCCTACGCCCGCATCGTGCAACATGCCTACCACGGAGAACTTTCCGGAGAATCGCGCCCATGAGCAAAGCGACGGCAAAAAAAACCACAGGGACCACCAGCCGCCGGGCCGCGAAGCCGGCCCCAAAGGCCGCCAGGGCACCGAAACCCGCCACGGCGGCGCCCGCGGCCCGCCCGCGCAGCCTCACCGCGCAGGCCTACGAACGCATCGAGGAGCTGATCGTGCAGCTCGAGCTGCTGCCCGGCACCGCGCTCAGCGAGGCCGAGCTCTCGGCCCGCCTGGGCATCGGGCGCACGCCGGTGCGAGAGGCCTTGCAGCGCCTGGCGCGTGAGCACCTGGTGCAGATCCTGCCGCAGCGCGGCGTGCTGGTCTCCGAGCTGGACATCAAGCGCCAGTTGCGCCTGCTGGAGACGCGCCGCGAGGTGGAGCGCCTGGTGGCGCGCTGCGCCGCTCGGCGATCGACGGACGCGGAACGCCAGCAGTTCGCCGAACTGGCCAAGGAGTTCAACGCCGCCGCCAAGGCCAAGGACCAGGTCCGCTTCATGCGGGCGGACAAGCTCTTCAACGACCTCTCGCTGCGCGCGGCGCGCAACGAGTTCGCGAGCGGCGCCATGGGCCTCATGCACGGCCTGTCGCGCCGCTTCTGGTTCATGCACCACCGCCAGGCCGACGACACGCCCTCCATCGCCGTGCTGCACGCGCGCATCGCCCAGGCCATCGCCGATGGCGACGAGACGAAAGCGGCCAAGGCGCTGGACGAGCTCATCGACCACAACGAGGCGTTCACGCGCTCGACGGTCAGCACCGATTTCTGAGCGCGCGCGCGGGCGGCCCGAACAAAGGCTATCGCTGCGATAGCGGGCGTGGCCACCGCACCGGGTGCACGAACGGCGGTTTGCCCCTACGATGCCGTCGGCGGCCGGACCCCGGCCCGCCCACGAAGAACCACAGCATTCAGGAGACAACCCATGCTCAAGACCCTCGCCCGTCCCGGCGTGGCGGGCGCCGCCGTGGCGCTCGCCCTCTTCGGTTGCGCACAGACCGGCTCGCAGGCGCCGGCCGCGTCCGCGCCACCGGCCGCATCCGCCGCCCCGCCACCCGCCTGGAAACAGGGCATGCCCGCGAGCATGGCCAGCTCCACCCTGGCGCCGCTGGCCGGCAAGATGACCGTGACGCCGGCCGACCAGATTCCCGTCAACCGCATCAAGCTGCCGCCGGGCTTCAAGGTGGAGGTGTGGGCCACCGGCCTGCCGGGCGGGCGCGCCATCGCGGCGGGCGACAACGGCAAGTACTACGTGGGCACGCGCGGCATCGGCCGCGTCTATGAGGTGACCGACAGCGGCGGCGCGCGCACGGTGCGCACGGTGGTGGACAAGCTCAACCAGCCCGCGGGTGTGGCGTACCGCAACGGTTCGCTCTACGTGATGGCCATCGACAAGGTGCTGCGCTTCGATGGCATCGCCAGCAACCCCAATGCCCAGCCGGTGGACATGACGGCGGCGTTCAAGCTGCCCAAGGAGCAGCACCACAACTGGAAGTACATCGCCTTCGGGCCCGACGGCAAGCTCTATGTGCCCTTTGGCGCGCCCTGCAACATCTGCGAGTTGCCCTCGCCCGAGTACGCGCAGATCCGCCGCTACAACCCCGACGGCTCGGGCATGGAGGTGGTGGCCACCGGTGTGCGCAACAGCGTGGGCTTCGACTGGCACCCGCAGACGCGCGAGCTGTGGTTCAGCAACCATGGCCGCGACTGGCTGGGCGACGACACGCCCAACGACACCCTGCACCGGATGCGCGCCACCGGCCTCAACCACGGCTTCCCGTACTGCCACGAAGGCAAGACCGCCGACCCCGACGTGAAGAAGGCCAACGCCTGCGGCGGCGTGGAGCCGCCGGTGGCGCTGATGGGCCCGCACGCGGCCAGCATGGGCGTCACCTTCTACAACGGCACCATGTTCCCGCCCGAGTACCGCGGCGCGCTCTTCAACGCGCGCAAGGGCTCGTGGAACCGCACGAAGAAGATCGGCTACGACGTGGTGATGGTGAAGGCCACGGCCGATGGCAAAAACGCGCAGATCGTGCCCTTCATGACCGGCTTCATGAACGAGGCCGACCAGAGCTTCTGGGGCCGGCCCGCCTACCTTCTGCAGATGAAGGACGGCTCGCTGCTGGTGTCGGACGAGCAGCTCGGCGCGATCTACCGCGTGAGCTACGGCGGCTGATGCGGCGCGCGCTGACCCTGCTCTCGATCGCGCTGCTGGCGGGCGGCGCGGCGGGCCAGTCCCTCGACGAGCGCCTGACCGCCTGCGCGGCCTGCCACGGTGCGGGCGGGGCGCCTGCGCCGCTGGCCAACACGCCCACGCTCGCGGGCCAGCCGCCGCTGTTCCTGGAGAACTCGCTCGTGATGATCCGCGAGGGCCTGCGCGACGTCCCCGCCATGAAGGGCCTGCTGGACGGCGTGAGCGACGCGGACCTCTCCGCCATGGCGAAGCATTTCGCGGCCCAGACCCTCCAGCCGCAGCCCGGCCCACGCGACGCCGCGCTGTTCGCGCGCGGCCAGCAACTGGCCGACGGCAACCGCTGCGCGAGTTGCCACCTGCCCAGCTACGCCGGGCGCGAGCAGATGCCGCGCCTGGCCGGCCAGCGGGAGGACTACCTGCTGCATTCCATGCGGCAGTTCCTGAACGGCCAGGCCACGGGGCGCGACACCATCATGGCGGCGTCCCTGCATGGCCTGAAGGACGAGGACCTCAGGGCCCTGGCGCACCACCTCTCGCAGCTCGCGCCCTGAGTCCGCACCTTCCGTGGCGCCCGACAGGGCAAGACGCGAGCGGGACGTGGACCCGCTTCCCAAGCGCCGGTCCACTCATCAGAATCAGGGATACCCCCCACCGAACCGACGCCACCGTGGATGCGCTGCCACCGATCGCACAGATCCCTTTGCCGGGCACCCGGTTCACGGTCGCGTTCGGTGGTTCGCCCGGTGAGCTGAGCGCCGGCAGCCGGGCGCTCGAAGCGCGCGCCGGGGGGCGGTGGGCCGACCTGTCCATCCTCACGCCCGATTCACGCGCGGCCCTGCTCGCCGCGCTCGGTCATCCGCAATCCTTCGCGCTGGACCTGCGCCTGCGGGACGACCCGCAAGGCCGCGCCATCCACCTGCACTGCGCCGGCCACTGGCGGGCCGAGCCGCCCGCGCATGTTTGCCTGCTGGCCGACATCGGCGAACTGCGCGCGGCGCACGAGGCCACCGATCGCCGCCTGCAACTGCTGCAAGAGATGGTCGACAGCCTGCCCCTGCTGATGATCCAGCTCGACACGGGGGCGGATCTGCGCTGCGCCTTCGCCGGCGGCGCCCTGCTCGAGCTCATCACCCCGCGCGAGCGCCCCCTCGTCGGCCGCGATGCGCTCAGCCTGTTCGGGCAGAAACTGTTCGACAACATCCAGGCGCGACTGCGCGAAGGCACGCCGGGTCAGACCATGCCGTTCGCCTGGCGCGTCATCGACGCCCAGGGCCTGGAGCGGGTACTGGAGGGCAGTCTGCGCACGCTCGTGGATGAAGCGGGGCGCCCCAGCGGCCACCTGCTCGACGCGCTGGAGACCACCGCCTACCACGCCACCATGGCCCAGTTGCGCTCGAGCGAGGAGCGGGTGCGCCGCTTCGTCGCCGCGAGCAGCGACGCCATCATCGTCCACGTGGACCAGCGCATCGTCGATGCCAACCCGGCCGCCTGCCGCCTGCTCGACACGCCGGCGGAGGCGCTGCGGGAGCGCCGCTTCGACGACCTGATCGCGCCCGAGGAGCGGGCCGCGTACCGCAGCGCGAACGCCGGGGCATCACACGACGCGCACGAGTGCGGCCTGATCGACCGGCACGGCGCGCGCATCGCCGTCGAGCTGATCGACCGCACGGTGCAGCGCCAGGGGCGGGCCATGCGCATGACCATCATCCGCGACGTGCGCGACCGCCGCGAGGCGCAGGCCCGCATCCGCGAACTCATCGCCCACCTGAGCGCGCAGAAGGACCGTGCCGAGGCCGCCGACCGCGCCAAATCGCTGTTCCTGTCCGCCGCCAGCCACGATCTGCGCCAGCCCATCCACGCCCTGGGCCTGTTCCTGACCAGCCTGGAGTCCCTGACACGCCACCCCACGATGCCGCTGACCACGCTCGACGAACTCGGGCGGCGCATGCGCGCCTCGCTGGACGCGCTGAGCCGCCTGCTGAACTCGCTGCTCGACGTCTCCCGGCTGGACGCGAACGCGGTGGTGGTCACGCCTGTGCCGGTTTCACTGGAGCTGATGTTCAGCGAACTGGACGAGGACCTCGCCGACTCGGCGATCCGCAAAGGCCTGCGGCTGGACTTGATGCAGACCAGCGCCTGGGCGCACACCGACCCGGCGGTGCTGCGCCGCATCATGGACAACCTGGTCTCCAACGCGATCCGCTACACGCCGCGCGGCCGCGTGCTGGTGGGCGCACGGCCGCGCGGCGCCGCCATCGAGATCCAGGTCTGGGACACCGGCATCGGCATCGCGGCCGACCAGCTCGACGCCATCTTCGGCGAGTTCTACCAGGTCAGTCCCGCCAGCTCCCCGACCGGCGGGCTGCGCGGACTCGGCCTGGGCCTGTCCATCGTGCAGCGCTCGGCCCGCCTGCTCGATGCCCGGCTGCGGGTTCGTTCCACGCCCGGACGTGGCTCCATGTTCTCCATCACCGTGCCCCGCGGCCAGGCGGTGCCGCTGGCGCCGACACCCGCGCCCAGCGCACCGGCGAGCCTTGCCGCGCCCGCCGGGCACATCGCGCGCCATGTGCTGGTCATCGACGACGATCCGCAGGTGCTCAGCGCCATGCAGCAGCTGCTGCAGGCCTGGGGACACACGGTCTGGTGCGCGGCCGACGCCGACCAGGCGATCACGCTGGCCGTTCTGCACGGCGACCGCATCGACCTCGTGCTCACCGACTACCACCTGGGCGGCGAAATCACCGCGAGCCAGTTCATCGACACCGTGCGCGCCTGCCTGCCGCGGCCCGTGCCGGTGCACGTCTTCACCGCCGACACGTCCACACCGGTGGCCCAGGAGATCCGCGCCCTGGGTCTGTCGCTGCTGCACAAGCCGGTGCGGCACGACGCGCTCCAGCAGGTGTTGGAGCAGGAAGTTTCATGAGCGCCCCTCTTGAGCCGCCTGACTGGGTCGAGCAGATCGGCGGCCCCGCCGCCCTGCTGCGCCCCACGCCCTGGCGGCTCACGTGCAATGCGGCGCTGGGCGCGTTGCTGCGACCTTCCGAACGGGAGCAGTCGGGCTTTCACAAGTGCTTCAAGGCGAGCGGTGACGGGGTGAGCGCCCGCCTGGCCAGGGGCCAGGCCTTTCATGGCCGCTTGCGCCTCGATCCGGCACCCGGCTCGAACACACCGCGCCTGTTGCACGTGGATTTCGCGCCGCTGCCCGGCCGCGAAGACTGGATCTGCACCTTCGTCGACCTCACGCCCGCCGAACACGTGCACGGCCGGCGCGCACTGACGCTGCAGCGCCTCAGTGACACGCTGGACCAACTGCAGGAGCTGGTCTCCATGGTCAGCCACGAGGAAATCCTTCTGTACGTCAACCGCGCCTACGCTCGCCACCACGCCACCACCCCCGAGGCGGCGACGCACAAGCCCCTGCGGCAGGTGATGGCCGACAACTACTTCCTGACCGCGCCCTTCCGCGGCGAGTTCTTCCGCAGCCGGCAAGCGGTGCGCTACGAGCGCATCATCCCCGACCTGAAGAAAGTCGAGGACCGTGTCCTGAACATCGTCCTGTGCCCCGTGTTCGACGAGCCCGGCGGCCCGCCGAAGATGGCCACGCTGGCGCGCGACGTCACGCTGCGACACCAGGGGATGCAGGCCCTGCGTCAGACCCTGGACCGCCTCAATGCGCTGTTCGAGGCCGGCATCGAAGGCATCCTGCTGAGCGATCAGGGCATCATCACCGACGCCAATCCGATCGCCTGCCGCCACATCTGCCTGGAACGCGGGCAGCTCATCGGCCAACCGCTGGTCCATGCGCTGGAGATGCTGGGCGTGCCGCCGCTCGATGGCCTGCTGGAGGGGGCTGGCCGAGAGGACATGCACCTCTCCCTGTGGCCAGGCACGGGCAACAGGTCACCGCTGCACGTCCAGGCCATCACCTTCATGGACGAAAACCGCCCCTGTCAGGCGGTGCTGCTGCAGGACGTGAGCTACCGCTACGAGGCGCAGCAACGCATCGACCGGCTGGTCGCCGACCTGCGCTGGCAGACTGCCCGCGCCGAGGCGGCCGATCGGGGCAAGTCGGTGTTCCTCGCGTCCGCCAGCCACGACCTGCGCCAGCCCATTCACGCGCTTGGTCTGTTCCTTACCGCCATCCAGAGCCTGAGCCGCGCGCCCCCGCCCTTGCCCAGCGAGCCCTTCATGCCCATCGTGCAGCGCATGCGTGCCTCGCTCGACGGCCTGATGCGGCTGCTGGACATGTTGCTGGGCGCCTCGTTACGGGACGTCAGGCAACAGGCGGTGCCTTCAGGGCCCATCGCGCTGCAACCGGCGTTTGACGGACTGATGTCGGAGTTCGCGCCCCTGGCCGCCGAGAAAGGCCTCGCGCTGCGCGCCGTGCCCAGCCGCGCCTGGGTGCTCTGCGACGCGACAGTGCTGCACCGCGTGCTGGCCAACCTCGTGAGCAACGCCATTCGCTACACCGATCGCGGGCGCATCGTGCTGGGCGCACGCTCGCGCGGTGCAGAGCTCGAGTTGCAGGTCTGGGACACCGGCATCGGCATCGACCCCGACCAGCTCGACAACATCTTCCAGACNNACCGCGGCGAGGCGCCGCGCGTGGCGCCAGGCGAACGCGCCGAGGGCCTGGGCCTGTCCATCGTGCGCCGGGCCGCCGCCGACATCGGCGCCCGGCTCGACGTGCGATCCACCCCGGGATGCGGATCGATGTTCTCGGTTCGCCTGCCGCGCGGCCAGCCGCAGGGACAGCACACGCCGCGCGAGGCCGCCGTGCAGGCACCGACCGCCTCGGATCGCCACATCCTGCTCATCGAAGACGACGAGCAGGTGCTGCTGGCCACCGCCAGCCTGCTCGAATCCTGGGGACATCGGGTGTTCATCGCGCGCAGTGCCACCGAAGCGCTGCGCCTGTTCGAGGCCGAGCCCCGACACATCGATGCCCTGATCTGCGACTACATGCTCGACCCGTCCATGGACGGCTTGGCACTGCTGCTGCGCCTGCGCGAGCGGCACCCCGGCTCGCTGCCGGTGTGCATGATCACGGGCGACATGTCGGCCGAGCGCATCGAACAGGCGAAGCGGCACGGCTTCACGCTGCTGCACAAACCGGTTCACGCCGCCGAACTGGAGCGCTTCCTGCTCACAGCCGCGCACGGCGCGCGGCCTGACACGGCGCTGCCTTGAACTGAAAACGGCACCCTCAAGTCAATGACATTTCCATGACTGTTGGCCACATAGCCGACAGCCATCGGAACCCCATTGGTGCGCTCCCGGACACAGGGCCACACGCAAGCCGCGTGTGCTCAAGTCACAGGAGACAGATCTTGATCGCAACGTTTGTTGAGGACCTCTGCCGCCAGGCCAGCCTGGAACTGCGGCTGGACGACAGCGAGGCCATGGGCCGGGAAGAACCCGTTGTACTCGGCGATGTGAGCGTCGAGGTACTGCACCAGGAACTGAACGATTCCCTGCTGGTGCTGGCCGAGATGGGCCGGGCGACAGCCGACGAGCCGGCCAGGGTCTACGAGCAGTTGCTCTCGCTGCAGTACCTGCTGTGGCACGAGCCGGGCATCCGCTTCGGCTACCGCGATGACAGCGGCTCGGTGATGCTGATGCTCGGCGTGCCCCTGCGCGACGACATGAACGGCGAATGGCTGGCCAGGGCCTTGCGTGGCATGGCCGGGCAGGTGACGCAGTGGCGCGCCACCCTGCTGGCGGGCATGTTCGCCTGGGCAGGCACGGCTGGCGGCGACAGGCGACGCGATGCCGACCGCGCGCCCCACGCGGCCATGGTCTGAGGGAGGCGCACATGAAGCCCGGCAGCCTCGGCAAGAAGTACAGCCCCGAACGCAACCAGCAAGTCATCAACAACCCCAGGCGACGACCCCAAGACGCCAGTGACTTTGCCGCGTACACGGGACTGCCCCGAAAAGCCGCGCGCCTATGGGCGCGCAACCCCGAGCAATACATCCACGGCCTGATGCAGCAGACCCTGGACGCCGTCGCCGCGGTGAACACGCCGGCAACCACGGCGCAGGTCACGCTGCTGAACAAGGCGCGGGCCGCCCTGGAAGCCGGCACCCTCGGCTATTCCGTGTCCTTCCTGCCGGCCAAGGTCTGCGTCAACCTGTTCGGCTGGCTGGCGGCGGTGTTCCCGGAACACGGCCCCCGACTCTTCCTGGCAGGCGCCACGGGCTACACCCTGCTCGCCTCCATCCTGCACCCCACCAGCACCAAGATCGTGGCCGGCAGCCTGGCCGCGAACCACGGCGGGCCTCAGCCCGTTGACAAGGCGGCCCTGGACAACGCCATCACCCTGTGGTGCATGGCCCTGGTGCGGCGGGCCGATGGACAGGACGACAGCGACATCCAGCTGGCCATCCAGGAGATCGCCGACGCGGTGCTTGCCCGCGCAGGCGCCGAGGCCCGCAAGGGCACGCCTCTGCCATTCGACAGCCGCCGGCACCCCATCCTGGGCGCTGCCGCGCGCACCTGGGGCTTCCATGCGTCCTTCTTCTCCTTCTCGCTCCTGTACTTCCTGGCCGGCGGCCTCACACCGCTCGAGCGCCGGTCATTCATGGACATGCCCGGGTCCGTGGCCTTGCGCGCCGGCCTGTTCAACCTCACGGACGCGCTGGTGTGGATGGTCTGCGGCGAGATCGCCGGCATCATGACCCTGGCCGGCCACCTGTTCACCAACGCCACGGTGCAGCACGGGCCCGACAAGCCGGGGCTGAACCAGACCTGGCCGGAAGAACTCCAGGCGGCGCTGGAGAAACTGGAATTCGTCGTCTCACTCCACAGCGAGCTCGTGCGCCTGCGCAACACCATCCAGCGCAACATCCGCGCCAGTGCGGTGGGCGAACACGAAAAAAAGCGGCGGGCGAAGGTGTTCAGGGAGAAGGTCCTGCCCTTGCTGGACGAGGCCATCGACCAGGTGGAGACGCTTCAGGCCAGGTACGTGGAGCGCGCCGGGCTTCTGCGCACCGAAGCGGGCCGCTGGGAACTCAGCAAGAAGAAGATCGGTGCCATGGTGCTGAAGGGGGCGGGCAAGACGCCGCACAAACTCATCAACAGTGCCCCCTTGGCCTTGCGCATGCGCACCGCCAGCGAGATCGCGGGCAACGCGCTCTCGCTGCTCATGTTCTCCTATGCGATCCTGCACATGTACACCCTGTTCTCCACCACCATGCCCTTCCGGGAAACGGACATGGACGGCGCGGCGCCGCGCAACGGCAGCGGGTGGAACGACAGCCACGCGGCGGTCTTCAACGGCACCGCGACCGGGTCGGACATCCCGCTGGAAACGCAGGTTTTTTCGACCCTGCTGGGCCTGATCCTCATTGCCGCGTTCTCCACCCGGGCCGCCTTCATTCCCTTCGTCGAGGTCCTGCTGAACGCCATCGTCGCGGGTGGTCTGCTGGGTGCGCGCAAGCTGGGCCTGCGCGGTGAGAACGCGGCAGACGCGTCCACAGGCGACCGGTTGTCAGCGACGGACGAGGACCTGACCGTGGTGGTGGACGACGACCGGTCGAACGGCAGCGACCCTGCCGACGGGAGCGCAGCCCAGCAGCGGCACAGCGCGCCCGCCCACACGCTGACCCAGCTCGAAGCGATCATCCGCATGGTCGAAGACATGGCCAGCACATAGCCTGTTTCGCCGACGCGCCGGCCCTGGGTGGACCCGTCTGCCCGCGCCGGCGCCAGGCGCGTGGCGCCCCGCCTCACTGCCTGGGGATGCCCGCGCGCTCGATCACCGCGCTCCAGCGCTGGATGTCGCTGGCCAGCAGCGCCGCCGCCTGCTCGGGCGTGGACGCGCGCGGGTCGATGTTGAGCTCGCGCAGCTTCTTCTGCACCTCGGCGTCCGCCACGGCGGCGGCGATCTCGCGCTGCAGGCGATCGATCACCGGGCGCGGCGTCTTCGCTGGCGCGGCGATGGCGTTCCACGAGGAGGCCACGAAGCCCTTCACGCCCGATTCGGCGGCCGTGGGCACGTCGGGCAATACCACCGAGCGCTTCTCGCCTGCCACGGCCAGGGCACGCAGCGCGCCACCGCGGATCTGAGTGAGCACCGGCGAGAGGATCTCCACGCCCACGTCCACCTGACGCCCGCGCAGGGCACCGATGAGGTTGGGCGTGCCGTTGAAGGGCACGGTCTGCGCGTCGATGCCGGCGCTGCTCTTGAACAGCTCGGCCGCCAGGTGCTGCGTGCTGCCGATGTTGATGCTGCCGATGTTGAGCTTGCCGGGGTTCGCTTTCGCCCAGGCCAGCAACTCGGCGAAGGTCTTGAACGGCGCCTCGGGGTGGGCCACCACGGCGATGTCGAAGGTGCCCAGGGTGGAGATGGGCGCGAAGTCCTTCAGCGTGTCGAAGGGCAGCGACTTGAACAGGCCCGCCGTGACCGCGGTGCCGTTGGACATGAGGAACAGCGTGTGGCCGTCGGGCTCGGCACGCGCCACCGTCTCGGCCGCCACCACGCCACCGGCGCCGGGGCGGTTCTCGATCACCACCGAACGGCCCAGGCCTTCGGCCAGCCGCGCGGCGACGATGCGCGCGGTGAGATCGCCCACACCGCCGGCCGCGAAGGGCACGACCAGGCGCAGGTTCTTCGACGGGAAGGCCTGCGCCCAGCCCACCGGCAGCGCGCCCAGGGCCAGCGCACCCAGCAAGAGCTGGCGGCGCGCGATCCAGAGATGCCGCGGAACCGGCTTTGCCGGGCCGCAGGCATCGCCCCCTTGAGGGGGTCGCGCGAAGCGCGGCAGGGATGATCCCATCCTGCTAGAGGACGAAGGTGACGATCACCGGGAACGCCACCAGGATCGCCGTGCGCACGAAGTCGCTCAGCACGAAGGGCAGCACGCCGCGGTAGGTGGCCAGGATCGGCACGTCCTTGGCCATGCTGTTGATGACGAACAGGTTCATGCCCACCGGCGGCGTGATCAGGCCCGATCTCCANNGTGATCAGGCCGACCTCGACCACGATCAGCACCAGGATTCCGAACCACAGCGCGGTCGCCTCGGGCCCCATGCCGAAGTCCAGCGCCATCACCATCGGGAAGAAGATCGGAATGGTCAGCAGGATCATGGACAGCGAGTCCATGAGGCAGCCGAGGATGACGTAGATGACCAGGATGGCGATCAGTACCACCATCGGGCTCAGGCCCGAGCCGGCGACCATGGTGGCGGCCTCCTGCGGCAGTTGCGACAGCGCCAGGAAGGTGTTGTAGACGCCCGCGCCGAGCACGATCATGAAGATCATGCCGGTGGCCACGGCGGTGCCCAGCACGGCGCCGGCCAGCGTCTTGCGGTTCAGGCCGCCGGCCGCCCAGGCCGCCAGGCCGGTGCCGAAGGCGCCCACGGCCGCGCCCTCGGTGGGCGTGAAGATGCCGAGGTAGATGCCGCCGACCACCACCAGGAAGATGGTGAGCACGGGCCAGACCTTGAGCGTGGCCTTCCAGCGCTCGGCCATGGGCACGGGTGGCATGGTGCCCATCTCTTTCGGGCGAACGCGGGCGTAGATGGCGATGACGATGACGTAGCCGATGGCGGCCAGCACGCCCGGCACGAAGGCGGCCAGGAACAGCTTGGCGATGTTCTGCTCGGTCAGGATGGCGTAGATCACCAGCACCACCGAGGGCGGGATCAGGATGCCCAGNNAGCTCGGGCAGGGCCACCTGGCCCATGGTGGCCGCGGTGGCCAGCGAGGAGCCGCAGATGGCGCCGAAGCCGGCGCAGGCGCCCACGGCCGCCATGGCCACGCCGCCCTTGCGGTGGCCGATCCAGGCCTCGGCCGCCTTGAACAGCGCGCGCGACAGACCGCCCAGCGCGGCGAACTGCCCCATCAACAGGAACAGCGGGATGACCGAGAGGTTGTAATTGGAGAAGGTGCTGTAGGTCAGCTGCTTCATCTGGTTGAGGATCGGGTCGGCGGTGCCGTAGATCAGCCAGGCGCCGACCAGGCCGCAGACGAGCATGGCGAGCCCGATGGGCACGCGCACGAAGATGAGCAGCAGCAGGATGGGGAAGGACCAGGCGGCGAGTTCGATGCCAGTCATCAGTGCGCTCCCGCTTCGGTGGTCCAGCCCTCGGGCTCCTTGCCCAGGCCGAACATGGTCGCCGTCTTGGCGATGTAGGCGAGGCAGCCGATCACCGCGCCCACCAGGCAGGCCGCGTAGGCCCACCAGATCGGCATCTGCAGGATGAAGGTGGTCTCGAAGTACTCCTTCTTCTCGACCATGCCTTCGTAGAGCTTCCAGGTGAGCACCAGCCAGACGATCAGCATGACCACGTCGCTCACCAGCACGATGCCCTTCTGCGCCCACTTCGGCAGGTGCATGTAGAGCAGGTCCACCGTGGCATGCCCTCCCTTGAGGTAGGTCCAGGGCAGGAAGAAGAACACCGCGATCGCGGTGCCGACCTCGACGAGTTCGAAGTCGCCGGGCACGGGGCCAAGGCCGAGGTTGAGCATGGCGCGGCCGCTCACGCTGGCCACGATCATCAGCGTGAGGGCCACGAGGGCCAGCCCGCCGATGATGGCCGCCCATTGGGACAGCCGGTAGACGAATGCAATCATGCGAATGGCTTTCTGCGAGAGAAATGGAGACGCGCGATTGTCCAACATCGGACAAGCGCACCCCTCAACAAAAAAGCCGCCCTCTCGCGAGGACGGCCGTCGGCCCCCCTGGGCCAGGTCACTTGCTGTGCTTCGCGATCAAGGCTCGCGCCTCGGCCGCCAGCTTCGCGCCGTCGATGTTCTTGGCTTTCACTTCGTTCACCCAGTCGGTCTCCACCGCCGCGGCGGTGCGCCGCCAGCGCTGCGTTTCCTGCACGTCCAGCGCCACGATGTTGTTGCCTGCCTTCTCGGCAATGGCGCGCCCGGCCTTGTCGCCGTCGTCCATGGCGCGGCCGAACATGGCGGCGGTCTCCACGCCCGAGTTCTTGTCGATGACGGCCTTCAGGTCGGCCGGCAGCTTCTCGTAGGCGGCCTTGTTCATGGAGAAGGCGAAGGTCTGGGTGTACAGGCCTTCCTTGCCGGCGAAGGTGGTGTGGTTCTTCACCAGCTCGCTCACCTTCAGCGCGGGCGTCACTTCCCAGGGAATGGTGGTGCCGTCGATGACGCCCTTGGACAGCGCCTCGGTGACGGCCGGCACCNNTGATGATGCGCGAGCCGCCGCGCACCTTCATGCCGCGCAGGCTTTCCAGGCCGGTGACGGGCGTCTTGGTGTGGAACAGGCCCGGGCCGTGGGTGTGGACGGCGATGAGCTTGACGTCCTTGAACTCGTCGGCGGCGAACTTCTCGACGTACTCCTGGATGGCGCGCGAGGAGGCCTCGGCGCTGCCGCTCATGAAGGGCAGCTCGAAGACTTCCGTCTTGGGGAAGCGGCCGGGGGTATAGCCGAGCACCGTCCAGGTGAAGTCGACGACGCCGTCCCTGGCCTGGTCAAAGAGCTGCGGGGGCGCGCCGCCCAGTTGCATCGCGTGGAACAGCTGCACCTTGATGCGGCCACCCGATTCGGCCTCCACCTTCTGGGCCCACGGCGTGAGGGCACGCGCCGGGATCGTGGCCTGNNAGCATCTGATGCAGCCGCAGCGTGACCGTCTGCGCCATGGCGTTGCCCGCCATCGTGGCCGCGGCCACCGCCCCCAGCACCGCCATCGCGGTGCGTCGCTTCAAGAGTTTCATCCTTGTCTCCGATCGGGTTGTGCCCGGCCCTTTTGTTCGGGGGTGCTCACTGGCACGGGCGTGTGACGGGAACTGAACACCCACACTGTGCATGCGGTCTTGGCCTGCAGCCAGTCCGATGGCGGACTTTCAGCTATGCCGTTATGTTATGAAACCAGTGACAACCCTCACAGGGTTTGTCAGTGGGGCAGCGTCTCGGCCTCGGGGCGCCAGGCGCTGTCCAGGGTGATGCGCCCCGCGACACGCGAGACGCAGGCGCAGATGCGCTGGTTGGACTGTTTCTCGTGTTCGCTCAGGAACACGTCGCGGTGGTCGATCTCGCCCTCCACGGCCAGCACGTCCATCGCGCACAGGCCGCATTCGCCGCGGCGGCAGTCGCTCATCACCTCGATGCCGGCGGCCTCCAGTGCGTCGAGCAGGGATTCGCCCGCGGACACGGTGAGCGACGCACCATGCCGGGGCACGGCCACGGCGAAGGCCTGCGTGGGCCGCTGGCCGCCGCTGCCGAAGGTTTCGAAGCGCAGCCCGCTGGCGGGGCGACCGGCCTGCGCCCACAGCGCGCGTGCCGCGCCCAGCAGGCCCGTGGGACCGCACACGTAGCACGGGGCGCCGGGTGGCAGCGCGGCGATCTCGCCCGCCAGGTCGAGCCGCTGGCCCTGCCCCGACGCCGCGAGCACCAGGCCCTCGCCCAGCGTGTCGCGCAAGCGCTCGGCGTAGGCGAGCTCCCCCGCCTCACGCGCCGCGTACAGCAGGCGCACCGCGCGGCCGCGCCTCGCCAGCGCCTGGGCCATGGACACCATCGGCGTGATGCCGATGCCGCCGGCCACGAGCAGGTTCACCGGCGCGTCGATGTCCAGCGGGAAGTGGTTCTGCGGCGCGCTCACGGCCAGGGTATCGCCCTCGGCCAGGGACCACATGGCGAGCGAGCCACCGCGCCCCTGGTCCAGGCGCTTGACCGCGATGCGGTAGGCGCCGGGCGTGTCGGCCGGCTGGCCCACGAGCGAGTAGGAGCGGGTCTGCTCGCGCCCCGCCACCGGCACGCGCACCTGCAGGTGCGCGCCGGGCGGCCAGGCGATGGCCGCGCCGTCCAGCGGCTGCAGCAGGAACTCGCGCACGGTGGGGGTGAGGTCGCGCAGCGCGGCCACGCGCGCGGTTTGCCAGAGCGGGTTGCTTTTCATACATGTGAAGGTGAAGGAGCCTGTCGAGCGCCTGGGTCGAACCCAGGGGCACCACGGAACTGGCTTTGCCAGGCCGTGGGTGCCGCCCCCTTGAGGGGGTCACGCGAAGCGTGGCGGGGGTGGTCCATGTCAGCGTCGGCGGATGAGCCTGAGGGCGGGAGCGTGGACAGCGCTTTCGGTGTGGCCGGCGAGCACGGCGCGCAGGTTGCGCTGCGCCAGGCGCGAGTGCTCGCGCAGGATGGCCTCGGCGCGCGCGCCCTCGCGGCGTTCGATGGCGTCGAGCACCTGGCGGTGCTGGTCCTGCGCGACGACGAGCATGTCGCGGGCCTCGCGCGAACCGGCCTCGGCCAGCACGAAGCCCGAGGGCGAAGCGAAGGGCAGCGCGCACACGCGCTCCAGTTGGCGCTCCACCGTGGGGCTGTCGGCCATTTCGGCCAGCAGTTCGTGCAGGCGGCTGTTGAGCGCCACGTACTCGGAGAAGGCCTCGGCGTCGAGCGTGGGCGCGGCCAGCACGGCGTCGATGCGCTCGAGCACGCCGCGCGCCTCGGTGAGCACGGCGGCGGGCGCGCCGCGCTCGGCGGCCAGGCGGGCCAGCAGGCCTTCCAGCGTGCCGCGCAGCTCGATGGCGTCGGCGATGTCGCGCTCGGTGAAGGTCTGCACCACGTGGCCGCCACCGGGCAAGGCGCGCAGCAGGCCCTCCTGCTCCAGGCGCTGCAGTGCGGCGCGCACGGGGGTGCGCGACACGCCCAGGCGCTCGACGACGTTCAGTTCGGCGATGCGCGAGCCGCCGGGCAGTTCACCGGAGAGAATGAGCTCGCGCAACTGCAGCAGGGCGCGGACCTGGGCGCTTTCGGGCGCGGCGTCCGGCATGGGGTTGTGGGTGGCCATGGCTTCAGCCCGCGCGGCGAATGGGGATGACGCTGGAGCCCGCGCCGGGCGTGCCGCGTTCCGCCTCCACCATCTTGTCGATGAGGCGCCGCGCCCACATGGCCCCGGCGTCGATGTTGAGGTTGTAGAACCGGTGGTCCGGGTGCTCTTCGATGGCTTTCTGCTGCGCCTCCAGCACCAGCTCGTCCTCGCGGAAGATGCCCGCCACGCCCTCGCGCAACTGGTGCGTCAGGCGCTGCTCGCCCAGGCAGTAGTTGCGGGCGAAGGCCCAGAAGTAGAGGCAGGTGTTGTCCGTCTCGGGCGTGATGGTGTTGAGCACCATGCCGTTGACGCCCTGGCTGCGATCGCCCTGCGGGGCGCCCGTGCCCGTGGGCGCCACGCCCACGTCGATGGCCACGGTGCACGGCGCCTCGAAGCGGATGATCTGCCAGCGGTCCACCGGCCCCCGGTACCCGCGCGCCTGCTGGATCTGCCCGGCCCAGAACGGCGGCGCCTCGATGTTCTCCATCCAGCGCGTCACGGTGGCCGTGCGCTCGCCGTGCGTGGCCACGAAGGGCGCCTCGGCCACGGCGCGGTTGCCGATGCTGCTGCCGTGCACGAAGGTCTCGTGCGTCAGGTCCATCAGGTTGTCCACCACCAGCCGGTAGTCGCACTTCACGCGGATCATCTTGCCGTCACCGGCCCACTCGGGGTCGTGGTTCCAGTGCAGGTCCGGGATCAGCGACTCGTCGGCCAGCGCCGGGTCGCCCGGCCAGATCCACACGAAGCGGTGCTTCTCCACCACCGGAAAACGCCGCACGCAGGCCGAGGGGTTGATGGTTTCCTGGCTGGGCATGTGGGTGCAGCGGCCCTCGGCGTTGTAGACCAGGCCGTGGTAGCCGCAGACCACCTCGTCGCCCTCCAGCCGGCCCAGGGACAGCGGCAGCAGCCGGTGCCAGCAGGCGTCCTCCAGGGCGGCCAGGCGGCCATCGGTCTGGCGGTACAGCACCAGTTTCTGGTTGCAGACGGTGCGCGCCAGCAGGCTGCGGCCCACCTCCACGTCGTAGGCGGCGGCGTACCAGGCATTCAGGGGAAAGTGGTTGGGCGCGGTGTTCATGGATACGCAATGTATACNNGAAATCCTTCAAATTGAGTCGGAATCAGCGATTCATGTATTCAATGAAATCATGGCTGTTGCCAGCCGCCGGGGCTTCGGCTACCGTCGGCGCCGTCCATTTCCCAACCCTCAGGAGACAAGAACATGAGCCTCAATCCCCCCTTCAGGGCCGACCACGTCGGCAGCTTTCTGCGTCCCGCCTACCTGCTGCAGGCGCGCGAACAGAAGGCCAAGGGAGAGATCACGGCCGCCCAGTTGCGCGAGGTCGAGGACCGCGCGATCGCCGAGATCGTGAAGTTCCAGGCCGACGTGGGGCTGCAGTCCATCACCGACGGCGAGTTCCGCCGCACCTACTTCCACATCGACTTCCTGGAGCAGCTCGACGGCGTGAAGACCGACATCCCGGTCACCATCAGAAAGCCCGATGGCACCGAGGAACTGGCCCCGCCGGTGATCCGCGTCATCGACAAGGTGCGCCACGCGAAGAACATCCAGCTCGCCGACTTCCAGTACCTGCAGGCGCAGGTGAAGGCGCTGGGCCGGCCGGGCCTCACGCCCAAGGTCACCATCCCCTCCCCCACCATGCTGCACTTCCGTGGCGGGCGCGCGGGCATCAGCAAGGACGCCTACCCCGAGCTCGACCCGGTGTTCTACGACGACGTGGCCCAGGCCTACGCGGACGAGTTGCAGAGCCTGGCCGACGCCGGCTGCACCTATGTGCAGATGGACGACACGAACATGGCCTACCTGTGCGACGAGAAGATGCGCGAGGCCGCCCGCCAGCGCGGTGACGACCCCAATGAGCTGCCGCACCGCTACGCCGCCTTCATCAACAAGGTGGTGGCCAAGAAGCCGAAGGGCATGACCCTGGCCATGCACCTGTGCCGCGGCAACTTCAAGAGCACGCACGCCGCGGCCGGCAACTACGAGCCCGTGGCCGAGGCCCTGCTCACCGAGATGAACCTGGACGCCTACTTCATGGAGTACGACGACACCCGCTCGGGCGACTTCCGGCCACTGCGCTACCTGAAGCCCGGCAAGACCGTGGTGCTGGGCCTGGTGACCACCAAGTTCGGCCAGCTCGAAAGCAAGGACGACCTCAAGCGCCGCATCGACGAGGCCGCGAAGTACGCGCCGCTGGAGCAGCTCTGCCTGTCGCCGCAGTGCGGCTTCTCCAGCACCGTGCACGGCAACAACATCGCGGTGGAGGACCAGCGGAAAAAGCTGGCGCTGGTGGTGGAAACCGCGCGCGAGGTCTGGAGATAAGAAACACCCCCGCCGCGCTTCGCGCAACCCCCTCAAGGGGGCAGTGCCTGCGGCCCGGCGAAGCCGGTTCCGCGGCACTTCTGGATGGGGCTCCGGCGCGTGCCGGAGCCCCTCGGTTCACTTGGCGTGTTTCGAGATGAGGGCGCGGGCCTCGGCGACCAGCTTCGCACCGTCGATCCTCTTGCCCTGCACTTCCTTCACCCAGTCCGCCTCCACCGCGGCGGCGGTGGTCTTCCAGCGCTGGGTTTCGGCGGCGTCCAGCGTGACGATGCTGTTGCCCGACTTCTGCGCCACGGCCAGGCCGTCCTTGTCGCCCTCGTCCATCGCGCGGCCGAACAGGGCCGCGGTTTCCACGCCCGAGTTCCTGTCGATGATCGCTTTCAGGTCGGCCGGCAGCTTGTTGTAGCTGCCGCGGTTCATCACCAGCGCGAAGGTCTGGGTGAACAGGCCCGTGGGGCCGGAGAACGTGGTGTGGTGCTTCACCAGCTCGGCGATCTTGAGCGAGGGCGTCACCTCCCAGGGAATGGTGGTGGCGTCGATCACGCCCTTGGACAGCGCCTCCGTCACCGCCGGCACCGGCATGCCCACGGGCGCGGCGCCCAGCTTGGCCAGCAGGTTGTTGATGATGCGCGAGCCGCCGCGCACCTTCAGGCCGCGCAGGCTGTCCAGGCCGGTGATGGCCGACTTGCTGTGGAACAGGCCCGGGCCGTGCGTGTGCGCGGCCAGCAGGTGCACCTGGCGGAATTCGTCGGCGGCGTGCTTCGCCACGTACTCGTGAAAGGCGCGCGAGGCCGGCTCGGCCTTGCCACTCATGAAGGGCAGCTCGAACACCTCGGACTT
>JABAHQ010001740.1_pt3 | contig 23990 bp, 22 predicted proteins | sample 7062091 | NCBI WGS metagenome assembly JABAHQ01 (sample SAMN14534359, study PRJNA622989) | marine sediment metagenome | biome: marine biome [ENVO:00000428]; feature: marine pelagic biome [ENVO:01000023]; material: deep marine sediment [ENVO:00002113] | place: India: Gulf of Kutch | collected...
GTTTCTATCAATGATTCCCCAACGATTACTATGCAGCCAGAACGGTAGTCGATTCTCTTCGCTAATGGCTGTTCCAAATTCCAAGTCGATGTTTAGGTTAGGATTTATATTATTCTCCTGACTTTGTCCCAAAGTTATTGAATACGTACCCGTTAAGATCAGGGTACTAAGAAATACTAAGCATAACAGTTTTTTAAAATTCATCGACTGAATATTATTTTATTTTTTTAAAAATGGATGAAAATATATCAATATCGGTAGGCAATTGCGAAGTAGATCACTCTGTTTTTAAACGATGATTCCAGGAGAATATACCTTCTAAGAAGATGATTAGAGCATAAGATTACGAAATTTTCATACTCCAGTGATAGGTTTTTCTGAGGAATGGATTTTCTTCAAAATTGATGTAGCGATCTATAAGTTTAGCCCAAGGATATCCTATGATGAGTAACTCATAAATGTAAACATCAAACATAATACTCATAGTAAAATATACTCCAAAGTGCATCATTATGAGCGCCGTGGCAATATAGGGACGTGTTTTTTCAAACCAGAATAGAAATCCGAAGAATTCAGCCAACAGTCCAAAAACAAGAGATAAGGTCCCGAGAAACCGATAATCCATAATCCATTCTTGAATGATATTGGGGGTAAATTGTCCCTTAGCTGAAGCAACATCAACACTGCGCTCTGCGATCCAAAGCCAAAGATGTTCGCCTGATGGCCAGGTAAGGCCAGTTCCGATTAACTTACTTACAGCCGCAGAGGTATATCCTAATCCAAAAAAGAAAAATATAAATCCCATGATAAACCGCCGGTATTGTACAGGCTTATTACCAAAGAAAAATAATCCTATCCCTAAGGCTAACAAGCTCATTCCAATAAAATTGGAACCATGTGAAATTTCTCCCAATGAAAAGCGAGATACATAGTGCAAATGAAAAAGGGCCAATGCTATGAGATACGAATATTTAGGAAATATTCGGAAAAATCCTATTATCGTAAAAAGAGAGATCAGAGCAGCATTAAGCAAGGATATATTATGCTCAAACATAAAAGAGACATCAATATATTGGGCAATACCCAAGGGTAGGACTACTTCTCCAATTTGTTGTATATAGGGTCCCCATTGCCAGGCATACTTTAATACAAATACGACTACAAAAAGCTCAAATAGTTTAAAAAAAAGTGCTTCTCCTTTTGTTGGCTCTTTATCAGGTTTGAATAAATTTTTCCAAAAATTCACGTCTACTTAACTTTTAGATCTTTATTTAATAGGGTTNNTCTACCTTCGGCTTGTCATTTTCGCTTAATGATCCTCTGGCTTGATATACCAGTAAATTGCTATCACTTAATTTTTTCTGAAGTAGTTTGCGTACTCCAGATTGTTTTTTCGGAGTCCAAACCTCCGTTTTAGACAAATAATTGGCAATGTCATTCGTATTAACATTTAGCTCATTAAGCGCAACGGTTTTACCGGGCAGTCCGTTTTTATCGGTTGTTTCCCATAAAGAATCTACCTCAGTCTGGGTGATATCTTGTACAATAGCTCTTTTCCATGGATTACCGGCTTGGGAAAACATCGGATATATACTAAATGGCCAAAACTCTCCAAGGTGGGTAGCAACGAGTAGTCCATAAATGACTAATGTGACAAGGGTTACTTTCTGATATTTCTTGATGGGTTCTTCTCTCTCCAAAATAAGCTCTTGAATGGTTAAAATTTCATCATAAATATATGTAGTTTTGCCTTACAAAAAAACAACTTATGGCAAATTAGTTCCGATGAATTTACTGCTTGTAACCCAAGACTTTCCACCGAAAACAGGAGGAATTGAAACCTATTCCTTTGAGCTTGCTAAACGGTTTCAATCTAATGTTAAAAAATTTGGTGTTATTGCTCCTTCACACTCGCGGGCAATGGACACGGATAGCCATATGCCCTTTGAGGTTTTTCGTATACCTGTAAAGGATAGTCTGCTTCCGCTTGTTGCTCCCATGGGACTGCTCAAAGTTATGGGAAACGGCTGTTTCGATACTGTTTTACATGCTCAATGGCAAACTGTTATTGCATCTGTTTTAACAAGAAAAATGATTGGATATCCAAATAAAATTTATGTAGCAGCGCATGCCAGAGAATTGTTGATTGAGCCTTTTGCAGGGCAGGGAGGGCCTATTTCAAAGCAGCTACACAGTGTTAGAAAAAAACTGTTATCACAGGTTGATGGCTTTTTCCCGGTTAGTCGATATACTGCAGGTTTGCTTGAGGATGAGGGGATATCACAGGAAAAAATTAAGGTAGTAAAAAATGGTACGGATCCACATTTTTTTGCCCCGAAGGACACACAAGACTTGGCCAAAGAGCTCAATGTAGAAAATAAAAAAGTGATCCTTTCTATTTGCCGGTTAGTACCTCGCAAGGGAATGGATTTAGTGCTTCAGGCATTAAAAGAAATTGTGTCCAGAAACTCCGATGTGGTTTACCTTGTAGGAGGGANNAAATCATGTTAAGTTTTTGGGACGTATTCCCGAAGAAGAGTTGCCCTATTATTATAGTCTGGCCAATGTATTTGTGATGCCAGCTAAAAGCAATCCACCTGATGTAGAAGGGTTTGGTATCGTTTTTTTGGAGGCCAATGCCTGCAAAACTCCTGTTATAGGAAGTAAATCAGGGGGAATTCCTGATGCTATTGTTGACGGTAAAACAGGTCTGCTTGTGGAGGAGGATGATACTGAAGAATTAACTACAGCCCTATGGGAATTGATTACAAATGAGGGATTATCTCAACAAATGGGAGAAGCCGGAAGGAAACGAATTTTATCAGAAATTAATTGGGATAGGTCTGCTCAAAATATTTTAGCAGTAATGAGATAATATATTGGTATTTTTGGAGTTTTAATACCATCAACAGACGGAGATAAATCTAATTATTCAATCGATATTTAATAGTGAAAATTATTTACGAGCGAATTCTAATACTTTGTTTATTCATTACCTTATTTCATTCTTTGAGTTTTGGTCAATCCGATGTCAAAAGATTGAACAATGGTTCAATTCTTCTGGAGGATTTTGAAGATAATTGGGTTGGTGATTTGCCAGGCGATTGGTATGACCGGGATGGAAACAAGCCTTTATACAAGCATAGTATCGAGGAACAAAAAACGTATAAATATCAGGTAAAAAAAGAAGGAAACAACAATTTTCTGCGTTACGAGGGGACTAGAGCCAAACATATGAGTTTTCCTCTAATCAATAAGGATAAGCAAAATATTTATGACATTAATCTTTACGAGACTCCGATACTCTCATGGAAAGTACGGGCTCATAAATTTCCTGAAGGCGCAAATGAGAAAACAAGCGATAGAAATGATTCGGTAGCAAGCATTTATGTGGTCTTTGGTATGGGGCGGGTGGCACTGGTGAAAAAAGTTCCGAAATCGATCCGCTATACATGGAGTACCACATTGCCGGAAGGGGAGACCGGATCAAAACTATTTGGCAATCAACAGATTATTGTTGTTAACTCCGGTGAAGAAGATAAAGGAGAATGGGTGACCTTTGAGCGAAACTTGGTGGAAGATTATCGACGTATGTTTGGGGATGATCCGCCTAAGAATCCAATAGCCATCCTGATACTTAGCGACGGTGACAGTACAAATAGCTATGTTAAGGCTGATTACGACGATATCATGTTGAAACCCGAGAAGTAATCTTACCTATTCATTGTAGATATGGTTATAAAATGGTTAACTTCCCCGCTTCTTAAAAAATAATGCACCCGGTTTAATGGAAAAGATTCTCCATTTCTTTCGTCCCCTGATAAAATTTAACGCCTCGCATCCATTTTGGGTATTAGGAATTGCCGTACTATCTGCAATATTATTAGGTAGTTTTGCTTTACAGTTAAAGATAGATACCGATCTGGCCAACTTGCTTCCTGATAAAAATCCCCATGTGGTGGCTCTGGATGAATTACAGAATACCGTGGGAGGTGAAACAGCGATGGAAGTGGCTGTTAAGTCGCCCAGTTTCGAAGACAACAAGCGTTTTATTGAGGATCTTATTCGCGAAAGCTTGAAGCTTTATGATAATAAAGGTGATCGGTACTTTTTTAAACGGGCTCAGTTTCGCAAAGAGACTGACTTTTTAGAAGATAATGCTCTTTATTTTGCTACACCCAATGAATTGGCAGATATTAAATCATACCTGAGGGATGAGATTCAGAAAGCCAAAGAGGAAGCTAATCCTTTCTTAGTAAACTTCGACGATGAGGAAGAAGAATCATCAGAAGTGGGAGAGTTTGAAGAAAGCTATGATGCTTTAATTCCTTCCGAGTATCCCGTCAGTGCCGATAGTACTATAGCTGTTTTTAAATTGTATCCGACGGGTTCCAAAAGCAACTTGAGCTACCTGCGACGGATGTTTGCCTCATACGATTCATTGCTTGCTGAGGTGAATCCGCAGCAATATAATGCTGAGATGGAAGTAGAATACGGCGGTCGTCTTAAGCGACACCTTTCTGAAATAGATTCTATCATGAGCGATGTTCTGAACAGCTTTGCTTCAGGTATTTCAAGCGTCTTGTTGTTGGTGATGTTTTACTTCTCTTTTAAAAAGTATATCAATTATCAGCGCGGCGATAAGGAAGGGAAGGAGCACAGTTTTTGGGAACACTTGCTTCGATTGCCGGTTCCCATTTTGGTCATTGGAATACCATTGGTAATCAGTCTGGCCTGGACGTTTGGGGTCACCTATTTCGTGCTTGGTACCCTAAATACAATGACCTCAGTGCTTTTCGTGATCCTTTTTGGGATGGGAATCGATTATGGTATCCACTATTATGCACGATATATCGAGTTTCGTGCAGGTGGAAAACCTATCATGGACTCACTTATAGATACCTATGAAAATACGGGTTCAGCAATTTTAGTAAGTGGTCTGACAACGGCATTCTCACTCTTTGTATTGGTACTGGCACAGTTCAGGGGATTCTCTGAGTTTGGTTTTATAGCGGGTTCCGGAATTATTCTGGCCCTGTTATGTATGTTGTTTATAATACCTTCACTACTGGTTATATTTGAGCGTTTTAATTGGATTTTATTTAATGAGAGTAAAACATCTCAGGGTCCTTCAGAGAATCTGTTTCATCGTTTCCCATTCGCTCGTTCCATTGTTGTGATGGGGTTGCTCATCTCCGTTGCTGTCGTATTCAATTATCAGCATTTGAAGTTTCAGTATGATTTTGGAGAACTGGAACCGGAGTTTCCCGAATACGTAGAGTTTAATAAGCTTGAGAATCAGGTCTCAAGCTCTGATAAGCGAAACCCCGCATATATTTTGGCTGATAATGAAGACCAGGTTATTGAAATTTTAGAGAAGCTTCGCCATCGGATGAAGACTGATACTACAAGTCCTACTATTTTGGATGTAGAGGCGTTGCCTGAACGTTTCCCGCCTTCTGATACGGCTGCCAAAGCGAAACTACAGGAGATTGCTGAAGTCCGTGAACTACTAAAAGATCCTTTCCTTGTTGATCAGGAAGACGAACAACTCGACAAACTACGAAGAGCTTCCCAGACCAAGCAAAAGCTCAACATCAATCAGGTGCCAGACTACTTTAAAAGTCAGTTTGTAACCCAAGATGGAGATATTGGTAATTTCGTGATGGTATATCCCAGTGTGGGATTATCGGATGGTGAAAAATCCATAGCCTTTAAAAATGATGTTGGCAGAGTGGAGCTCGATAGTGGAGAGGTGTTTTATGCCGCCAGTACGTCAATTATAGCTGCAGAAATGCTGGAGCTAATGCGAGAGGAGAGCCCTTATATGGTCGTAGCTACGTTCATAATGGTATTTATACTGATGTTAATTTCATTCCGATCACTACGATGGGCGATCATTGCGATGCTTCCGTTGTTGGTTGGGTTATTACTGCTGTTTGCTATTATGATGTTTACTGGTATGATGTTCAACTTCTACAACCTGGTGGTTCTGCCGGCAATATTAGGTATTGGAGAAGATAATGGGGTTCATTTGGCGCATCGCTATCGTGAAGAGGGTAAGAACAGCATGTGGGATGTCTTGTCTAGTACAGGTCAGCATGTAACAGTAGGTTCCTTAACAACAATGCTTGGATTTTCAGGATTGTTGTTTACCAATCATCCAGGATTACAATCATTGGGGATGATGGCTGTTATCGGAATTGGAATGACACTTGTTGCAGCACTTACTTTCTTACCAGCTCTGATACAATGGCTTGAGGATACCGACTGGATTCGATTTTAGTGAGATTGGATAGCTCAACAATGAGACAGAATAGAGTGTAGTTTAGGCTTTGGCACAAATATGCTCTGTCATTTCTCTTATAACTTCCAATTCCCAATAGCTACTGTTTCCAGAAGGTAGGAGTAAAGATCAGCAGAACCGTAAAAATTTCGAGCCGGCCAATCATCATCATGATAATTAATACCCATTTGCCGAAGAGTGGAATTTGAGCATAATTATCTGTTGGTCCGAATTCTCCCCATCCCGGACCGATATTTCCCAGGCAAGCAATACTTGCCCCAATGGCCGATTGCATATCATATCCCATGGTGGCCATGATGAGTGCTCCAAAACCGAAGACGATAAGATAGAGGACGAAAAAGCTTAGCACGGTGCGTTGAATGTTGTAGTCGATGGTTTTATCACCAATACGGATGGGTAAGATGGCCTTGGGGTGAACGATCTGTTTTATTTCTCTGAATGAATTGCGAATAATGATCATCCAGCGAATCATTTTTACACCACCGCCTGTTGAACCTGCACACCCTCCGGTAAAGAAAAGCAGAAACAGGAAGAACGCACCGAAGGAATGCCATAGTTCATAGTCATCTGTACCAAAGCCGGTCGTGGTGATTATCGACACCGCCTGAAATGCACCATATTGTATTGCGCCACCGATATCGTATCCGTCAAAAAGCCAGAGCGAACCACTTATAGCTACAATAGAAATAGCGGTTATCAGAGAATAAAAACGAATTTCTCGATTATTAAAAAATGATTCTGTATTGCCTTTTAGCAGACGAAAGTGCATTGCAAAGTTGATGCCGGCCAAAAACATAAATAGGGTTATTACGGCATCAATATATACCGAATCGAAGGCTGCTATACTTCCGCTTTTGGTAGAGAAACCTCCGGTAGCAAGGGTGGCAAAAGCATGATTTAGGGCTTGAAACCAATCCATCGAAGGATGAACCCAGAGGAGCAGAAACTCGATACCGGTAAAGGCAACATAAACCCCCCAAAGCAGTTTGGCAGTTTCTTGAACACGTGGCGTAAGTTTGTCGGTAGTAGGGCCGGGAGATTCTGCTTGGAAAAGCTGCATACCCCCAACACCCAGTAAGGGTAGAATGGCCAGGGTTAAAACAATAATCCCCATGCCACCAAGCCAATGGGCAAGTGATCGCCAGAAAAGCATACTTTGAGGCAGTGATTCGATTTCAGGGTTAACAAATCCCCAGCTGGTGGTTCCCCCTAAAATTGTAGCTCCTGTGGTAGTTAGTCCACTCATAGTTTCAAAAACAGCATCGGTATAGCTGGGAAGAATCCCTGAGATAACAAAGGGGAGGGCGCCTACAAGTGAAAGAAAAAGCCACGTTAAACTGACAACTAAAAACCCTTCCCGTATGCGCAACTCTTCATCAGTACGAAACAGATAATAGAGCATACCCCCGGCAATAAAAGCAATCGAAGCTGATAATAGGAAGGTGTGCCATACCTGTTCATCATAAACAAAAGCAATGACCATGGGTAAAAGTAGGGCAAAACCCAGAAAAAAGATGAAAGCCCCCAGAATGCCTAAAACAGTTGATAAGTTAAATTGGGCCCGAGTTATGTTATCAAGGTAGGTTTTAGCCATTATTGAAAGAGTGAGGTTACTTTCTCAATTGCTTCTGGCAGGCAAAAGATGATAACACGATCCTGAGCCTGAATTTGTGATTCGCCCGTTGCAATTCTGGTTGTCCCGTTACTCAAGATGCCGCCGATAACACAGCCTTCAGGAAAGTTTAACTTTGAAATAGGTTTTTGGGTCACTTTTGATTCGGGCGCTGCCTGTAGTTCAATAACTTCTGCTTTAATCCCCTGGAGGGCCGTAACCGAGATAACACGTCCGCCGCGTACATGTCGATGAATTTCATTGGAGGCCGCGGACTTTTTATTGATGGCGGCATCGAGCCCAATAGTCTGGCTGAGTGGAATATAGTCTGATTTAGAGACCAGTGCTACGGTCTTTTTTACTTCAAGATGCTTGGCCATCAGGCACGATATAATATTAGACTCCTCATCATCAGTAACCGATATAAATGCATCAGTATCCGTGATACCCTCGGTTGCCAACAGATCGGGATCAGTGGGATTACCGTTTAAGACCAGCACATCCTTGAATTCTTTTGCCAGCTCCTGGGCAGTATCGAAATCAGGTTCAATAAGTTTAATATTCCACTGTTTATCTTCTTGGCATAGGATTCGAGCAATCATTGCTCCAATGGGGGTGCCACCTGCAATCATTACTCGGTCAATTTCAACATCCGGCTTACCGGTTGTTTTCACTACTTCTGGAATAGTGTCAGTTTTAGCAAGAATAAAAATATGATCAAGGGCTTGTATAGTAACTTTACCACTGGGGATGATTGTAAGCCCCTTGCGTGATATAGCAACGACCCGGAAAGTAATATCAGAGTTTTCCTGGGCATATTCATGGAGTGTTTTCCCGACCAGCGGCGATTGTTTACCAATTCGAAGGCCAATCATTTGCATTTTCCCATCTGCAAGGGTCACAAGGTCATTAGCAGAGGCACGTTTGATGAGGCGGACAATTTCGTATGCCGCACTTAATTCAGGATGGATGAGCACATCAATGCCTAAGTCGGTAGGTTTAAGCGGGGCGTTGGGACGAGAAAGTTCATCGCTGCGGATACGAGCAATAACTTTTTCGGCACCCAGCCTCTTACTCATCATGGAGGCGATCATGTTCACTTCGTCGATACTGGTTACAGCAATTAAAATATCTGCATTTTTTACCCCCGCATTAACGAGGTCTTTTGCCGAAGTAGCATTGCCCTCATGGGTTAGTACATCCAGACTTTCTGATACTTTGTCCAGACATTCCGGATCACGGTCAAGTACCGTAACATCATGCTTTTCCTTAGATAATACGCTGGCAAGATCGTAACCAATTTCGCCCGCACCAATGATAACTATTTTCAAATCTTACTCCTCTTCATTTCAAAAAGTATGCTAAAAGTCATAAAGTGATACCCAAATTGCAACATGTTCTTGTTTATTTTTGGAATTAAATGGCATCTAATAAATAAAAAAATCGATAGGTTTGAAATGGCTTATTATTTTTATAGTGTTGGTGCAAATCTTATCTTCGCATAAGATATAAATCTAATAAAAAAATATACTGACCGTGAAAGATTCTATCAGGATTGCATCAGGCCAAGGGTTTTGGGGAGACTTGCCGAACGCGCCCATCAACCAGGTGCGTAAAGGCCCTATTGATTATTTGGTGATGGATTATCTGGCTGAAGTCACTATGTCTATCATGCAGAAACAGAAGTTACGCAACCCTGATTATGGATATGCGCGCGATTTTGTTGGTGTTGTCAGTGAAATTCTTCCTGACATTGCTAATAAAGGGATAAAAGTAATCTCCAATGCAGGGGGAGTAAACCCCGAAGCGTGTAAAGAACAAATTTTGAAAGCAGTTGAGGAGCAGGGATATAATGACATTAAAGTAGCGGTTGTTGATGGTGATAATATTCTTAATGATCTTGATTCACTTATTGAAGATGGTCATCCTCTTAACAACATGGAAACCGGCGAACCCATTGCCTCTATTAAGAATGAGCTGCTCAGTGCAAATGTCTATTTTGGATCGCGCCCCATCGTGGAGGCATTAAATAAAGATGCTGATATTGTGGTTACGGGGCGTGTTACAGATACGGGATTAACACTGGCCCCAATGATTCACGAATTTGATTGGTCGTTTGATGATTATGATAAAATGTCGGCGGGTACCATTGCGGGGCACATCATTGAATGTGGGGCCCAAGTGTCCGGAGGGAATTTTACTGATTGGGAAAAGATTGGTGATTTCGTTGATATTGGGTTTCCCATTATTGAAGCAAAACCCGACGGTAGTTTTTATGTGACAAAACATGATGATACTGGTGGACTAATTAGTGAACAAACCGTAAAAGAACAGTTGCTATACGAAATTGGCGATCCTACTGAATATATCACGCCTGATTGTATTGCCGATTTTACGTCTGTTAATTTGGAAAAGGCTGGTCCCAATAGGGTTAAAGTTTCTGGTATAAAAGGTAAACCCGAAACAGAAACCTATAAAATCTCAGCCAGCTATAACGATGGTTATAAATTATCGTCAACACTGGTGTATTCATGGCCGGGAGCTTTAAAAAAAGCAAAAAGGGCTGGCGAAATATTGCAGGGCAGGGCCGATGCATTGGGACTTGAGTATGATGATTTCAGAGTTGAATATGTTGGCGTGAATGGATGCAGTGAGCAACCTATTACGAAGAAGCAGTTGGATGATGAGCATGAAGAGGTACAAATGCGTGTTTCTCTTTCAGGAAGCAGTAAAGAAGATTTAAACCGTTTTGGTAAAGAAGTGGCACCTCTAATTTTGACCGGTCCCAGTGGAGTTACAGGATTTGCGGGAGGGCGACCGAAAGCAAGTGGTATTGTAGCTTATTGGCCGGCCCTTTTAGATAAAAAGGCCGTTACACCGAGGGTTCGTATCTTTTAAATTTATTACTAATTAACTTAGAATTTTGGCGTAATATTTCGGATTTTACGGTACTGAATAACAAACAGTAAAAAAGAGCTTTTTAAATGGTTATTGGAATTATTGGTGCAAGTATTTCGGGACTTATAGCAGGCAAGCGATTGGCTGAGGCTGGGCATGATGTTACGATAATTGAAAAAAGTCGCTCCCTTGGTGGTCGTCTNNTAAACACCAATACTTTTGGCTCTTTTGTTAAAAAACAGGTAGAAAAAGGAGCTGTACAAAAGTGGACGAAAGATTTTGGCCTTTATGATGGGATGGAACTTTTTGATATTGATCCCAATTCTGATTCCCGCCAGAAATATACCGGTACAAATGGACTTCAGTCTTTGGCTGAAAGCATGAGTCGTTGGGTAGACATTAAATCTGAAGAGAATGCCGGAGGGTTGACTTATATTGGTCCTGATCGTCGAAAAAAACGTTCATGGATGATTAATTTGACGGATATCAGTGTCTTTGAATGTGATGCTGTTATTATTGCCACCTCTGCTGTAGATGCTTACGGTATATTGCAAACAGCCCAAAATAGAACAGAAATGCGTCGTATTATTCGACACGTAGACGATGTTCGCTATGATGGTTGTTTCTCATTAGCAGCGACCTATGATAGCCAAGAGGTGCCCGACTGGAAAGGGATTGAATGTGAGAAGAGTAATTTAAAATGGATTAGCAATGAGTCATCAAAGTTGGATGCCGATCAAACGGCTCTTGTGATGCAGTCTACCCCGGATTTTTACCGAAAGCACGTCCAAAAAAGTGAAGAAGAGGTGAAAGAACTGCTGCTCGAAGAAACATCCAAAATAATTGGATCCTGGGTTCGTCGCCCACAATCTACTCATATCGAAAACTGGAAATACTTTAAAACAAAAAATCCTATTAATGAATATTTTATGGAGTTGGAACTTGAAGACGCTCCACTCGCGTTAATAGGAGACTACTTAGGTGGTTCTTCTCTGGAAAATGCCTTTGTATCAGGATATAACCTCTCTGAGTATTGGAATAAAAAATACACTGAAGTTACAGCATAACACATTTATAAGTTAATAATCTGAGAGAGTCAGATAGAAAATAGGAAGGTCCCCGTGGGGTCGCTACGAAAGCTCAATCAATATTTTAAGAAATACAAGGGAACCATTATCCTTGGTTCTCTTTTTCTGACTGCTTCAAATTTCTTTTTGATTTGGATACCGGTATATCTGCGACGTACGGTGGATGAAGTTTCGAATATTAATGTAGAAGAATCCCCTGATTCTTTTGGTTCCATCATTGATGTGCTATTTAACAGTAGTGCGAGTTGGGTGTTGGCCAAAAATGCGTTATTGCTTGTGGGAGCCGTTCTGCTTTCGGGGTTTCTATTATTTGCTACCCGCCAAACGCTCATTGTTGCGTCACGTAAGATTGAATTTGATCTGCGTAATGATATTTTTGATAAGCTGTTAAAGCTCCCCCAGCGTTTTTACAGTAATTATGATTCCGGGGAAATCTATGTCCGCGCAACAGAAGACGTATCCAAGGTGCGTGAATATTTTGGTCCGGCTTATATGTATACGATCAATACATTAACGCGCATGGGGTTTATTATTACCATGATGATTATTGTGAGCCCTGAATTGACAATGTGGGCTTTGCTGCCGCTACCGTTTTTATCTGCATTCGCCTACTGGGTAAGCGGCTATATTAATGACTATTCCCGCATAATTCAGGAACAGTATTCTACAATAGCCGGACGCGCTAAAGAATCGTTTTCAAGTATTCGCCTTATAAAAGCATACAACCGTGAGGCTTATGAGATGCAACGGTTTGAGGATGAAAGTGAATCGTACCGGAAGAAAAAACTACGGCTCGATCTGGTTGAATCTCTTTTCCACCCTACACTAAATTTACTTATTGGATTGTCGGTTGTAATTGTAGTATGGAAAGCGGGGCAACTTGTAATTGAAGGGCAGCTTACGGTTGGGAACATTCTTGAGTTTATCGTGTATGTAGCATACTTGACGTGGCCGGTAGCTTCATTGGGATATACGGTAAATCGTTTTCAACAGTCGATGGCATCCTGGAAAAGGATCGACCAAGTGTTGACCGAAGATGTGAAGATTGAGGATAAAGCACATACCGATCAGCAAATAGATCAGATTAATGGAGCAATAGAATTTAATGATGTTTCTTTTAAATACCCCGGTGCCGAGGAGTACGCATTAAAAGATGTAAATTTAAAGGTAGAGGCAGGACAAAATGCAGCTATTGTAGGGCGAACGGGAAGCGGCAAGACTACGTTAATAGAATTAGTACCACGCCTGTTCGACGTAACGGAGGGAGAGATTTTAATTGATGGCCAGAACATTGAATCTATTCCGCTGCAACTACTTAGAGAAAGTATTGGACTTGTTCCTCAGGATACATTTTTATTCTCTGATACCATCGGGGAAAACATTGCATTTGGAACGAAAAATGCTACGCAAGAAGAAATTGAAGAAGCAGCTGAAAAGGCACAAGTGCGCGACAATATTTTGGAATTTGATAAAAAATTTGAGACCATATTAGGAGAAAGAGGCATAACCTTGTCGGGCGGGCAAAAACAAAGAACCGCTATCGCAAGGGCCTTAATTCGAGATCCTAAAATCATAATACTCGATGATTCGTTAAGTGCAGTTGATACAAAAACTGAAGAGGCCATTCTACAACATCTTAGAAAAGAGCTCAAAGGAAGGACAACTTTGATGATAAGCCATCGCATCTCAACAATTAAAGATGCAGATATTATATACTATCTTGAAGATGGAACAGTTGTAGAACAGGGAACTCATGAAGAGTTGCTTGAAAAAGAGGGTCGTTATTCAGTGATGTACAACAAACAACTCATCGAACAGGAGTTGGCTGAGATTTAATGAATAAAATAAATAACAAATAGAATTATCAACGAAAGATTGATTGTTTGACAGCGATCTAATCTAAAAATAAAAGAGGTATCATAATGATTATTGTACCATTAGGTGTCGGTTCTGCTACACCAACGGCTACACGTCACCTTTCATCAGTAGCTGTATGGAGAGAAGGCAGCGTTTACTTATTTGACTGTGGAGAAAACGCACAGATGAGGATGCTGCAAGGTGGATTAAAACGTTCCCAAATCGATTGTATCTTTATTTCCCATTTTGATACAGATCATTATTCGGGGCTTATTGGATTACTCTCAACGCTTCAGCTTCAGCGGAGAGACAGAGAATTAACCATTGTTGGCCCAAAGGGAATACAGGAATTTGTAGAATGGAACTTTGATTTTGCTAATATAGATCTCAAATATCCGCTCAACTTTGTTGAAGTTGAGGAAGGATTTGAAGAGGAGCGTGTTGTTGATGAAGATGAATTTTATGTTGAAGCACGTCCGTTGAATCATACCAAGTTTTGTATTGGATATCGTTTCCAGGAAAAAGATAAGCCTGGAAAAGTGGATGCCGAAAAAGCCCAGGAACAGGGTATCAGTGAAGATTGGCAATACAAAGAATTAAAGGCGGGTAATGATGTCGAACTTGATGACGGTACTGTTGTAAAATCAGCAGATATTGTCGGACATCCTCGTCCCGGAGATAGTTTTGCCTATATTACAGATACAAAATACTGTCCGAACTCAGTAAAGTTGGCAATGAATACAAATGTGCTTTTCCATGAAGCTACATTTAGTGAGAGTCTTTCTGAGAAAGCCGAAGAAACCGGCCACTCTACTGCCAAAGATGCTGCGCGGGTAGCAAATGAGGCAAAGACTAAGCTGTTAGTGATTACGCATTTCTCGGCTCGTTATACCAATGAGTATGTATTGCTTCGTGAAGCCAGAGACGACTTTTTCCCGACTTGGGTTGCTACTGAATTGCGTCCGATCTTTACTGATCCAGCTCACGAAAAGGGCATTATCCAACCAAAGGTTTATCTCAAAGAGATCAACCAAAACAAAAATAAAGACAACAATAGTAGTAATAATAGCGGCGGAAGATCTTCCTCTTCGGATAATAAGAAGAAACGGAGCCGGAAAAAGAAAAAGCGATTCCGTAAACGGAAAAACTATTCGGGAAAAGATAAAAAAACCCGAAATAAGTACAGCAAAAGCAGCGACAGTGATTCCGGTAGAAAAAGAAAGCGAAGAAATAAGAGCGGTAGTAAAAAAGATAAGAGCAATAATAATGGTGGTAATAACGGTAATCAGCGACAACCTAAGCAGATTACTCCGCGTACCCCATTTGATGATTTTGACCGTTTCTAAATAAATCCCTGGCGTGAGCAACTCAACAACTGATAAAGCCGTCGATTCGGATCTGCTTCGGCGGCTTTATCAATTTATTCGACCTTATCGATGGTATGTATTATTGGGCATTGCACTTACCCTGAGTGCGGCCTTCATGGGTACGGTACGTCCTAAGCTTACCCAAATTGCTGTAGATGAATATATCCGCAATAAAGATTTTCAGGGACTGCTATGGATTGTTCTATTGCTAATCGGTGCATTGGTCGGTGAGTTTTTATTGCTCGTTGCTAATACTTATTTAACCCGTTGGTTTGGTCAGGGAACACTCTTTAACCTGCGTAATGCGGTTTTTAAAAAAATACAGTCTCTGCATGTACAGTTTTTTGATAAAAATCCCATTGGTCGCCTGATTACCCGAACTACCAGTGATATTGAGGCGCTCAGCGATTTATTAAGTGATGGGGTTGTCAATATCATTGGAGATATGTTCAGGATCTTCTTCATTCTGTACTTTATGTTCAGTATGAGCTGGGAGCTATCTCTGGTTGCGATCTCAGTATTGCCGATACTATTTTATGCTACATTTGTTTTTAAAGCAAAAGTACGGGTTTCATTTCTTAATGTTCGTGATCAAATATCACGTCTTAACTCTTTTGTGCAGGAGCATATTAACGGTATGGGCATCGTACAGCTCTTTAATAAAGAGGAGCGAGAACGGGAAAAGTTCAAAGATATTAACGCCGCTCACCGGGATGCTTATATAGAGACGATTTTCTATTTTGCCATCTTCTGGCCGCTTGTAGAGATTATTGCCAGCTTGGCTATGGCTTTAGTGATTTGGTATGGGGGCGGTCGCGCTTTAATGGGACAAGTAACCTTTGGAATCTTATTAGCTTTTGTACAATACGTCCGGGATTTCTTTCGACCCATACAGGGACTTTCGGAAAAGTTTAATACCTTGCAATCGGCCTTGGCATCGTCTGAGCGAATTTTTAATGTATTAGATACTGAAAATGAAATCACTGATCCGGCCGAGCCTGAGAAGATTGGAGAAGTAAAAGGTGAAATCGAGTTTGAAAATGTTTGGTTTAGCTATAATAAAGAAGAGACCGTGTTAAGGGATGTTTCTTTTAAGGCAGAACCTGGAAAAACAATTGCTTTTGTAGGGGCAACCGGGGCCGGAAAATCAACGATTATCAATTTGTTACTTCGTTATTACGATATCGATGAAGGTTCAATAAAGATTGATGGAAGAGATATCAGGGACGTAACGCTAAGTGAGTTACGCTCCAATTTTGCATTGGTATTGCAGGACAATGCACTTTTCTCAGGTAGTATTATGGAAAATATTACACTTGGGAATCCGGATATATCCAAAGAAGAAGTTATTGCAACTGCCCGGGAAATTGGCGCTGATAGTTTTATCAATAAGCTGCCGAATGGGTATAATTATGAGCTCAGTGAACGAGGACAATCTATTTCGATGGGCCAGCGCCAACTTATATGCTTTATTCGTGCAATGGTCTATGATCCCAATATTCTTATTCTTGACGAGGCGACATCCAGCGTAGATTCTGAGACGGAGGAAACGGTGAATAAAGCGTTTAAAAAGCTGATGGAGGGACGAACCTCCATTGTCATTGCTCACCGTTTGTCAACCATTCAAGGGGCTGACAAAATATTAGTCATGCACAAAGGGGAGATCAGAGAGCGAGGTACTCATCAGCAGCTTATTGGAAAAGAAGAGGGTATTTATCGCAAACTTTACGAGTTGCAGTATAAAGATGAGTTGCTTCCGACCGTAAAATCTGAATAGGGATTAGTTGTTTGCTATATTTTGTACAGCATTGATAAGCTTTTTGATTTCAGTTTCTGTGTTGTAATAATGGACGGATGCTCGAATAATATTAGAGAGATTTCGTTCCTCCATATCTAAGAGTGTACTATTTTTGGATGAGGTACTGACGTTAATACCCTTTTCAGAGAGTTGTTTTTTTACCTGCTTTGCGGATACAGAATCTACGGTAAAGGTAACGATGCCTCCTTTTGTATCTCCAAGATCATGGATAGTTATTCCCGGTAAATCTGCCAATTCCCAGCGTAGTTTTTCTGCCAATTTGATAATACGCTTCCAGATTCGTTGAATCCCTATATCACCGGCATATTCTATGGCTTTTTTTAATCCCATGACCCCGGCATAGTTCATTTCCCAGTTTTCAAATCTGCGAGCATCTTTACGAATTTGGTATGTAGTTTTTGATGTCCATTCAGCAGCATGTAAATCGATAAAAGGGGGGAGAAGATTATTGATTTGATCACTGTTAACATACAAAAAGCCGGTACCCCGAGGTCCTCGAAGATATTTGCGTCCTGTGGCTGAGAGCATATCACAACCAATTGCTTGTACGTCAATGGGGTATTGACCTACAGACTGACAAGCATCCACTAAATAAAAGCAATTATGCTTTCGAGCAACCTCACCAATTTCCTCGATAGGATTAACAAGTCCGCTGTTGGTAGGTATGTGTGTGATACTGATCAGTTTGACGTCTTCATCCATCATTTGTTCCAGAGAACGTACTGACGTTTGACCATATTTGTCATTGGGAATGACCTCAATATGTACATTCACTGTTTCCTGAAGTCGTAAGTAGGAAAGGTAGTTGCTTGCATATTCAGATTTTGAAGTCAGGATACGGTCTCCGTCTTTAAAATCAATTGAGAAGAATGCCATATTCCATGCTGCAGTTGCATTTTCGAGTAGGGCAATTTCATTGGGATGAGCGTTTATAAATTTCCCAATAACAGAATATATTTCTTCTATAGCGTTCCTGTTTTTATCGGCCGTTTCGTATCCTCCATATAAGGATTCCTCACGCAGGTAATTAATGATACTTTTTGAGACAGTCTTTGGCATTAGAGCCGCTCCGGCATTATTGAAGTGAATGACATTTTCTGTACCGGGAGTATCTCTTCGTAATTTAGTAATATGCATGACCCCCTGTGATTATGTGCTTATAACTTCCTGTGTAGCTTCACAATTATAACAAGAAATAATATCCCCAAAAGAGCAATAAAAAAGGCGATGCATGTAACATACATCGCCTTTTGAAAAAAATGAATTTTAATTATAGGCTATTAGTTTCCAAATCGCTTTAGAAATTCGTCGTAAGCCTGGAGGGCTGCTTCATCTTCGCCCATTTCATCAAGGGTTTCAGCACGGACAATCATTGCTTTTTGCAAATACTCTTGATGTTTATTGGAATCCTTGAATCTACTGATAAGTTTTGAACTGGCATCCAATAATAACGAGGTATCATCTTCATCAAGGATTAAGTCAAATCGTCTGCAATGAATTTCGTCAAGCTTATCTTTCAACAATAGCTCGGAATTAGAATCTAACCTTTTGATGATATCATTATAAAGAGGCAGTAACTCATCAGAAGAGGCATCCTTGGTTTCCAAAATATTAGCTTTAAAAAGCATAGCTCGTGATGCCTGCTCATAAAACTCGTCGTTATTTGAATCCTTGAAGCGACTAATTACTGAGTTTAAAGCAGGGAGAGCTTCATCATTTTTACCGAGCTTTAATAAAGCTATTGCTCTGCGAATAACAGCACGTTCTACTGCATCTTTGAACTCAATATTTTCTTGGTTATCGTATCGATCAATAATTTCTTCGAGTGTAGGAACCAGTTCCTCCCATCGCTTCATCTTGTGGAGTAAATCAGATTTTCGAAGCAATGCCTTTTGTACGAACTGATGTTCTTTAGCTACATTTTGCATAACATTATTTGGTTTCGTTGCCTGTGACATCGGCAGTTCCAGATCGATGGGATCAATATCTGCGGTTACCTTTTCCTGATTGTTTTCGGAAGGGGTGGGTTTGTACTCCTGATCTGATTGATCGTCTACGTTAAGATCTAAATTATCTTCATCGGTTGTTTCATCCCTGTTATTATCCATCTCCATAGTATTATCCTCTTCTGTTTCCTCTTGATTGTCAGAAAGTTCTTCTGTACCTAAGTCTCTTCCATTTTCCTCAGTCGATTCAATCGACATTTCGGATTCATCATCATCTTCACTGCTTACAAATTCTTGAATAGAAGGGTCCTCTGTTTCTTCTTCTTCTTTATCCGAAGAGTTTGGCGCAGGACTTAGCGGAGTATCAGAAGATTTGCTTTTAGAGCCTCCAATTTCGAAACTATCTAAAAAATCATCAATGTTGTTGTTGCTTATCTCTTCTTTTTGAACAGGCTGATTGTTTTTATCATGATCGGATTGATCATCAATATTATGTTTGGTGTTACCGCTGGTATTTTTTTCAGATGCTTCAACGGTTGTAACTTCAGCTGCGACCTTTTCATTGTCTACTTCTCCATCTAAAACAGCATCAACAGTGGATACCCCAACATAAGAGACAATTTTTTCAAAGGTCCCTGAAATATATTTAATGATAAGATCGGTTTTTTTATCTCTGAAATGTTGTTCAAAGACCTCTTTAATCTTTTCGGGAGGGCGCCGGTGAATTTCAGGGTGCTGATCAAAAATTCCTTTATAAGCGGTAACAAGCCCTTTAGCTAGTGCTATATTAGTAGTCTCCGGGTTTTGAAACTCTTCAAAATGTTTGGCCGGTTTGCCATCATTATCGATGATGGAAAAATCTTTCAGTATTCGTATAACTAACAAGTCGTTAGGATCAGAATATGAAAGTTGTTCAAGAAGATCGCTGTTAATTACGATGTTATCAGCATCGTAATTAACTAATGTTTCGATAATTGGTGCGAAATTCTTTGTGTTTACTAAAAAAGCTTCAGATACCTTCATAGCACGAATAGTTAGTTTTGTGTGAAGTGTATTTTCTTAAATTCACAGCAGAACCACTAATTAAAAACTATTAATAAAAGCCTTTAGAATTAAGATTTTGTAATAGTAAAAAACCTATTACAATGAAGCGTTCACAAATGCTTTATTAAAGGCATTTTCTAAGCTCTCTTTTGATAGTGGTTTGGTAAGATAGGCCACATATTCTGTTTCTTTAGCCCTTTTAAGATGTTCCGGGTCTTCGGAAGCAGTTATATAGACCAACTTTACCTCGCGGTGTTTATTAATTTCTTTTGCTGCCTCAATTCCATCAACATCGTCGGCAAGGTTAATATCCATCAAAATAATATCAACGGCTCCAATACGCAGTGCAGATTCAATAGCTTGAGAACCTTTAGAACTAGATCCAATTACGGTATGTCCCATTTGATTGATAATGCGCTCAAGGAATATCTGTTGAATGCTGTCATCTTCTACAATCAGTACTTTTTTTGATTGCAATTTTGAATCTTGGGCCATAAATATTTTAAAACTATTGCAAATTGGGGTGATATTTATTTCTGTTAGTATGCAAAATTCATACTGATTTTACAATTAGAAGCTTGATTTTTTTCACCCTCAATAACTATAAAATTAAATACTAAATGTATTAATAAATATACAGATGCTGAATAAATCCCAAAATAGGGTGCCCGACATTTAAATAGGGAAGTGACAGATATTAACACGGTTTTAAAGGCATTAGAAAATATTTAATTAATAAAACTTAAACGACACCGAGTGCTAAAAACTTTACTTTAGATCATATTATTTTTCAATATCCATTTCAGATCTAAAGGTTAAACTGTTACCATAATTGCTAAGAAGTTAATGAAGAAGGAAAAGATATACATTGCAGACGATTCTCCCATACAGCTGGTATTATTGGAAAAGGTCTTACTAAGAGAGGGATTTGCTGTTAAGGCTTATAGCAATGGGCCTGACTTAATTGAGGGAATCTCATTAGACAGACCAGACTTAATTATTTCAGATATCCACATGCCTGAACTCAATGGCTTTGAACTGATTGAAGAAGTCAGGAGGTTTCCGGAAGGGGAGAGTATTCCATGCTTTTTAGTTTCCTCAAAAGCTGATACCATAATTCATGAAAAGGTAGATGCGGTAGGGGCCGATGGTTTTATAGAGAAACCTTTAGAAATTCAAGCTTTGATGGATGAGATAAAAAGTCTGTTAACAGAGAGTAAGCAGGTTGAACAGGGAGTGTTTGCGTAGAACAACAATATAAAATAATTCAGTTCTGTTCTTTACCGCATTTATTGTTGCAAGAGTTATGAAAACTTATCCTAACAGGAATTCATAATATATTTAAAGATGGTTTAAGCTTTTCTAAACGCATGTTTTAAAGGAAATAGCTTTTTTACTCTAAAGTTATCAAGGGAAGGATTCTATAATATCAAAAAAGTATAAATTTGGTTGTAGAAATATATGCTTATCTCTTATATTCAGTTTCTCTGATAGATGCCTGAGTGGCGGAATTGGTAGACGCGCCGGATTCAAAATCCGGTGGCCATTGCGGTCGTGGGGGTTCGAGTCCCCCCTCAGGTACTTTTCACTTCTTAAACGGTAAATAGATCTCTTATGAAGCCCCAAAAATTTTTCTCCTATGCCGCACTAATTATTCTAATTGCCGGTGGTGCCATTTGGTATATCATTGATGATTACTATGAACGTCAGAATGATAATTCGACGGCCGAGGTTGTCATGTATAAAAATGAAGGTTGTCAATGCTGTGACAAATGGGCTGTTTATATGCAGAGCAATGGATATAGGGTCAAATCAGTAAACTCTCCCAATTTATATGCCGTAAAATCTGACCAGGGAGTTCCACAAAATTTAGGGGCCTGCCACACGGCGGTAGTGGGGGATTATGTAGTAGAGGGCCATGTTCCGGCTCAAGATATCCGGCGTTTGTTAACAGAGAAGCCTAATGCAAGAGGCTTAGTTGTTCCGGGCATGCCCGCGAGTTCTCCGGGAATGAACACTAAGCCAAATGAACCTTATAAAGTATATCTGCTTAAGAATGATGGCAGTACTGAAGTGTTTGCTCAGCATTGATCAATTAAGGGAATAGAGGTTCGATTATGAGGAAGTCATTTTGCCGTTACGGAGTATTTTTATTCATATCCCTCTTTTTGTTCTTCGGATGTAAATCGGAGAATAAATCTCAAAAAGAAAGGCCTACTCAGCCATTGGAACAGCTGGATCCCGGATCGGCCAAATTATATCCTGCCCAGCGCGAAGCAAAAGCCCGTGATTTTGAAGTTACACTGCTTAATGATGAAACATTTAAGCTCTCGGATTACAAAGGGCAGGTGGTACTGTTAAATATTTGGGCAACGTGGTGTGCTCCGTGTCGCGAAGAAACCCCTGATTTACAGGAACTCTATGAAAAATATAAGGATGAGGGATTTGTTGTTCTGGGAGTATCTATTGACGAACAGGGAGAGTCAGTAGTACGGCCGTTTATCGAGGAGTATGATGTTTCCTATCCGATAGTGATTGACGATGGTACAATTATGGAGAAATATGGTCCTACCATGGGCATTCCAACAACCTATATCATTAATAAAAAAGGTAATTTGGAATACTTTGCCGTTGGTGCTCTTACAAACAAGGAGCTTGAGCCCAGAATAAAACCCCTTTTGTCAGAATCATAGTGTGAGTTAATAGGTATTTATCGACTTCTATTATATTATTTAAGAGTCTTGCTGTGTTTTACCATGGTCTTTGGCCGGTAAATTGCCGGTATAAGAGATACTCTGATCGATAAATTTTCGAAGTGCTTTTGTATGAGAGTATACTTTCTCTTCAACCATAACAAAGTCATCATATAATCCCTTATCCGGGAGATACATCCTAATACCGGGACGATCTACAAGGGATGTGGCCAACCGCTCACCAATTCGGGCGATAAGCAGATCCTCATAAATACCCAGGCACATATTTCCGTTAATCAGATACCCGACCCCGCCGCCTTCTTTTCTTTTTTCCAGCTCTTCGTTTGCAATCAGATGATGATCCAGCAAATCTTCCAGCTTTTCATTGTACTCAGCCACAGTAGTAAGATTAATTGAGAGTACTGTTTATTTGCTCGAGTTTTTTCTCTGTCACTTTCTTTTCAAGATTATCAATTTTACTGCTGATATCCAATGGAACAGAAGCATCAGGGGCTTGTAGCGATTTTTTATACAAAGCGAGTGCTTGTGCCATAGATTTTTGAGAACGTTTGAAGGATTTCTCATACCTGAGTTTACCTTCTTCAACAAGGAGATCTGCAACCGCTAAAGCCAATTCGGATTTAAAGCTTTTATTATGAGTAAAAAGTTGAAGCGTTTCCTCAAAGTCAAGCTGATGGAATTCTTTAGGATGATCTTTGGTAAGTTTGGTTAATGCATTTTGAATCTCTTCAATTGCCTCTTGATACTGATTTTGATTTTTCTTGAAAACAATCTGCTGTAGTAGTTGGGTAAGGAACTGAATCTGCCGCATTAAGAAATCCTGTTCGTGCAGATGCATTACTACCTAAGTTAAGTTCTGTGTTTTTGCCCGGGAATCCTCAGCCATCTTTTTATGGTACTCCGATAGTTTATCCGCCAGTTCTTCATTTTCGGTACTTAACATACGTATAGCAAGAAGCGCAGCGTTTCCAGCTTTACCGATTGCTACTGTTGCTACGGGAACGCCGGGCGGCATCTGAACAATAGAGTAGAGGCTGTCAAGCCCACTCAAGGTACTGGTCTTAACAGGCACACCAATAACAGGCAGGGTGGTATGGGCAGCAGTCATTCCAGGTAGGTGAGCCGCACCGCCTGCTCCTGCAATAATTACTTTGAGTCCGCGTTTCCGGGCCGACTTGCCATATTCGGCCATATCATCGGGAGTGCGATGAGCAGAAACCACTTTCTTCTCGTAAGGGATTTCAAACTTGTCTAAAATATCACAGGCAGCTTTCATTGTAGGCCAATCGCTGTCGCTGCCCATGATCACACCTACTTTAGGCTCTTCAGTACTCATGT
>JABAHQ010001915.1_pt2 | contig 23979 bp, 17 predicted proteins | sample 7062091 | NCBI WGS metagenome assembly JABAHQ01 (sample SAMN14534359, study PRJNA622989) | marine sediment metagenome | biome: marine biome [ENVO:00000428]; feature: marine pelagic biome [ENVO:01000023]; material: deep marine sediment [ENVO:00002113] | place: India: Gulf of Kutch | collected...
CATGCTCGATACGCCCGTCCTCGATCACGAGAGTGAGGCGTTCGAGCAAGCGCATACCTGCCGCTTCAAAGGTCGGAAGCTGCAAAGCTTGAGCAAGCTTGAAATCGTGATCCGACAGTAAGGGAAACGGCAGACGAAGGCGGTTGGCGGCCTCGCGTTGGTATTCTCGGTCCTGCGCGGAAAGCCCGAAAAGGTCGTCTACGCCTAGCAAGCGTTTTACCGCTAAAGGAAGGCGAGCGCCGGCAGTTAACGGTCATGTTTTGGCCCGGCACAATATCTATCGAGGCGGGGATGCGGTACGGAGAAAAGACCGGCTTCCTCCAGCGCGTGCGTCACTCGCAGGACTGTTGCTTCCTGAAAGTGGGGGCCGATAACCTGCACACCCATCGGCAGGCCGTTCGAATGAAGTCCGGAGGGCGTGGTGACTGCGGGATGCCCGGTTAGATTGAAGAAAGTGGTGTAACGGGTGAGCGCGTTACCGACTGGCTCTTCGAGGCCGGTAGAGGTGATGAGCACATCGTTCAAGGCCGGTGCGGTAATCGGGCAGGTCGGCGTCACCACTAGATCCGCCTTTCCGAATACGAGATCCGTCTCCCGCCGATACTGCTCCACCATTCGCTTGGCGCGAACGTAGTGCTCCGCAAGCAAGAACTGCCCGGCTGCCAAACCCGAGCGGAAGTCGTTTGCGTACAGATCGGCTTTATCGGATAGATAGCGACTGTGATACGACAGCGCTTCCGGCATCTGGATCACGAGCGAAACGGTGCGCACATGCTCCATGGAGGGGAGCTTCACTTCGATTATGCGAGCGCCGAGTCGTTCGCAGTGCACGAGTGCTCTGTCGACGGCGTCCAAGATCTCGGAGTCGGCGTGTTCGAAATAGAATTGTCTTGGAACTCCCAGCCGTAGTCCGCGTACGCCCTGGCCCAGGGTTTCGGCATAGTCCTCCGTCGGAACATCGGCGCTCGCCGGATCTTGCTGATCATATTCCGCTATGGTCCCAAGAATCAGAGCTGCGTCCAAAGACGTACGTGCCAGGATGCCGACATGATCGAGAGACCAACAATAAGGAATGACGCCTCGGGTGCTGATGCGCCCTTGGGTGGGCTTGAGGCCGACGATTCCGCAAAGGGCTGCGGGGACGCGCACCGACCCTCCCGTGTCGGTCCCGAGCGCGGCGGTCGTCAAACGAGCCGCGACAGCGACGGCGGAGCCGCTGCTGGACCCGCCCGCGAGACGTGATGGGTCGTAAGGATTGCAAGCGGTGCCGAAATGAGGGTTCTCGCCGGTCGCCCCGTACGCGAACTCGTGCAGGTTGGTCTTTCCGATCAGCACTGCTCCACCGCGGGTGAGTCGCTCGACGGCCGCCGCGTCTGTATCGGGAACCCAGTCGGCCAGTACCCGCGAGCCGCCGGTGGTTACAATGCCACGCGTCTGGAACAGGTCCTTGACCGCGTACGGAATGCCGTGCAAAGGGCCGCAGGATCGCCCCTGGCGCAACGCCGCGTCTGCCGTGCGTGAAGCGTGCTTTGCAGCGTCATCGGCAACCGTAATGAACGCTTTGAGATGTCGGTCGTACCGATCGATCCGCTCCAGGTACGCTTGTGTGAGATCGGCGGACGATAGCCGACCGGAGCGAATGCGATCTGCCAGCTCGAAGATCGCGAGTGAGACTGCGTCGCTCGCAGCCATAGCAGCGTCAGCGCTTTCGAGGAGTAGGTACGGCGCCGGCTGGTGGAGTCGCTCCCAGATCTATCTGGCTGAGCGTGCGGATGTCGTCGAGGAGTTTCGGATGTGCGGTAATGATTCCGAACCGGGGGCGAACCAGCTCGTCGAGCTCTCCCTCTTGCCATGGAAGCGTAGGAAACTCGCGCAGGAGGCGAGCCAGTGTCTCTTTCGTGATCGGTGCCAAGATCTCAGCCCGCGTGTTACAGCAACCGGAGTCCCCGCGGATAAGGCGTCAGACACTCGAAACCGGTTTCCGTCACCACTACCGAGTCACCGATCCGTGCTCCGAACTCCCCTGCGACGGTGATGCCGCCATCGACTGAAAAGGTCATTCCCGCTTGCAGCGGGGTCTTGTCGCCGTTCTTCAACTGCGGCTTCTCGAGGAACGAGCAGCCAATGGCGCGGCCGGTACGATAACCCGGCTCGAAACCAGCTTCCCGATACACAGCTTCGGCTGCGGCGTGCACGTCCTCTGCGAGTACGCCAGGGCGTATAGTATCGAGTGCGGCCGCCTGAGCGCTCAGAGCGAGTTCGTGGATCTGTGCCTGCTCATCTGTCACCGAGCCGATGAAGTACTCCCGGTCGAAACCGAGCTTATAGTGGTTGAAGTTTGCCATGCCGCAGAAGCACAGGTAAAAGGGATCGCCGCGGCGCAAGCGACGTACGGTGGAACGACGATGCACCATGCTTGTGTCTCGCCCCGACTGCATGGCCTGCAAGTTGTAGATCGTAGGTGACACGAGCCGGTCGATTCCCTCGTCGGAGAGGTATTCCGCGGCTTTGCGTGTGCCCCCACTGAGAACCGCGAGCGCTACTTCGTACTCGGGGACTCCCTCTCCGACGGCTTGTTCCGCGGCCTGGGCCATGGCGACGGCCACTTGCCCGGCCTGGCGCATGATGTGGAGCTCCTCGGGGCTTTTGATCATCCTCATCTCGCCCAGGATGCGAGAAGCGTCCCTCTGGCCGACCTGCGGGAATTCTTCCCCCAAGAACTCCCTGACCAGCCCGGGGATGTGGTACTGCTCGACCCCCAAGCTAGCGGGCCGATACAGCTCCAGTACCTCGCGTAGCGGCGTTGTCCACTCGCCGGCCACGCCGTCCGTCCACTCGCGGACGTCCTCGATCCAGCTCATCTGCCGGGCCATCTCGGCCTCCATCCCCGGCGTGATGAGCGTCGGCTGGCCTTCGCGCGGAATCGCGACGATCGTGGGCCGTCCGAACTCGACCCCCAGATAACCCCAGTAACTGCCCATGTAGTAGACAGCATCGGGATCGGTGAGCAGCACGAGGTCGATCCGCTCGTCCGCCATCCGACGCTGGAATTCCTCCGCCCGCGGGGCGAACAGGTGGCGCATCGCGTTAGCCTCCGTGTCGGCCAGAGTCGCCAATTGTATACAATGAGCACGCTAGCCCCCGGCTATGGCCGTGTCAAGTGCCCGGCGGCGATGTCGTTCGCGACCGGCTCGAGACATATTTTTTTGCTATTATTCATAAGCTTATCCACGCAGGCGCAGATCTGGTCAGTGACCCCGGAAGCTAGCTCCCAGGCGAATTGAGTACAAGCTGTACACAAAACCCTTGAACCACGGCGTTGCTTGCGCTTTACTCAACGATGGGCGCCCTCCCGAAGACCGATAACTCCCAACCAAGCGCAAAGAGGGTGTCCAGAGTAACGAGTGAGGAGGGAAACCAATGAAAGATCCAACCACAAGGCGATTTAAACGCCGAACGTTCCTCGCGGGAATCGGTGCGTCGGCGGCTGCGCTGAGCACACCCGCGATAATCCGAGGGGCGTCGGCTGCACAGCGTTTTGATGGCAAAGAAATTCGAATCCTCACCTGGACGGACGTCACGGGCAAAGCGGCGGTTCGCAATATCGCGCAGCCCTTTCAGCAAATGACGGGGGCGAAGGTCGTCGCTGACCTGACGGGTGCGACCTCGGAGATGGTCGCCAAGGTAAAGGCCTCTGAGGCCAATCCGCAGTACGACGTAGTCATACTGTCCGGAGTAGGGGCCGTGGAGCTGGCCCAGGCGGGGTTGCTTCAGCAGCCCACCGAGGAACTGTTACCGAATATCCAGCGTGTGGTGCCGAGCCTGCGCTATGGTGCCGATGGGCTCGGGGTTGGCTATCTGCTATGGACGGATGGTCTCATCTATAGCACGCGCACGTTCAAGCAAGCTCCGGATACGTGGCGCGTGCTCTGGGACTCCCAGTACCAGCTCTTCCTGCCCCCGCCGCAGTGGGTCGAGGCGATGGTATTGACCGTGATGGCGGCGCGGCTGGCGGGGTCGGATGTGAAGAATCCGGAGCCCGGGTTCGAGCTGCTGGAAGAGCTCCGAGACCGCGTAATCATTCTTGGTGAGAGCCCGCAGCAGGTGGCCGAGCTTTTCCGCTCGGGCACGATCCAGGTGGGCGGTGCCTACGCACCCATGCTGATGCCGGACTTTATCCGTAATCCGGAGTATCACATGAGCGGCGCACTCGGCATGAAAGAGGGGTTCTTCTATGACCTCCAGTTCATGATTATTCCCGAGGGGCATCCGGGTGACGATGAGGTCACGCATGCGTTCATCAACTATGCTCTGGACGCTGGGGTGCAGGCGAAGATGGCCGAAGATGTCTGGTACGGTCCGATAAACCAGGATACGAAGCTCTCCGAGAAGGCTCGGCAGAGCCCCTATATCGTGTCGCCGGATACCGTGAGGGAGAAGGGCATCTCTTCCTTCTCGGACTATCTGGCGAGCGTGCGGGCCGACTGGATCAGGCGGTATACGGAAATCTTCGGCGCATAGGCACTGTTTCTCTTGCTCTGCCGTGGTGTCGGTGAGGATGCCGGTGCCACGGCAGGTGCGCGGCCGCGGTATCAGTGCTCTGTTTGGATTCGGCGCGCGATGACTGTTCCACACCACAGGTCGACTCCCCGGCAGGTTGTGCTCGACCGGGGTGCGCACTGGCGCGCCAAGCTCGGTTTCGTTCTGCTCGCGAGCGAGCAAACGATCGAGGACGAGGTCATGGCCATGCGTCCTACGGGCGTCGGTACACACTTCAGTCGGGCACCCATGTCAAACAGCATAACGGTGGCCAATCTCGATGCAATGGCGGACACTCTGGCGGACGCCGCTTCCGTCATCATTCCCGAGGCCGGCGTCGATGTGGTGTGCTACGCTTGCACCTCGGGGAGCATCGTACTCGGTGAGGACCGCGTCATCCGGGAGCTGAACCGCGGTGCCCCGAAGGCCAAAGCGACCACGCTGGTCACCGGGGTGGTCGAGGCATTGCGCGTCCTTAATACCCGTCGCATTGTTGTGGGCACGCCCTATCTGGACGAGATCAATGCCCTTGAGCGCGATTTCTTGCAGGCTAAGGATTTTGAAGTACTCGCCATCGAGGGACTGAACATCCGTCATGACTCGGACATGGTACGGGTCCCGCCTGATTATCTAGTCGAGTTCGCGAAAGAGTTGGACCGCCCAGACGCGGACGCGATCTTCTTGAGCTGCGGGGCGTTGCGTACGTTGCAGGTTGTCGAGACCATAGAACACGCCAGGGGCAAGCCGGTCATCGCCAGTAACCAGGCTATGATGTGGCACTGCTTGAGGCTGGCGGGTATCGAAGACCGACTGTCGGGTTACGGCGCTTTGTTCCAAGCGGCATGATGAAACGGTGCCGGAAATGAGCTCGAACGACAACCCATCGGGGTCTGGCGTCGGCCAGCCTGTCCTTCAGGTCTCAAACCTTTCCAAGACCTTCCCGGGGGCGGCAGCGCCCGCTGTCGACAGTGTCTCTTTCGACGTCCACGAGGGAGAGATCTTGTCGGTTTTGGGCCCCTCGGGTTGCGGCAAGACGACGACCCTGCGCACTATCGTAGGGCTCGAAGAGCCTGACGAAGGTGACGTCCGCGTCGGCGGGCGCTCGGTGCTGGGTGTCCCCCCGCACCGCCGGGACGTGGGGCTGATGTTCCAGGATCTAGCGCTCTTCCCTCACAAAACGGTGGCAGCCAACGTCGCGTTCGGGCTGCGCATGCGTCGCGTCGCGAAGGAGGAGGTAGAGGAGCGCGTAGCGGAGATTCTCGAGCTGGCGGAGCTGCCCTACGCGGAGTTTGGCCAGCGTTATCCGGGCGAGCTCAGCGGGGGGCAGCGGCAGCGGGTGGCGCTGGCGCGCACGCTTGTGGTGCGCCCAGCCGTAGTGCTCTTCGACGAGCCGTTGTCCGCGCTTGATCGCCGTCTGCGCGATCGCATGGCCATGGAACTGCGGCGCCTTCAGAAAAACCTGGGGGTCACCTCGGTGTACGTGACCCACGACCAGGAGACGGCCTCCATGATGTCTGATCGACTCATCGTCATGGAACAGGGGCGCATCCGCCAGATCGGCAGTCCCATCGACGTGTACGAGAGGCCGCGCTCGCGCTTTGTTGGGGATTTCATCGGAGACATGAACTTCATACCCGCTCACTTCGAGGCACTGCAAGGAGACTGCTGCCGAGTCAACGTGTGCGGTCAGACCCTTGAGCTAGCTGACGGGGGCGTCGACACTTCGCGCCCGCTGGTGATCGCTGTGCGTCCCGAGCATCTGGGCCTCAGCCTGCGGCCAGGGGAGCGCGCCTTGTGTCCAATCAAGGTGGTCGACCATCACTTCTCGGGCGGTGTCTTTACCTATCGGGCCCAGCTGCCCGACGGGACTATGGTTCTCGTGCGGTCGATGACCGAGTTCGCGGCTGACGCGCCTGAGTTCTGGCTCGAAGCCGACCCCCGCCAACTCCACGTGATGGAGGCTGACTAGACGTGTCCGCGGTGGTTGGAGGATTGGTGCGTGCACGGCCACGGCCGGGCGCCAGGCGCCGCCTGCTGCCATGGGTCCTGCTTGCACCAGCGGGGCTGTTCCTCGCCGTCCTGGTCGCCGCGACCCTTATGGTTCTGCGGCTGAGCTTTGGGTTGAAGGGCGCCGAGTGGGATGTCTGGACGTTGCAGAACTACGCCGATCTGGTGCAGAGCCTGTACCTGCGTTCCATCCTGCTCACTTTCAAGCTCGCCTTTCTGAGCACGATCATCGTCGTTGCCCTGAGCATTCCGATCGCTCTGGTCATGGCGCGGACCCCGAGTCCGGGATTGCGCCGCTTTATCCTGTTCGTTTTACTACTGCCCCTTCTCGTCAATCTGTTGCTGCAAAGCTACGGTTGGCTGGTCCTGCTCGCTCCCGATGGGCTGTTGAACAGAGGCCTCCAGGCGATAGGTCTTACCGACCGTCCCATCTTGCTCCTGTTCAACCAGACGGGTGTTCTCATAGGGTTGGTGCAAACCACCTTTCCGCTTGCTGCCCTGCCCATCGCCGGAACGCTGCGCAACATCCCTTATTCGCTCGAGGAGGCCGCAACGACCCTCGGCGCAGGACGGATACGCATCTTCGCAGAGATCCTGCTTCCGCTCATGCTCCCCGGAATCCTAGCGGCATCGATCCTCGTCTTTGCGTACAATGCGAGCTCCTTTGTTATTCCCTTCCTCCTCGGCGGGCGGCGTGTGTCGATGTTGGCGGTACTCATCCGGGACCAGATGGGTCCGCTCCTCAACTGGCCTTTCGGCGCGGCCAACGCGACCGTCCTCGTTGTGCTCACATTGATTGCGCTGGCCGTATACCAGCATTTCGCAAGCGCCCGCGGAAGCGTGCAGTCGAGGCCGTGACATGGCGACAATGAGACTGGGTGTGTACATGGACGAGCCCACGGGAAAGCAACGGAGGTGCGTACCGTGAGCGGCCCGCAACGTCGGGGCAGCAGCGCCTTGCTCTACGCGACGACGGGCATGCTTCTGCTATTCATCATGGCCCCGATCCTGATGGTGGTCGCGCTCTCCTTCACGTCGGGATCGACGCTACAATTTCCCCCGCCGGGCTGGAGTCTGCGCTGGTACGAATCCGCCTGGGGGCTTCTGAGCACATCCGACGTGACGACCGAACGTCTCCGGGAATCCCTCGGCATGAGCTTCGTCATCGGCGCAACGACTGCGGTGGTAGCCGTCATCGTAGGACTGCCTGCAGCCTACACGCTCGCGCGCCTTCGTTTCAGGGGCAAGCTTTTCGTGGAACAGATGATCACTTTGCCGCTGGCCTTCCCGCTGGTGGTCCTGGGGGTTGCGCTGCTGGTCATGATCAGTCAACTCCGTATCGAGGTCGGCTTCTGGCGCCTCGTCGTCGCCCATGTCGTCATCACCATTCCCTTCGTGGTGCGCAACTGCGCTGCGTCGCTCGTGGGCTTAAACGCGTCACTGGAAGAAGCAGCCGTGTGCCTGGGCGCCAATCGCCTGCGCACCTTCTGTGAGATCATACTGCCCTTGATGCGCCCCGGCGTCCTCGCGGGCGCGCTGCTTGCGTTCATCATCTCTTTCAACGAATTCACCGTCGCCTACTTCCTGTACACGGTCGAGGTTTTCCCTTTCCCGATCTGGTTGTTTACGAAGTCGAACACATCCCTCGATCCCACCATTTTCGCCCTCTCTGCGCTGATTGTACTTTTCGATGCGTTTCTGATATGGATACTCGATCGCGCGGTCGGTAAGCAAGGCGTTTCTCTTTGACCGGGACCCGGCTTCGGCAGCGCAAGCTCGTGCCGTCCGGTCGAACTGCTTGCGAACGTGCCTTCGAGCAGGCTTATCGAGCCGATAACCAAGAGCCGAAGTGAGGACGTCGAGAACCATGGACGAGATCCGCCGGAGCCCGCGAAAGTCCAGGGGCGTGCGCCGTGGGGCGACACGCGGTGTGAGTGATTCCGTTTACCGGACGTTACGGGATCGTATTTGTCTCCTGCACTATCCTCCAGGCACAGTGCTGCGCGAAGAGACGCTCGCCGCCGAATTTGGCGTAAGCCGAACACCCGTCCGCCAGGTCTTGCAACGTCTTGAATTTGAACGCCTGGTGGAGACACACAATGGCCTCGGTACCATCGTCAGCGGCGTGGACTTCAAGTCGTTTCGCGATGTGTACGAAGTTCGGTGCAGGGTCGCCGAGCTCATCGGAGACATGTCACCGCGCCCGTGCAGTGCAGGCGACGTAGCTCTGCTCGAACAGCTTCTATCGCGTGCCGAGAAGCTGAAAGAAAGCCGCGATGCCGAGGAGTTCTGGCACGTCAATCACGAGATGCAGGCATGCATTAGCGCGCGCATTGGCAATGAGACGCTACGCTGGATCCATGATCTGCTGTATTTTCAGACGGCGCGCATTTGGTATGACCTGGTACGCGACATGTGGGAGGAAGAGGTCGAGGTCCTCCGCGCCGAGGTAAGGGATGTGCTGATGGCCTTTCGCGCGGACGATATGCGCGCTGTGGGTTATATCCGCCGGAACTACATCTCCTACGGTATGAGGCGGATTAGCGCTTACCTCAGCGGGAAGCGCCTCTCGATTGTGAGCCGTGAGGAGTGGTAAGCAGCTTGATGTGTGTGCGCGGGCCAAAGGATCTAAAGGCGCTCGGCGGTCATCAGGGCGGCGATGGTGAGGGAGATGCGCGCAGGCAGATCTATCGAGCCGACGCCCGGTTACGGCCAATTCTGTTGAAGAAGGAGCGGTGTTTCGGAATCAGGCTCGTGGTCGGATTTTCATCGGAGTATGCTAACGATGACACGCTACGAGGGCCGAGTTCATGACCAGCATCCGAGAATGGCTCGACTCGATTGGGCTCGCCCAGTACGCCGAGACGTTCGAGGAAAACGTCATCGGCTGGGACGTTTTGTCGCGCCTGGACCACAGCCTTCTCAAGGATATAGGGGTGCGTGCGGCCGGTGATCGGGTCCGTATCCTGAACGCCATCGAATCACTCCATGCACAGGACGAGAAGGCTGAAGCGGCTCTCCAGCCTGTTTCCTCCGGGCAGGATTCTCCCTCCGGTGGAGCCGAGCGCCGTCAACTCACGGTGATGTTTTGCGATCTCGTGGGATCGACCGAGCTGGCGCACCAGCTCGATCCAGAGGATCTGGGCGACCTCATCAGCAGGTACCAGAGGGCGGCTGGACGAGCGGTTGATCGCTACGACGGCTTCATCGCCCGTTACGTGGGTGACGGTATGTTGATCTACTTCGGATTTCCACGGGCCCACGAAGACGACGCTGCACGAGCGGTCTATGCCGGCCTCGAGATCGTAGCCCAGATGCGAGAGCTCAATGCCGATCTGAGTGAGGAAGTTGGCCGGACGCTCGCTGTGCGAATCGGTATTGCTACCGGACAGGTCGTCGTGGGCGCGCTAATCGGCAAGGGCGCATCGCAGGAAGCTACTGTGCTAGGCGCCGCGCCAAACTTGGCCGCACGCCTGCAAACGCTTGCGGAGCCGAATACGGTCATCGTAGCCCAAACGACGCGCGACCTGACGAGTAGCCTGTTTGAGTACGTGGAGCGCGGCCCCAGTAAGCTGAAAGGTTTCAAAGAGTTCGTGCGTGCCTGGCGTGTAGTGGGTGCAGACGCGCTACGACACCACGTCGGCGCGCGAGGCGCCAAAGTGCGCACCCCGCTGGTCGGACGAAAAGACGAAGTGGGTCTGTTGATTCAGCGCTGGGCGCAGGCGACGGAGGGGGACGGCCAGGTCGTCATGCTCTCGGGTGAGCCCGGTATCGGAAAATCTCGGATCGTGCACGAGCTGTCTCAGCGTCTGTATGACCAGCCACACGTGGAGGTGCATTACTATTGCTCGCCGTTTCACCAGGCCAGCGCACTCCATCCGTTCATCCGGCAGCTCGAGCGTGCGGCCTGTTTCAGCTCCGACGACACGCACGAGGAACAGCTCGACAAGCTCGAGAGGCTGATTGGCCGGTGGAGCGACCATCCGAAAGCACACGTACCCCTCATGGCCGCCCTGCTTTCGATACCCACGGACCCGCGCTACCCAGCACTCGACTTGCTGCCTGCGGCACAAAGGCAGAAGACGCTCGATGCCCTGGAGGCCCAGCTTAAAGGATTGGCCATGCAACAGCCGGTCCTCGTGATTTTGGAGGATGCTCACTGGATTGATCCGACCTCCCTGGAGCTGCTCAAACGGCTGATCGACGCAGTGGAGACGCTATGCGTATTGCTGGTCGTCACTTTTCGACCGGAGTTCACGCCGCAGTGGACGCGCTCAGTCCCCGTGACGCTGCTCGCGCTCAATCATTTGAGCAGGCGACAATGTGCGGAGATGGTGGAAAAGCTGGCAGCCGGCAAGCCATTCTCGCAAGAGATTCTGGCCGAGATCGTGTCCAGGACCCAGGGAATCCCTCTGTTCGTCGAGGAGCTCACGAAGTCTCTCTTGGAATCCGGTAAGTTGGAAAAAGAGGCGCGCCATGCCCTTGCACCACGCGAGCTTGCTTCGGTTATACCGGCCACCTTGCAGGATTCCTTGATGGCGCGCCTGGACCGGCTGGGCGAGGTCAAGAAGCTGGCCCAGATCGGTGCCGCCATCGGCCGGCTGTTTAATTACGAGTTGCTGCGTGAGATCGCAGGGTTGCCAGAAAATACGTTGCACGAGGGACTCGACAGGTTGGAGCGCACAGAGTTGGTCGCGAGGCGGGGTTCGCCACCAAATGCCACCTACGCCTTCAAGCACGCTCTCGTGCAGGAGGTGGCCTACGAGTCCTTGTTGAAGAAGACCAGGCGAGGCTACCACGAGGCAATCGCCGAAGCTCTCGAACGACCATCGCGTAGCATCGCCGAGACCGAGCCCGAGCTGCTCGCGCATCATTACACCGAGGCCGCTCTCAGTGAAGAGGCCATCAAGTACTGGCTGCTCGCGGGGGAGAAGGCAGCACAACGGTCGGCCAATCGGGAAGCTGTCAGCCATCTGCGGAAGGGACTGCAAATGCTCGAGACACTGCCCGAAGGGAAGGAGCGCGACGAACGCGAGCTTCGTTTCCTGATCGCGCTCGGCCCTGCCTTGATGGCGACCAGGGGTTGGGATGCGGCCGAGGTCGAGCAGGTCTATGACCGGGCGCGTAACCTTGCGCGCCACACCGCCCATGTCGAAGCTCTGTTCCCCGCGATATGGGGTCTATGGCTGGTGGCGCATGCGGGTGGCGATGCACCCACGGCGCGCCGGCTGTATGACGAACTCTTTGCGCTTGTCGGCGAGGAGAAGGACTCGATGCTGTTGCTCCAGGCGCATCACGCTGGCGGCTCGACCATGTGCTCGGATGGTAAGCTGCATCGCGCCCAGCACCACATCGATGAGGGCATCGCGCTCTACCGTATGGATGCTCACGCTGGACAGGCGCTGCACTATGGAGGACACGACCCGTGCGTGTGCGCCTACAGCTTGGGTGCGTTGAATCAGCTGATGCTCGGTCACCTCGATCGCGCGCGCTCGTACAGCGAGCAAGCGACGATACTCGCAAAGGAGGTCGAGCATTCACCCAGCTTGGCGCATGGGTACTGGTACCGCGCGGAGCTTTGTCAGATTTGCGGTGAGGCCGAAGAGGCAGGGCAACGGGCCAAAACCGTTTATGCCGTGGCGACGGAAAAGGGGATGGCCCAGTATGCGGCGTGGGCTATGATGACACGGGGCTGGGTGTTAGCGGCGAACGGGCATGCCCAAGAGGGTATCGCTGAAGTGGAGAAGGGTCTTGCGACTTTGCGTGCCAATCGTACGCGCTATCATTTGCCTCATCGACTGGCGATGCGAGCACAGACTTTTTTCCTCGCCGGGGAGATCGGCGCAGCCGCCGACGCGATAGAGGAAGCTTTGAGCGCTACTGCGGAGACTGGCGAGCGCTGGTTCGAGGCGGAAGTATATCGGCTCAAGGCAGAGTTTCAGTTGGCCCAACCTCATGCGGATCATGCTCTCGCCGAGCTCTGCCTTCGGAAGGCGATGGAGGCCGCGCGCTCGCGGGATGCGAAGTTTTGGGAGCTGCGCGCGGCGCTCAGCCTTGCACGCTTGTGGCGGGATCAGGGGAAGGCGGCACAAAGTCGCGAGCTGTTGGCCCCGCTGCTTGCCTGGTTCACGGAAGGTTTCGACGCGCGCGAGTTGCGCGAAGCACGAACATTCCTGCGGGACCTGCCCCAAGCCCAACGCGGGATGTAGGTTTTTGTGGCCCCGGCATAGGTTTTCGGTTACGACCGCATCGTTTCTCGGAAGCAGACCAGTCTTGCTATTTCGATACCGAATCCGTCTCGGCATCGCGGTTCGTGAGGCAGGCACGGGTCGCATGGTAGCTGCTTTCGAGCAGTGCGCGGGGATCGCCGCCCTCCTCAATGAGCAACTCGCGCATATAGGCGGTCAGTCGCTCCAATGACTCGCTCTCGCGCCAGTCGTTGGCCGTGGTGTGCGCCAGGCTCAGTCCTTGAGCCGGCGGCATCGGCGGTACGACCTGATCCTCGGGCGCGCGGTGCCACATCGACAATCGGTAGTAAATTCGCTCGGCGCACTGCGCCAGGTTACTCAGGGTCGTTTGTCCTTCGCCGTGCAGGAACCCGGGGGGATACGTGCTGTCGCCGCCATGGCATGCGCCGCAGTGTCGGCGGAAGGTAAGCAGCGGGCCGCGGTGCTTCAACGCCACCGACAGGGCTCCATTCGGTGGACCCGCTTCGACGTCGAGGCGCGGATCGGGCATTGGCTTCGAGTCGCAGCATCGAAACGCCGGCAGGATAGCAAGCTCGTCGAGTAGCCGGCCGGACAGACTGGAGCCGTCGAAGCGGTCAGCGAGCAACGGCGAAGACGCGGAGGCGCTCGCGGCCAGGCGCTCGAAGGTCGCGGCGGCCGGCTGGAAGTCGCCGGCGATGGAGAGCGTGCCGGTGGCATCGAACCGCGTGGCGGTCTCGGCCACCCCCTCGTCCCACGAGAGAGCGAAGCCTGCGACGGAGTTGCCGTCGGGGGCCCGGACGGCCGTCTCAGTACGCTTGCGGACCAGCCGCAGTGCGATCCGGATGCCGGCTTGGGCATCTTCCACGCGCCCCACCATGGTGCGCCGAGCATAGGCGCCTCCGTCCACCTCGAGCCAACTGGCCTCGCCCTCGGCGGTCCCCTCGGGCGTCACTCGAAGCTGGGCCCGCAGATAGAACCCCGCGTGCGTCTGCGGCCGGCTCCCGCATTGGATCTGGAGCAGCCGGGGGCGCCCGGTAAAGCCTCGGCGAATCACCTTGCACGTCGCCGTCAACGAACGGCCGGGTGCGCGCTCGCCGGCCTCGCGCAGATACCGGTCCAGCAGCATCATGTGCCGGTCAGGTAAGGAGTGAGACAACCCGCGCACCAATCGGTCCAGGTCGCGGGTGGACGAGGCTTCCCATCGGGCCATCGGCGGCCGGTATCTGAGCGGATCCAGCGCGGCCGGCACCACAGATGGTGAAGGCGACATCAACGGTGACCGATTGGGGAGGTTGGGATTCGGTATCAGTAGGCCGTCCGGCCAGCGCTCGGTCCAGTTACGCCGTTGCAATGGCAGATAGCCGTCGGCATACAGCGCGGCCGTTCTATCGAAGCCCGCGGAGTTGCTCAAACGATACTGAACCATGGCCTGGAGGGCGCCTGCGCGACAACGCGCCACCTCGGCCGGGTGGGCCGAGGCACAGCCTTCGGACCACAGCCGTTGATACACCGGCAGTAAGTTGGCTTCATCGGTAGCGATGTCGATCGCCGTTACCGCGCGGTCGACGTCAGTCACAGGGACGCCGTGAAACTGCGCCCCCAGTCCCTCGAGGCGCCTCGCCACTTGGGGGTTGGCGGCGGTCTCATTCCAGCTCGCATCGGGGAATATCGGACCCGCGTTCTGATGGCAGCTGGTGCACAGCGCCCGTCGCGCGTAGCGCACCCTGGGCTCGCGGTTCGAGCCGTAGTCGCGCACGACCTGGAACTCGAACCGGCTCGCCGCCTCGTTGTAGCTGATGACCTCGACGACCTCGGCTCGCGGCTGGTAACCCAGAAACAGGCGGTTCTTGAGCCGGATGCCCAGCGGTCCCGTTCCCGAATCCGGCTCGCCGGTCACTGCCACCACGATCCTCGGTGATTGGAAGTAGTCCGGGGCGGCGGCTTCGCGCTGCAGGGATCGCCCCAGCGGGATGAGCGTGGCGTCGAGCGGTGATCGCGACATGACCTGCGCTCCCGCCGCTGCCTCGAGCGTTTGCAGCAATCGCGGGAAGGGAAACGGTACCTCGTGGACCACGCCAGTTGCAGTGACGCGACTGAAGACAGCGTCGAACGCAGAACCACCCACCGGCGGAAGATCCGAGCCGGGCGCATTCGGATCCACCGCCCAGGTCCCCTTCCCGGCAGCCGCCGGTGTCGGGCTGGCCGCATCGTCGTGCTCGCCGCCCGAGGGCTCCTTCGGAAGGCGACGGTCAAGAAACGCCGCCACGTCCTCGATAGCGCGCGCGTGGGCGAGCCGGTCATAGCGCCTGGGCACCGCTCCGGGGCGCCCGGACGCCGAACCCCCGGCAAGCGCGGCCTGCGGGTCGTCAAAACCCGGCAGCGTCCCCGCGTAGACCCGCACTTCCAGCGCAGACGTGTCTGCGGGCGCATCACAGGAATCGCCCGACCCGCCCGCATCCGACTCGGCTCTCAGCACCAGCACCGGACGGGACGACGAGGGGCCTCGGCCATAACAGCTCTCAGGCGTCACCGCCACGGCAGCCTTGAACAGTTCACCGTACGGCTGCTCGATGCCGCGGGCGCCACCGACCAGGGCGCCGACGGGAGCATCGCCCCAGCCCATCACCGCCATACGCCCACGGTCAACCTCCGGGCGGCCCGAGAGATAGCGCGCGGCTCCCAGCGCGTGCCGCAAGCGCATACGGAGCGACTCGGCCTCGGCCGCGGGATCCCCGATCCCGCAGCTCCGCCCCCGGTCGTGCATGAAGTAGTCGTCCACCACCAGGGCCACGTAACCGCGTTCGGACAGCGCCTGCGCCCAGCTTTGGTGGTAAGGCTTGCGGCCTTCGCAGGAGGGCAGCATCACCACCGCCGGCTGGCGGCCGGCTTCGAGTGGTACGCTCAGATAGCCACGTACCGGGGGAGACTCGCGACCGGCGACGTGCTCGCCACCCTGGACGAGGGTCTCATCCGGTGACGAGGGAAAGGTTATCCACTGCGCCGCGACGGGGCCGGCGAGCCCGGCAAAAATCCACCCTCCGAGGAAAGAGACGGCGAGTACGCGCTTTGTGTGCATTGACGCCATCCGAATGGATGCGCACATGCCGATTCTAGCGCCCGTGGGGTAGAAAGAGATAGACGGCAATTCCTGGGAATCCGAAGAGCAACGATCCAACGCGCAGGATCCCTGCTGAGGGTCATCTACTGATAGAAACAGTTCCAATTATCAGACTTTCGTCTTACGACCGCTTTGGATCTCGTGGAAAGCGCAAGGGGTGCGAAATCGTGCACAGCCGGAAAATAGGCAACGAGCCCGCAACAACCTTTCTCATTCGCTCATCTTGCTTGGTCACCGGCCTCTTCGACTGCTCGACTTGGGACAGCTCGTCCAACACTTGTTTCGCTTCCGTGTAGTGGTGTGCGATACGAACTCTGGTCGGGCGGTCACCACGAGAAGTAGAGAAGTGCTTTGGAGCTGCTCGATAACCAGGTTCAGGAGCTCCAGCGTGGAAGGCTCTACCCAGGGCGCGTCTTCCACGACCATCAACAGCGGCGCCTGCGACGCCATGCCCTCATACACCGCGGCGAAGCCCTGGAGCGTCTTCTTCTTGAGCTCATCGGGGCCGAGCTTGGGCGGTGGATAGCGAGCCCGGATGGCCCGACGAGCGTCATCTTCATGCGCTTGCGGGTAGCCGAAGTAGACCAGCAACCCATCTCCGACGTAGCGGGCGATGTGGCCATCGAAACCACCCACGACCTCGGCGCAGCATTCTTGATACGACGCGATGAGCTCACGCAGCTCTTCTGGGTCGAGACGCTCTGAGAGCGTCGTGGAGTCCACGAGATCGCAGAACATTACGGTCACCTGTCGGCGTTCGGCGTCCGCCGAGGTGACGGTCGCCCGTACGTTACCGGAGGGAGACGGAGACGCCGTCACGTGGACAGAGGGCAGGGTAGCAATCGCTTTCAGGAGCTTCTTCCGGTGTCCGAGGGGGACACCCAATTTCTCCAGGTCCGCGTCGGGCAGGACTTCCTCGTCGATCCGATTCTCCGCGAAAACGGGGGCATACTGACTGAGCCCGAGACTCTGAAGCCACTGCGTGACCTTAGGCGCGGGCCGTTAGGGTCTGAATTTCAGGAGAGGCTACCCGAGGCTTGCGAGCCTCGTGTCAAGCGTTCTGGGATAGTGGATGCCTCGTCCCGCCTGTTACGCCTTCGCAGGTCTCTCGGGGCGATACAGGTGGCACGCGACCCGGTGGTCGGGTCCTATCTTGACGAGCGGCGGCTCCTCGACGCGGCACTCCGCCATGACGTAGGGGCAGCGCGTGTGGAAGCGGCAGCCCCTTGGCGGATTGGAGGGGCTCGGCACGTCGCCTTCGAGCACCCGCCGCTCGCGTCGGCGCTCCGGGTCGGGGACGGGCACCGCGGCCAGCAGCGACTCCGTGTAAGGATGCCGGGGCGACTCGAACAGGGCTTGGCGGGTAGTGAACTCGACGAGCTTGCCCAGGTACATCACCGCCACGCGGTGACAGACGTGGTCGACCACCGCCAGGTCGTGGGAGATGAAGAGATAGGACAGATGGTATTCCTGCTGGAGATCCATCAGCAGGTTGATGACCTGCGCCTGCACGGAGACGTCCAGCGCCGAGACCGGCTCGTCGGCCACGATCAGGCTCGGGTTCAAGGCCAGCGCCCGCGCGATGCCGAGGCGCTGGCGTTGGCCGCCTGAGAACTCGTGCGGGTGCTTGGGCATGTGCTCTGCGCCGAGCCCGACCCGCTCGAGGAGCGCCGCCACTTTCGCGTCTCGCTCGCGGCGATCCGTGCATCCGTAGTTCTCCAGCGGTTCGGCGACGATGGCGCGCGCGGACATGCGCGGGCTGAGGGACATGTACGGGTCCTGAAACACCATCTGCATCTCTCGGCGTACGGGCCTGAGCTCGTGCTGACCGAGATGCGTGATATCCCTTCCGTGCAGCCGGATGCAGCCCGCCGTGGGCTCCTCGAGTCTCACCACACACTTGCCCACGGTGGTCTTCCCGCAGCCGCTCTCACCGACCAGGCCCAAGGTCTCGCCCCCACGGATGGAGAACGAGACCCCGTCCACCGCGTAGACGTGTGCGTGCGTACCGGAGAACAGGCCGCCACCCAGCGGGTAGTGTTTGTTGAGATCCTCGACCTCGAGCAGTGCAGGGGTCGCGGTGTCGGTATGATCAGGCACACCGCACCGTCTGGGGTGTCGCGCGCACGCGCTCAGTCTCCCAGCACGCGACCCAGTGCCCGGGGCCGTGCTGCTCGAGGGGCGGGACCCTCGCGCAGCGCTCGGCGGCGAAGCCGCAGCGCTCCGCGAACGGGCAGCCGTGGATCTCGTGCCGCAGGGAGGGCACGAGGCCCGGGATCTCGGCGAGGCGTGCGCGCGCGCCGGTGGTCGCCGCACGCAGGCGGGGCATCGAGGCCATGAGCCCGCGCGTGTAAGGATGGAGCGGCTGCGCGAACAGCTCTCGCACCGGTGCCTGCTCCATCTTGCAGCCGGCGTACATGACGATGACCCGCTCGGCCATCTCCGCGATCACGCCGAGATCGTGGGTGATCAGAATGATGGCGGTGCCGAACTCCTGCTTGAGCTGGCGCATGAGTTCCAGAATCTGCGCCTGGATGGTCACGTCGAGGGCGGTGGTGGGCTCGTCCGCGATCAGGAGCTTGGGATGGCACGAGAGCGCCATGGCGATCATGACGCGCTGACGCATGCCGCCGGAGAGCTGATGCGGATACTCGCGGGCGCGCCGTTTAGGGTCGGGAATACGCACCAGTTCCAGAAGATCCACGGCGCGCCGTGCCGCCGCACGCCTGGAGAGGCCCTGGTGCAGCATGAGCGCCTCGGCGATCTGGAATCCCACGGTCAACACGGGATTCAGAGAGGTCATGGGCTCCTGGAAGATCATGGAGATCTCCTCGCCGCGGACCTTGCGCATCTCGCCCGGCGCCAGCTCGAGGAGATTGCGTGAACCGAGGCGCACGCGTCCGGACTCGATGCGTCCGGGTGGCTGCGCGATGAGGCCCATAATCGCGAGCGAGAGAACGCTCTTCCCGGATCCGGACTCGCCCACGATGCCGAGCGTCTCCCCGCGGCGCAGATCAAAGGAGATCCCGTTGACGGCGTGGATGATGCCGTCCCGCGTATCGAAGCGGACCCGCAGATCGTGTACGTCCAGCAAGAGGGGTGCTTGATCTGCAGCTGCACTCATCACTTCATCTGACGCGCGAGGCGCGGATCGAGCATGTCCCGAAGCCCGTCGCCCATGACGTTCACCGCGAGCACGGTGGCGGTGAGGAAGACGCCCGGGAAGAAGATGATCCAGGGCGTGATCTGGAAGAAGGTGCGACCCGTGGCCATCACGTTGCCCCAGCTCGGTATCTCCGGCGGCGTCCCGGCGCCGATGAAGCCGAGCAGCGCCTCGGTGATGATGGCCGAGGCGCACACGTAAGTGGCCTGCACCAGCACCGGCGGCATGGTGTTGGGCAGCACGTGGCGGAACAGGATCTTGGGTGCGCTGCTGCCCACGGAAACGGCGGCCTGAACGTAGGGCTGGTCGCGGATGGTCAGCACCACGCTGCGCACCAGTCGCGCGATGCGCGGCACCTCGGGGATGGTGATGGCGATGATAACGTTCTCGATCTTGGCGCTGGTGATCGACACCAGCGCGATGGCGAGCAGAATCTCGGGAATGGCCATAAGCCCGTCCATGACGCGCATGGCGATGGCGTCGACTGCGCGGAAGAAGCCGGAGAGGATTCCGACCAGAAGTCCTACCAGGCTTGCCAAGACCGCCACGCTGAAACCCACGACGAGGGAGACGCGCCCGCCGTTGAGGGTACGGCTGTAGATGTCCCGCCCGAGGTTGTCGGTGCCGAACCAGCTCTCCGGGGCGGGTGTCCTGAGGCGTTCGATGGGGTTGATCTCCAGGGGATCGGGGGTGACGTAGGGCGCGGCCACGGCCACCACGACCATGAAGGCGAGGACCAGCGCGCCCGCTACGGCGGTCGGATGGCGCCGCGTGAGATCCCAAGCGCGCCGGGCTGCGCTCTTGCGGTCCTCGAGAGAGAGTTCGGCCGTCGCTATCGACATGGATGCGGACTACCGGCGATGAGCTCGTGGCGATCTACGGGCGCGACCGTCGCGGGCGGGGGGTCGCTGCCACAGTTCAGTCCCGCACGGGTTCGCTGTGCCGCGATTCAATAGCGAATCCTCGGGTCCAGAAACGTGTACGCGATGTCCACGACCAGATTGATGAGCACGTAGACCCCGGCGAACATCAGGATGACCCCCTGGATCACGGGGTAATCCCGGTGCAGCACCGAGTCGACCACCAGCCGCCCCAGCCCGGTGATGTTGAACACGCTCTCCGTGACCACCACGCCGCCGATGAGCAGGCTGATACCGACACCGATCACCGTGACGATGGGCACGGCGGCGTTCTTCAGCGCGTGGCGGGTGAGCACCACGCGCGAGCTCGCGCCCTTGGCGTGAGCCGTCAGGATGTAGTCCTCGGAGAGCACGCGCAGCACGCTCGCGCGCGTGATGCGCGCGATGAGCGCCGCGTAGATGAGCCCGAGCGCCAAGCTCGGCAGCGCGATGCTGCGCAGGAACGGAACCACGCCCTCCGAGAGAGGCGTGAATCCCTGCACGGGAAACCACTGGAGCTGGATCGAGAACCCGTAGATGAGCAGGTACCCGACCACGAACACGGGCACGGAGAACCCGAGCACGGCAAACACCATGACCGCGTGATCGACCCAGCTCCCCGCCCGCCAGGCGGCGAGCACCCCCAGCGGCAGCGCGATGGTGACGGCGATCAGCATGCTCGCGAGCGCGAGCGATACGGTCGGCTCCAGGCGCTGCCCGATGAGCCGGGTCACCGGCAGATTGGAGTGGATGGAGACGCCCAGATCGCCGCTGAGGATCTGCCCCAGCCAGGTCACGAACTGCACGTGAATGGGCTCGTCGAGCCCGAGCTTCTCACGGATGCGTGCCACGTCTTCGGGCATGGCGTAGTTGCCCGCAATGACCGCTGCCGGGTCCCCCGGGGTCAGATGCAGCAGCAGGAAGACGAACACGGCCACCACTCCCATCACGGGAATGACGGCGAGGAGGCGGCGCAGGATATAGGCGTACATACGAACATGGGGTCGAAGTCGGTCGCCGACTCCGACCCCGGATGGCCGTTAGCGGGTCGGCTATTCCGCCTTGCTGACGTTCCAGAAGAGCTGGACCGGACTCTTGATCAGGCCATCGAGCTTGTCCGCCCGATAGGCGACGGGCTGATAGTACGCACCGAGCGGCACGTAGGCGACGATCTCGTAGGCCCGCTCCTGGATCTGGCGTGCGATCTCCCGCTGCTTCTGTGGATCCGCGGTCTGGGTATATGCGGTGCGCAGCTTCTCGATCTGCTCGTCGCAGGGCCAGCCGAACCAGGCGTCCCCGCAGCTCGAGTTCACCGGCATGTGCTCCACCGGATTGAGGAAATCCGGACCGTTGAACCAGGTCTGGAAGATGTGCCAGCCGCCCTCGGATACGGGCTTCTTGAGCGAGCGCCTCGACACCAGGGTCGACCAGTCCATGGACTGCACTTCGACGTTGAAGCCGGCCTTGCGCAGGGCCTGCACGTTCACCAGCGTCTGTGCGTCGATCACGAAATCGTCGGTGACGTGCATGACCACGATGGGCTCACCCTCGTACCCCGCCTCCTTCAGTAGCTGCTGGGCCCGCTCGAAGTTCTGGCTCAGCATCGGTTTGGCGCCGGCATCGGTGGCGAGCGGCGTGCCGCACACGAACATGGCGCCGCACACCTGATACATGGAGGGATCGTTGCCCACCGCGGCGCGCAGCGCGTCCTCCTGGCTGACGGCCCACAGCACCGCTCGTCGCACCTTGGGGTCGTCGAAAGGCGGCTGCAGGTGGTTGATGCGCAGCACGGGCTGGTTCCCGAGCGGGTCGAAGATCTCCACGGCGACGCCCTTGGCCTGCTTCAGCATGGGTTGCAGGTCCGCGGGCGGGTCCTGGATGTAATCGATCTCACCGGCCATGAGGGCGTTGGCGGCGGTGGTCTGATCCGGGATCCAGACGAACTCCACACGGTCGACCCGCGGCACCTTGCCGCCTGCGGTGTTGCTGGCGGGCTCGTCGCGCGGCACGTAGTCCTCGTTCTTCACGTACACCGCCTTGTTGCCCGGCACGAACTCGTCGGCGACGAACTTGAACGGCCCGGATCCCACGACCTCGGTGATCTGCTCGTGCGGATCGGTCATCGCGTGCTCCTTCTTCATCATGAAGGGCACGTTGGATGTGATCTTGGCGAGTGATTGGAACACCAGGCCGTAGGGTCGCCGTAAGTGCAATCGGAACGTCCGCTCGTCCACCACCTCGAGCCTGTCCGTCGCTTCCATGAGCTTCTGACCCATGCCGTCGCGGGCCCCCCAGCGCTCGATGGACGCGACGCAATCCTCGGCGGTGACCGGGTCGCCGTCGTGCCATCGAAGCCCCTCACGCAGCGTGAAGGTGTAGACGAAACCGTTATCGCTGACGTCGTAGGTGTCCACCATCTGGGGCCGGACGATGAAGTTCTCGTCCATGCCGAACAGCGTGTCGTACACCATGAAGCCGTGGCTGCGCGCCGCGTAGGCCGTGGTCCAGATGGGGTCGATCTGCTTGACGCCTGAGTCGAGCTTGGCCCGGAGCACCGTCTCGGCGGCGGCTGGCTGCAGGCCCGCGGCAACGGTCAGCGCGGCTGCCGCCGCCCACGCGCGGGCTAACGCTTTTGTTCTCATCGTCGTCTCCTCCTCGTCATTGCGGGCCGGCGCCCCGGTTGAATCCGAGGCCTCCGGTGTCCGCCCCGCGCACATGATATACCCGTTCGGCGTGCAAGTTCATAATGAGCGGCCGACCCGACTCCAGCGAGGAGGCGCTCATGGCACGCATCGCCGTCGGCGGCTGGCAGCACGAGACCAACACCTTCGCGCCTTTGCGGGCCGACTACTCGGCGTTCGAGCGCGCTGACGAATGGCCGGGCCTGTGCCAGGGGCAGGATCTTTTCTGCGAGGTCGAAGGGGTCCACCTGCCGGTGACGGGCGCCGTCGAGGCGCTGCGCGGACACGGTCACACGCTCGTGCCCTTGCTCTGGTGTGCGGCCACGCCGTCCGCGCACGTCACCCGGGGGGCCTTCGAGCGCATCGCCGCGATGCTACTGGACGCTCTCGCACGGGCGATGCCGGTGGACGGCGTATACCTGGACCTGCACGGGGCGATGGTGTGCGAGCACCTGGAGGACGGGGACGGGGAGATTCTGCGCCGCGTGCGGGCGTCGGTGGGCCCGTCGGTGCCGGTGATCGCCAGCCTGGATCTGCATGCCAACGTCACGCCCGCAATGCTGGCGCACGCGGACGCGCTGGACATCTACCGCACCTATCCGCATGTGGATATGGGACTGACCGGAGCGCGCGCTGCGAACCACCTGCACGCACTGGTCACCGGCGGACCCCGTTGGCACAAGGCCCTGCGGCGTCCCGATTTCCTCATTCCGCTCAATTGGGGCTGCACCCTGCACGAGCCGGCCCGCGGGCTGTACGGGCGCCTCCCCGAGCTGATCCACGGCGAGGTCACGGCGCTCGGGCTGGCCTGCGGATTCCCACTCTCCGACATCGCCGAGGCGGGTCCCGCGGTGGTGGCCTACGGCCGCTCGGAGCGCGCCGCAGAGGGGGCCGCCAAAACCCTGCTGGCCGAGCTCGTTGCCCGCGAGCCGGAGTTCCGGGGTGAGCTCTACGCCCCGGAGGAGGCGGTGGCGGAAGCCCTGCGCCGTGCCGGGAATGCGCGGGGTCCGGTCATTCTTGCCGACACCCAGGACAACCCGGGCGGCGGAGGCCCCGGCGACACCACCGGTCTGTTGCGCGCGCTGATCGAGAGGGGTGCACGCGGCGCAGTGATCGGCGTTCTGGCCGATCCGGAGACGGCGGCGCACGCCCACGCCGCCGGTCGCGGCGCCGAGCTGCGGGCCGCGCTCGGCGACAAGTCGGGCATGGCGGGTCACCATCCGCTCGCGGGCACCTTCAACGTGCTCGCGCTGGGCGACGGTCGCTTTACAGCGACCGGTCCCATGTATCGCGGCGCACGCATGCAGCTCGGACCGATGGCGCTTATGGAGGTCGCCGGGGTGCGCGTGGTGGTCGCCTCCAA
>JABAHQ010000240.1_pt2 | contig 23959 bp, 28 predicted proteins | sample 7062091 | NCBI WGS metagenome assembly JABAHQ01 (sample SAMN14534359, study PRJNA622989) | marine sediment metagenome | biome: marine biome [ENVO:00000428]; feature: marine pelagic biome [ENVO:01000023]; material: deep marine sediment [ENVO:00002113] | place: India: Gulf of Kutch | collected...
CCCATTGAGGCCCCGGACGCGGCGCTATTGATGTGTTATCACTGGGTCCGAACAAAAAAGCCATGAGGAGGAACACGCGGAGGTGAGAGAGGATGATAGTAAGACGAGCCGAGCAGAAGCGACGGGAGTTTAAGGGAGTCAAATTCCTGGTCGGGGCAACCGGAGAGCGGATGATGGTGACCTTGATGCAGTTCAACCAAGGGGACCAGGTGGGCAGGCATAGGCACCCGAATGAGCAGTCGGGTTTCTGCCTCTGGGGAAGATTCAAGCTGACGATTGACGGCGAAGAGAACCCGGTCGGGCCCGGCGATAGCTACCTGATCCCCGGCAATGCAGAACACTCGTATGATATCCTTGAGGACTCCCAGGCGGTGGAGGTCTTCTCCCCCCCGCGGGAGGACTACCGTTAGCGATGGAAAAGACGAACCCGGTTGACGGAGGCGAGCTATTGAGCCGGTGAGGAGAACACGGCTGGCCAGATCGCGGTTTTGATTGGCAGGTAATGCATGGAGGCCGAGCTGCGGATCAGGGAGTTTGGCCTCTAACCTGGATCAAAAGCTGGACAAGGGGACAGAGGCGGGGCCATTTGAAGGCGGTGAACCCTGGGACTAAAGAGTAGGATAAAAGGAGACAAGATGACCTGGCTGATCACGCCAGAACAGACCCTCTCTGCGGCCCGACGCGCCGGTCTCCGCGATGAGGATTTACGGCTGTCTGGTGTCGCCGTACTGACGTTCAACAGGCCGATCGTGGAACGACTGGAGGGACTCTGCCGCTTGGAGGATGCAAAGTGGCTCGGACCACAGCATCACCCCTACGGCGGACCACACGTCGTAAAACGGGGTCAGTATCAGGGGCTAAGCGTGACCGTGGTCGTGCCGCCGATTGGCGCCTCACCCCTGTCATGCGTTATCGAAGACCTGGCCGCCTGCGGTACGGACGCGGTCTTCCTCGTCTGTGCGGCCTGGTCCCTGGGGCCGCCGCTCGAGTTTGGAGACCTCATCGTGCCCCAGTTCTCCCTAGGGCATGATGGGACCTCGCTCCATTACGGAAACACTTCAGGCCGCGTCGATGCCGATCCCCTGGTAGTCGAGGCTCTAGCCACAGCCGGCGGCAATCGGGGAGCGACGGTACACGTGGGAGGAAACGCAACTTGCGAGGCATTGTACCGAGTCTCACCTGCGATGGTTGAAGAATTCCAAGCTCAAGGGTGTCTCTGCATGGAGAACGGCGAGGCCAGCACGTTGTTTTCCGTGACACAGACCCTGGGAGTTCCAAGCGGGGCCCTTTTCCAGCCCTACATCGAGCTCTCGCGGGGCTGGGACCCGGGGCGACTCGACGACCGGTATCGCGCGGCCTGTAGACTCCAGGCAGAGGTCGTGCTGGATGCCTCCGTCCGCCTCCGGGAGCAGGGGCTGATCGGGGGCTGAGCGTAAGAAGGAGGAGAAGATGGAGGTTGAAAAGTCAATCGCCTATGTGCAGGGCCGGGGCAATGCCGTCGAGCGAGCGCGGCTGGGGTCCATCTTGTGGGGCGAGCCCCCGCCGGAGGAGGCCCTCCAGGCGCTGGCTGCCCGACAGGGCCCGGACGGCGGCTTTGCCTACTGGACACCACAGGTGAGCAATATCTGCGACACGGCGTTCGTCCTCCAGTGGTTCGACGATCTCAAGCTGTATCGGGGGCAGATCGTGGACCGGGCCTGCCAGTTCCTGCTGAATCGCCAGCAAGAGGACGGCGGCTGGGACGAGGTAGAAGCGTTGACCCAGCACAATCCACCGGAGTGGATGACGCCCGGGCGGATCGAGACCCGCGTCTGGCTAACCGCCTTCTGCGCCCATGTACTGATCCGCTTCGGCTATGCCGAGGCCCCGGGCACCTGCTGCCCGACGGACTTCCTGCTGGTTCATGCCACGGAGAGTGGGAGATTGAGCGGCTACCTGCGGGCTACCTGGATCGCCCTGCCCATGCTGGCCTTCTATCCCGGTCCGGACTCAGAGCCATTCCGCAAAGCAGTTGCGGTGGTGGACGCCCACTACAGGCCTGACTGGGCCGGCTCGTATCTGGCCTGGCTGCTGCGCTGTCTCCAAGATGCGGGACTATCGAGCGATCATCCTCTAGTTCTCCGCTCCCTGGCCGACCTCGAGCGCAAGCAAAGGGAGGATGGGAGCTGGGAACCCGAGGAAGGCGAGGGCGAGGAAGAAGCGGTCAACGCAACCCTGATGGCGTTGCGAGTGATAAAAGGGTATGAGAGGTGATGCTACATGAGGTTGCAATATGAACCGTTTCCGTTAGTCCGCGAACGGGGAGATGCAACAGCGAAGCTTGCCTTTCTTGCGTTCTTCGGCCTGGGGGACTCCCCGCAAGCGAGGGAGTGCCTGCTAGAGTTAATAAGACGACAGCGATCCGATGGAGCCTTTCCAAGCCAACTGGATTCCAGCAACTGGGGAATGCGGGAGACGGTCAGGACTGCGCTTCTCCTGCTCGAGGTCGGGCTGCCGCCGGAGGGCGTCAACGTAAACAGCGCAGCCAGCTTCATCTTAAAGCACCAGAACCCTGATGGAGGTTGGTGCGAGAATCGCGCACTGAAACTTCCCCCAGAACGGACCTGGCTGAGCAACCAGCGGAGCATCACCTGGCTCACCGCCGATGTGGTGGACCTCTTATGCCAGGTGGGGATGGGGGGTGAGCCCGTTTGCCAGTCGGCAGTGGAGTGGCTAAAGGCGATGCAGAAGCAGGACGGCTCCTGGCCCTCCCTGGCCGAGGATGTCAATCATCCCCAAAAAGCCAGCGGCGATCCCGACTCCACCGCCCAGATTGCTTTCCTGATGGGGGAAATCTGCGGCGAGCAGGATTCAGCCTATCTGAAAGGTCGAAGGCTTTACGAGCGATACCTCGATGAGTGCGCCCAAGAAGTGGAGAGAGGTTACCGAATTAGGCTTCGCGATGGGGAAAAAGAAAGGCTGGACGTCTACCACCTGACCCATCTGTTTCTCTCTTGGCTGCTCGACTTGCCCCGTCGGATCCAGAGCGGCTACGACAGGGACGATCCCCGGGTGAAGGAAATGATGAAGGCGCTCGTAGAAATCCAACGGGAGGACGGCGGCTGGCGCCCCTTCTGGTCTGAGCGGAGCTGTCCCACCTACACTGTCCTGGCCGTCAAGGTGTTGAGTTTGACCGGCGCAGTTCCGACGCAAGTTCTCAAGGGACAAGCGGAGGAACTTGCCGGCTGAACGGCGGCTTGGCCCAGCCATGGACAGAATGCAGCGGAACGTAAGGGTCTTCTATTTCTATATCTTTCTAAATCGGCTCGAGATGTGGCTCCCGGTGATCGTCCTCTTCCTGCTCCACAGGGGATTCTCCCTGACTCAATATGCGATCGTTGACGCAGTGTGGTACATATCGACGCTGGCCTTCGAAATTCCCACCGGCGTCATAACCGATAGATACGGCAAGAAGGTCAGCTTGCTCCTCGGGGCTTCCTTCCAGTCCCTCTCTTTGTTTATTTTGGCCTTCGGAAACTCCTTTCCCCTCCTGATCCTGGCCTACGTCTTGTGGGGATTCGCCTCCTCCTTCGAGACGGGCACCCACGCAGCGCTCATCTACGACTCGCTGAAGCAGACCAAAAGAGAGGAAGAATACAGAAAAGTGATGGGCAGGATCAGAACCCTGGCGATCATCGCGGCCGCGATTGGCAGCGTCCTCGCCGGCTATCTGGGAGGGATCGAGCTGCGTTGGCCGATCATCTCTACCGCCGGGGTGGCCCTCCTGCTGGGGCCGTTGATCCTCCTGTTCACCGAGCCGGAGGTGGCGGAGGAACGAGAGCCGAGCCACCTGCTACACATCAAAGAGAGTATACGCTTCGTAGTCCATCGCCGGCTTGTAGCGCTGCTCATCTTTTATTCCTCCATCTTAGGCACAGCCATCTGGGCGCTTTACATCTTCTACCAGCCGCTGTTGAGCTCTTTCCAAGTGCCGGTGGAAGGGATCGGCCTGCTCTACCTCTTCTTTCGGCTGTTCGCCGCTGCAGGGGCCCATTTCTCCGATTCAGTTTACAGAAAGATCGGCCGGCCCTCGATCTACCTCATTCCCACTTGTTTCACCCTAGCCGTGCTCTCCCTCGGCTTTTGGGCCGAACCCGGGGTGATCGGGTTCATCTTCGCGATCTACTTCATCGACGGACTCTACTATCCGATAATAAGCGATCTTTTGAACAGGAACCTCCCCTCGGGGAAGCGGGCCACCATCATCTCGCTTGGCTCGGTGCTGGCCTGCCTTATGGGCGCGGTTTTATATCCGGCGCTGGGCAGGATTGCCGATCTCTTCTCGCTTCAAATGGTCTTCCAGGTCCTGGGGTTTTTACTGCTCCTTTCCATGGCCCCGGTGCTGGGGCTGCTCAAAAGGGAGTCGATATGATCGCCTCGCATGACGGGCGGCAAGTCATGAGCCGCGCGGACAACTGAGCTTTGATTCCATACGGTAATTCTGATAGAACTTCAGCCAGAAAGATGAGAATCCTGGTGACAGGAGGGGCCGGCTATATCGGGTCCCACCTAGTGGACGCGCTTCGGCAAGCGGGGCACGCGGTTCGCGTGCTGGACCTCCATCCTGCCAACTGTGACTTCATCCAGGGCAGCCTCGCCGATAAGAACCTGGTCGCCCAGGCGATGCGAGACGTGGAAGTAATTCACCACCTGGCCTGGGGTTTCTATCCTGGGGAGGAGCGGCGCGAGATCCAGGAGAACCTGTTTGGGACGCTCAACCTGCTGGAGGCGGCCCTGGCAGCCGGTGTGCGACATTTCTTGTTTGCCAGCACCGCCGTGGTCTACGGGCCGACCGGACCAGTCCAAGTGGATGAAGAGGGTCTTCCTCATCCTGAGCAAAGCACCATCGGCGGGCAGGTCTATGGCATCACCAAGCTGGCCTGTGAGGGTCTCGGTTTATTGTACCAGCGGAGAGGCTTGCCAGTGACCATCTTTCGCCTGCACGGCATCTTCAGCGAGGGACGCCTGGGGCAGTTCGGGCAGATGATCGGGCAGGCACTGGCCGGGGAGCCGGTGAAGGTAATCCAACAGGCAGGGGGAGAATACGCCCACCTGGAGGACGTCTTGCGGGGCTTTCTCCTGGCCATGGACAATCCCAAAGCCCACGGGGAGGTGTTCAATCTGGCCGGCTCCTACACCTATAGCGATCTTGAATTGGCCCGATTCATCATCGAAGCAGCGGGATCAGGGAGCAGGCTCCAACCGCTCGACAATCCCGGGCAGGGGATGGTCTCAGTAAGCGTAGAAAAAATCGGCAATCTGCTGGACTGGGAACCTCAGAGCGGCGAATTTCTCACCGAGCTGATCCGACAAGCTACCGGGAAGAGGGAAGGGACTGGTTGGGGATAGGAGGATAGACAGATGAAAGAGTATCGTTTTATCCAGGTAGACGTCTTCACAGATAGGCCCTTCGGCGGTAATCCGCTGGCCGTATTTCCGGAAGCCGAAGGCTTAACCACGGAGGAGATGCAATCGCTGGCCCGGGAGATGAACCTCTCGGAGACGACCTTTGTGTTGGCACCGCAGGCCTCAGGGGCCGATTTCAAGGTGCGTATCTTCACCCCGGCCGCCGAACTGCCGTTCGCCGGGCATCCAGTAGTCGGCACTCACTGGGTCTTGGCTCATCTGGGCCGGGTGAAACTGCGCGAACCGCTGACCCAAGTGCGCTTTGAGCTGGGCGTAGGGGTGCTGCCGGCCGACCTGCATGTTTCAAAGGGCCAGGTGGAGCGGGTGGTGATGACCCAGGCCCGACCCGCTTTTCACGCCGTGCTGGAGGACCTGACCGATCTCGCCGCCGGTCTCGGCCTGCCGCCGGAGGCGATTAGCGATACAGGGCTGCCCGCCCAGGTCGTCTCCACCGGGGTGCCACAACTGATGGTCCCGATCCGCTCCCTGGCCGAAGTTCAGGCCCTCGATTCGGACAAGCTCAACGTAGCCGCGCTTAACCGAGCCTGCTCTGCAATGGGAACAAAGACAGTACTTGTCTTCACTTTGGAGACAGAAGGGCCCCAGGCAACCGCCCACACGCGGGTCTTTGCCCCAATGCTGGGCGTTCCAGAAGATCCGGCTACCGGAAGCGCCAACGGCGCACTGGGAGCCTACCTGGTCCATCACCGGGCCATTCCGGTGAATGAACCGACAACCGAGAGTCGAAGCGAGCAGGGCGGGGAGCTGGGCCGGCCCAGCACGCTATACGTCGAGGTGGATAGCGCGGCCAGCGAGATAAGCGCGGTGCGGGTAGGTGGCCAGGTGGTGCCGGTGGCCGAGGGCCTGGTTCGGTGTTGAACCGGCTCTGTTCCTTCGGCGGTGGGACTTCAGAACAATGAAATATCGTCGATTGGGTAAGTCCGATCTAGAGATATCCGTAATCGGCCTGGGGACGCTGGCCCTCGGCGGAAAGGCTTATGGCTCAGTAGATGATAAAGATTCTATCGCCACGATCCACCGAGCGCTGGAGCTGGGGATTAATTTCATCGATACCTCGGACAACTACGGCCTGGGCCATGCGGAGGAGATTGTGGGAAAAGCGGTGAAGGGCCGCCGGGATAAGCTCATCCTGGCCACCAAGGGCGGCACTCCCTGGGACGAGCAGGGCAGGGTCACCAACGACTGCCGCGCGGAGACTATCGCCAAAGCCGTCGAGGAGAGCCTCCGTCGCCTGGGGACAGATTGGATCGATCTTTACCAGATCCACGTTCCAGATCCCACCACCCCTTTTGAGGAGACTGCACTCGCTTTGGAGAAGCTGGTTCGAGCGGGAAAAATCCGCTACGCAGGCCTGTCCAACTTCTGGGCGGCAGATCTAGAGGAGTGGCTATCGAACGGCGAAATCGTGGCCAATCAGATGCCTTATAATTTCTTACATCGGGATATTGAGGAGGAAGTCTTGCCCCTGTGCCAGGAAAAGGCCATCGGGGTCATCGCCTATACTCCTCTTCTAATGGGGCTATTTGCGGGAAGGCTGGCTAAAGATGCAAGGTTCGGCGAGGGAGATCATCGCTCGGCCTACCCCCAGTTTCAGGGTAAACCGCTACACCAGAGCCTGGACTTGGTCGATCGGCTGCGGCCCCTCGCCAAAGAACTGGGGCTGGCCATGGCCCAACCGGCGCTCCGTTGGGCGATCTCAAGGCCCGGGGTAACCTGCGCCATCCCCGGAGCGAAGCACCCCGAGCAGGTGGAGGAGAACGCCGGAGCCGGCGAGCGAGCCCTCACCGAAGAAGAGCTAAGGGAGATCGACCGGATCCTGGATGAAAAGAAAGTGGAGACGCCGCGGGCGATGCCGATGAAGGTCGCCGAGGTGAGGGAGGGCCCTCGAGGGAAGGTCGGGGCATTGGAGATGGGGATCAAGGTGGAGGTTCCCCCATCGGTCGAGGCCGGGGATAGGGTCGAGATGGATGTGGTCACCGGCCAAATTGTGAAAACCGGCTAGGTCGCAGCCTAGCCCTGGTCGCCGTCTATCTCCACTAAACGAAAAAGCGCCGGAGGTCCAACTCCTGCGTTTCTCGCTTGTTTCGCCTTCCCGGTCATCGGGGAGGAGGCTGGCAGCGGGGGCAGATGTAGCTAGTTGTGTTGCTTACGCGCAATTCTTCAACGGGCGTCCTGCAAGCCGGGCAGGGTTTTCCGGTCCGGTAGCCAACCTGGAGGTGCTCGGTGTAGCGGCCCTCGGTGCCCCAGATGTCGTATTCCCGGGGGCCGCCGCCCCAGCGAATCCCCTCCTCCAACACGTGACGGATCGCCCCGTAAAGTTTGATTACACCTTCATTTGAGAGGTCTTTCGCCGGCGTGAGGGGATGCAGCCGGGCGTGCCACAGGATGTCCTGCACGTAGACGTTTCCGATTCCGGCGATGAATTTTTGATCGAGAAGATAGCGCTTGATCGCGCCCCGCCGGCCCTGGAGCAGCTCGGCCAGCCGCTCGGCGGTGAAGTCGTCGGCGAGCGGTTCTGGGCCGAGAGATGAAAGTCGCGGATGGCCGGAGAGATCGCCCCCAGGAAGGAGGTGGACGTGGCCGAACCACCAGAAGCGAATCCAGAGATGATCGCCTTCGGTGAACCGCAGGACCACCCGCTCCCGCTTGGGATCGGGCTCCTCCCCCGGGCCATGGAGGCCGACCATCCCGCCCATCCCCAGATTGAGGGCCAGAACGTCGCCGCCGACCAGATCGATCAACCCCCACTTGCCCCGCTGTCGAGCGCCGCCGATGGTAGCACCCCTGATAGTCCGAGACAGTTCTTCCAGGGATACATTGAGACACTTGGGCTGATGGACCGCTACTCCTTCGATCTGCTTACCCCGGAGTCCCTGGTCCATGCTTCGGGCCAGGACTACGATATCCGGCAGCTCAGGCATCGCTCCTCCTTATTAAGCTCATCCCTTTTTTCTTCCCCGAATGAACAGCACTAGACTGCCCGCTGCGCCTGCCAAGAAACCGAGCGGGAAACAAATTGGAACGGCCACAATGAAGAAGACGATGTGCAAGCCCTCCATTGTATACCGTAATACCGTGATCTGCTCGGTTATCAGGCTTAAACCATAGAAGAGATTGTGCAAGATAGCACTTACGACAAAGCCTGCAGCAGATGCTCCGGTCAAGATAAGAAACTTTTGCAGCCCTCCGTCCACCCTTGCTTTCAAGATCAGCCATATCAAGGCCGTGCCCAGCGAGAACAAGGCTGCTCCCACGGTAATGAGAAAAACAGGGCCCATCACATAGTTCCTTAATGCAGGGATGGCCATGGCAGAGGCGACGATCAAAAAAACTACGACCAATGCCCCCAATACCGTCGCGATGATGCGACCGAATCTATCGGTTTCCTCGTCGGCCCGGTTTGACCGTCTCATCGCTTTCTACCCCCTGCTTAAAGGCGCAAAGAGAGCGTCTCCGGCACAGCCAGTTTAGCACACTTTCTCCACGATGAGCAGAAAGTCCACCCGGGCGTGTAACGTGAACGGGAAGGGAGCGACGTTCGGTGTTATCGCCACCGCTTCGCCGGCCAAGCTATTCAGGAATTGCTCTAGTTTGCCTTGATCTCCTTTCATTTTGATCACGAATCGATGGACCCTGTATTTCATTCTCTTACCTCCCGTCTTGAGTTCGGCCAGAGGAAGCCGTTACCTCAACGCCATACCACCGTCTCTTTCTACATTATAGTATCAAGGGAACCCGAGAAGTCACTTCGGACAAGTTGGATACCCAGGTTTATCTCGGCAGGAGAAGCTCCGCCCAAAGTCGCGAGCCCCATTGCACATCGGGCTTTACCAGAACAGCCTGTGCAACTGCCTTGACAGGGATTGCCAAGAGGCTAAGGTTCACTTAGAACCTGGGAGGGTTCTAAGGGGCGTGGCGATCCAATCTTCAGCGGTAGCTACGCCCCTTTTCCGATGGCCTCTCAGACCCAAGACCGATTTACTCCTGTGAACGCCAAAACAGCTCTCAGAGGCCTTGTGATCAGATTTCAGGGCCATGTGGCACGTGAACGTAATCTACATTACGTTCAGGGCTCTTGAACAACCGAGGCTATTGTGCTATAGTTATCTTGAAGGTCGGCTAATTAAGTCACCGTAACCATTATGGCTAAGAACATTCTCACCATCACAACCGTAATCGTAGCAGTCATCGCCATCGGGACTATCATTACCTACATCGCTCAAAGGCAGGAGGGCGAGAAAGTGAGAAGGCGTGGAAAGCTCGCAACCATACCCAAGAATGCATTTGCCCTACTGGAAGAAGCGATCAGCGAATCCCTCGATACGCCGGGGTGGAAGGTCAAACTAACGGTTCTACTTGCTATATTATTCCTTGCTACAGCAATGCATTTTGGAACAGCCAATGCCGCAACAGTGGTGGTAACCACCACTGCTGATGAAGTGAATGGAGATACTTCCAGTGTAGAAGCACTCATCGCGGACCCGGGGCCAGATGGGATCTCGTTGCGAGAGACCATGTTAGCGGTCAACAATTCTACCGGTCCCAACACCATTACCTTCGATCCTTCTCTCAGTGGACAAAGCATATTTGTCACCTCCCCTCCATTGCCGATTATAAGCCAAGATGGCACTACGCTGGATGGGGATATCGACGAGGATGGAAATCCAGATATTACGATTGACGGGACCAACATGGGGAGCAATTCCTATGCGTTTCTCGCCCGTTCTTCACAATTTACGCTTAAAGGATTCAAGATAACTCACTTCACCGATATTCCAGGTGCTGTGTTCGTATGGAGTGACCAGTATTCCATCACTCAGATAACCATTCAGGATAACATTATCGAAAGTAATCCTGGTGGCGGAATTGGAATCACTAACCTAAAGACCGTCGGTCGAGTTATAGAAGATGTAACCATTAATCACAATAGAATCCTCAATAACGGTGGTATAGCCATTCTCGTTAGCGGCGGGAATCGGCCGGGTGCCTCAGGCAATGAGACGCGACGGGTTGCTATTACGAACAACCTTTTAGAGGTGAATGAGCTTTGGGGCATTGTGGTTGAGGGAGGCGGAACTTTCGCTATTAACAACACGTTGTCTCATGTAACCATTTCTAATAACACTTTGAAAGATATACCCATAACGGCGGCCCTAGTTGTGCTGGGAGGGGATGAAGAGGGAGCTCAAGGGAATGTGATTCAGGATGTGACCGTCACTGAGAATACTTTTGTCAATAATGACGCTGCAATCCATATTCAAGGGGGCAATGCTTGCCAGGCTAGCGAAGAACCTCCTTCCAATGGAGATCGAGACACTAGGGACAACTGGGTCTCACAGGCTGTTGTCCGGAAGAACCATATTGTCGGAGGGGGATATGGCATCTTCGTGACGGCCTCTGATCAATGCGCAACGTTTCTACCAGGGGAAGGTACGGCCATGAATAACAACGTAGCCAACACNNAGGTACAAGGTACAGGTATCTTGGTGAGGGCGGGAATCGATAGCTCCAGTAATAGCATCTCTGACACCTTGATTTCACATAATGAAGTAATTGCCAGCGGCTACGGGGTTCTCTTAGTCGCAGGAGATGCGGCGCAGAACGGTGCAATTCAAAATGTCATTGCTAACACCGTTCTCGTCAATAACTCCATTAGGGAGGTTTGGGGTGCAGGCATACATGTGAGAGCAGGGCTTGACAGCTCGAATAACACTGTCACTGACACCTTGATCTCGCATAACCAAGTGGGGACCAACGGCGACGGGGTCTTCTTACTCGCCGGACATGCTCAGCATAATAACGCCGTTCAGAACCGCATCATTAACACACTCATACGCAACAATCTAATCGCAGAGAATCGTGATTGGGGAGTCTTCCTGTCAGGTGGACATGGGCAGGAAGCCACAGGGAACTCTGTTTCGGAGATCAGACTCGTCAACGATACGATTACTGAGAATGTTTCCTGGGGAGTTCTAGTATTAGACAACATTGAGTCTGCCTCGGACAACACTGTTGAACAGCCGACAATCTGGAACAGTATCGTTTTCGGCAATACTGAGGATGACATCGCAGGAGTCGATGTGGCCAACGTCCACTACTCTCTTGTTGGGAAGGGCCCTTTTGCCGGAACCAATGGTAATATTAATGATAATCCTCAATTCGTGGACCCTGCTAATGGTAGCTTTCGCCTAAAGGAGATCTCACCAGCAATTGACAAGGGTTCAAGCGAAGCACCAGATCTTCCCCAAACGGATCTGGATGGAAATACTCGGCCCTGCGGATGGGGCTACGATATGGGTGCATACGAATATGTTCCTGCTCGGGGCTGTGGGAGAATTGCCTTTCGGGTGGATCGAGCAGGCGATGTATGGAGCCATGGCGCTTACTACGGAGCTGACTTCCTGACAGGTGGAGCAGATATTGCTGAGTACACCAAAGTTAGTGGACCAGTAGAGCCAGGCGATGTGGTGGAGCTGGATCCTGACCGCCCAGGCTACCACCGCAAGAGCCGTGAGCCTTACTCCACTTTGGTGGCTGGCATGGTCTCGACTTTGCCGGGAATTACGATGGGGAAGACGCTAGAGAGTCGTGCGATGAGAGAGATCATCCCACGGTCGGCTATGAATAATCTCAATCTTGCTTGGGCAACATCGCCTGAGCCTCGTGCTTCGATAAGCTTGAGCACCTCACTGGATGATCCACTGCCTTTAACCTTCGAGATTTCGCTTTCCCAACTTCTGAACTACCTCCCTTCGCTAATGGAGAAGCAGGATAAACCTCTGTTGGCCCTTATGGGAATGGTCCCAGTCAAGGCCACCACAGAGAATGGCCCAATTCAGCCAGGCGACCTCCTAACGACCTCATCAACCCCTGGCTATGCCATGCGCTGTGGGGATATCACGAAATGTGAGGGCGCGATCATCGGCAAGGCTCTGGAACCCCTCGAAGAGGGCACTGGCCTTATCAAGATGCTGGTGATGCGCTAGCCTTGAGTGTGAGGTAAGCGCCGTGGAGCAAAGAAGAGATTTGAAACTTGCGGCAAAGGCCTTAGCAGCGCTGTCGGTCTCGATATTTCTCTCCATCGCAGGTGTATCACCAGCAATGTCCCAGGCAATTAACTGGCCGACAGCAGGAGAGAGCTTCTATATTAACCCTCCAGGTCCCTATGCGAAATATCTCACCTACGGGCTCGCGTCCCTTTGGCTAAGTGATACTGACCAAGCGCAGATCTGGCGAATTGATCCAGCTACGGGAGAGGTTCAAGATTCTATACCATCAAACTATGGCGGTGGTATTGCTTTTGACGGGGAGTATCTCTGGAGGGCAGCTTACAGCACTCCCATCATCCAGAAGATCAGGGTAAGCGACGGTGCAGTGATTCACGAAACCCCAAGTGTTGGAGATGAGCAAGCTGGTTTGGCTTGGGACGGGGATCATCTTTGGGTTGCGACTCGGAGCACAGGTCGAATACATGAACTTGACCCAACCTCCGGCGTAGAACTGCGATCTTTCGAGGCTCCAGGGGCTAATCCACGTGGCTTAACATGGTGGAACGGGTACCTCTACCATTCGGACACTCATCAAGATACTATCTACCAACTGGAACCAACCACAGGGAGCATCATATCCAAGATTGCTACCCCTACAAGGTCCAGCGTTCCACGTGGACTAACNNATCAAGGCATTCAGCAAATGGTCATAGAAGTAAGTCCAGATGGCAGAATTATACGTTCAAATCCCTCCCTCATGATGGCGGAGATGACCTACAGCATAACAAACACTGGGGATAGCCCTATAGACGATCTCGAGGCATACTGGGCAGTTCCAACTGAACATACCGGGCATGAGATCATTGAACTGACATATGACCCTCCTCCCGACGAGTATGTCTACGACGAATTCGATCAGAAGATCGCGCATTTTTACTCCTTCCCATCGCTTGCACCAGGTGAGACGGAACAGGTCGTCTGCCGAGCATATGAGAAGATCTGGAGGGTCAACTTCCAGCTTGATCCGGAGCAGGTCGATCCCTTGTCCTCGATACCACAAGAGGTCCGAGATCTGTACCTTGTGGATGCGGATTTCCTTCAGATAACGGATCCAGATATTGTCAGTGCAGCCCAGGAAGCTATAGATGGAGAGACGAACCCCTATCTGATGGCGATCAAGATACATGACTATGTCGCAGAGCACATGATCTACGATCTGGAAAGCGGCACCGAATATGATGCACTCAGCATCCTGCATGCTGGCGTAGGAGTCTGCGAACATTACGCAACACTGTTCATTTCACTTGGACGCAGTGTCGGCCTGCCTACTCGATTCGTCAAGGCTTTCTATTACTATGAGAACGAAGCCAAGGCTGCGGGCCATGTGTGGGCTGAAGCCTATATCCCTAGCTATGGATGGATCCCATTTGATCCTACGCGGGATGATTCTCAACCGCTTCGCGACCGATATGTGGGAGCAGAGCCGCTAGGCATCGTCTACTTCCGGAATGGTGGCACGGACGACAGATATGTATCTCGGTGGGGTCGGTCATGGAGAACAGGTGGAATGCCAAACACAAGAGATTCCACTCAATCCGGTTGGCCACCTCTCCAAATCTCAGACTTCTCCACAGCCCCAGGAGATGCTCCTTCTTCCATCAAGCTTACTTGGACCAACCCGATGGCCCCGGACCTAGATGAAGTCTTGATGAAGCGAAAGGCAGGACGTTATCCTGCAAGCCGAGAGGATGGCACAACCGTCTATTGGGATGGTTCACCCGTGCCTCAAGAGGTAGTCACCTATGAAGATACCGGGCTTTCACCTGGTGTCGAGTACTTCTATGCTGCGTTCACCAAATCCGCTACGGGCATATGGCGTAGCAAGGTCGAGGAAGGAGCGAATGCCGCCAGCACAACTCCGTCTTCTTCAGAGACGGCAGCCGTGTTCCGGGTGGACGATCAAGGCAATGTCTATACTGACCGAGGCTACTACGGCCAAGGGTTCGTAACCGGTGGAGCTGACATCGCTGAATACATTAAGGTCGGTGAGCCAGTAGAGCCGGGTGATGTGGTAGAGCTTGATCCCGACCGACCAGGCTATCATCGCAAGACCCGTGGGCCTTACAGCACATTAGTAGCAGGCGTCGTCTCCACCGCTCCAGGAATGACTATGGGAGCTCAAGCTGAGGCCGGGCAGGAGATGAAGTCGACTCCATCTTCAGCCTTGAGGTTGGATCTCGATAATCTGAGTATCGGCCGGGTCACCCAGTTTTCTACCGAGGTCTTACCAACGCTAACCTTGGATTTGGCTCTACTTGATGGATCTCAGCCAATCAATCTCTCCCTGGACCTCACGATTCAGCAGCTCCAGCCATTCATCACAGAGACCCAGCGACCGTTGCTTGCTCTGATGGGCATGGTCCCGGTCAAGGCCACCACAGAGAACGGTCCAATCAAACCAGGGGATCTCCTAACGACCTCATCAACCCCTGGCTATGCCATGCGTTGTGGTGACCCCAAGAAGTGCGAAGGGGCAATTATCGGGAAAGCGCTGGAACCACTAAAGAAAGGGACAGGCGTTATCAAGATGTTGGTGATGAGGTAGTGGCCGTAGCCAATTGGACAAAAGGGTAAGGAGCCGGGGTCTCTGGACCCGACGAAACCCTTGATTTCATGGGGCAGCCAAGCTAAGTTATTGGACTGAAGGACTATTAGGGGTAGTAGGTGCCGGCTGGGTCCTTGACAGCGGATTATTAAACTAATATAATATTACTATGTAATTAAAGTCCAGGCCCCATTAGAAGGAGGGAGGGCGATGCCTATCGTTAAGGTCCGAACCAACCGCCAGGTGACCATCCCCAAGGTCATCTTTGAAGCCCTTGGACTTCAAGAGGGCGATTTTGTTGAGGTTAGCCTCAAGAAAAATCAGATCGTCATCGAGCCGAGAAGACTGGTCAGTCCCGAGGATACTTTAACCCCTGAGGAGGAGAAGATCGTCGAGAAAGGCTTTGCCCAGCTCAAGCGGGGTGAGTACGTCACCTGGGAACAGTTGAAACATGAGCTGGACCGCTAAACTCTCCAAGGAAGCAGCCAAGGAGTTCCGCCATCTGCCGCGAGACCGGCAGAAGCAGATAGGTGAGGCTATTGAAGAGATGAAGGAGGATCCCTTAAGAGGTGATGTCCGGCCCGTCAAGAGCGGCAAATTCAAAGGCACCCTGCGTAAGCGGGTGGGGCGTTATCGCATTGTCTTTGCCCTTGATCCCACAGAGCATCACATTGAGATTGCGGCCATTCTCACCCGGACTGAAAAGACCTACCGCTAAAGAGCTATGAACGCCAACGCCTTCTACTACCTGACCCAAGAGGAGCTCAAGGACTTCCGGGCTAAGGCCGCCCCATAGAGCTGCAAGGCCTAGGTGCAAGGGTGTGGAGGGAGATTTAATCCCTGTGGTTTAATCCGCCACTGTGGATTCGCCGAACGGAAGAGCGCAGAGTGGCGGCTCCTTTTGCTTCAAGCGTCCACTAGGACGGTGTTTGAAGACAAACCTTCACAGCCTTCCGAGGTATGCGAGGCGGCACATCAGGTTTCACTGAAACTGCCTGTGCAACGCTCTCAACAGAGAATGCCAAGATGATAAGGCTGACGTAGAACCTTGGGGAGGTTCGGTCAGGGACGCGGCGATTTCGGGATACTTCCTGGACCAGTAGCTACGGCCCTTTTCCATTTGAGCCAATTGGACCTCACGAAATCCTTGATTTCAAGGGAGGGCCATGTTAAGATATTGGACAGAAGGAGCATTGTGAGCGGTCTTAGCGGGTGGACCGGGGTATGTTTGACTTAGGCGAGAGGAAGTTCGTACCTTCGGTATTAGGCGAAATTACGGTAGCTAAAAATACTAGGAGGAGGCGATAAATATGTCAGCAGAAGAAAATAAGGCCTTAGTTCGCAATATTCTTGAAGAGGCGTACAACAAGGGGAATCTAGATGTAATAGATGAGCATCTTGCCCCTGATTACGTGCACCACAATCCCCCTACTGGAGTGCCGAATGACCGTGAAGGCTACAAACAAGCAGTCACCATGCTCCGCACAGCTTTCCCCGACTACCACATTACGATTGACGACATGATCGCCGAAGGGGACAAGGTCGTTCTTCGATTGCACTGGAGCGGCACACACAAAGGTGAGTTCATGGGAATTCCTCCAACTGGGAAGCATATAACTGTAGAAGGAATCTCCATACATCGTATCGAAGGTGGCAAGATAGTGGAACAGAAGGGAATGGTGGACAGCATGAGCATGATGCAACAGCTCGGCGTTGTGCCGCCGCTCGGACAGGGCGGGAGGTAATCTCTGTAGCCATCCTTTCTGTGGAGTCGCCGATTTCGGCAACTCCGAAAACGTTAGGCGAGATCGACCGTTAGAAGTGGTCCTAACGAGGGTTGGACATCATTGGAGGAGGTGACATACCATGACGTACCTGCTAGGCATACTCAAAGTGGAGGACTTTGCCAAGTGGAAATCGGAGTTCGATAGTGAGGAGGGCGCTGCCATGCGTAAGGCTGGCGGCATGAAGTCGTACCAGCTCTTCCACATCGAGAATGACCCCAACAATCTCGTGCTCCTCTCCGAATTTGACAATCTGGACACTGCTCGGAAGTTCATGCAATCTGGGGAATTGAAAGAGGCGATGCAGCAGAGTGGGGTTATTGGAGAGGGTGACGCATACTTCCTTGAGGAGGTTGAAAAAGGTCCGTCTGATTGACAGGCGCTGCCCCAGCGTACCGCAGATTCTAAGAAAGATGATGTCCTATCCTCAAATGACTGGACGATGATACCAGGCAGGTCGGCCTTACCTAATCAGGGGCGGTATGGACACCAGATCGTGCTGTTACTCTATAATGGCAGCGTATCGGTCAGTTGGGATATTCTGGGCAATTATGATCAGTGGCTCACATTAACTCGTNNACAGCTTTCTGTCTGAATGAAGTAATCGGCTACCGAATCCGCGGATTCTATGGTGATTCTGAAAAAGTCTTCCTCTCCCCAAGCAAGATCGATAAAGTGGTGATGTCCGACTCCAACTACATCACCTCCCTCATTGTACAAGGTGACAATAACGTTTGCATCTCCCGAGGTTCGGGACTTTATAACGCCAACGACTAGAATAGATGGGGATTCAGGATCAGTAATTAGATTGCTATCAAGGATCTTGATCCCTTTCCAAGGTTTGCTAAAAAGTGGGGAGTATCGTTTACAACTAATCTCAACTCCAATCATCTCCGCAGAGTGGTAGCCACTATAGAAGATCACGGCAAACGGCATTTTACTATGGGGGGATAGAAAGCACATAGGTGCTTCAACTTCCTTCATGTTCAGAACATGGCTTTCAGAATCGTAGAGAGAACCACGAATCTTGCAGTCTCTATAGGATTTAGCCGTCAGATTCTCCGCCTCTCCGAGCACCTCCAATCGCTCAGGGTTATTGCCAAAGACAGAGAAAGTCTCTGGCATTATCCAGCCTCGAAATGTGATCTCTAGCCAATGATCTTCTGTCTGAGTGTTCCCGTGGACTGTAAAGCCTCCAGTGAGAGCTAGCAGAACCAGCACAACTCCTGCGAGAGCTAGCCTCTTAAGCACCTGTTTTCCTCTCCTAATTGGAACTTTGCTGTCCATAAATCCCTAGCTACTTATTAGGATAATCGGAAACTAAGGCGAGAATAAGGAAATAGATTCTCTTGCGACCGGAAGATCGGAACTCAATCAACTAACCATGCATACCAACACCATCCACTATCTAGCCCAAGAGGAGCTGAAGGTACTCTTGAGCAAGGTCAGCCTCTAGGCACCAGCCAGTCTACCGGCGGGTCTTTGGATTCTCGACAAAGGAAACATTACAGTAAAATCCGGAGGTTCTTTGACCCCCTGAAAAGCCTGATAGGAAGGGACTACCCTATGCACAATTGAAACATCATGCTCCTAGTGTCTCCTTTCAGCATAGTGTCGAATAACGGGCGTTGGCTAGGCCGCCCTGATCGAAGGTTGAGAGCCACTAACCTGGGTAGCTTTGATGTTGCCGTAGCAGGGATGGAGAGATGAACCACCCGGTCCTAGTTTTTCATTCGTGCTGGGGGATGTGCTATACTGCCTTGGAGAGGTGTTTGATGTCCGGGCTACTTGGAAACTGCTGGATCACAAAGACGTCAGGACGACAATGATCTACACGCACGTCCTCAATCGAGGTGTGCGTCGTCCGACCGACATGTTGCGGGACCCAAAGGTGGAAGGACCTTTTGCAAGCGGTGCGCAGACGTCTTATACTGCAAAACCGCACCGACCGGGGTGTTATGCGGAACTGTATAATCAATGTTGGGAGCGCAAGAATTGACAGAAGATGACGTAAGACTGGTCTGGTTCATCGAGCATCCATCTGCCCGCGTCTGGTCGGTCAACCCCTTCAAGTCATGCGGGATTCGATGCGTATACTGCATCGCGCAGTCTCAAGGGAAGGCCGAGCCGTGGTTTGGTCCGGACCGGGTGGTCGATGAGCTGAAGACACGTCTGGGCAGCGTGCCAAATGATGCCGAAGTGTTCGTGGGTGCTCTGGTGGACGCATACCCGCCTGAAGAACAGACCCTCGGTGTGACTCGATTAGTGTTGAAGGAGCTGTCCAGTGAGACTCGTCCCTTTTGCATTAACACTAAGAGCAGCCTCGTTCAGCGTGATGCGGATATCCTTGTACAGCATGGGGGGCATTGTGACGTATTCATGAGTCTCTGTTCCCTCGATCAGAGCACCATTTCCAAACTGGAGGTCAACGCGCCTTCAGTAACCGACCGACTGCAAGCCGTGTCGGCCCTCAACGAGGCGGGCGTTGACGTCAACATCGACGCGGCGCCATGGATTCCGGAGGTCAGCGACATCGGCGCCCTCCTTGACGTGTTGCCCGCAGAAGTCGGCGTTCAGGTGTCCCCTCTCGACATTCGGCATATCGGATCTGAGGCCACACTTGCAGGAATGAGCTTCTCACAGGAACAGATTAACGCTGCCTACCAGCAGCACAGAAAGGCAATTGGGGGCAACCCTCGCGTAAGATGGAAAGAACTAGTGCCATAGAAAGCTCCCAACAGGCCGGATGCACGCGAGGGTTTTCATCCTGGCGTGGGCCGGAACGTCAGGCGCAGTACTGCCCCGGATTGGGGAATGAGGGGTGTGGATCTTTCGCCTGCGTACTTCTGCCGCTTCTCAGTTTCGCCTTGTGAGAGATTGGAGACGGCAGGTGTGGAGATGCCCAGCATCTCCGAAGGCATCGTAGAAACTTGGTTTATCGAAGGTTACGGTGCGGTGGCTGGCGAGCCGGATGGGCATCGAGATTTGCGCCGGTAGGCGGATTCCTCATACTGGAGACAAGCACAAGGGGGCACGTTGGGCTTTGGAGAGGGAAGAGAAACATGCTTATTGACGCTCACTCGCACCTGGACAGGTATGATCTGGTAGGTGAAGCGGCATTGGAGGCCGCCTTAACTGAGATCAGGCAGCACAAAATCTTCACCATCAGCAATTCAATGGACCTCGCCTCGTATGAACGAAACCTAGCAATAAGCGAACTATGCGAGTCGGTGTTGCCAACCTTTGGTGTGCATCCTTGGAATGCTCCCCAGTATGCCAATCGCTTGGAAGAACTGAGTGAAGCCATCGAGCAAAGCCCGATGCTTGGCGAAATCGGGCTGGACTTCTACTTCGTGGACGACGCTTCGAAGTATCCAGATCAGAGGAGGGTGTTCGAGTTCTTTCTGGCCGCAGCCACGGAGCAAGGGAAGATCGTCAGCCTGCACACCAAGGGCGCAGAAGCCGAGGTCTTGGAGCTACTGGACTGCTATGATCTTACGCGGGTAGTAGTGCACTGGTATTCAGGGCCTTTGGACACCTTTAGGGCATTAGTTGCCAGAGGGGTCTACTTCACGATAGGAGTCGAGGTGCTTTACTCTGAGCACATACAGGCTCTTGCCCAAGAGGTACCTTCAGGGCAATTGCTGACAGAGACGGACAATCCTGGGGGTCCGAAAGCGTTCACCGGTAGACCTGGGATGCCGATGCTGGTGAAGGATGTTGTCCAGGCGGTAGCCGGGGTGAGGAAGACTCCTGTTGAGGTCATTGCCCAAACAGTTCGGTCCAATTTGCTGGCGCTCTTTCGAGATGACTCGCGGCTTGTGGATACTTATGTTCGGGTCCTGGGAGAGCAACGGAATGGCACCTAGCCCACTACCAACCATGCCTAACCACGGGTTGCATCTAACACTCAATGGAAACGTTACCAGTTCACTGAAAGGCCCGCGGTGCTGCTGGGCGAAGCGGGCGCGGGCGAACCGCAATGTTAGGCGAACCAGAGCGATTGTGGAGGTGAGAGACACCGATGACGGCGAAGCCCATTGAAACGCTTGACCTGCGGAGCCGCCAGGAGTGGAGGAACTGGCTGAAAGAGCACCACCAGTCAAAATCCGAGATCTGGCTCCTGTTCCACAAGCGCCACACGGGCGTAACGTCAATCAGCTACGACGATGCCGTCGAGGAGGCGCTGTGCTTCGGCTGGATCGACAGCATCATCAAGCGATTGGACGACGATCGCTACGCCCGCAAGTTCACGCCGCGAAAGGCAGACAGCAAGTGGTCGGCCATCAATCGCCGACGGTATGAGGACCTTAAATCGCGCGGGTTGCTGGCAGAGGCGGGATTGAAGCGTGCGCCGACGAGTCGGAGCTACGATGCGCCAAGGCCGTCCATGCCAACGCTCCCTTCCTACATTGAGGAGAGGTTGAAGACCAATCCACGTGCTTGGCAGTATTTTAAAGGGTTGGCCCCGTCCTATCAACGGGCGTACATCGGTTGGATCGACTCGGCCAAACGGGAAGAGACGAAGGAGAAACGTCTCAGCGAGGCGCTGGAGCTTTTGGCAGCCGGCAAGAAGCTCGGCTTGAAATGATCAGAGGCAGCCCATGGTAAACGAATCGAAAAGCGAGGAGGGGGCACGGCCATACGGCGGATCAATCGGGCATCGCTTGGCGGTCGCGTGGAAGACCTCGCGCCAATGGTTAACCCGGAAATCTGCCTGACAAAGGCAGGCAACTGAAGGCGCTGCACGCCGCAACTTATGCCGACGCCGTTAGGCCGTCAACACTATGTCAGCTATAGAACCACGCAAACACGAGTTGAAAAACGGCCTGGTGCTTCTCATCCGCGAGGCATTGGGCGAAGATGCCCGGGCTGTTCTGGATTACGTGGAAGAGATCAGCGGTGAATCCGACTTTCTGAGCTTCAGCCCCGGCGAGCTCGAGCTCACCGAAGCAGAAGAAGAAAATTTTCTGCGCAACTATCGCGATTCGGACAATCAACTCTACATCCTGGGGCTGATAGACAATATGATTGTGAGCACTCTTGGCTTTTCAGCGGGTCGTCGCCCTCGCGTTCGGCACAGCGGGGAGTTTGGCATGGCGGTGCGGAAACAGTATTGGGATCTCGGGATTGGCTCCCTGATGCTCGACACGCTCATCCACTGGGCCAGGGCTACTCGAGTGGTGAAGAAGATCAATCTGCGTGTTCGCACGGATAATCAACGCGCTATCGCTCTCTACAAACGGAAAGGCTTTGTGATCGAGGGCACAATCAGCAGGGAGATATTCTTAAACGGCAAGTACTTCGATCACCACTGGATGGGTCTAGAACTGTGATAAACACGGCATGACATGCGGCCCCACACGGACGCGCTACCGCGCACTGATGAGCCGCACCATTCTACAGAATCTGGCCACCCTCGATAAGTTAGCAAGCCCAGGCGCCAGCCACTCTTGATTGACTTACGCTGAGAATCGGAGTACTATCTTGTCGATTTGCAGAATAAGCATTGCTAGGCAATGCATGATTGATTTCACCAATAGGGAGGAGAGAAGTGGAACACAAGGCGAAGCTGCTGGAACTGCTGGAGAAGGCCTATGAGGAAGAGAAAGCGTACGTTGTTGGGCTGACCGAGGAAGAGCGCTCCCGAGTTGGCACGCTCGAACAATGGTCTGCGAAGGAGGTCATCGCCCACAACGCAGCATGGAAGAAACGAATGGCGGAAAACCTGCTTGCCGTCTCCCAGGGTCGAGCGCCACAGAGAACCGAAGACTACAACCGCGAGAATGAGCTTCTCTTCGAAGAGCATCGCTCAAAGACCTGGGAAGAAGTGAAGGAATTGGCCGAAGAAGCTTACCGCGCGCTGATGGAGAGGGTGGCGGGGTTAGGTGAAGAAGAGCTAAGCAGCTCTGAGGTATTGCCCTGGCAGGAGGGAAACCCGCTTTGGAGGCTAATAGCCGGAAATGGGGGCAACCATCCCTTCATACACCTCTCCGGGTATTACCAGAAGCGCGGGCAAACCCAGCGAGCTGCTCTGCTGATCGGGAAGATGGCCAGGTCAGGGGCGGATCTGGACGCGAGTCCGATCTGGCAGGGGGTGGTGAGGTACAACCTGGCTTGTCATTATTCCCTGATGGAACAGAAGCAAAAGGCGATCGCCGAATTGCGCGAGGCGCTACAGTTGAATCCAGGGCTGGAGGATTGGTCTAAACAGGACCCAGATCTTGAGCCGATTCGAGGGGAACCTGAGTATCAGTTGATTTACGAGGGGTGAAAGGTCAGGCAGGATTTATCAACAAACAGAAGATGAGGTTAGCGCTGAACTCACGCTCGTCAAGGACTGGCCGGGCCGCAAGACTATCCAGAACAGCATCGTCTATTCTCAACTGACCAGCCGCACCCCGGAAGAGCAGGCGAGGAAGGTCTTTGCGAGCCCAAGGATTGTCTAGACTTGACATCCTTTCACGTTGATATATACTGACATTGAGATATTGAAACCTATGGCTACTAGATGATTCTACCAATTTAGACCAGGAGGGAAAATGAAGACCTATGTCTTTGAAGTAGAGTTGGAGAAGGAAGAGGATAACCGTTGGTCAGCAACCATCCCTCTTTTACCGGGCTGTGCCACCTGGGGATATACCAAAGAGGAAGCCCTAGAGAGCTTGAGAGAGGCAGCCCAGGCCTATCTTGAGGTCCTCTTTGAAGAAGGAAGATCCCTGCCCAAAGAGGTCGCAGAGAAACTCACCATTATCCCCTCTGAAGCCNNAATAGGCCAACTTGTTCATTTATTGCGCAATACTCCCGTTCGGAAATTAATCAGAGCGCTCGAACGGGAGGGATTTTCATTAAAAAGACGTACTCGCACTGGTGCTCATATCTACTCCCATCCTGATGGCCGGATAGTAGTAGTTCACTACCATCGAGGCAGTAACACCCTGACGAGAAAAACGCTTAAGAGCTATCTTGAAGCCACCGGTTGGACAGAAAATGACCTTAAAAGGTTGAAGCTAATCTAAAAAGTCCACCTTTAAGGCATTTACCAAGGACAGGCATTACCACTAGTCCTGTTTTTTTATATTCAGGAAGCCGAAGGCAGCTTCCCAACTCCCAAT
>JABAHQ010000095.1_pt1 | contig 23932 bp, 20 predicted proteins | sample 7062091 | NCBI WGS metagenome assembly JABAHQ01 (sample SAMN14534359, study PRJNA622989) | marine sediment metagenome | biome: marine biome [ENVO:00000428]; feature: marine pelagic biome [ENVO:01000023]; material: deep marine sediment [ENVO:00002113] | place: India: Gulf of Kutch | collected...
AAAAAACCCGACGAAGGCGATCTCTGGCACCTCCAGGGCCGGCAAATGCTCCAGCTGCGGCGCGGTGGTGAGGAAGCGGGCGGTGTGCAGCCAGCCGTGTGCCAGGCGCGGGTCTTGGCCGGGGTCGGCAGTAGGGTCGTGGGTCATTGGGAACCAGGTTGGGGGTGCATTGTAAAATCCGCGGGTTTTGTCCAGCCGAACACCGATTCGGCCCCCACGTACCCGTCGACCGCAACGACAGCCCGACATGAAATTGCATGCCACCTTCCTGGTCGCCGCCGCGGCCGCCGTCCTGTCCCTGAGCGCGAACGCGCAGTCGGCCAAGCCCGACCTGGCCAAGGGCGCCGCCACCTACGGCGCCGTGTGCGTGGCCTGCCACGCCGCCGATGGCAACTCGACCACGCCGGCCAACCCCAAGCTGGCGCAGCAGCACCCCGAATACCTCGTCAAGCAACTGCAGGAATACAAGTCCGGCAAGCGCAAGAACGCCATCATGCAAGGCATGGCGGCCTCTCTGTCCGACGACGACATGCGCAACATCGCGTACTGGCTGGCCTCGCAGAAAGCCAAGGAAGGCTTTGCCTCCGACGCCGACCTGGTGAAGCTGGGCGAGCGCATCTACCGCGGCGGACTGGCCGACCGGGGCATCGCCGCCTGCGCGGGTTGCCACAGCCCCAACGGCGCGGGCATTCCCTCGCAGTTCCCGCACCTCGCGGGTCAGCACGCCGAATACACCGACACGCAGTTGCGCCTCTTCCGCGATGGCACGCGCACCAACAGCGCCCAGATGCGGGACATCGCTTCCAAGATGACCGACCGTGAAATCAAGGCGGTGTCCGACTACATCGCCGGCCTGCGCTGAGCGCTGCGTGGCCCGGGCTGCGCCCTTTGGCCTGCGTGGGATATAAGCGCGGAATGATGTTTGAGATCACAATCCGGGCCGTCCCTCGGTGAATGTTTGAACCGCCGGCCATGAAAGCCATCTGATCAGGGCGCTGTCCGCAAGGGACGCGCCCTTTTTTCCGCTCCCACGCTTGCCGCCATGACCGTCTCCACCCAAGGCCTGGAACTGCGCTCCGCCTCTCGGCGCCTGAGTGACTGGGTCGAGTTGCTGTCCTCGATGCGCTTTGCCGTGTCGCTGCTGACGGTGATCTGCATCGCCTCGGTCATCGGCACGGTGGTGAAGCAGAACGAGCCCTTCAACAACTACGTCAACCAGTTCGGGCCGTTCTGGGCCGACGTGTTCGCGGCGGCGAACCTGTACACCGTCTACAGCGCCTGGTGGTTCCTGCTGATCCTGGCCTTCCTGGTGATCAGCACCAGCCTGTGCATCGCGCGCAACACACCCAAGATCCTGGTCGACCTCAAGGCCTACAAGGAAAACATTCGCGAGCAAAGTCTCAAGGCCTTCCCGCACAAGGCGCAGGCCGAGCTGTCGGAAGCGCCCGAAATCGCCGCGAACCGGATGGGCCAAGTCCTGCTCGGTGCGGGCTGGAAGGTCAAGCTGCAGTCGCGCGAGACGCCGCAGGGCACGGGCTGGATGGTGGCCGCCAAGACCGGCGCGGCCAACAAGTGGGGCTACATCGCGGCGCACAGCGCCATCGTGCTGGTGTGCGTGGGCGGCTTGCTCGACGGCGACCTGATGGTGCGTGCCCAGACCTGGTTCAACGGCAAGCAGATCTACGAAGGCGGCGGCCTGATCGCCGACGTGCCGGCGCAGCACCGGCTGTCCACCAGCAACCCCACCTTCCGCGGCAACCTGCTCGTTACCGAGGGCACCGCCTCCAGCACGGCCATCCTCACGCAGCCCGGCGGCGTGCTGCTGCAGGAGCTGCCGTTCTCGGTGGAGCTCAAGAAGTTCATCGTCGAGTACTACGACACCGGCATGCCGCGCCTCTTCGCCAGCGAGATCGTGATCCACGACCGCGAGACCGGCGAGAGCAAGGAGGCGCGCGTGGAGGTGAACCACCCGGCCTTCCACCGTGGCGTCGCCATCTACCAATCGAGCTTCGACGACGGCGGCTCGCGGGTGAGGCTCAAGGCGGTGCCGATCAACGGCCATGCGCAGCCGTTCGAGGTGGAAGGCAACATCGGCGGCTCCACCGAGCTCAGCAACGGCGATGAGAAGCTTGGGCTGGAATTCACCAGCCTGCGCGTCATCAACGTGGAGAACTTCTCTGCCACCGGGGGCGGCGCCGACGTGCGCAAGGTCGACCTGCGCGAGTCCATCGAAAGCCGCCTGGGCGCCGCGCACAAGACCGTGACCGAGAAGACCCTGCGCAACGTGGGCCCAAGCGTGACCTACAAGCTGCGCGACGCGGCGGGACAGGCCGTGGAGTACCACAACTACATGCTGCCGGTGGAGCTGGATGGCCAGCGCGTGTACCTGCTGGGCTTGCGCGACACACCGCAGGAAAGCTTCCGCTACCTGCGCGTGCCGGCCGACGAGAACGACAGCCTGGACGGCTTCGTGCGGCTGCGCGCCGCGCTCGACGACCCGGCCATGCGCGCCGAGGCCGTGCGCCGCTACGCCGCGCAGTCGGTGGAGCCCGGGCGCGCCGACCTGGAGCAGGCCCTGGTGGCGTCGGCCTCGCGGGCACTGGCGCTGTTCGCGGGCGCGGAACGCGTGACTGCCACGACCGCAGTCGCCGATGCCCCCAACCGCGTGAATGACGCGGCCGGATCGAAGGGCGCCGCCGGCGGCGACCCCAAGGGCGGCTTGCAAGCCGTGGCCGCCTTCCTGCAGGCCAATGTGCCCGACGCCGAGCGCGAGCGCGCCGGCGACGTGCTGGTGCGCATCCTCAACGGCACCCTGTTCGAACTGCTGCAACTCAGCCGCGAGAAGGCCGGGCTGGCGCCGCTGCCGCGCGACGAGCCCGCCCAGCGCTTCATGACCCAGGCCGTGATCAGCCTGTCCGACACCTTCTTCTACCCTGCACCCCTGACCTTCCAGCTCGCGGATTTCACGCACGTGCAGGCCAGCGTGTTCCAGGTGGCGCGTGCGCCGGGCAAGACCGTCGTCTACCTCGGCTGCCTGTTGCTCATCATTGGTGTCTTTGCCATGCTCTACGTCCGCGAGCGCCGCCTGTGGGTCTGGCTGGCGCCGGCCGGGCAGGGCGCGCAGGCCAGCATGGCCCTGTCCACCAACCGCAAGACGCTGGACGCCGACCGCGAATTCGACCAGCTCAAGACCCGTTTGCTCTCCAGGTGACCGCATGAACACCACCACCGCTTCCCAGACCATCGAGCTCAAGAAGACCAAGGCGGGCGCCGATTCGGTCCCTGGCTATTTCGCGCGCCGTGACCGCTGGGACTGGCTGTTCGCCGCGCTGGTGCTGGCCGGCGGCCTGCTGGCCTTCCAGCGCTACGGCGGCGCCATGGACATCTACGAGAAGTGGATCCTCGCAGGCGCGGTGCCCAGCCTGGTGTGCCTGGGGTGGTTCTGGCGCCCGCTGCGCCTGTTGTCGGTGGTGGTCGCGGCTTTCGCGCTGCTGGCCATCTGGCTCTATCAGGCGCCCGGCGGTGGGGCCGACCTGGCGCGCGGCGACCAGGTCTTCCTGCTCAAGTACTTCATCTCCAGCCAGTCGGCCATCCTGTGGATGAGCGTGCTGTTCTTCATGAGCACGGCCTTCTACTGGCTGGGCATGTTCACCCGCGCGGGCGACAGCTTCGAGGCCCTGGGCTCGCGTCTGGCCTGGGTGGCGGTGGGCCTGGCGCTCATCGGTTCGTTGGTGCGCTGGTACGAAAGCCACCAGATCGGTCCCGGCATCGGCCACATCCCGGTCAGCAACCTGTATGAGGTCTTCGTTCTGTTCTGCTGGCTGACGGCGGCCTTCTACCTGTACTACGAAGACCAGTACGCCACGCGCCGCATGNNATGCTCATCGTGAGCGCGGCCGTGGGCTTCCTGCTCTGGTACACGGTGGTGCGCGAAGCGCACGAGATCCAGCCCCTGGTGCCCGCGCTGCAGAGCTGGTGGATGAAGCTGCATGTGCCCGCCAACTTCATCGGCTACGGCACCTTCGCCATCGCGGCCATGCTGGCCTTTGCCTACCTCATCAAACAGAGCGCGGGCGAGACGCGCTGGTACAAGCTGGCGCCGCTGTGGGTGCTGGGTGTGGTGTTGTGCTTCGAGCCGCTGGTGTTTCGCCAAGGCGCCACCGACAAGGGCGGTGTCTACTGGTTCATCTACTTCGGCGTGTCGGCGCTCATCGTGGGCGGCATCCTGTCGGTGCGTGGTCGCATCGCGGCGCGCCTGCCCGCCTTCGAGGTGCTGGACGACGTGATGTACAAGGCCATCGCGGTCGGCTTCGCCTTCTTCACCATCGCCACCGTGCTGGGCGCCCTGTGGGCCGCCGAGGCCTGGGGTGGCTACTGGAGCTGGGACCCGAAGGAAACCTGGGCGCTGATCGTCTGGCTGAACTACGCGGCCTGGCTGCACATGCGCTTGATGAAAGGCCTGCGCGGCACCGTGGCCGCCTGGTGGGCGCTGGTCGGCCTGGCCATCACCACTTTCGCCTTCCTGGGCGTCAACATGTTCCTCTCGGGTTTGCACAGCTACGGCGAACTCTGATTCCGGAACCGCGTAAGGTTTCGGCGGATCACACGACTGACAGTTCGGCGGGCGCGGCATCCCTCGCGCCGGCGCTCTTTCGGGGAACACGGCCATGATCATCCGAACCGACCGGGACGGTTTCGTCCACCCGCGCAGCAGCGACATCACCTCGCGCGGCGCCTACCTGCAGCGCCGGCAGTGGCTGGCCGGCCTGGCCGCCGCGGGCGTGGCCTGGGCCTCGCGCGATGCCTGGGCACAGTCTGCCCAGCGGCCCGGCAAGCTGGCGCCGCTGCAGGGCAAGGTGTCCACGGTGGCCGGCGCCGCCACGATGGAAAAGCCCACCAGCTACGAGGACGCCACCAGCTACAACAACTTCTACGAGTTCGGCACCGACAAGAGCGACCCGGTGGCCTACGCCGGCAAGCTGAAACCGCGGCCCTGGACGGTAGAGGTCGAAGGCCTGGTGAACAAGCCTGGCCGCTTCGACATCGACGCGCTGCTCAAGCTGGCGCCGATGGAAGAGCGCATCTACCGCCTGCGCTGCGTCGAGGCCTGGTCCATGGTGATTCCCTGGCAGGGCTATTCGCTGGCCGAGCTCATCAAACGCGTGGAACCGCAGGGCAGCGCCAAGTACGTGGAGTTCGTGACCCTGGCCGACCGGCAGCAGATGCCCGGTCTGCGCTCCAATGTGCTCGACTGGCCGTACGTGGAAGGTCTGCGCCTGGACGAGGCGCAGCACCCGCTGGCGTTGCTGGCCTTCGGCATGTACGGCGAGGTGCTGCCCAACCAGAACGGCGCGCCCGTGCGCCTGGTGGTGCCGTGGAAGTACGGATTCAAAAGCATCAAGTCCATCGTGAAGATCCGCTTCGTCGAGCAAATGCCCCGCACCTCGTGGAACCTGGCCGCGCCCCAAGAGTACGGCTTCTTCTCCAACGTCAACCCCAAGGTGGCGCACCCGCGCTGGAGCCAGGCCACCGAGCGGCGCATCGGCGAGGGCAGCGGCCTGTTCGCCAAGAGCGGTCCCACGCAGATGTTCAACGGCTACGAGGCGCAGGTGGGCCAGCTCTACGCAGGCATGGACCTGCGCAAGTTCTACTGAACACGATGAGTCCGCACGCTCCGCCGCTGCGCCGAATCCGATGAGCCGAGCCGTGGTCCAGCGGGCCTTGTTGCACCCGCTGGCCAAACCCCTGGTGTTCACGGTGTGGCTGCTGCCCTTCGCCTGGCTGGTGTGGGCGGCGGTGGCGGACCGCCTGGGCGCGAACCCCGCCGAGGCGCTGATCCGTTCCTTGGGCGACTGGACCTTGCGCGCCCTGGTGCTGGTGTTGCTGGTGACACCGCTTCGCGTGGCGCTGGGTTGGCCCGCGCTGGCGCGCTTTCGGCGCATGCTGGGTGTGTTCGTCTTCTTCTACGCCACGCTGCACTGGCTGGCCTACGTCTGGTTCGACATGGGCTTCGACTGGGCCGAGGTGGTCGCCGACATTCCCAAGCGCCCCTTCATCCTGGTGGGCACACTGGCCTGGCTGATGCTGCTGGCGCTGGCCGCGACCTCGTTCAACCGCGCCATTCGCGCGCTGGGGGCGGCGCGCTGGCAGCGCCTGCACCGGCTGGTGTACGCGGTGGCCGGTCTCGCGGTGCTGCACTTCTTCTGGATGCGCGCGGGCAAGAACGACTTCAATGAAGTGGCCGTGTACGCGGCCATCCTGGCCACGCTGCTGGGCTGGCGCGCCTGGCGGCGCTGGCGGGCGCCTCAGGGCAGGGGCGTTTCCAGCCGCATCTGATCGGCGGCCGTTTCGCGCTGTCGGATCACCGTGACCTGGTCGCCATCCACCAGGAACTCGGCCGCGCGCCCGCGCGTGTTGTAGTTGCTGGCCATGCTCATGCAGTAGGCACCGGCGGACAGCACGGCGAGCACGTCGCCTGGCTCCACGGCCAGTTCGCGGTCGCGGCCCAGCCAATCGCCGCTTTCGCAGACCGGGCCGACCACATCCCAGGTGAGCGAAGCGGCGTCGGCGCGCGGGCGAACCGGTTCGATGCGGTGGTAGGCCTGGTACATCGCGGGGCGCGGCAGGTCGTTCATGGCCGCGTCCACGATCAGGAAGTTCTTGTGCTCGCCGGGCTTCTGGTAGAGCACCTCGGTGAGGCACACGCCCGCGTTGCCCACGATGGAGCGGCCCGGTTCGATCATGATCTGGCGGTCGCCGAAGCCGCGGGCGTCCAGTCGCTGCAGCAGCGTCGCCCAGAGTTCGTCGGCGGCGGGCGGCGCGTCGCCGTGGTAGTCGATGCCAAGGCCACCGCCGAAGTCGATGTGCTTGAGGCGCAGGCCGGTGCGCTCGATGGCCTCCACCAGGTCGAGCACGCGCTCGAGCGCGTCCAGGTAGGGCCCGGCCTGCGTGATCTGCGAACCGATGTGGCAGTCGATGCCAACCACATCCAGGCCCGGGCTCGCCGCGGCCTGGCGGTAGGTGTCCAGCACCTCGTCGTGCGCGATACCGAACTTGTTGTCTTTCAGCCCGGTGGAGATATAGGGGTGTGTTTGCGCATCCACGTCGGGGTTGACGCGGAGGCTCACGCGGGCGCGCAGGCCAGCGGCGCGTGCGACTTCGTCGAGCACGGCCAGCTCGGCGCGGCTCTCCACGTTGAAGCAGCCGATGCCGGCCTCCAGCGCGCGGCGCATCTCGGCGCGCGTCTTGCCCACGCCCGAGAAGATGATGCGTTCGGGTGCGCAGCCGGCCGCGAGCGCGCGCTCCAGCTCGCCGCCCGAGACGATGTCCAGCCCACNNCAGCGACGAATTGGCCTTCATGGCGTAGCAGATGAGGTGCGGGCGCCCCGCGAGGCCCCGCTGATACGCGCCCAGGGCCTGCAGCATGGAGGCCTTGCTGTACACGAAGAGCGGCGTGCCATGGGCCCGGGCCAGGGCGTCAAGGCTCACGCCCTCGAGGTGCAATTCACCGTGGCGTTGCGTCAGGTAGGCGGGCAGGGGCATTGGCGGGCTTGGGTGTGGACTCGGGGGTCTTGGCGGGCGGCAGGTACAGCGGGCCTCGCTGTCCGCACGCCACCAGGCCCGACAGCACCAGCGACAAGGCCATGACCCGAGCGGGGCCGGAGCGGGATCCTAGAATGCGCAGCCACCCAAACATCCTGCGCATTGTAATGACCGACCTCGAATACCAGGATCGCGCCGAGGCCCTGCTGCGCGCCATCGAGTTGAACTGCGACCGCATCAACGAAGACACCGACGCCGACATCGACAACCAGCGCGTGGGCGGCATGATCACCCTGACCTTCGCCAACCGCAGCCAGATCGTCATCAACCTGCAGAAGCCCTTGCACGAGGTGTGGATGGCCGCGCGGGCCGGTGGCTTTCACTACAAGCACGACGGACGCGCCTGGATGGACACCAAGGGCAACGGCGAATTCTTTGCGAACCTCTCGCGCTANNGTGAAGCGCTGAGCTTCAGTTCCTGAACAGGTCGAGGATGCTGCGCCGGTTCTCCACCGGCGGGAGTGGCGCCGGCACCGGCACACCGTTGGGATCGACTGGCGTGCCACCGGGCGCGCCCGGCCATGGATCCGCCAGGCCCAGGCCGTGCACCCCATTGCCGGGGCCGTACTCTTCGTAGTACCACTCGCCACCGATATTGACCACGCCGGGTGGTGCGCTGTAGGTGGTCACAGGCACATCCTTGAGCATCTCCTGCATGAAGGAAATCCACATCGGCAGCGCCAGACCGCCCCCGGTCTCGCGGCTGCCCAGGTTGCGCGGCGTGTCGTAGCCCACCCAGGCCGCGGCGGCCAGCGTGGGCTGGTAGCCCACGAACCAGGCGTCCACCGCGTCGTTGGTGGTGCCGGTCTTGCCGTACAGATCGGGCCGCTTGAGCGTGGCCTGCGCGCGCGCGGCCGTGCCTGAGCGGGTGATCTCTTGCAGCAGGCTGTTCATGATGAAGGCGTTGCGCGGCTCGATCGCGCGCGGCGCGTTGTCCAGCGTGGTTTGTGGCGCCTCGAACAGGACGCGGCCGCGTGCGTCGGTCACGCGCGTGATCAGCACCGGCGACACGCGATGCCCGCCGTTGGCGAACACCGAATAGGCCGTGACCATCTGCAGCGGCGTCACGGCACCAGCGCCCAGGGCCATGGTGAGGAAGGGGGGATGCTTCTCCGCGTCGAAGCCGAAGCGCGTCACCCAACTCTGCGCGTTCTGCGTGCCCACCAGTTGCAGCACGCGAATGGACACCATGTTCTTCGACTTCGCCAGTGCGCGGCGCACCGACATCGGGCCATCGAACTGTCCGTCGTAGTTCTTCGGCTCCCAGGGCTTGCCACCGGTTTCCGCCGCGGAATAGAACAGCGGTGCGTCATTGACCACTGTCATCGGCGTGAGACCCTTTTCCAGCGCGGCGGAGTAGACGAAGGGCTTGAAGCTCGATCCCGGTTGCCGCCAGGCCTGGGTGGCGTGGTTGAACTTGTTCTTGTTGAAGTCGAAACCGCCAATGATCGCTGCGATGCGGCCGTTGCGCGGATCCAGTGCCACGAAGGCGGATTCGACCTCGGGCAATTGCGTTACGCGCCAGGACTTGTCGCCCACCTTCACGATGCGCACCACCGCGCCCGGGCGCAGCTTGATGTTGGGCCCGGCCTTGTCGGACAGGCCGCTTTGCACCGGCTTGAGGCCTTCACCGGTGATTTCGATCGGCTCGCCATCCTGGCGCATCACCACGACCTTGCGCGCGCTGGCCTCCAGCACCACAGCCGACAGCAGATCGCCGTTGTCGGGACGTTCCGCGAGCGCCTCGTCTATGGCCGCGTCGCGCTCCTGCGGGTCCTGCGGCAGATCGATGAACAGCTCGGGGCCGCGGTAGAACTGCCGGCGTTCATAGTCCAACACGCCCTGACGCACTGCGCGGTACGCGGCCTCCTGCGCGCGAGGATCAATGGTCGTGGACACCACGAGCCCTCGCGTGTAGGCGGCCTCCCCGTACTGCGCCACGATCGCTTGGCGAACCATCTCGGAAGCGAACTCCGCGTGCAGGCTTTCCTCCTGGGCGCCGCGGTACAACTTGATCTCCTGCGCCTTGGCCTGTTCGGCCTGCTCGGGCGTGATGAAGCCGTTCTCCACCATGCGATCGATGATGTACAGCTGCCGCGCGCGAGCGCGCTTGGGATTGCGCACCGGGTTGTAGGCCGACGGCGCCTGCGGCAGGCCCGCCAGCATGGCGGCTTCGGCGATGGTCACGTTCTGCAGCGGTTTGCCGAAGTAGATCTGCGACGCCGAGGCGAAGCCGTAGGCCCGCCGGCCCAGGAAGATCTGGTTCATGTAGATCTCGAGGATCTGCTCCTTGGTGAGCATGTGCTCCAGCTTGAACGTGAGCAGAACCTCGTAGATCTTGCGTGTGTAGCTTTTCTCCGCCGACAGGTAGACGTTGCGCGCCACCTGCATGGTGATGGTGGACGCCCCCTGGCTTTTGGCCTCGCGCAGGTTGGCCAACGCAGCCCGCACCATGCCGCGGTAGTCCACGCCGCTGTGTTCGAAGAAGCGCGCGTCCTCGATGGCCAGCACCGCGTTCTTCATCACATCGGGGATCTGGTCGATCGTCAGCAGGTTGCGTCGCTCTTCGCCGAACTCACCGATGAGTTGCCCGTCCACCGCGAGCACTCGCAGGGGCAATTTGGGACGGTAGTCGGCCAGTCCGGTGACGTCGGGCAGGTTGGGATAGGCCACGGCCAGTGCGATGCCGACGGCCACGAGCAGGGCTGCAACACCCGCCGCCGCCAGTCCGGCTACAGCCACCACCAAGCGACCGATCCAGATGAGTGTGCGAGGGGCCGCAGATACTGCCTTCGCAGTGCCTGCTTGAGGGGACTTGGAATCTTGGGGCATGCGAACTGGAACTGAAACGTCCCGCATTTTAGAAGTCGGTCAGGACGCCGACATTGAATCACCGGAACGGGTTGATGTGGGTTTCGGATCCGGTTTGTCGAAGGGCGTTCAGCCCATCACGCCGAGTCCTCGTCCCGTCGGCTTTTGACAACGTTTCGAATTGTGCGTTTGGCAATAAATCTTTGCCGCTCAATGGGCTTACTGCTAGCATTGAAGTGATTTCTTAAGTCTGGCGTGGTACCGCGCCACGCGATTTGGGGGCCATCTTGATCTCAATGGGATCGCTTTTCAGCCGAGAACCAGCACCCTTGCTGGGCATTGACGTGAGCACGTCGAGCGTCAAGCTCGTGGAACTCAGTCGCAACCGCGCGGGCGAATTCGTGCTGGAGCGGTGTGCCATGGAGCCGCTCGAACGCGGCTGGATCACCGATGGCAACATCGAAAAGTTCGATGAAGTGGCTGACGCCGTGCGGCGCGTGGTCCGAAAGAGCGGCAGCAAGACCAAGAATGTGGCGCTGGCGCTTCCCGCTTCGGCGGTGATCACGAAAAAAATCGTTCTTCCGGGTGGCATGAGCGACAAGGAGCTGGAAGCCCAGGTCGAGTCCGAGGCGAACCAGTACATCCCGTTCTCGCTCGACGAGGTGAGCCTCGACTTCTGCGTGGTGGGGCCTAGCGCCACTTCCGTGGGCGATGTCGAGGTGCTCATCGCGGCCTCTCGCAAGGAAAAGGTGTCCGACCGTCAAGGCCTCGCCGAAGCCGCGGGTCTCAAGCCGGTGGTCATGGACGTCGAATCCTATGCGTCTCGCCTGGCTGCGGGCCGGGTCATCGAGACCCTGCCGAATCAGGGCGTCGATGCGTTGGTGGCCCTGTTCGAGATCGGATCAATGACCACCAGTCTGCAGGTCATACGCAACGACGAGGTGCTCTACGAACGCGACCAGGCTTTCGGCGGCGGTCAGTTGACCCAGCTCATCATTCGTCAGTACGGCTTTTCTCCCGACGAGGCGGAGGCCAAGAAGCGGTCCGGTGACCTGCCTGAGGATTACCAGAGCGCTGTACTCGAGCCTTTCATCGAGAGCATGTCCCAGGAAGTCGGACGTGCCCTGCAGTTCTTCTTCACGAGCACGCCGTACAACAAAATCGATCACATCCTGCTCGCAGGTGGCAGTGCCGCTCTGTTGGGTTTGACCGAGGCGGTGACGCACCAGACCTCGTTCGCCTGCATGTTGATCAATCCGTTCGACGCCATGGAACTGGGGTCCTCGATTCAGGCGCGAAAGATCTCCCGTGAGGCGCCGGCCTACCTGACGTCCACCGGCCTGGCGTTGCGGAGGTTCTACCAATGATCCTCATCAACCTGCTGCCTCACCGCGAGGCAGCGCGCAAGCGCCAGAAGGAACAATTCTTCACGCAGTTGGCGCTCTCGGCCATGTTGGGCGGCATCATTGGTGGCGCCGTTTTCACGTGGTATCAGGGGCAGATTTCCGCGCAGCAGGAACGCAACCTGTTTCTGACGCAGGAGATTGCCAAGCTGGACGCGGAGATCAAGGACATCGCGACCCTGCAGCAGCAGATCGCGTCCTTGCGTGCGCGCCAGACCGCGGTGGAAGACCTGCAGGCTGGGCGAAATCTGCCTGTGTACCTGCTGGAAGAACTCGTCAACCAGCTGCCTGAAGGCGTTTTCCTGCGCACCATGAAGCAGGAAAACATGAGCGTGCTCATGACCGGGACTGCGCAGTCCCAGGAACGCGTGTCCGAACTTTTGCGCAACCTGTCGAACAACAGCCCGGCCTTGACGCGTCCCGAACTGGTGGAAATCGTGTCAGCCAACGCCGCCATCAGCGGTGCTGATGCGCGGCGCGTGGCCAACTTCACCATGCGCGTGACCTTGCGCAAACCAGAGGCAACGCCGGCGGCGCCCGCGAAGCCAGCCGCGGCACCTGCCGCAGGCAAAGTCTGATCCAGGGTGGCGTGATGGCGAAGAAATCGAACATCAACATCGACCTCAAGGGCGTGCAGGACAAGCTGCGCGCCCAGTTCACCGGTCTCGATCCGAACGACCCGTCTTTGTGGCCGGCGCTGCCGCGCAATCTGCTGTTCGTCGCGGTTTGCGTGGGCGTTGTGGCCGCGCTCTGGTTTTTCTGGCTCAAAGGGGTCGACGAGGAGTTGGTCGCGGAGAAGGCTCGGGAAGAGCAACTGCGCACCACCTATCGCAGCAAGCTGGTGCAGGCGGTCAACCTGGACGCTTTGCGCAAGCAATTGGAGCAGGTGCAGCAGTACGTGACGCAGTTGGAAAAGCAACTGCCCAGCAAGGCTGAAATGGACGCCCTGCTCTCCGACATCAACCAGGCGGGCCTTGGCCGCAGCCTGCAGTTCGAATTGTTCCGCCCGGGGCAGATCGTGGTGCGGGAGTACTACGCCGAGTTGNNCCACGACATCGGGCTTTTCGCCGCAGACATCGCCAATTTGTCCCGCATCGTCACATTGAACAATCTCAGCCTCGCGCCGATCGCCAATCGTGAGGGGTATCTGACGATGGATGGCGTGGCCAAGACCTTCCGGTACCTCGATCCCGAAGAAGTGGCCGCGCAACAGAAAGCGAAAGGGGCGAACAAGTGAGGCGCCTCGTACCGTACTTCCTGTGCACGGTGGCCATCGTTCTTGCTGGCTGCACGTCGTCCGGTCAGGACGAACTCCGGTCCTGGATGCAGGCTGAGCGCAATTCGATCAAACCCTCGGTCCAACCCATTCCCGAGCCCACGCGCTTCGAACCTCAACCCTACAGCGTTGAACGCGAGACACCGCCATTCAGCGCGGAGAAGCTGGCGAGCCTGCTGCGCGGCACGCAAACGGCCACCGCCGCGAACGCTGCGCTGATCGAGCCGGAACTGGCCCGCCGGCGTCAGCCGTTGGAGGCCTTTCCTCTGGACTCCATGACCATGGTCGGCAGCCTTGACCGCTCCGGCCAATTGGTGGCACTCATCAAGGTGGATCGGTTGCTGTACCAGGTCCGTCAGGGCCAATACCTGGGTCAAAACTTTGGGCGCGTGACCCGCATCACCGAGACCGAGATTGCCTTGCGCGAAATCGTTCAAGACCCATCGGGTGAATGGATCGAGCGCCCCACGGCGCTGCAGTTAGTAGAGGACGCTAAATGAACAAGCCAGAACAGGCGACCGCTGGACCAGCGTGGGGGCGGAGGATTGTCAAGGGGGGGCTGGCTCTCGGCCTCGTCTTGTCGGCGTGCTGGGCTCAGGCGCAAACCGCCATCCAGTCGGTGACCGGTGGCATCCAGAGTGGTGCCGAAGTGATCCGGATCAATCTGTCGGAACCCTTGAAGGCGACGCCTTCGAGTTTCTCGGTGCAATCACCGGCGCGTATCGCGCTTGATTTCCCGGGCGTGGCCAACGCCATGGGGCGAAGCACGGTCGACATCAACGAAGGAAACCTGCGCTCCGCCACGGTGATCCAAGCCGGTGACCGGACGCGTGTGGTGATCAACCTCAAGCAACCCGCGCAGTTCCAGACGCGCGTGGAAGGCAGCAGCCTGCTGGTGATCATGGAGCGGCCCGAGGCGGTCACGGCGCAAACCAACCCGCCCACGCACTTTGCCGAGAGCCGCAACCTGGACGTCAGCGCTTTGCGCGACATCGACTTCCGCCGCGGCACAGGCAACACGGGCCGTGTGGTGGTTGAATTGCCAAACAACCAGGTTGGCGTGGACATCCGCCAACAAGGCACCGGGCTGGTCGTGGAGTTCCTGAAGAGCTCTTTGCCCGAAGGCCTGCGTCGGCGACTGGACGTGACCGACTTTGGTACGCCGGTGCAATCGGTGACGACCACGCAGACCGGTGACCGCGTGCGCATGGTGGTGTCGTCAGTGGGCAATTGGGAGCATTCCGCGTACCAGAGCGACAACCAGTTCGTGCTCGAGGTGCGTGAGCAGCGGGTTGATCCGAACAAGCTCAGCCAGGGCCCCGGTTACACGGGCGAGAAGCTGTCCCTGAACTTCCAGAACATCGAGGTCCGCGCCCTGCTGCAGGTCATCGCCGATTTCACGAACTTCAACATCGTGACGTCCGACTCCGTGTCGGGCTCGGTGACCTTGCGCCTGAAGGACGTCCCCTGGGATCAGGCGCTGGACATCATCATGCAGGCCAAGGGCCTGGGCTTGCGCAAGTCGGGCAACGTGCTGTGGATTGCGCCGCGCGATGAAATCGCGGCTCGGGAGAAGCAGGAACTGGAGGCCCGTGCCACGGTGGAAAGCCTGGAGCAGGTGCGCACGCAATCGTTCCAGATGAACTACGCCAAGGCGGCCGACATCGCCACGCAACTGACGGCGGGGACGGGTACCTCCAGTGGTTCGTCGAGCGGTTCTGGCAATGCACGCATCCTGTCCCCTCGAGGCAGCGTGATCGCGGAGCCGCGCACCAACCAGTTGTTCGTCACGGATATCCCCTCGCGCCTCGAACAGGTGCAGGAACTGATCACCAAGCTCGACATTCCGATTCGCCAGGTGCTGATCGAAGCGCGCATCGTGGAAGCCGACGACGACTTCAGCAAGTCCATCGGTGTGCGCCTCGGTGGTGGTGTCCGGGATTTCAGCGCGGGTTCGGCCAACGGCAACCCGGTGCGCGGCAATTTCGGCAGCAACTACTCGGCCGTGACCACCGGCCCAGCGCTCACGTCGTCGCCCTTCGTCAACCTGCCGGCCCTTCCGCCGTCTGGTCAGGCCGCGTCCTACGCGCTGTCGTTGTTCAGCCCCAATGCCTCACGTTTTCTGGCTTTGGAGATCTCGGCCCTCGAATCCGATGGCAAGGGCCGGGTGGTGTCCAGCCCGCGTGTGGTCACGGCCGATCAGGTCAAGGCGCTCATCGAACAGGGCACGGAGTTTCCGTACCAGACCGCCACGTCCAGCGGCGCAACGGCCATCGCGTTCCGCAAGGCCAATCTCAAGCTCGAGGTGACGCCTCAGATCACCCCCGAAGGCAACATCATTCTCGATCTCGATGTGAACAAGGACACCCGGGGCGAGACCACCGCCGAGGGCATCGCGATCGATACCAAGCACGTGCAAACGCAGGTGCTGGTCGAAAACGGCGGCACGGTGGTGATCGGCGGCATCTTCGAACGCACCGAGCGCAACGAGATCCAGAAGGTGCCGCTGCTGGGCGACCTCCCCGGCGTGGGCAACCTGTTCAAGTCGCGCAACCAGCTGGATCAGCGCTCCGAGTTGCTGATCTTCATCACGCCGCGCGTCCTGGGGCGCACCGCCATCAACTAATTGAACGCCACGCAGTCGGTCTTTCTGGTCGGGCTGCCTGGATCGGGCAAATCCACGGTCGGGCGCCAGTTGGCCCGGCGCCTGGGTTTGCCCTTTGTCGATTCCGATCAGGTGATCGAGCAGCGCATCGGGTCAAGCATCCGGGCGTTCTTCGATCGCGAAGGGGAGGCGGCGTTCCGGGACCTCGAATCCCAGGTCATTGACGAAGTGACCAGCGGCCCCTTGGCGGTGGTGGCCACCGGCGGCGGCGCCGTGCTGCGCCCGGAGAACCGGGCCTGCCTTCACGACCGCGGGCGCGTTGTCTACTTGCGCTCGACGCCGGAAGACCTGTTCCGCCGCCTGCGCAACGATCGCCACCGCCCGCTGCTGCAGGTGGACGACCCCTTGGTCAGGCTCAAGGATCTGTACGTCCAGCGGCACCCCCTGTACGCCGAGACGGCGCATTTCGCCATCGAAACGGGCCGCCCCTCCGTGGCGACACTGGTCAACATGATCCTCATGCAGCTTGAACTGGCCGGGTGGGTGTCCAACGCGCCCGACAGCGGCCAGCCACCAGCGCCTTGAGCGGCGCATCGGCGCCCGACGGAGGCCGGCATACACTCGGGGCATGTTGCCCGCCACACGGTCCACCGAGACACAACGCGTTCGCATCGACCTTGGCGAACGCAGCTACGACATCGACATTGGCGCCGACCTGATCGGCCAAAGCGAGACCTTCGCCGATCTGCCTCGCGCGAGCACGGGTGTGATCGTCACCAACGAGGTGGTGGCGCCCCTGTACCTGTCAACGCTGCGTCGTGCACTGCAAACGCGTCACGCACGCGTGCTTGACGTGGTGCTGCCCGATGGCGAGGCCCACAAGCAGTGGACGACGCTGCAAACCATCTTCGATCACCTGTTGGAGGCCGGCTGCGATCGCAAAACCGTGCTCTACGCCCTCGGCGGTGGTGTGGTGGGTGACATGACCGGGTTCGCGGCCGCCTGCTACATGCGAGGCGTGGCCTTCGTGCAGGTGCCCACCACCCTGCTGGCGCAGGTGGATTCGTCGGTGGGGGGCAAGACGGGCATCAACCATCCGCTGGGCAAAAACATGATCGGCGCCTTCCACCAACCCTTGAAGGTGGTGTGCGACCTGGACGTGCTGCGTTCGCTGCCCGACCGCGAATTCAGCGCCGGCATGGCCGAGATCATCAAATACGGGCCGATCGCCGACATGGCGTTCCTCGACTGGATCGAAGCCAACATCGAGGCCCTCATGGCGCGCGATCCCGTGTGTCTGGCACACGCCGTGCGCCGGAGCTGCGAGATCAAGGCCCAGGTGGTGGGAGCAGACGAGCGCGAGTCGGGGGTGCGCGCCATCCTGAACCTCGGCCACACCTTCGGGCACGCGATCGAGGCCGCCATGGGGTATGGCGCCTGGCTGCACGGCGAGGCCGTGGGCTGCGGCATGGTGATGGCCGCGCGGCTGTCGTTGGCCTTGGGACTGGTGGACGAAGCCTTCGTGAACCGGTTGAACGCACTCGTTCAGCGTGCCGGGCTGCCGGTGATCGCACCGGTGCTCGACGCTTCGCGGAACGCCGAGCGCTACCTGGAACTCATGCGCGTCGACAAGAAGGCCGAGGCCGGCGAGATCCGTTTCGTGCTGATCGACCCGCCCGGCCAGGCCTCGCTCAAACCGGCCAGCGACGCGGTGGTGGCCGACGTGATCGAGCGCAGCTGCTCGCGGGCATGAACGTCGCCCTCGCGCCGTACGCGAGCGACCCTTCGCGCAGCCGCGGACGGCGTCACCCGGAGCCGCCCGCGCCCACGCGCACGGACTACCAGCGCGACCGCGACCGGGTCATCCATTCCACGGCGTTCCGCCGGCTGGTCTACAAGACCCAGGTCTTCCTCAACCACGAGGGCGATCTGTTCCGCACCCGCCTCACGCATTCGCTGGAGGTCGCCCAGCTCGGCCGCAGCGTCGCACGGTCATTGCGGCTCAACGAGGACCTCGTCGAGGCGCTGGCGCTGGCGCACGATCTCGGGCACACACCCTTCGGACACGCGGGCCAGGATGCCCTGCACGCGGCCCTGCAGGCGCTGGGCCCCGATGGCCGAGCGCCCGATGGCTGGGGCTTCGAACACAACCTGCAGAGTCTGCGCGTGGTGGATGAGCTCGAGGAGCGCTACCCCGCATTCGATGGCTTGAACCTCTCTTTCGAGACGCGCGAGGGCATCCTCAAGCATTGTTCGCGGCGCAATGCCGAGCGGCTGGAGCGCCTGGAGCCCGATGGCGTGGCCGCGCGCTTTTTGCGCGGTGGATCGCCTTCGCTGGAAGCGCAGTTGTGCAACCTGGCCGACGAGATNNCTGAACCTGACCTTCGAGACCCGGGAGGACATCCTCAAGCACTGCCCCACCGCGGTCGCGCGGGAACTCGGCGACGTCGGCAGGCGATTCCTGGACGGGACCCAGCCGAGCCTCGAGGCGCAGCTGGCGAACCTCGCCGACGAGATCGCCTACAACGCGCACGACATCGACGATGGCGTTCGCTCGGGCCTTCTCACCCTGGAGCAGCTGGAATCCGTGGAGCTGTTCGACCACTACCGGCGCCAGGCTCTGCAGGAACACCCTCACCTGCACGGGCGGCGGCTCTTGTTCGAAAGCATCCGGCGCATGCTGAGCGGTCAGGTGTACGACGTGATCTCGGCCACGCGCGAGCGTTTGGAGCGCTCGGGCGTGCAAAGCGCCGACGAGGCGCGCGCCTTGCCGGCGCTCGTGGCGTTCTCGGATTCGATGCGCGAACGCAGCCAGGCGCTCAAGTCATTCCTTTTCCGCAACCTTTACCGGCACCCGCAGGTGGTCGAAACCACCGGCCGCGCCCGTCGCGTGATCCAGGACCTGTTCGACCGCTACCTCGCGGAGCCGGGCGAGATGCCAGACGCCCACGGACAGCGCCGCCACCTNNTACATCGCCGGCATGACCGACCGCTTTGCCATCCGCGAGCACGAGCGCCTGTTCGGCGCGGTTCTCTTTCCATGACATTCCAATCGCCGTCTTCCTCCGCCGCCGTCCGCGCGGCCGCCCTGGTGGTGGCCGTGGGCGTCACCTGCGCCTTGCACATCGGCAAGCTGCCTGTGGCCATTCCGGCCTTGCAGTCCGGCCTGGGGGTGAGCCTGGTCCAGGCGGGGTTCCTGCTCTCGCTGGTGCAGTTGGCGGGCATGGCTCTGGGCCTCTTCGTGGGTCNNTGGGTCTGGCGGCTGACCGCATCGGACCTCGGCGCGTGATGCTGTTCGGTTTGATGGGCCTGGCCCTGGGCAGCGCCTGGGGCGCGATGGCGGTGTCGCCCGCCGACTTGCTGGCATCGCGGGCCCTGGAGGGGCTGGGCTTCCTGCTCGCCGTGCTGCCAGCGCCGGGCCTGATCCGGCGCCACGTGGCTGATCCTCGCCTGCTCGCCAAGGCCCTGGGTTGGTGGGGCGCCTACATGCCCCTGGGCACCGCGCTGGCGCTGCTGCTGGGGGCGCCGGTCATCGAATGGTTGGGGTGGCGCGCCGTGTGGCTGGGCCTCACCGCAAGTTCCCTGCTGGCGCTCGTTGGCCTGTGGCGGGGCCTGCCGCCCGACGCGATGCTGGCCGGGCAGGGTGCCTCGCTGGGCCCGCGGTTGCGCCGCACGCTGGCGGCACCCGGCCCCTGGCTGGTCGCATTGGCGTTCTTTCTCTACTCGGGGCAGTGGCTGGCCGTCGTGGGGTTCCTGCCCACCATCCTGGCGCAGGCGGGCTTCGGCGGCACAGCGGCCGGCGTACTCAGCGCGGGTGCCGCCGCGGTGAACATGGCTGGCAACATCGGCGCCGGCCGCTGGATCGCGCGCGGTGGGCAGCCCCGGTTCGTCATGGGGTTCGCCTACCTCTCCATGGGTGTTGGCGCGATGCTGGCGTTCGGCCTGCGGGACGCCCCGGTGGTTCAGTACATCGCGGTCCTTGCGTTCTCCGGCCTGGGCGGGCTCATTCCCGGCACCCTGTTCGGCCTGGCGATCCGCTTGGCCCCGGGGGAGGACACCCTTTCCACCACCGTCGGCTGGATGCAGCAGTTCTCGGCCCTGGGTCAGTTCGCGGGGCCGCCCTTCGTGGCCTGGGTCGCCACGCAAATGGGCGGCTGGCAACTCACCTGGGTGGTCACCGGCGCCGCCTCGCTGCTCGGCCTCTGGGTGGCTCACCGCATCCAGCGCGCCCTGCCGGCCTGATGCTGCTCTAATTGGGGTCAGATTCCATTCCCTGGTTCGCCCCATGGCCCGACTGCCGCGCCTGACCGTCGCCGGTTACCCGCACCACATCATCCAGCGCGGCAACAACCGCCAGGCCATCGTCCGCGACGACGCCGACCGGGAGGCCCTGATCGAGCTCATCGCGACCCGGGCACGCCAACACGGGGTGGCGCTGCACGCCTGGGTGCTGATGGACAACCACTTCCACCTCTTGGCCACCCCCGAAACCGCGGAGGGTGTGCCGAGGTGGATGCAGGACGTGGGCCGCAGCTACGTGCGCCGCTTCAACGACCGCTACCAGCGCACGGGCACCCTGTGGGAAGGGCGCTACAAGTCCACGCTGATCCAGACCGAGCGCTATTTCCTGGCCTGCATGGCCTACATCGAGCTCAATCCGGTGCGCGCCGGCATGGTGGCCGAGCCGCGCCAGTACCCTTGGTCGAGCCACCTGCACCACATTGGCCAGCGCGTGGACCGCTACCTGAGCGTCCACCCCGTCTACTGGGCTCTGGGCAACACCCCCTTCGCGCGCGAAGCCGCCTACGCCGAGTGGGTCCGATCGGGCCTCAGCGCGCAACAGCAGACGGCCATCACGGAGGCTGCGCTGCACGGCTGGGCCCTGGGGGACGAGGGCTTCGCGGGGGAGTTGCAAAAGCAGACCGATCGGCGGGTGTCGCGCGCGGCGCGGGGACGCCCCGCTGCCGTCCCTGTCAGCAAGACCGACACCTGAGAGAACGGGGGGCTCGTGCTGCGAGGCCCTGCGATCGATTTTGATGTGTCCCCATTTAAATGTTGATCAAACGAATCAGCAATTAAATGGAATCTGACCCCATTTAAAATGCTTGGCACGCATGGTGCAATGCAATAAGCTCCCGATCCCGACGGATTTGCCCCACAGACGAGAAGGATGAGCGCCATGAACACGGCCGCTGAAAAAGAGCACCTGCAACAGCACGGTCTGTACGACCCGGCGAACGAGCACGACGCCTGCGGCGTGGGTTTCGTTGCCCATATCAAGGGCGAGAAGAGCCACGCGATCGTCGAGCAGGCGCTCAAGATCCTGGAGAACCTTGACCACCGCGGCGCGGTGGGCGCGGACAAGCTGATGGGAGACGGCGCGGGACTGCTGATCCAGATGCCCGATGCCCTGTACCGCGAGGAAATGGCCGCGCAGGGTGTGACGCTGCCGCCCGCCGGCGAGTACGGCGTGGGCATGATCTTCATGCCCAAGGAGCACGCCAGCCGCCTGGCCTGCGAGCAGGAAATGGAGCGCGCCATCGCCGCCGAGGGCCAGGTGCTGCTGGGCTGGCGCGATGTGCCGGTGAACATGGACATGCCCATGTCGCCCACGGTGCGCGCCAAGGAGCCCATCATCCGCCAGGTCTTCATCGGCCGCGGCAACGACGTCATCGTGCAGGACGCGCTGGAGCGCAAGCTCTACGTGATCCGCAAGACCGCCAGCGCGGCCATCCAGCGCCTCAAGCTCACGCACTCCAAGGAGTACTACGTGGTGAGCATGAGCAGCCGCACCGTGGTCTACAAGGGCCTGCTGCTGGCCGATCAGGTGGGCACCTACTTCAAGGACCTGCAGGACCCGCGCTGCGTGTCGGCCCTTGGCCTGGTGCACCAGCGCTTCTCCACCAACACCTTCCCCGAGTGGCCGCTGGCCCACCCGTACCGCTACGTCGCCCACAACGGCGAGATCAACACGGTCCAGGGCAACCACAACTGGATGAAGGCGCGCGAGGGCGTGATGAGCTCGCCCGTGCTGGGCGCCGACCTGCAGAAGCTCTACCCGATCAGCTTCGCGCACCAGTCGGATACCGCCACCTTCGACAACTGCCTCGAGCTGCTCACCATGGCGGGCTACCCGCTGTCGCAGGCCGTGATGATGATGATCCCGGAGCCCTGGGAGCAGCACACCACCATGGACCCGCGCCGCCGCGCCTTCTATGAATACCACGCGGCCATGCTGGAGCCCTGGGACGGTCCGGCCTCCATCGCGTTCACCGACGGGCGCCAGATCGGCGCCACGCTGGACCGCAACGGCCTGCGCCCCTCGCGCTACTGCGTCACCGACGACGACCTCGTGATCATGGCCTCGGAATCGGGCGTGCTGCCGGTGCCCGAGAACAAGATCGTGCGCAAGTGGCGTCTGCAGCCCGGCAAGATGTTCCTGATCGACCTGGAGCAGGGCCGCATGATCGACGACGAGGAGCTCAAGGCCAACCTCGCCAACAGCAAGCCCTACAAGCAGTGGATCGACAACCTGCGCATCCGCCTGGACGACGTGGAGCACCCCGTGGCCGGGGAGGCCGCGCAGGAACTGCCCGTGGCCCAGACCGAGCCGCAGGCCGCCGGCGTGGAGCGCGTCTCGCCCGAGCTGCTGGATCGTCAGCAGGCCTTCGGCTACACGCAGGAGGACATCAAGTTCCTCATGAGCCCCATGGCCGCCAACGGCGAAGAGGGCATCGGCTCCATGGGCAACGACAGCCCGCTCGCCGTGCTCTCGGACAAGAACCAGCCGCTCTACAACTACTTCAAGCAGCTGTTCGCGCAGGTCACGAACCCGCCGATCGACCCGATTCGCGAAGCCATCGTGATGTCGCTGGTGTCCTTCATCGGCCCCAAGCCCAATCTGCTCGACATCAACCAGGTGAACCCGCCGATGCGCTTGGAGGTGAGCCAGCCCGTGCTGGACTTCGCCGACATGGCCAAGCTGCGCAACATCGAGGCCGTGACACAGGGCAAGTTCCGCAGCGTCACGCTGGACATCACCTACCCCGCGGCCTGGGGTCGCGAGGGCGTGGAAGCCAAGCTGGCCTCGCTGTGCGCAGCCGCCGTGGACGCGATCAAGGGTGGCAAGAACATCCTCATCATCAGCGACCGCGGCGTCGGCCCCGCGCAGGTGGCCATTCCCGCGCTGCTGGCGCTCTCGGCCATCCACCAGCACCTGGTGCGTGAGGGCCTGCGCACCAGCGCCGGCCTGGTGGTGGAGACCGGCACCGCGCGCGAGGTGCACCACTTCGCCGTGCTGGCCGGCTACGGCGCCGAGGCCGTGCACCCCTACCTGGCCATGGAGACCCTGGTCGCCATCCACAAGGACCTGCCGGGCGACCTGAGCGCCGACAAGGCCATCTACAACTACACCAAGGCGATCGGCAAGGGCCTGTCCAAGATCATGTCCAAGATGGGCGTGAGCACGTACATGAGCTACCGCGGCGCCCAGCTGTTCGAGGCCATCGGCCTCGACAGCGACACCGTGGCCAAGTACTTCACCGGCACCGCCAGCCGCGTGGAAGGCATCGGCGTCTTCGAGATCGCCGAGGAAGCCATCCGCATGCACAAGGCCGCCTTCGGCGACGACCCGGTGCTGGCCAGCATGCTCGACGCCGGCGGCGAATACGCCTGGCGCACGCGCGGCGAAGAGCACATGTGGTCGCCCGACGCCATCGCCAAGCTGCAGCACAGCACGCGCGCCAACAACTGGAACACGTACAAGGAGTACGCCCAGATCATCAACGACCAGAGCCGCCGCCAGATGACGCTGCGCGGCCTGTTCGAGTTCAAGCTCGATCCGAGCAAGGCGATCCCCATCGACGAGGTCGAGCCGGCCAAGGAGATCGTCAAGCGCTTCGCCACCGGCGCCATGTCGCTCGGCTCCATCAGCCGCGAGGCGCACGAGACCCTGGCCGTCGCCATGAACCGCATCGGCGGCAAGAGCAACACGGGCGAGGGCGGCGAGGACGAACGCCGCTACCGCAACGAGCTCAAGGGCATCAAGATCACCAAGGGCGAGACGCTGAAATCCATCATCGGCGAGGACGTGGTCGAGGTCGACCTGCCCCTGGAAGACGGCGACAGCCTGCGTTCGAAGATCAAGCAGGTGGCCTCGGGCCGCTTCGGCGTCACGGCCGAGTACCTGCAGAACGCCGACGAGCTGCAGATCAAGATGGCCCAGGGCGCCAAGCC
>JABAHQ010000492.1_pt1 | contig 23930 bp, 27 predicted proteins | sample 7062091 | NCBI WGS metagenome assembly JABAHQ01 (sample SAMN14534359, study PRJNA622989) | marine sediment metagenome | biome: marine biome [ENVO:00000428]; feature: marine pelagic biome [ENVO:01000023]; material: deep marine sediment [ENVO:00002113] | place: India: Gulf of Kutch | collected...
CACATCTTATTTCGCTTAGCTGAAACTACAGTTCATGAAAACCCTGAGTTAGCGCAACGGTACGTTGAGATCGCAAGGAAAATTGCTATGAAAACCAAGCTTCGGCTGCCCAAGGAATACAGACGACTCGTTTGCAGACACTGTAAAAGCTTTATTTTCCCGGGTGTTAACTGTCGTGTTCGAACCCAGTCAAGAAGGGAGCCACACATTGTTGTTACCTGTCTCAGCTGTGGCAAGCACATGCGCATACCATTGAAAAGGAGGAGGAAAAATGTTAACGTCCAAGATGAAGCGTCGAATAAAGCGTGAACTGAGCGCTGAGAAACCCACCATTTGGGTTGGGAAGCAAGGAGCACTTCAAATCGTAAATGAAGTCTCCAAGCAACTGGATCAGAGGGAAATGGTGAAGGTTAGAATACTGAAAAGTGCCCTCAAGAATGAGACGGCTAAGAACGTCGCATCAAAAATAGCGCAGAAAACATCATCGACTCTAATCGATGTTCGAGGTCACACTTTTATATTGTATAGACGCCGAAGGAGGAGGGGTGAAAAGCCTTTATAAGTGGCTTCCCAAATTAGCCATTCCAGCTAGGAAGAAAGAACCTTGCCCACACCCTACGACGTCCCTGCCTCTATTCTGATCGAAAACTTAGCTCAGCATCTGAAGAAAAACGTGGATGAAATAGTTCCGCCCGCATGGTCCTCCATAGTAAAGACAGGCTCCCACGCCTCGAGACCTCCACAGAACCCGGACTGGTGGTTCATCCGATGCGCCTCACTCCTGAGAAAGATATACGCGAAGGGGCCCATAGGTGTAGCCCACCTTCGCTCAGAGTATGGTGGGAGGAAGGATGCAGGAGTGAGCCCGGAACACGCGAGGATGGGTGGTGGAGCAATAATCCGGAAGGCGTTGCAACAGCTAGAGGCAGCGGGGCTTACGGAACCCTCAAGAAACAGGGGGAGAGTGTTGACTAAAAAGGGCAGGGGGCTGTTAGACAGCCTATCAACCGAGATCAAGAAGAAGTTAGAGAAGAAGCATGCGGAGCTGAAGAAATACTAGGTGTGCGGGATGAGTGAGGAGGAAATCGAAGAGCTACGAAGAAGAAGACTTCTTGAGCTTAAGCGGCGGCTAGCCCAAGAGCGGCAAAGAATTCAGATGGAACAACAAATCGAGGTGCAGAAGCAAGCAGCCCTCCGCAGGATACTCACCTCAAAAGCCAGACAACGCCTCACAAATCTAAAAATAGTGAAGCCAGAGTTCGCCGAACAACTTGAACTACAACTAATCCAGCTTGCACAGCAAGGCAGAGTAAACATCCCGATAACCGACGAACAACTAAAAGACATTCTAATGAGGCTGCAGTCTGGCCGTCGAGATATCAAAATAAGGAGGGTTTAGGATGGGAAGAAACAAACCCACCGCGAAAAAACGCAGGTTGGCAAAAGCTGGTAAAGAAAGTAAGCCAGTCCCGACATGGGTTATCGCTAAAACCGGGAGCCGGGTGAGAACCAGCCCCAAAAGAAGGCATTGGCGACAAAGAAAGATAAAAGCTTGAGGATGAACACAAATGAAACAGACCGCTGAGGAATCCGAGAAAACTGAAGAACAGAAAGAAACCGAGGATACCGTGGAAGTAGAAGAAACCGGTGAAGTTGAAGAAGCAAAGGAAACCGAAGAAATTCCAGTGGAAGAGGAAGAGATTGTAGAAGAAGCTGTTGAAGAGGTTGAGAAACCGAAGAGAGAGAAAAAAGAGGAAGAAATAGTCGAGGAAAAAATTTACACCGTACCGTTAGGGCGAGCATGGATTTCTCCGCGTAAAAAGCGAGCGCCAAGAGCCACACGTATCCTCCAAAACTTCATTCACAGACACATGAAAATCAAGACCGAGGCTGAAGAAGGAGTGGAAACTGAAAGGCTAGCTATCAGCAACGAGGTGAACGAGAAAATCTGGAGCAGAGGAATCGAAAAACCACCGCGGAAAATCAGGGTTCGAGCGGTTAAGGATAAAGAGGGAGTTACAACAGTTTACTTGGCTGAAGGAGACTAGTTCTTGGCGATCTTCCAGTGGAGTCTCTTCGGCAGCGCGAGCATAGGGGTTTACTCCCTAGTAACAGACAACATGGCGATAGTTCCCTCACAGATCTCTGAGGCTAAGACAAGAAAAATCGAGGAGTGGCTGAAAGTAAAGGTTATTCACACAACCATCGGCGCCTCAGTGCTCGTAGGGGTACTGGCTCGGGCGAACTCCAATGGCATAGTCTTACCCCACTTTGTGCGTGAAGAAGAAATTCAAGCTATAAAGTCAAATTCAAACACTAACATCGCGGTTATGGAGACAAAAAAGACAGCTTACGGAAACCTGATTCTGGCAAATGACTATGGAGCGGTCGTTGACCCTCGGCTTAAGGAGAAAGACGTGAAGAAGATAGAGGATGTTTTAGGCGTAGAAGCGGTTCCATGCGAGATAGCTGGGTTGTCATACGTAGGTTCTCTAGCCACCGCAACCAACAAGGGAGTTTTAACCCACCCGTTGGTGAAAGATGAAGAACAGAAACTCTTAAAGGATGCACTGAAAGTTCATGTGGATGTTGGAACCGTCAACTGCGGAATACCCTACGTCGCCACAGGACTGATTGGAAACAGACACGGAGCGGTGACAGGATATATAACTACAGGACCTGAACTGTTCATAATTGGACACGCACTCGATGTGGTGAGGGAAAATGAGTGAAGTTAAAGTTTTCCGGGTGACAGGAGAAATAAGAAAACCGAACTATCAAACGGGCTTTCGAAAAGAGGTTAGGGCGGTGAAGCCGGAGGACGCCGTGGAAACAATCTATACAGAGATAGGAAGCAAACATCGGGCGAAACGCTTTCAAATCAAAATTACGAAAGTGGAAGAGGTGGCCCCAGAGGAGATTGAAAGCCTCGCCATACGGAAGTTAACATTGGGAGAAAGCGAACGTGTCAAGTGAGGAGGAAACCTTCCGCAGACTAGCTGTCGAGCTTCGACTACTAGAGGGAACAGCAGAGGCGCTGCAATCCAGAATAAATATGGTGAACGCCGCCTTAGCCGAACTCAAGATCGCCAATGTAACATTGAATGGAATAGAAAAGGAGAAGGAAAACTCGTCACTTTTTGTTCCCATCGGTGGGGGTTCCTATGTGAAGGCGAAGCTAAAGAGCGCCGACAAGGTTATTATGGGCATGGGAGCGGGAGTGGCAACTGAGAGAACAATGAAAAAAGCGAGAGAGACCCTTGAAAGGCGCATAAGTGAGTTGGAGAAGACTAGAAAAGCCCTTGAACAACAACTAGGCCAAGTCATAGGTAAAATTCAGGACGGAAGATCAAAGCTTCAGGAGCTGACAGCGAAACTAAGAAATAAGGGGAAAACTAAGCGTGTTCGAAAAACTGAAAAAGGGTCTTAGTGGGCTCGTCGAAAAGATCGCAACAACTGAACTGAAAGCCGAGAACCTTCGGTCCATCCTCGCCGACTTCAGGTTGAACCTAGTCGAAAACGATGTGGCCGTGGCTGTTGCAGATCATATCTGCGAAGAGATGGAAAAACGGTTAGAAGGAGTTCAGGTGAGGCGACTGGAAGATCGGAAAGAAATCGTGAGGAGGAACCTGCACGAAATTTTGCTCGCCATCCTAGCCACCAAAGAAACGATAAACTTGCTGGAGAAGGTTGAAGAAAAGCGAAGGGCAAAGGAGCCCTACGTGATCGTTTTTGTTGGAATAAACGGAACAGGCAAAACCACAACAATAGCTAAGGTCGCTCAACTTCTCATGAAAAACAGACACTCGGTTATTCTCGCCTGCAGCGACACCTACCGAGCCGGGTCCATCGAGCAGCTGGAGGAACACGCCAAGAGACTAGGCGTACGCATGATCAAGCACAGGTACGGTGCAGACCCCGCAGCCGTAGCCTACGACGCCATAAACCACGCCAGGGCTCACGGAGTGAGCGCTGTTCTAATCGACACGGCTGGGCGCATTCAAACGAACAGAAACCTAATGAACGAGTTGGCTAAGATAAAGCGGGTTATCAACCCAGACTTAACCATCCTTACGGTGGACGCCCTCACTGGAAATGACGCGGTTATGCAGGCTGAGGAGTTCCACAAAAGCGTAGGTATTGACGGAACAATCCTGACAAAGGTGGACGCAGACGTTAAGGGAGGGGCCGCCCTCAGCGTAACCTACGTGACCGGAAGGCCCATCGTGTTCGTTGGGACAGGTCAGAAATATGATGATCTGCAGGAGTTCAGTCCTGAACAGTTTACAGAAATGATCCTGAAGTATGAAGCTTAATTATCTTCGTAACGTCTCTGTCACTGTTAGTTTTGCTACACAGTATGCTGGATACGCTGAACTTACTAAAGCTGCTACGGCGGTGATAGCTAGTACAAGGGTTATCAGGTTCCATGAAAGGGTGAGAACTGGAGGTGGGAGGGCATACCACCACGGAATTATTTGAAGAACAAAATACGACAAAGCAAGGCCGCTGGTCAAGCCGATAATCAGCCCTAGAAGAGTTAATATTGTTGTTTCACCTGCTATGATAGCGATGTTTTGTCTTCTATGGACACCTAAGGCCATAAGGATGCCTATTTCTCGTCTTCTTTCAAACACGGCATAAGCCATTGTTGCCATAACGCCTAATGCTCCGACAACCGTTACGAAGATCATTATTACAAGCGCGAGCGTTTGGAGTTGATTATAAGCACTCTGGATGCTATTTAACCTGTCTGTGGCAGTTCCGATCCATGGGTGATAACCGTGAACATTGCATTTTTGATTTAGCTCTTCTATCACACGGCTCACGTTGGCATCCGATTTTAGTGATACATAAAATTGGTCGAAGTTTTGACCTCCAATCGCTGTTGATCTGTATTCGACTATGTCTTCGAATCGTGCTATAGCCATATGAAAACCTTCATCTTTAGCAAAGGTATACAAGGTTTCCCAAGCTCCAGCAACCCGATCAGCAATGGCTATAACCCTAAAATCAGCTTGTAGTGTACGCGTCTCGTTGCTATAAATCCAAGTTACGGTGTCTCCCACCTCTGCCTTGAGGTTCTGGGCCAACGTTTCTTGGAGTATCATATTTTCCGGATGAGCCATGAAGGAAGAATAAACCTGGTTCGGTGCCATTCCGTCCAAGGTGTTCACCAGATGGACTTCGTAAACCGCTTGGAAAAAGTCGGTAGAATTAATCCCGATAATCCGGACTGCTCCTCTTTTTAAGTAGTGCCCGTTGTAGCTCATGTTGCTTTGCCAAAACGGAGCATCAGGAAGATACGCCGCGCCCGCTGCGGTTTTAACTCCGTCGATGCTTCTTATTTCTTCGGCAAAGGCTGGCGGGGCAGAGAGCCAAACCACAAGATCGGCTCCAAATACGTACCTTGCACCCGTTAGGTCATAGGAAGCTACAGTTGATACAAGAGAGCCGAGCGTTACTATCAAGGCTGTGGAGACAGCTATCATACCATACGTAAAGACAGCCCTTCGAGCGTTCAAAACGATATTTCTGTAGACAACCGTTGCGAGTCCGCTGATAAATGGTCTCAATACGTATGCGAGCGCCTTTGAAAAATGGGCGAGGACTAGGCTGGTGAAGAGAACTATTCCAATCATTGTCATGGCGTAGCCGATGAAAATTTCTGGACCTGGCACGAAGTATGTGGCTTTCGTGAAACTGCTATGAACCAGATAAAGCCCACCGAGGGTAAGAATAGAGCCAGCTACGGGTGTGAGGGCTCTTAACCTGATCCTCAACTTAGTAACCCTCATCCGTGGACGGAGAGCCTCAACAACTTCAACTCTGGCTGCGGCTAAAGATGGTACAATGCCAACAATGAGCGTAGCCATAATCCCCGTGACCACGTTTGTTATTACCGTTCTTTCCGAGAAAACGAACTCTATTTCGCCTGCGGGTTTACCAACGTACTGAATGTAGGGCGCTGGGAAACTTGCGGTGATCAGCCTTGCGACCACGATGGCCAATGGAACACTGCTGAGAGCACCAACAACTCCCATCAGAAGAATTTCAAGTAGGAACACGTAGAACACTTGCCTTCTTGAGGCTCCCATCGAGCGAAGAATCCCGATTTCATACCTTCTCTCACTAATCGCCGTAAACATGGAGTTCAAAAGTAGCATGACAGCGACCAGTAGCGACATGCCGCCAAACAACGAAATCAAACTTCGATAACTGGAAACATTCTGCTCTATGCTTCCGAGCATTTTTGCCTTCAGACCACATATACTATAGTTTGATCCTAGGTTTTCTTGAAGGCGGGATTTCACAGAATCTGCCTCTGTTACATCTGAAAGGTGTACGTAAACGTGTGTGACATTGTTTGAGGGAATGTCATACAGCTTCTGAGCGGTGGCTAGGTTGACAAAAATGCTGCCGTAAACCCTCCTAAAAGAATCGGGGTCTTTAGAGTCAAACCAGTAGACTCTGCCATAGTCCCTTATGACACCCACTACCTCAAACTGATAAGCGTTCCCGGGTTTGGTAGGTGTGGACTCGTTGATGCCCCAACCAGCAACGTGAATGCTGTCTCCAGCTTTGACGTCCATCATCTTAGCATAGTTTTCAGTTATCACACAAGCGTTTCGCTGCTGGCTTAACCCTTCAGCAATGGAGTTGATAGATCCTTCTAGGACCTTGTATTCTCCGAATTTCTCGTCGAGTTCAGGGTTTGCTCCGACAACGTATGCCCAACTCGGTGTTGCGAAGCTTTCATTTACGGAGGTAAAGGGGGTTCCTCGCTGCACCCTAAACGAGTAAGCGGCTATTAGTTTATCCTGTGAAAAAGGTTCTACTGAGGCTATGTCAAATGTTGGACTGCTGGAATTGAATGCAATTATAAGGTCTGTGTAGCCAAGGCTTGTAGTCACCATGTCTATATATGTCTTTTCAAGCCCATCCACTCCAGCGTTAACACCAGTTAATAAGCTAACAGCAATCATGACGCTTACTACAAGCAGAATTGTTCGAATTTTCTTCCTCTTCAAAGACAGAAAAGCAACTCTAGCAAGAGACATTAACCTACACCTATTTATTAGCCGACTTGTTTTAACTCAGGATTTTGCCATCTCTCATTTTCAAAATTCTGTCAGCCATCTTGGCTATAACCGGATCATGAGTTACCACAATTGGCGTCACTTTTTCCCGCTTTGACATTTCTCTTAATACCTCCATCACTTCACTTCCAGTTGCCGTGTCTAAATCACCAGTCGGTTCATCGGCTAACACGATAGATGGCTGATTGGCAAGAGCTCTAGCAATTGCTATTCGCTGTTGTTCACCTCCACTAAGTTCATCTGGCCTATGATTTGCTCGTTCGACAAGCCCAATTATCTCAAGAAGCTCTTGAGTACGTTCTTGCATTTTCTTTTTGGGCACACCAGCAATTATCATTGGCAGCTCAATGTTCTCAAACGCTGTCAAAACAGGAATCAAATTATAAAACTGAAATAAAAAGCCGATTTTATTCCTCCGCAACGTTGTCAATTCTCTTTCATTCATTGCAGTCAAGTCTTTACCATCAATGTAGACTTTGCCTCTTGTCGGCCTATCTAATGCCCCAACGAGATTGAGCAGAGTGGTTTTCCCAGAACCCGAGGGACCCATAACCACAACAAACTCACCTTTCTGCAATTTTATGTTTACGCCCCGGAGGGCTCGTATTGTAACTTCACCCAACTGATACTCCTTTTCTAGATCCACTATTTTCACAATAATGGACATGAAATATTCCTCCTACTTGAAACATGAACGATTTGCCCAAAATAATCAGGCATGTATTCTTGTTTTACTTCAATTCTAAAGCTTCGGCTATTAGGGCTACTTCTTTCAAGCCCATGGGTCTGTTGGTTGCCCTCAGAACTAGGCGTTCCCTCCAACCGCAGTCGAGGCACTCAAACTTTACAGGGGTTACAGCCATGTGACCGGACATGTCGCCGTTCATAGCACCAACTCTCCGAACCCTTGGACTCTTGCATCGAGGACAAACCCGCACATCAACATATTTCCCCTCCTTTTCCAGACTCTCTAAGATGCTAAGCAACTCTAGGGAGGTCTGATTTACGGTTTCTTCTTCCTTAAGAACGATAGATTGCTTCAGTTTCTTCTTTTTCCTCTTTGTTACCTGTTTCTTCAATGGCTAAGACTCCCATGTTATCTTACCCAACATTGCTTGCGGCGCCTGAAAAATAGGTTTTCTGGTACACGTCTTTACATTAGTACAGTCGTTTACAGATACTCATAAAAACTGAGAAACGAGTATTCTAGTGGAGTTTGCAAGTTGAAGCGTAGCCAAATCCTGTCTGTGACCCTTCTGGTCGTAATCTTTGCTTTCTCATTCTTGACGGTGGCTTGCTCTGAAAGAAATTCGGCTTTCTCACCTACAATCCCGACTGCACCCCTGCTTGTGGGAGCAACCTTTCGTGATAACTCCGCATCTCTTAACCAGTCGACGCGAATTGAAATCTACAACTTCATTATTACCAATCCCGGAACCCATTTCAGGGCCATATGCAACTACCTAAACCTGCCTATCGGGGTCGCGCAGTACCATCTCAGCCTTCTTACGAAGGCTGGTTTGCTCTCCGTTTTTCGTGATGGACGTTACAAAAGGTATTTTGAATCTAAACGGTTTACCGAGACTGAAATGACCGCGATTTCCTTTCTCAGGCACGAAACAGCGAGAAAGATTCTGTTAATTTTGCTTGAAAAGCAAACGATGCCTCACAAAAACCTGTCTCGACGACTTGAAATTTCCTCTCAAGCTTTGACTTGGCAGATGAACCGCTTAAGGGAAACGGGACTTATCGAGAGCGCAAGAGATGGGATGAAAGTCAAATATTCCTTGCAAGAAGCAAGTGTCACGGCGATAAGGCGCTGCGTCGATCTTATTGGTAGGAGATAAGAGGTCTAAACGCGCTCAGATTAGAACTTTATGCTTCACTTAAAAGCCTTAGGAGGATTCCTTTTGCAGAGTGCAGTCTGTTTTCGCTTTGATCATAGATTATAGAGTTTGGACTCTCTAACGCATCTTCGCTTATCTCGTAGCCTCGGTGCATAGGCATATCATGCATTATCAACGCATCGCTGCCCTTCAACAGTTCAGCGCTGACTTGGTATGGCTTCATCAGCTTTATCCTCTTCTCCTTTTCCTCCTTAAACTTTGGATCTAAGAAGAACTCCATGTCCACCCAAGTGTCTGTGTAAACGACATCGCTCCCTTTCACAGCTTTTTTAACGTCCAGCGTGGTCTTGTACAGTTCCGTCTGCTTCGCTCTCTCAATAAGCTCTTTATCAATAGAAGGCTCGTTTATCATGGGAGTCACGGTTGTAATCTCCACCCCCACCTTAGTGCAACCCTCTATGAGGGAGTTGCAGACGTTGTTTTGAACTCCGATGTAGGTGAGCTTCAATCCCCTTAGGCTTCCCTTTTTTTCTTTAATCGTCATCAGGTCGGAGATTGCTTGGCAGGGATGATATTTTTCGTCACACCCGTTGATCACTGGCACCCTTGAAGCTTGTGCCATAGCCTTCAAGTCGGTGTTCTTTAGTAAACGAGCCATTATGCAGTCAACGTTTCTTGAGAGATATTTGGTTTCGTCTCTGATGTCTGCTATGATGAAGTTTGTGGTTCTCCAGTCCATGTAAACGGCGTGTCCTCCCAGTTGGGTCATGGCTACCTCAAAGGAAACCCGCGTCCTAGTGGAGGTTTTCTGAAAGACCATTGCCAAAGACTTGTCCTTCAGGGAGGTTCGGTACTTGTCTGAACTCTTCTTGATCTTTATGGAACTCTCAATCACGTCTTCGATTTGTTCTGCAGACCAGTCTTTAAGGGTTAGTAGGTGCATTTTAACTCACGTTTCTCGTGTTCCGCCTTGAATTGCGATTAGACCCATATAAGAGATTTGTGGAAATGCATCTACTCTACGCGAAATGCAAGCGCGCATGATGACTAGATTTTTCTCTTGCTCAAAACTGACCTGAAAGCTCCATGTTTGGGACAGTCGTAAAGACCTATCTGAAGCTCAAGTCTCTTGCCCTTTTTGTCTGGCCGACCCGCCATTCTCCATGTCTTTCTAGGAGTGGCAATTTTCATTCCACACTTAGGGCACTTAGCCACACCATCTCTACTTACCATGAAATACATTCGATTGTTGACAACTTTCATTCTAACTTTTCCTTTCCTTACCAAATCATAAAGAAGTGCGGTAAAATCAGCTATGGCAAAAGTAGATATTTTGGCAGTTACAAGGGTGCCGAAATCCGTGTAGAAACGCACTCCTCCCATTATTTCTTCGGACGTGAAACCGCCTTCCCTACGTTCATTCAGAAAAGAAATTATCTCCTCTTCCAAACTACTGGAGAGTCTTCCATTTTCAAACTCATTTTTATGTATAGGCATAGAGACCCCTCTTTCTAATATGCTTATGAAACAAACGTGTAAAAATGTTTATGAAGTTTGAATCATGAGTGTAACTAAAGATTAGAAGGATGCGCGCGCATTAAGTCGCCTATTTGGGCGACCAAATGAACATTAAGCAAGACGAGACTTTATCGTCTAAGCAGAAAAAAGAGGGGTTTGTGGAGTACATCTACACTCTACATAACATTTGTGGAAACCTTAATCTTCTCAGTTTTCCTCAATACGTGTTGGAAGACTTGAGACATGATCTTGATCGTAGCTTCAACTGAGGATGTTGCTGGCATGAACATTGCCCAACAGTTGATCGCCCACCACAACTTTGAAAAGGTTTCAGAAGTGTTCCACCAAAACCCCATGTACTCTAGGAGGGTGCAGAACCGCGAGGTTAAACTTGTTTTCGTCAACGAAGAAATCGTTAACACCCAGTTCATTACCAAATTTTTCAGCCCCCAACTGCTGGTCTTCATATCTAAGCACCGCAGCGTTAGCGGACGCCCAACCCTCTCGGTTCACACCCCAGGCAACCTCGCGGAGGCAGAGCTGGGCGGAATCCCAAGGAGAGTCTCCATTTCTCCGGCAAGCGCCATGAGGGACGCCCTTTTGGAAATGGCGACAGCAAAGGAAGAAACGGGACTCAAATACGAGGTTTCGTACGAGTGCACCCACCATGGTCCGTCCCTAGACGTGCCCACCATGTTCGTGGAACTGGGCAGCTCACCAAAGCAGTGGAGAGACCAGAGGGCAGCAGAGGCGGTGGCTAGAGCCGCGATGGCCGCTGTTTCTAAACAGTCAAGGTATACTGCTGTGTTGGGGGTGGGTGGACCCCACTACAACGCAAAGTTCACAAGAATCGCGCTGAGCACCCCCACAGCCTTTGGTCACATCGTCCCGAAGTACGCTATTTCACGGGTGGACGCTGAGATGGTGAGACAGTGCGTGGAGAGAAACCTGGAAAAAGTGGAGTCGGTGATCCTTGACTGGAAGGGAATCAAGGGAGCGGATAAAGAGGAACTGATGGCTATACTGAACGAAGTTGGGATTCCGATAGAAAAGGCTTAACGACAGCGATGCTCCAAGCTGTGACGACTCAAGTCTTTAAGTATGTCAGGACACTCTTGGATGCATTTTTGCACGAGGTGTAGATACCTGGCAACCCTCACGCTCTCTGAACTCACCTGTATGTCTTTTCCGTTAAGAATTACAAAGTGGTTCAACGGAACGCTTGCCTTTGTTATGAACATGGCTTCGTTTGCGGCGGCGTGCAGTGTAAGGCAGTGGGGAGAACCTTCCATGGTTAACACTGTCAGGTCGCTTGGATTTGAACACGTCAAAATGGCCGCCAGCTTGCCCATGATCATCTCAGCGTTTTCCACCTCTGGACAGCTAGTTAGAACTACACGGTCCTCCGCGAACCTCTCATATAGATCTGGAAACACTGCTCGAGCACACTCGCTGACGATTAGCAGAGATGCTTTGCTCAAGAATGACGCCTTAACCCAAGTCTCAACCAGTTTCATAGCCTTCGCCACTGTTTATATGGCTCTTGAAGCTTTTATGTATGCTTTGGCTTCTAAAAACATCGTGAAATAGCCTTTAGCTGGTTTGCGAATGCAAAAACTTAATTTGCCGTTCTGGCAAAAAACAACGTTTTAGGTGGTATTCGATGGAAGCTTATATTCTTGTAAACACTGGGCCTGAAATGTTGTGGAAGGTGGCTGAAAAAGCTCTTAAAATCGAAGGTGTTAAGACGGCACACGCCGTCACAGGTCAATACGATGTGGTGATCCATGTCGTGTTCGAAAACATGAAAGCGCTGGGTGAGCTGATACGTGAGATTCACACCCTTCAAGGCGTTATGAAAACTCACACAGCTGTGGTGATACCTCCTAGAATTTACTAGGAAGCCAGTATGCTTCTGTTTGTTTCCCAAAAAGATTTTTGCGTACACCCAGTAGATACTAGAAGCCAAGGTGATATGGTTTGACCTCCTACGAGGACATCGTTGAGAAGGACAAGGAGTACCTAATCCAGTGTGTACCTAGACAACCCGTGGCTCTCACAGAGGAAAAAGGCGTTCTCATATGCTTGGGCGGAGTTAGAAAATGCACGATGAGAATGCAACCCTGCCTGACAATAACCAAGAAATAAGTCGACAGGGTTATAGACACATTTGAAGAGACAGTGAGGGAGCTGTAGAGAAAGTCTTCACTTTTCCCTTTTGTTTCTTAACGCCGTTTCCTCTAATCAGCCGGGGCTACCAGCCTTTTTAAGGAAGCTTCTATTCGCCGAATATGACTTAAAGTCTCCTCTGAACCCTCAAACGCCTCGATAATCTCTTGACACTGCCTCAGAGTTTCCTCGAAACTTCGTCGGTAATTGATTCTTTCCAAACGCTCACCATGTGTTTTCGCTTTCTTCATAGGCTTAAAAGACCAGCGGCGCAGCAAACAAAAAGAGTTCACACAGAGGTCAGTGAAACTAAAAATGTACGCACAAAAAAGAGATCTAAAAGACATGTTGCTGCCCGCTTAGATTTGAATTATTTCGTGGGATGATAAAGAGATAAAAAGGTCGTCGCCAGTATATTGATGATCGTTATGCCTTGGAATTGGCGACAACGGGTAACTTGGGTTTTGAAAGTTAATCTCGCTTTTTTGGCTGTTGACCTATTGTTGCTGCTGTTTTTGTCGTTATTTTTTGAGGCTAACGTGCTGGCGTTGGTGAAAGGCGTTTTTCTTTCTATGATGTTGCTTCTTGATTCGGGCATTATTTTTTTGGTGGGTGGTTTAATAGCATTTTCTTCCTCAATTTTTCCAAGTAAAATCAGGGAACATATTTTTCATTCTGGTAAGGGGTGGTCTCAGGAAAAACAGGATAAGAGTGAGAGGAAAGCTAATTTGTACATTTTGACAGGGGTCATCTTGTTTTTAGAATCCATAGCTTCAGGATTTATAGTCTAGTAATTCCTACGTTGATTTCAGTTGCAGATTGAAGTAAAAAGAATATAAAAAAGGGGAGAGGATGTTGGCTGTCTTAGGGCTTTCTTCTGCTTACGTAGATGCCGTAGAAACCTAGCAGTAGGGAAAGAACTAGTGCTATAACTGCCACTATGGTCAGTGTTGTTAGTTGGGTTTGCAACGGGGCTAGCGAGTCTGAGAATGTTTTTACATTTACGCTTTTTACGTATGTTCCGTTGTATGCTTCGTCAACAGCGGCAAATTCACGATCGTATAGCCAATAATAATACGTGCCTGCTTCGGTGGGCGTTACTGTGAAGAAGTATCTTCCGCTGAAATCGGTGTTAGTGACGGCAACGGTTTCAAAGGTTTCGTTGTCTGTAGTTTCCCTTAGTTCAAGCTCTCTGTTGGGGATGACGCCTCCCGTATCTGGGTCTGTGTAGGTTCCTCGGATGCTAGTTGACATTCCAACGATGAATTCAGGTACAGGTGGTGCTGGTAGAGGTGGCACCGTATACCCTGCCAGTTCCAGATATTGTGCAGCCGCTGTCAGGTTATATGCTCTTGGAGTTATCGAGGTGTTATAGTAGGGTTGTGTTGGTAACATGTTTGTTGCTCCGGGCTCTCCAAAGCCTGCTAGTAGGTTGTCGATGATCAGTTGTCTTGGAACGGCGTAGTCAAAAGCAATTCTCACATATCTGGCTGCTTCTGCGGCTTTTGTTTCATCTTCTTCACCCAGCGGGGTGTCTACGCCAGTGCCGAAGATCGGGTGGCGGTGGTTGTAACCGATTTCTTGTCTACCTGCGCCTTCCTGAAGCAACACCTTGCCCCAAGCTGGGTCTATGGTTGGAATGTCCACCTGCATCTGATAATTGGGATCCAGCATGTCGACTTCATCATTCTTCAAGGCTGCCAGAGCCGGAGTCTTGTCAACGATGAATCTAATGTAGTAGTCCGTCACACCGAACAATCCGGAAGCCTCCAAAGCCGTCTTGTTCCAATAGTCAGCGAATTTTTCGAGGTGGACGATCTGGTTAACCGCGTCATAGCTTTCCCATTTGTAGGGGCCAGTTCCTACGGGTCCAGTATACGTAGTTCCGCCTACTTCTATTGATCCTACACCAGTGTTGAACGGGCTGTCAGTCCATTCCGAGGGGTCTATGTTCTCAAAGATGTGTTTGGGAATGATGTTGTTGGCGAAGGTAAAGAGGTATGGGTCGAAGTATCCGTAGGGCTTACCTCCAGCCAATTCGGGAAGCCAGACCTCTACAGTAGTCTTATTCACCGCTGTTATGTTGCCGACTCTGGTGCCCGTTCCCAAAGTTTCTGTTGTATCATCTGTATATGTGAATTTGACATTGTCTCCGTAAACGCTCTGATAGTATCCCACGAACTGGGAACCCGTGTCAGTGTTCATAAGAGCCCAAAGAGAGAACACTACGTCGTCGGCGGTGAAGTCTGCTCCGTCATGCCATTTGGCACCACTTCTGCAGGTCCAAGTCCATTTGAAACCATTTTCACTCGCAGTCCAATTCGTTAGCAAAGCAGGAATAGCCAAATCGGAAAGATCAGAGGCTACTTCTGCCAAGCCGTTGAAAATTACTGAGTTTATGATTGTGTCGTACCAGGAGTTAGAGAGAGGCGGAATCAGCGATTCAATTTCTCCGGTGGAGGCGTAGACGACCTCGGTTTTTCCTGTAAGCCACTCAGGGTCAACTTGCACATTGAAGTATAGCCAGCCTTCGCCGGACTCCGTGACTGTGTCACTTAATGCCGGACCTTCCAGTTCAGGAGTGACTACACACGGTCTACTCTCATAGTAGATTTGAGAGGCGGGCAAATCGTTGAAGAAGATCGATTGATACGCCTGCAAACTCTGATTTTGTACGTCTGGGTCGGTTGAGGTGATAAACGTGTCCAAGAGCGCATTGACTTCTGAGTTATTCCATAGAGGATAGTTCTGTCCTGTCGGTGCGAAGAAAGCCGGGTCGCCTCCGTAGTAGAGCTGTCTGGGCTCAGGGATCAATCCCGGCGTCCAACCGACCAACTGAATGTCAAACCCACCTTCATCCCAAGTCTTGCCCACTCTCTCTGGTGGAGGAGTGAAAACGCGGTCAAAAACGCCTGTCCAGCCCAGAAACACTACTCTAGCATCAATTCCGAGTTGTTTCAACGAGTTTGCAAATATTTGTCCCCACTGGCGCCTCACCATGTTTGCATTTCCAGGAGCAATTATTGTAACTTTGAATAATGTTTCATCTTGTGCTTTCACGATGTTTAGTGGCAACATAGCTAAAGTCAACAGCAAGACCAACGATAGCATTGGTAATGCTTTTTTGAGGTTAGCCATCAATTCTCACCATTTTCCTTTTCGACGACAACACATATTTCGATTTATACTTATATATTTTTAACGCGCGCAACTGAAGTAAAAGATAAATATGACGTAGGTCATATACATCTCAAGCCAAGTGTCACCCGCATTGACATAATAGATATAAATTCAGGTAGTCTAAGCTTCCTATAAAGCACATTAGATGAGATGAATATCGTTGACCCAAAGATCTTTGCTAGGTGCAAATCATCGCGCCTCGGCAAATTCATTACAAAAAACTCCAGTGCCGAATTGGTTCGGCAGCACGGCTAAGAGTAAATCATGTGAAAATAAAATAGAAAGTGACTGAAGACATGAATTGGAAAGACCTATTGAAATATTTCGTACATGGAGTGACGTTTTCTACTTTATATTTTGTTTTGGCTATGGCATGGGCTTTTGTTTTGGCCTTTTTAGTAGGTGTAGGTGCAATAATAGGATTTATAATCGGGCTTGTGTTGCTTTTTCTGATGACAGGCTTTCTGAATAGTGTAATAACTTCGTATCTGTGGTTTAAAGTGAAATTTGGATTCTGGGATTTTCTTTTTCACGGGGTCGTTTTGTTTGTAACATTGTTAATGTTAAACGTTATCATAACAGTGCCAAACCTTGTTTTGCCGGGAATCGCAACAACTGTAATTACCTATATAATCGCCACATTCCTAGAGGGATTTGTAGCAAAGAAGTTAGCTGGATGGTGGCAGGAAGAATACGCAAAGCGTCTTACATTGAAGACATTGCTAGGCAGTGCAATGTTCAGATACATTGTTAGAAGGCTACTTTACATGATCCCTGTATTCTTAGGCATCTCCATAATCAGTTTCATTACCATGTACGCAGCAGGAGATCCACTCAACATAATTAGGATCGGAAGACCAACCATAACTCAGGAAACTATAGATGCACTAAGAAGGTATTATGGTCTGGACCAGCCGATACCCATACAATATCTGAACTGGCTTACAAACATACTTCAACTCAATTTCGGAAAGTCCCTATACGGCGGCAGACCCGTGAATTTCCTCATAGGAAGCTGGCTTTGGGAAACAGTTAAGCTTCAACTAGTCTCAATTCTACTAGCCTTTGCCGTATCCATACCTATAGGGATAAACTCGGCAAAGAAACAATACTCAAAACAAGACGTAGCCGTTACATCCATCTCCTTATTCGGAGTTTCAATGCCAACCTTCTGGCTAGGACTCATATTAATAATAATATTTTCCTTCCAGCTAGGATGGCTACCTTCAGCGGGCGCACACGGAGCACCATATCTTTGGTACAACAACCCGATCTTAGATGAACTAGCACATCTAATATTGCCGGTCATTGTCCTTGTTTACGTCATGTTGGCTCAAAACATTCGCTTAGTCCGAGCAAACATGCTAGAAGTCTTGAGGTCTGACTATATTCTCGCAGCTAGGGCAAGCGGACTAAGCGAACGCAAAGTGATATATAAATACGCTTTGAGAAACGCCATCGGCCCTGTAATTACGTATCTTGGAATCTCATTGGGAATGATAATAGCCGGTGCACCAATGACAGAATACGTGTTTAACTGGCCTGGTCTTGGCCGTCGATTTGTTGATGCCGCTATGAGGTTGGACTTCCCCGTCGTGATGGGGATCACCATGATAATAACTGTGATGACATTGATCGCGAACTTGATAATAGACATATTCTATGTTTACATAGACCCAAGAATAAGGCTCAGGTAGGCAAAGAAATGGCTTCAAACAAAAGAGGAGAAAAAATAACGGAGAAAACCAAGCGGAGATCCGCCAGCCAGTGGGCCGTAGCTTGGAGAAGATTCAAAAGAAACAAGGCAGGCGTCTTAGGCTTAATCATCGTAATTGGCGTATTCTTCGTTGGAATCTTTGGAAGTTTTTTTGCACCCTACCCAAGTAGACCGAATCCACGCGCATATGAACCCTTTTATGAGGGAAACGTTCGAAAGCTACCAAGCTGGTTGGACCCTGAAGAACCGAACCCCTGGAAATACATCTTTGGGACAACACCCATAGGCACAGACGTTTTAAGCGACGTAATTCACGGAACAAAGTACACAATTTACGTAGGACTCGTAGTGACAGCCATCACTATGGCTTTATCAATCGTTATTGGAGCCATAGCTGGATTCCACGGACGTTGGGTTGACAATCTTCTAATGAGAATAGCCGAAGTATTCCTGGTTTTTCCAAGCTTGCTGTTCATTTTGGTATTTGTGAGGATATTTACATTAACAGTAGGGGATCCATTCTGGACCATTCCAATAATCAACATCCAAATTCCAACCGGCCTCACAATCGTCATATTGATTCTAGCCTTGTTTAACTGGGCATCAAACGCAAGAATGATACGCGGTGAATTTCTCAGAATTAGAGAACTCGAATTCATAGAGGCTGAAAGGGCGCTAGGAGCCAGCAATATTAGAATCATATTTAGACACATCCTGCCTAACCTCCTGTCATCCATAATAGTTGTTTCAACTCTAACAATCGCCTACGCCATCCTGTTAGAGGCTGCAGTAAGCTTTCTCGGTTTCGGAGATGTAAACACGATAACATGGGGACAGATTCTTCAAGAAAACTTCTCAGAGATGAGAACCGTTTGGTGGGCAGAGGTCTTCCCGGGTATTGCCATTTTACTTACCGTATTCGGTTTTAACCTGCTTGGCGACGGCTTATCGGATGCCTTGAACCCAAGACTTCGAGACTAAGGAAGTGTATTCCAAAATGACGGAGATCACCCTGAATATTGAAGGGTTAAAAACATACTTCTTTACCGAAGCCGGAATAGTCAAGGCTGTAGACAACATCTCTTTCAACCTCAAAAAAGGTGAATCCCTAGGACTCGTAGGTGAATCTGGATCTGGAAAAACAGTAACAGCTCTCTCTGTGCTCCGAATAGTTCCAAAACCTGGCAAAATCATAGACGGAAAAGTGGAATTCAATGGTGATGATCTTCTCAAAAAGACCGAAGACGAAATGCGGAAAATACGAGGAAGCGAAATCGCCATCATTTTTCAAGACCCCTCATCTTCATTAAATCCCGTATATAGCATTGAAACCCAACTAAGAGACGTTATATTGGCTCACCAAAAAGTGTCTAGAACAGAGGTAAGAAAAAAGGTAATTGAACTTCTAGAAACGGTTGAGCTTCCAGATGCAGAGACTAGGATGCATGAGTATCCTCATCAGTTCAGCGGCGGCATGAAACAGCGAGTGGCCATCGCCAGGGCGCTAGCCCTTGAACCAACACTTTTGTTCGCTGACGAGCCCACTACAAACCTAGACGTCACGATTCAAGCCCAGGTTCTAGATCTTTTGAACGACGTGAAGAAAAAGTTTGGGATGTCTCTTATAATGATAACCCACGATATGGGAATCATAGCCAAAATGACCACTAGAGTCGTGGTTCTATACGCTGGCCGGGTGTGTGAAATCGCCAAAACCTATGACCTTTTTGAACGCCCTAGGCACCCCTACACAGAGGCCTTACTTGCTGCTGTCCCCCGGCTGGATATGAGAAAAACTCTGCAAGTTATTCCTGGGAACATCCCAAATCTAATTGAACCTCCTTCGGGATGTCGTTTTCATCCTCGTTGCAAGTATGCCACAAAGACCTGTGAAGAAGATATTCCTGTTTTGGAGGAGATAGATCCGGAGCATTTTGTTGCCTGCCATGAATGGCGAAATATTAGCTTAAAAGGAGAAAGAGCCAACACTGACTAATAGTAGTCTTGTCAAAGTCAGAAACTTGGTTAAGTATTTTCCAGTGTATTCAAGAGGTATCCTTCTTAAAAAAGAGGTTGGTCTTGTTCACGCGGTGGACGATATTAGTTTTGATATTAGAAGGAAAGAAACTTTTGGTCTAGTTGGAGAAAGCGGATGTGGAAAAACCACAACTGCAAGAGTAATATTGAACTTGATAGAACCCACATCTGGGGAAGTTTTCTTTGAAGGAGAAAACATCTTTGAGAAATTTCAATCTGCCAACAAGAGGAAAAAACTGAAATTAAGAAGGAAGATGCAGCTAGTTTTCCAAAATCCCTATGGATCATTGGATCCTCGAATGACGGTTTTCGACATAATCTCTGAGCCATTTGTTATCCATAAGCACGTACCGAAGAGCCAGTGGAAAGAGAAAGTTTACGAACTTCTTGAGCTTGTAGGACTAGAGGAATATCATGCAGAGAGGTACCCTCACGAGTTCAGCGGGGGGCAGAGACAAAGAATATGTATAGCCCGAGCCTTAGCCGTTGAGCCTGAATTCTTAATCGCCGACGAACCTGTTTCTTCGCTAGACGTGTCCATCAGGGCTCAGATTCTCAATTTGCTAGGAGAACTTCAGAATAGAGTGGGACTTGCTTATCTGTACATATCGCACGATTTGAGTTCTGTCAGACAGATCAGCCATAGGGTAGCAGTCATGTATTTAGGCGAGATAGTTGAACTTGCAGACACCGATGAACTTTTCAAAGAACCTCTCCATCCCTACACTAAAGCTTTGGTTCAAGCTGTTCCCATTCCCGACCCAAAAGCACAAAGTATGAAAATCATTCTGCCTGGGGAGGTGCCGAGTCCAATAAACCCTCCCTCGGGCTGCCGCTTCCATCCCAGATGCCCGCAAGCTAAGCCCGTTTGTAGAGAGAAAAAGCCTGAGCTACTTAACGTTGGATCTAAACACACAGTTGCGTGTCATCTAGACTTATAGAAAGCGCCTTGAGACCTCATCTAATCTGCTACGGACAGTTTAAAGCATTCCTCTTTGCGTAGACCTTCATGATGCAGCCGCCGGGATTTCAGCGGGTTTTAGCCGTTTCTGGCAGTCAGGTTTTGAGTTGGCCAAGGAAAAGAGAGGAAACGACACTTCCTATATATAGGGGGGAGGAGGTGGCTCCCGCAGAGGAGCCTCCAAAGGCCGGGGGACACCCTGCTTAGAATTGACTTCACAGAAAAAAGGTTGTTTTCAACATACCTCGCCTATCAGGCTTCAAATAGGATTCCTATGAGGGATGGATATAAGGGGGATTACCAAGTCTCAGTTGTCTCTTTTTATCAAGTATGAGGTTGGAGCTGAAAAGAGAACGGTGAAGGTGTATCTTGAACACTTGCCGGATTTTGGTTTTATAGAGAAGGTTGGAATTTCTGGGCGTATTTTCAAGTTGAACCTTCAGATGTTGCCTTCTGACTTGGTGAAGATTGTTCAAGAGGCGGTTAATGAAGGTAAGCAGTTGAAGCTCATGTGAGTGTGTGCGCGTGCGCGTAAGAGGAGGCTAAGACGTTTGAGTAGTGGAGAGACTATCGACATCAAAAGAGAAGAAGAGGCTTCCAGAGAAAGAGAGATTAACAGAGAATAGATACACACACGCACCCACACAAGAATAGCAAGTTTGTTTGCTATTCTTGAATTGGTGCGGCCGCCGGGATTTGAACCCGGGATTACAGGCTTGGAAGGCTTACACCCAGGACTGTGTCCTAAACCAGGCTAGACTACGGCCGCACTTGTTGCACCATAAACAGGAATCAAATTGTTTTGGTCGTAGATATTTATTTTCTATACCTTTATTCGGTAAAAGCTTATATACCTAAATGGTTTTCTTTTGTAGGACGGGGAGTTTTCCGTGAAGGGTGCAGTACGAGTTCCAAAAACGTGTGGTGTCCACAATGGTTAGTGAGGGAAAAGGAAGGTTATTCAGAAGGAAAGACGACAAGTACCTGATCTACGTTCCAAAGGATCTCGCCGAAGACAGCATGTTCCCGTTTCGAGGGGCATCGTCTGTTTCGGTTAAAGTGAAATTCAACTTGGGAGAAGAGAAACTCATCATAGAGAAGTGGAAAGACGCTCAAGAATAGCCGAAACCACCAAGTCTCTGCTTCCCTCGTTTGCACGTTCATAGCAATTTCCATCCTTTTGCTAAAGCTGAAGTGTTCTCTTTCAGTAATACGCTCTTTTGACAGCCACTTACACATACCAACGATAATATTAGACTGAGATATCCTTGCTTCTTAACAAGCCTTTTAGGCGAATTAGCCGTAAAAATCTCCCTCGGGCCTCCACAAGATCGTTCAGAATATGCAGAAAAAACGTCGCCCTCAGAAAATGCGTTAACAATAACACGCGTGGGTTCAAAATCTGCGTGGAGGCCCTTTTCGAGCCTTAAATCTTACCTGCAAGTTTGTCATTAATTCAGCTTTGCACGTTGACGCCTTGAACAGGTGGAGGTTCAAGTCAAAAATATCTTCGATTTCACCACTCCAAGTTTTTGTCCGCGATGTCCATCCAACAGCTCCTGCAGATAGGAAGTCTTCTTCCCTTGTAGTAGATGTAGATCTCGATTTCCGTTTTCTTGCATCCGCCGTTCCAAGGGTTCCTGCAATGTTCAACCATTCGGTTCATCAACATTCCCACTCTCATTGAGAAAGTAGCTTGAATTTAAGACGCTCGGCGCAACGACAATCCACAAAGCGGAGAGAGCAGAGTAAAAGTGAACCTGTCTTTAGATTTGGATGATTTCGGGTTCAATTTTCTCTTTTGTTATTCTCAGCAGAGCTATGGTTGGTTTTACAAGGAATGGAGGAAGAGGGTTCGTTGGGCTTCCCGGGTTGATAAAGAAAACGCTGTTCTCCAGCTTAAGGGCAGGTCGGTGAGTGTGACCAAAGACCAGGGCGTCGAAGCTGTTTTGCTTTGCGATTCGTTTCATCTTCCTCGTGCCCCAGAGGGCTCCCGCGTCGTGGATCACCCCGATCTTCCAGTTGTACACCCTCACAGAATCCAAGTTTGACAATCTCTCCTTTACGTCGTACTGATCCATGTTTCCGCAAACCGCCACAACTGGGGCCAGACTTTCAAGATCGTCGAGAACGCTGAGTTGAATTAGGTCTCCGGCGTGAATGATGAGATCTGAGTTTTCTAAGGCGCCTAAAGCCTTTTCAGGGATGGCTTTGGCCCTTGTTGGGATATGAGTGTCTGAGATCAATCCGACGATTTTCAAGGTCTCACCGAACTTTTGTTCTATTTGTTTTGAGCTCCAGACGTTATAAGGGCACTGTTTCCAACACTACGTGCTTCTTTTCAGGGAGCAGACATTACACTCCGCCCTATCGAAGAAGGAAGTCTAGATTCATATCGTTGTCCATTCGAGCACAGTAACGCTCAAAAACTTAAACCTGCAATATTTTGTTGAGGCTTTCACATGATTGACTCCTATGACTTCGGTCAAATAGTGATTAATGGGCGGCGTTACACCAGCGATGTCATCGTGTTTTCGGATCGGGTTAGAGACAGCTGGTGGAGGAGGGAGGGTCACCGGTTGCATGTGGAAGACATCGAGGGGGCTGTTCAGGAGGAGAAGCCTGAGGTGCTTGTGGTGGGTACGGGCTACTCTGGGCTGATGAAAGTGTTGCCGGAGACCGTGGAGTATCTTAGGGGTAAGGGAGTTAAGCTGGTTGTTGAGAGGACTAGGGAGGCTTGTGAGACTTTTAATCGTTTGGTTGGGTCTAAGAGGGTTGTGGCTGCTCTTCACTTGACCTGTTAGAGAGGGAGAGACGGTTAGAGGGGGGTACCCCCTATTTATAGGTGTGCTATGGTCTGCTTCTTTTCCCGTAAGAGTTAATTTGTGGCGAGTGGTTTTTACGGTTTTGTGGCGAGCGGGGGTTGCCGAGTATGGTCAAAGGCGCAGAGCACCGAGGTGCGCGATGGCTTCAGGAGCCTGTCTCGTAGGAGTTCGTGGGTTCGAATCCCACCCCCCGCACCATAATTGCACAAGATTTGGTCTTAGGAAAGACTCATAAAACGATAGTGAACAGAACAATCTAGTGATTTTCATGTTCGGTTACATGGGTTCTGTTCTACGAGTAAACCTGACAAAACAGAGATTTTCTACTCAGAATCTTCAGGAAGATTTAGTGCGGAAATTTGTTGGGGGCAACGGTTTCGGCATAACGTTTCTTTTCAGGGAAGTCGGAAAACATGTAGATCCTCTAGCTCCGGAGAATAAACTCATCTTTGCCACGGGTCCTTTAACCGGCACATCAATACCGGTTGCCGTGGAGTTCGGGGTCTTTGCAAAGTCCCCCCTTACTGGCCATCTAGGAGAATCATATTCCAGCGGTTTCTTTGCCCCTCAGCTGAA
>JABAHQ010000645.1_pt4 | contig 23930 bp, 24 predicted proteins | sample 7062091 | NCBI WGS metagenome assembly JABAHQ01 (sample SAMN14534359, study PRJNA622989) | marine sediment metagenome | biome: marine biome [ENVO:00000428]; feature: marine pelagic biome [ENVO:01000023]; material: deep marine sediment [ENVO:00002113] | place: India: Gulf of Kutch | collected...
AGCGACCCTTTGTAAACGGCACTGCTAACCCTCACTTTTATCGTACACTTCCTCTGAAGTCAAGCCGTAAAGTGGCGGCGTTTGAATGCCGAGCATCGACAGGTAAAGATAGATTTGGCCGCGATGGTGCACGTGATGCTCAATCATAGCACGCATCCATTTCCAGACGGTAATGGCTGTGCCGTTGGGTGTGACGCACTTCTTCCCCAAGTCGGAGTCGCTTAATTCACGGATCATGGCAACCGTGTCCTGGTGCATCTTTTCCAGGAACGCAAGCACATTTTCATAACCATCTGCTAATCCCTTGCCATGGCCGGGATATCTGCTCGGCTTAAGTTTGAAATTTTCGGCAAACATGTAGCGTTCGAGTGCAGCGAGATGTCGAACTAAATCACCAAACGTGAACTTCCCTTCTTTGTATGTCCATTCGATTTTGTCGCGCGGGATACATTGTACGACGCGGAATGTGCGTTGATAAATTCTCTCGAAGTAATCAAGAAACTGTTTGACGGATTGAATTTCCATGATATTTTTGCACCTATTAGTCATCTCAAAAGAAAGGTAATCGGACTCCGTGGTTTTAATGCTTTATTGGACACAGATGCACGCTGATTTTCACTTTCACTGATTTTTTAAGTATTTTAGGCCCTCTCGATTTGAGTGGATCTGTTTCATTGGTCACATGAAAAATGTGCGAACATCTGCATTCATCTCTGTCTGAAATGACAACTCTGTCTTCGGCGCTTTCCTGTCTAAGCGAAAATGGCATTAAACCAAATCAGTGCGATAGCCAATGGACAGAGATAGCGAATGAAAAATCCCCAAATGGTGGCGATTTTGACAGGGAAGCCCAAAACATTTCGTTGCAAAAGTTGACTGCCTTTCTGCAACTCGCCGATTGCGTTATCAATGCCCCAGACCCACCCGATGAATATGCTAAACAAGATGGCACCCAAAGGCGGGAAGATATCAAACCAGAGAAAAATCATCAGCTCCAGATAGCTCAATCCTCCGAAAAGAGGCAGGTCACTCAGGGATGGGATCGCGCCCTGCGACAGCGCCGAAGGCAGACCCAACATGAACGCGAGCATTCCGACGACCCAAACGATGTGTTTGCGCCGCCAACGTTTTTCATCCACGAAATAGGCCACCGAAATTTCCAACATCGAGATGGTTGAAGTCAAAGCGGCAATGGAGAGCATCAGAAAGAATCCCGCACCGATCACATTGCCTGCCGGGAGTTGTTTGAAGACTTCCGGCAAAACCATGAAGACAAGGGGCGGTCCCTCATTCGGTTCCAATCCGAAAGCAAATAGCGCCGGAAAAATCATCAATCCTGCCAGCAAGGCGATAAGCGTGTCAAACCAAGCGATATAGAAACCGGATCGAATGATGTTCTCTTTCTTAGAAAGATAAGACCCGTACGTGAGAATGCCACCGATTCCGAGACTCAGCGAAAAAAAGGCCTGGCCAATCGCGGCCATGATGACCTTGCCATCTAGCTTGGAAAAATCCGGTTTAAGGTAGAATTCCAGGCCATTCAAAGCATTGGGGAGCATCAACCCGCGCAGAATGAGTCCAACCATGAGGAGAATCAAGAGCGGCATGAGCATTTTGGACCAGCGCTCGATTCCGGTCTTTACACCACCATACACGACTAAAACCGTAAAGACAATGAACAAGGCCGATAACGGTAAGACGATTTGCGGCTTTGGGGCAAAAGCAGTAAAAGGGGTCTCGCTATGGACGAGTGTCTTAAATATGAAACCGACGCTCCAGCCCGCCACCACAGAATAGAAACTCAGGATGAAGATGCTCGCCACAATGCTCAAAACGCCCAATCCAAGCCATGTGCTTTTTGGCCGAATGGCCCGAATCGCGCCCATGACATTTTTTTGGCTGTAACGTCCGAGGGTGATTTCGGCGAGCAAAAAGGGCAAGCAAATCAGAAAAATGCACACCAGATACACAATGACAAAAGCGGCGCCGCCATTTTGTCCGGTGCGATAGGGAAATGCCCAAATGTTCGCCAAACCAACCGCGGAACCGGCGGCGGCCATGACAAAGCCAGTCTTTGAACCCCACTGACCACGGTTATCCGATTCGGATGTCATCCTTCCTCATCTGTCATTTAATGTTTGATTAAGCTATAAATAAAAGAAATCGTGTTAAGTGCAAGTGAAAATTGCTTGCAAACTGACGATCAAAGTTGTATATTCGTTAACTAATTTTAAGGAACAATCAATTTATGTGATGAAATACGCAATTATTTCCGACATTCACGGCAATTTGGAAGCTCTGGAAAGTGTGTTAACAGAAATTGAGAAACATTACGTGGACTCACTTCTTTGTTTGGGCGACGTGGTTGGGTATGGTCCCAATCCTAATGAATGTGTGGAAGTAATTCGAGACAAGGCGGAGGTTATCTTAGCCGGCAATCATGATTACGCACCTCTAGGGAAATTGGATCTTTCGTATTTCAATCCATGGGCTCGCAATGCCATCGAATGGACGGCCGACCAGCTATCGGAATCTTCGAAAGAGTTTCTTCTCAGCTTGCCCCTGAAAATGAATTTGAATGGATTCACCATCGTTCACTCGACGCCTTTAAACCCGGAACAATGGAACTACATTATCACGATAGGAGACGCGGTCAGGAACTTTCACGAATTTGAAGGGCGGGTTTGTTTCGTTGGTCATTCCCACGTGCCGATGATCGTTTCTGTAAAAAATGAAGATTACCGAGCCATTCGAGAAAATCCTCTTCAGATCGATCCGGATAGGCGGTATATTATTAATGTCGGCAGCGTGGGTCAGCCCAGAGATTTAATACCAAGAGCAGCTTACGCGATTTACGACACAACAAATGGCACCTATGAACTATTTCGGGTTGACTATGATATCGCGGAAACGCAAAGTAAAATCATTCAATCAGGTTTGCCGGAGTTCCTGGCCGAGCGCCTGGAGTTAGGGCAATAAAAGCATGTCTAATCTAAAATATCTGGGAGGTGATTCTTGATGGAAACACCCAGAGACGAAAACGGACAACAACTTATCCTTTCGGAAGAGGTCTACAACGGTGTGGCAGAGATCCTCGACGAGACGTTGGCGAACACACGTGCTGAGGCGGTTGTGTTCTGCGAATCAAACGGGTATCCCATCCTTCAAAAAGGTGATTTTAGAGGTTTGGATTTACCCGGAATCTCATCGTTAGCAGCCAATAATTTTTCGGCCACTTCCAAGATGGCTTCCATGGTTGGTGAAAGCGGCAGCTTCAAATACCTTTTTCACGAGGGCGAGCACAACAACATCTACCTGTCTAATGTCGGATTTAATTTCATCCTCATGGTCATCTTTCGGGCAGATGTTGCGTTAGGTATCATTCGGGTTTACACCAAGAAAGCCATCGAACAATTAACCGAGTTGCTAAGATGCGCCAAAAAGGAAGAAGATAAAACCAAAGAGTTTCTTGATTTGGAATTTAAGTCCTTACTCAGTGAGGAAATCAACCGCTCGTTGAAATCATAAGGGGAGTCCGGGCTGGAAGCGCTATGTTTATTAACAAGGGACTGCAGGAGATCAACCTCAAAATTGTCTACTACGGACCCGGTCTGAGCGGTAAGACCACCAACCTTGAATTCATCTACCAGCAACTCGATCCAACCATCCGCAGCGATTTGGTTTCTCTTAAAACGCGTGAGGAACGGACGCTTTATTTTGATTTTATGCAGCTTGAATTGGGTCAAATTAAAGGTAAGAAGCCGCGGTTTAATTTGTACACGGTCCCCGGGCAAGTTTATTATACCTTTAGTCGCAAAATCATCCTCCGTGGCGTAGACGGAATTGTGTTTGTTGCGGATTCACAAAAGCATCGCATGAGCGATAATCTGGACTCTCTCCTGGACCTGGAACAAAATCTAATTAATATGGGCCATACACTCCAAAATTTTCCGTGGATCATCCAATATAACAAAAGGGATTTGCCTGATATTGAAGCCATTGAGACCCTGCAATCGAATCTAAATTTTTTCGGCGCATCCTACACCGAATCCGTTGCAACCCAGGGAGTCGAAGTAATAAAAACGTTGAAAATGGTGATGTCTGAAGTCATTTCAAAAATTGACATGTTGGTGGAACAATAGGACAAGAATGGAAACCTCCGTTTCTCCACAATCAGTTATCGAATCAAAAATGAAAGAAATTGCTGATCGAGGCAATTACGACATGGTTCATCTTTTCTCCAATGAGGGATTACCACTGGCTGAATATTATCACAACGGCATCATCGATAAAGATAGGCTGATAGAGCTTTCACTATTATTTCGGGAAGTGAGAAAGATGGCCGATGTGATGGGCAAAATTTCCAATGTGAAAGAGATGATCGTGGAAGGATACAATCAACGTAAAATTGTTTTTCGATTTTTCCAGGCCTTTAATCAAGAAGTCGTGCTGGCGATCGTTGTCCCACCCAAAATGGCCTACCGAGGATTAACCAATTCCCTCATCAAAGTAATCGAAAAAGTATCTTTTTGACAGGCCTTTCAAATAGCTTGTGCACAGGGTAAGTTATCAGAACATCTCTGGTTGGACAAGGCTATTTTTGGAATGAAATCGCGGAAAAATTCCCAAAATAAAGAAGCCGCTCGATGCGTCTCCCAGACACCGAGCGGCGATTAACCCACATCCGGCCGAGCCTCATTAATTTGGAGGATAAACCGGACTACACCTCCACATCACGTGGTTCAATTTAAATAGACAACAAAACTCCCTAAAAACTCCCAAAAAAAATGAAAAAAAGTGAATGTTATTGGCATTTACGAATTAGCCGTTGGACCAAACATGGTCGAGTCCCCAAATTATGCAACCAGAGTTTTCCAAGTTATGCCTTGGTACAAATGACCGCTGACAGAAACCCTTGCTGTTTTAACATTCTTGTCTCACCATTAGACATTGTACGTTATTCTAACAAATTAGGCCCTGTCTTGGCACCTAATACTATTAAAACTAAGCGCTTTATTAATCAATACTTAAGATGCCACCGACCAATTGGCACATGAATTGCCATAGTCATGAGCAGAATCATTAATACATGGAGGTATGAACTATGAAAAAGCAGATGAGTCTACTTGGAACGGGGATACTCGGGACTCTTCTGATACTGGGACTCTCTAATAAAGGGAGTTATGGGAGAGTCCCAGTTGATGTAAAGGGTCTGTCGCACTACTTTGCCGATGCGTTTTCATCTGACCGCACTGAGTTTGAGACCGCTCATCCTTCGAAAATCAATTCGTTATTTGTAAAAGATGACGGTAGCGGTCCAACGGCAATGATAATTTTGGTTGCTCACAATGACGATCTCACCGACAACGTGCAAAGAATCACCAACACAAAACAGATTCCGCTTGTGTTCTCAGTTTCTACGTTGCCGTTTAAAGAGGCCGAGTTTGAGCCTTATCACATTGAATTTGAACAAAACAATAAAATTTGGCAACCTCAAATTGAAGGTGAGTACGAAATTTTTCCACTTTCCAGTGAAGGAAAGTTTGGGGGCACCATCCACGATGGAGAAATTCACCAAGGAGTGGTCATGCTCCCCGATTGGTTCGATGTCCATCGACCGATTATAATCCGGTACTTCGCGAGCCAAAGAATGCTAAGATTCTAAGAATTCTTTGGCTGGCAACTTTAAAAACTCCAGACCATGGACGGGCCTGGAGTTTTTTTCTGGGATTAGACGAGAATCAGTTGAGATCGGTGCCGGTAGTCTCCCGGGCTGCCCCCACTAATTCATTTCGCAAATTCTCCCGCCAAATATATTGACTTTGACTCGAAAAATTTATATATTTTTTGCCGTTCTTGCGAGAGTGGCGGAACTGGCAGACGCGCTAGATTTAGGATCTAGTGAGCTTTGCTCGTGTGGGTTCGAGTCCCTCCTCTCGCACTTATTATTTGGTAATTTAGGAAGGTATTAACAAACTCAAAGCGCTTAGTTGAAATCAAATATAACAAAACAGGGAAACAATCAACGCGTCATCGAAGTTGACGTTCCGGATGAGGAACTGTCCCCTCATTTTGACGCGGCGTTCAAAAAGTATCAGAAGAACATTCGTCTTGAGGGCTTTCGCAAAGGCAAAGTTCCGTTGAGCTTAGTCAAAAAGCTCTATGGTGAAGAAATAAAAAACGAAGCCATTGATGACGTGGTTCAGAGTGTCTTTAAAGAAGTCAGCCAAAAGGAAAACCTGCGGCCCATCGCACCTGCGAAACTCGAGGACGTTAAATACGAACCCAATGAAGGACTTCAGTTCAAAGCTGTCGTAGAAGTTTATCCTGAGGTTGAATTGAGGACGTACAAAGGAGTTTCGGTCGAAAAGGAAAACTATCAGGTTGGCGAAGACGATGTGGCGGCGGCGCTGGAGGACGTTCGTGAAGGAATGGCGGTAATGGAACCTGTTGAGGAAGAAGCACAGGAAGGCCATTTCATTTTGGCGGATTTTCAACAAATCGATGTTTCGGGTGTACCCGTCATTGGTAAAAAATTTGAAGATAGATTATTTCAACTTGGCAGCAACAGTGTCAATTTTGAATTGAGTGACCAGCTCATCGGTGTGAAGCCAGGCGAAACTCGTCGCATCGAATTTCGGCTACCCACCGGAAATCCGGACCCGGAAGACGAACGGAAGGAATATTACAATGTTGAGGTTAAAGAAATAAAGTCCAAGCAATTACCGGATTTGGACGATGAGTTAGCTAAGGACACCGGCAAGTTTGAGACATTGGCCGAACTTAAGACGGACATCAAAAACCAACTGATGAAACAGACGGAAATGAATTCGCGCCAGAAACTACGCCACAGTATCATCGATGAAGTTCTCAAGAAAAACACCATCGACATTCCGGAAACTCTGGTTCAAAACTATTTAAATGCGATCATTGAGAGTGCAAAAAAAGATTCCAATGGTCAGGTGGACGAAGAGGCCATAAAGAACGAGTATCGCGCCAGGGCTATTTGGAATATAAAGTGGGAACTGGTCAAAGATAAGATTGCCGAATTAGAAAATATCGAGGTAACCGAAGAGGACAAAAAGCAGTTCATCTCGCGATTTGCAGAAGAGCGCGGAGTCGACGAAAAACAATTTCGTAAAACATTGAAGAACAAACGAGGGCAGAATCGATTTGAAGATGAGATATTGGAAGCGAAGGTGCTCGATCTGTTAGAAAAACATGCCAAAATTAAGCAAAGAAAAGTCACGCGCAAGGATCTCGAGAAAGCCAAGCGCATTTCCATGCCAGGTTAGGGACCTGTTGAATTAAACCGAGTTAGTAACTTAAATTTAAAAGAAAGAAGCGATTAGATGAGTTTAGTACCTGTTGTTATTGAACAGACCGGACGCGGTGAAAGAGCCTATGATATTTTTTCGCGTTTGTTAAAAGAACGCATTATTTTCATTGGCACGGGAATAGATGATACAGTTGCAAGTTTGTGCATCGCACAAATGCTCTTCCTCGAAGCAGAAGATCCCGAAAAAGACATTGCTATTTATATCAACTCGCCAGGGGGGTATGTGAGTGCTGGTTTGGCTATTTACGATACCATGCAACACGTTAAGCCCGATGTCGTCACCTACTGCATGGGGCAGGCGGCAAGCATGGGGGCCATTATTTTGGCGGCTGGCGCAAAAGGTAAACGCTTTGCCTTGCCTCATGCCCGGTTGATGATTCACCAGCCATTAGGGGGCGCCCAGGGTCAAGCCACAGATATTGAAATTCACACAAAAGAAATTATGACATTGAGAGAAAAGCTAAATGAGATTTTAGCTTACCATACCGGACAGCCAATTGATAGAATCTCAAAAGACACAGATCGCAACTTTTTCATGTCTGCGGAAGATGCCAGGAATTACGGTCTCATTGACGAAGTCATCGATCGAAAAGGGCTGGCCAAAAAGATGTCAAGGATCTCGAACAACAAAAAATAAGATAAGGAGTTTTCGACAGATTGGGTGATAGAGAGAGAAAAGATCAGTTCATAATTTGCTCGTTTTGTGCAAAGAATTCAAATCAGGTGGATTGCATTGTAACCGGTCCGGATGTTTATATCTGCAATGAGTGCGTGAAGAGCGCCGGTGATATCATCCGTGAAGATTACATGCGCAGAGGCAAGTTTTTCCAGAATCAGGAATTCTTGCCCTCTGAGATCATGAAGGCCTTCGATGATTATGTGATTGGTCAGGAGTTTGCAAAAAAGAATTTGGCCGTAGCCGTTTACAATCATTATAAGCGCATCAAGTCTCATGATGCATTGGATGAGGTTGAAATTGACAAAAGCAATATCTTGTTAATGGGCCCAACCGGTACCGGTAAAACCCTACTGGCCCAGACTTTAGCGAGATTTCTGCAAGTGCCTTTTACAATTGCAGATGCCACCACGCTAACCGAAGCCGGATATGTCGGAGAAGACGTCGAAAATATACTGGTTCGCCTGCTGCAGGCCGCCGATTACGATTTGGAAAAGGCGGAAAAAGGCATTGTTTACCTTGATGAAATTGACAAAATATCACGCAAGGATGGCAACCCCTCCATCACGCGGGATGTCTCAGGTGAGGGTGTGCAGCAAGCCTTGTTGAAATTACTGGAAGGAACCAGTGCAGCCGTGCCTCCAAAAGGCGGACGCAAACATCCGGAACAGAATTTAATAAATATTAACACCAAGAACATTTTGTTTATTTGCGGAGGGGCGTTCACCGGTTTGGCAGAAATCATTCAAAATCGTCTTGGCAAACGAGCCATCGGCTTTGCTGCGGAAATGAAAAGTCACGACGGAGCCAGTCCTCAGGACATCTTGAGAAAAGTCCAACCCGAAGATCTGCTAAAGTTTGGGTTGATTCCGGAATTAATTGGACGTCTGCCAGTAATTGCGGTTCTGGATGAACTCGACGAAAAGGCCCTCCAGCAGATTTTGGAAAAACCAAAAAACGCTTTGACCAAGCAATACAAGCGGCTGTTTGAAATGGATGATGTCGAGCTTGAATTCGAGCCCGAAGCATTGGATTGCATTGTTAAGTTGGCTAGGAAACGCAACACGGGTGCCCGAGCCTTGCGTGCCATATTTGAAGACATGATGCTGGATCTCATGTACGACATCCCCTCCCGCAGGGACGTCAAACATTGTTTGATTACAAAAGATTTTGTTTTGAAAAAAGATAGTCCTATCTTGACATATAAAGAAGTGAAGAAGAGCGCGTAATCCCTTAACTTTCGAATGTTAAACTCAATAAGTCTCCTTATTTCTTGTTTGCATCTTGGAGATTTACTTATTTTTTTAAAAGGTTATGTTTAAAGTTATTCGTGATGAAGTCGTAATCGATATCAACACTCGCCTACCTGTCCTCCCTCTAAAAGAAGTTGTCATCTTCCCATACATGATTTATCCTCTTCTGGTTGGTCGGGAATCGTCTCTCAAAGCCATAGAAGAGTCCATGATGTTGGATAAATTGATTTTTCTGGCCGCACAGAAAAACATCATGGTGGAGGAACCTCTTAAAGAGGAGTTGTACAAATTTGGCGTGGTCGCACGTATTCTACAGGTTTTGAAGCTACCCAACGGACTGATGAAAGTGCTGGTGGAAGGTGTTGTTCGGGCAAAAATAAAACGCTTTCTCGCTGTAGAAGATCATGTCCAAGCTCGCATTGAGGTTTTTGACGAAATCGAGCCGTTGACGCCGCAAATCAAGGCGAAAGTACGACGCGTTGGGTCGCTGTTTAAGAAATATGTGCGTTTAAATCAAAACATCCCGGACGAGGTACTTCTGAGCATCGAAAACGTCGACCAGCCGCAGAGATTTGCCGATTTCGTGGCTGCTCATGTTCAAAGCGGTGTGAAGACCAAGCAACAGATTTTGGAAAATACTTCGGTTGAGAAGGAGCTTACCGAAATTATCGCCCTGCTTGAATCGGAGATGGAAATCCTCGAAATTGAACGAGATCTTGAAGACAAGGTGCGAGACCGAATCCAAAAATCACAGCGGACGTTGTATCTGCAAGAGCAACTGCGCACCATTCAGGATGAGTTGGACGAGGACGGGGAATTCAATGGCGAATTCGCGTTTCTGAGCGAAAAGGTTAAGAAAGCTCGTATGCCCATGGAAGCGGAAGAGAAAGCCTACGAAGAACTTGAGAAACTGCGCAACACCCCTCCCTTCTCTCCAGAAGCAACCGTGATCAGAAATTATCTGGCTTGGCTGCTGGCCGTTCCGTGGTACCAGAAGTCAAAAGACAATTTAAATATAAAAGACGCAAGCAGGATTCTGGACAAGGATCATTTTGGCTTGGAGAAGCCGAAAGAGAGAATCCTCGAACATCTGGCCGTACTCAAGTTGGCGAAAAGCATGAAAGGTCCGCTTTTGTGTTTCGTGGGGCCGCCCGGTGTGGGCAAAACATCTCTCGGAAAATCTGTTGCCAGAGCCATGGGGAGAAATTTTGTGCGCGTCTCCTTAGGTGGGGTACGTGATGAAGCTGAAATCCGGGGACATCGGCGCACTTATATCGGATCGATGCCGGGGAAGGTCATCGAAAGCCTGAAGAAAGCCAAAACCGTGAACCCGGTTTTCCTTTTAGATGAAGTCGATAAGATGAGCGTTGATTTTCGAGGCGATCCGTCCTCGGCGCTTTTGGAAGTCCTTGACCCCGAGCAAAACAAAAACTTCAACGATCACTATCTCGAAGTCGACTACGATCTCTCCAACGTTCTATTTATCACCACGGCGAACTTGGAAAATCAAATCCCGGAACCGCTGCAGGATCGAATGGAAATCATCAATCTTCCGGGTTATCTTGAGCACGAAAAAATTGAAATTGCCAAAGGATTCTTAATTCCCAAATTGCTAAAACAACATGGACTTAAGAGCAAGAATTTGAAATTTCATAAATCCGCTATCTTGAAGCTCATCAGAGAGTATACAAGGGAAGCCGGAGTAAGAAATCTTGAACGGGAATTGTCGGCAATTTGTCGCAAGGTCGCGCGCGAGATGGTAGAAAAACATCAACAGGAAACGATATCCATCTCCAAAGAAAACATCAGTAAATATCTCGGTGTTCCGAAATTCCCGGAACGTCAGCGAACTCGCCAAAAGCTGATCGGCTGTGCTTTGGGGGTCGCCTGGACGCGTTATGGCGGTGATATACTACAAATCGAAGTCAACATCATGCCCGGGACAGGCAATTTGTCCCTAACTGGAAAATTGGGAGACGTGATGCAAGAATCGGCGAAAGCGGCTTTGTCGTACGCTCGAACCAACGCCAAGAAATTAGGCATCCAAGGTGAGTTCTGGAAGCAGAAAGACATTCACGTCCACGTGCCCGAGGGGGCCACACCCAAAGACGGACCCTCTGCGGGGATCACGATTGCGATAGCACTAATCTCTGCCCTTACCAACAAACAGGTTAGAAAAGATGTCGCGATGACCGGCGAAATCACCCTTAGAGGAAATGTGCTCGCTATCGGTGGATTGAACGAAAAATTACTGGCTGCGCAACGTTCCAAAATAAAGACGGTCATTATTCCTACTGAAAATGAACGAGAGTTAGAAGAGATTCCGAAAGAGGTCAAAAAGGGCCTGAACGTCCTGTGCGTCAATCATATGGACGAAGTTCTAAAAGAGGTTTGGGTGTGACTTGAAATCCATGATACTGGGATAAAGAAAGAGCGAAGTTATGAAAATAACTTCCGTTGAGTTTGTCAAGAGCGTGGTGAATTTGAATGACATCCCAAAAGACAACCTGAAGGAAATTGCCATTGCAGGGCGATCCAATGTCGGAAAATCCAGCCTGATCAATTGTCTTCTCAATCGCAAGAAACTTGCCAAAACAAGTTCCACACCGGGTAAAACTCGACAGCTCAATTATTTCAAAATAAATGACCGATTTTACTTCGTGGATCTGCCTGGCTATGGATATGCCAAAGTTTCCAAAAAAGAATCAGCGCAGTGGCGCGGCCTCATTGAGGGATACATCATCCAAAGCCCCGATTTGATGGCAGTCCTGTCCATTATTGACAGCAGAATCGGTCCTACTGCCCTGGACACGCAATTGTTCGAATGGCTGACAAGCTTAAATCTGCAGCTCATTTTGGTGGCAACGAAATCGGATAAATTATCAAAATCTGAACTAAACAAACAAATCGCCAAATTTTCAGAACAACTCAAGCCATTTCCGACGCGTGGTGTTATTCCGTTCTCAGCAGTCACTGGAAGCGGAAAAAAAGAAGTTTGGCGTGAGATATTAGCACTATTGGAGTAGCTTATGAGAGCACGTCTTTTCACGCCGGGTCCCACACAAGTTCCGGAGCGAGTGCACGTCGCGATGTCAAATCCAATCATGCACCACCGTGGCTCCGCGTTCAAACAGATTTATCAAGAAGTCACCGAAGATTTGAGATATTTCTTTCAAACCATCGGGGACGTTCTGACGTTCACGTCTTCCGGGACGGGGGCGCTAGAAGCAAGTGTGGTAAACTTGTTGTCCAAAAATGATCCTGTGTTAACCGTTGCGGGTGGCAAGTTTGGCCAGAGGTTGAGTCAATTGTGTCAAAATTACGGAGCCAATACCCACACAATTGAAATTCCGTGGGGTGAAGCCGTCGATCCCGATGATATAAAAACGTTCTTGGCAAAGCACCCGAAGACGGTTGCGGTTTTCCTGGCACATAGCGAGACTTCCACCGGCGTGGCCGCTGACCTTCAAACCATTGCCGAAATTGTCCGCCAAAATTCAGAGGCTTTGTTGGTGGTCGATGCCATTACTTCGGCGGGTGTGTTGCCGTTTAAGATGGACGAATGGGGCGTTGACGTCGCCATTACAGGTTCGCAAAAAGGATTGATGATTCCACCAGGGCTAGCTATGGTTGCCTTGAACGCCCGGGCCTGGGAACGCGTCGAACACTCAAATATGCCCAAGTTCTATTTTGATTTTAAAAAAGAAAAAGCGGCACAAGAGAAGCAAACTACAGCCTGGACGCCCGCTATCACCCTGTTTGTGGGGCTTCGAGAGGCTTTGAACATGATCCGAGAAGAGGGGCTGGAAAGACTCTGGGAAAAATACGCGTTGTTGGCTGAGGCCACCCGGGAAGGCGTCCGTGCCATGGGTTTGGAGTTGTTCGCTAAATCTCCATCTGATTCACTCACCGCGGTGAAAATACCCGATAGAATCGATGGACTCAAATTCGTGCAACACCTGCGTGAGAAATACGGCATTACAGTCGCGGGAGGTCAGGCACATCTGAAGGGCAAAATCTTCCGGATTGCTCACATGGGTTATTACGACTCACTTGACATGGTTGCCATGGCATCCGCTCTGGAAATGTCACTGTCCGATTTTGCTTGGGAATTTGAACCCGGTTCAGGTGTATATACTGTTCAAACCATTTTCATGAAAGAAAACGCGTCAAAGTAATGTCGAGCTTCAAAATACTCATTTCAGAGAACGTCGCTGAGATCTGTGTCTCAAAGCTGTTGGAGAAAAACTTTGAGGTGGCATACAGATCTGACATTTCGGCGGACGAGCTTTTGGACATAATCAGGGACTTCCACGGACTTATTGTTCGCAGCGCCACCAAAGTGACGAGTGAGGTTATTCAGGCCGGAACCAAATTGAAAGTGATCGGCCGGGCCGGAGTTGGAATTGACAACATCGATTTGGACACAGCCACCAGAAAAGGAATTGCTGTGTTCAATGCTGCCAGTGCTAATACGCTTTCTGCAGCCGAACATACGTTCGCGTTGATGCTGGCGTTAGCGAGAGACATTCCAAAGGCCCACATATCCATTCACAATGGAGAATGGAATCGGAGTGCATTCAAAGGCGTGGAGCTGTTTGGTAAAACCCTGGGAATCGTCGGACTGGGTAAGATTGGCCGCGAAGTTGCAACCAGAGCGCAAGCTTTTAAGATGCAAACGCTGGGGTGCGATCCCTTGATTGAAACTGGCGACTTTGAAAGACTCGGTGTGGAAGAATGCGATTTGCATGAGCTTTTTCGACGCAGCGATTTCATGACCGTTCACGTCCCTTTAATTGCCGAAACCAAACACCTGATAACGGAAGAACATTTTGCCATTGCAAAAAGTAGCTTAAGAATAATCAATACTGCACGCGGGGGAGTCATTGACGAGTCTGCGTTATTCAGGGCATTAGAAAGCGGGCGTATTGCGGCAGCAGCGTTGGACGTGTTCGAGGAAGAACCTCCTGTGAACAATCCGTTATTAGAGCTTGAAAATGTGGTGACGACCCCTCACCTTGCCGCCAGCACGAACGAGGCCCAGGAAAAAGTAGCTGCGGAAATTGCCGAGTCCGTGGCGAATTTCTTGTTGGAAAAGAGAACAGACAACATCATTAATGCTCAGATTCTCGACCGCAATACTGCGTAACTGAATTGAACCATGTCGAAAATCCTCATTGTTGAAGACGACCGCAACACTCTCTCGGGTCTTGTGGAAATATTGGGTGAAGAGGGCTACGAAGTCGAAGGTGTTGAGACTTCGAAGAAGGCGCTCAAGTCTCTGCAAAAAGAAACCTTTGATATTTTGCTTACCGACCTGCGCATGCCGGACATGAACGGCATGCAGCTCTTTGAACGTTCTTTAACCATCGCTCCCGAGATGAAAACCATCGTTATGACCGCATACAGCTCGGTCAAAGATGCTGTGGAAGCAATGAAGAAGGGTGTTTACGAATATCTCACCAAGCCTTTGGACCTGGATGAGCTGTTCGTAATCATCGAGAAGGCGCTGGGTGAGCAAGAATTACAACGGGAAAACGTCGAACTGAGAAAGCAGGTAAAATCAACCTACAGTTTCCAAAATATTATCGGCAAGAGCGCCCCCATGCAGCAGATCTTCAGCACCATTGTGAAGGTTGCCAAAACGCAATCAACCGTGTTGATTCGTGGTGAAAGCGGCACGGGTAAGGAATTGGTCGCGCGCGCAATTCATTATAACAGTCCACGTTCAAACAAGCCTCTGGTGGAGATCAGTTGCGCTTCTTTTCCCGAATCTCTGCTGGAGAGCGAGCTTTTCGGATACGAAAAAGGAGCCTTTACGGGAGCAGATTCCCGCAAGAAGGGCCGCTTTGAGTTGGCAAACGAAGGCACGATCTTTCTGGACGAGATAGGCGACATTACCGAAAGCGTACAAACGAAATTGCTGCGGGTTTTACAAGAAAGGCAAATCACACGATTGGGTGGCACCGAAACCATTGACGTGGATGTGCGGGTTATTACGGCCACCAACCGCGATCTTGAGCAGGCAATGGATGAGCGAAAATTCCGAGACGATCTCTTCTATCGGTTGAACGTCATTCCGATTACGTTACCTCCGTTGCGCGAACGGATAGAAGACATCCCGCTTTTAATTGAGCATTTCATGAAGAAATACAGCGTCCAAAATAAGATACCGACCCCGAGTCTCTCTGCCGAAGCCCTGGAGGTCTGCATGAACTACAGTTGGCCCGGAAATGTGCGGGAACTAGAAAATGCCATCGAGAGCGCCATCGTCTTAGGCGAGGGCTCTACCATTCTTCCGGAGCATATCCCACTCGGGGGAAGGCGGAAGGCTTTAGGTGCCAACAAAGTAGATTTCTTAAAAAACTCGGGCGAAACGTTTAAAGACAAAATTGAAGCAGTCGAAAGGCTGATCTTGCAAGACGCCATTGAGCAAGCAAGTGGCAACAAATCCGAAGCGGCGAAAGTTCTGGACATCAGTTTGCGAACCATGAGATATAAGATTAAGAAATATGGCCTCTAATAATAAAAAGCACTTAAGCAAATTTTCTAAGATGTGCCCAACATGGAATTGGACGTCTTTTTTGTTCACGTTAATCAGTGCAAACATTTTGTTTGCTCAATCCCAACAAAACCTCGAGCAGTACTACTCGCAACTCGGAATGACCCGACTGCAATCTGCCAATGAGATCGTCAATTCCAAAGACTCGGAGCTGCAAGTTTCGGAAATGCAAATCAGCTTGTCTGAGCAGCGACAGCGGGACCGGCTGTTTTCCGATTTGCAGCCCTGGGAAACACGACGTCCGCTCCCTGGGAAATTTGCACTCATAAAGGATAACTTCGAGGGCAATTTTCCTGGCCAGAATTGGCAGCTTCTAAACGCTCCAACCAGCCCGACGTGGAAGAAGGGCGCTCGCAGATCGTTCACAGGCAGTTTCAGCCTCTGGTGTGGCACGGCAACGACCACCAACGACGTTTCCCACGAAGAGTATTCGAACAATTCTCTGAGTTGGCTCATTTCGGCGCCTTATGACTTGAGTAATGCAAACTACGCAGCGCTCAATTTTTATGTCTGGTTGAAGACAGAACAGAATTTCGATGCGCTGTTTTTTGGGGTTTCCACAAACGGAAGCGATTTTCATGGCTTAACCATGAGTGGCGATTCCAAGGGTTGGCAGTTTGTCAATTTGAACCTGAATCAGGTGCCGGGTCTCGGCAAGGTACCTGGCTCGCCAGAGGTGAGGGTCGGATTTTGCTTCGCGAGCAACGAATCAATCACCGACGTGGGCGCTTTTATCGACAATGTGAGATTTGTTCGCGATGAGGGTTGGATTCAAGAGTACAGCGGTGTAATAAACGGTACCAGGAACCCAAACGCCTTCTCCGGTGGAATTGGACTTTCAAAACCAACTTTTTGTGATATCGACGGCGACGACGATCAAGACCTGTTTGTTGGCGAATATGATGGCTATTTAAACTTTTATCGCAACGCCGGCACAAAATTCAGTCCGAAATGGACGTTCGTCACCGGCAAATATGGCGAAATCGATGTGGGGGAAAACAGCGCTCCGGTATTTCATGATTTGGACCGTGATGGCGATTACGACCTGATCGTTGGCAGCTCAGAGGGAACCATTAGCTTTTTCAAAAACGTTGGCAGCCAGCGACATGCGGTTTGGAAAGAGGAGGGCAAATTGAGGGATCACGAGGGGACACTCATTGATGTTGGCGATATTAGCACGCCGGCATTTTCAGACCTCGATGGTGACGATCACGCTGATCTGCTGATTGGCAATTCTCGTGGAAACCTAACCTTCTATCGCAATCAAACTCAATCGGGCGAGGCAAACTGGATGCTGGTCACGAGGAGCTATTTGCGGATCAACGTGGGAAGTTTGGGCGCCCCAACCTTTGCAGATATCGATGGCGACGGTAAGCACGAGTTATTTACCGGAAGTCGTAAGAATAGTCTCGCATTCTTTAAAAGAACCGATTCGTCGGATGAATCCTTGTTCTCACGTACACCAACAAATTTCGATTCAATCGAAGTTGGCGATTTTACAGCACCCGCCTTTGCAGATATCGACGGAGACGAGGATCTGGATTTGTGCATCGGGCAAGCCGACGGCAACCTGATTCTCTTTAGAAATGAAGGCGATAAGCATCAATGGAAGTTCCAGCAGTTTGATGAACCGTTTGATTTGCAGACCGTGCATGTCGGATTCCAGGCGGCACCCTCCCTTGTTGATTTGGATAGCGATGGTGATCTCGACCTGGTTTTGGGAAATGCGAACGGGAAGTTTGACTTTTATGAAAACGTCGGTATCGCCCGGGCGCCGGAATGGAATCTTGTCCCGGATTATTTCGAGAACGTTTCAGTCGAAAACTGGGCCACTCCTCGATTTGTTGATATTGACGCTGACGGCGACCTGGATTTGTTCAGCGGCACCAAGTCGGGCAATCTGGCCTTTTTCCGGAATGAGGGAAGCAAGACCAAACCGGCCTGGAAACTCGTTTCAGACTCCTATCTCGACTCCGCAACCGGTGGGCTCCCAGCTCCTGAATTTGCCGATGTCGATGGGGATGGGGACTACGACCTGTTTGTGGGTGTGAGCGCTGCCGAAATCTACCACTATGAAAACGTTGGCACTCCCAGAAAAGCAAGCTGGGAACTCAGAACCGAAACATTTCAAAACTTGAAGCATACCTATCGCACCGTCCCGGTCTTTGTGGATGTCGACAATGATGGCGATTTGGATCTGTTTACCGGCACACGTCTGGGAAAACTGATCTTTTTCGAAAATGTTGGTGGGGCTCGCGATCCAAACTTTGAGTTAGTGACGCGAAAGTACAATGAGATCGACGTTCGCTTTTTTAGCTTTCCGGCTTTTGGGGACATCGATGGCGATGATGATTTGGATTTGTTGCTGGGCACCAACAGTGGGGGCGTGTACTTTTGGCGGAATTTTAGAAACGAACCAACCTACATAGACCGCCACCGTGCACTTGTTGAAAAACCAACCGACCGCTTTAGTCTCAACTATGTCATTCCGCAACCCTTTAAACGTGGCGCCACGATTCGATATGTACTTACAGAAGCTGCTCACGTAAACATCGCCATTCAGAACCTGTCCGGAAAAGTGGTCAAGGTTCTGGTTGACGAACATCAAACCGAAGGTGAGTACACGCTTCCCTGGGACGGGGAAGCTGCGGACTCAAAACCAATGTCGGAGGGTCTGTATCTTGTGAGCTTCTCCGTCGATGGCGAAACCAATGTTGAAAAGCTCGTCTTAATGGATTAGTTCACGAGTGGACGCTTTCACAGCATGTGCAAATATGTCCCCCCTTGCGTGCTTTTTCAGATCAGAAACCGCGTGCGGTGGTATGTTTTATAGAATTGACAGAAATCTGGACTACCGGAAACCTTTACATCAGGTACGTTCCCCTACCGGGTGTTTTTCGGATCAGAAACCGCGTAGCGGTGTCATATTTATAGCAAACGACAATAATTTTAACAACAAAAAACCACGTAGTGGTGATATCTCTTGATTGCCCAAACACACGAGCCAATATGAAATACAACGCACACGACCGGAAAGAATGGAACAAAATATTTTCGGATGTCCCGCAACAGTGGACAACCTCCGAACCAACGAAACACATGCAGGACTGCCGGCGGTTTTTTCAGAGCGCGGGAGTGAAAACCGTCCTCGATGTTGGCTGCGGAATTGGAATTTGGGCAATATTCCTGAGCCAGGCCGGTTTTCGGGTGAAAGGGTTCGATTTTTCGGAGACCGCCATCAACTATGCCTCCGACTGGGCTAAGAGGGAAAATTTGGATATTCAGTACGTATGTAGTCCGCTCACAAAAGTCGCCTATCCGAATGAACAGTTCGATGCCGTGCTTGCAGCGAAAGTGCTTGAAAACGTATCACGGGACGAAGCTGAGATCGCAATCGAGCATATCTCCGGGAGTTTGAAGGATGGCGGTGTGGTATATGCGCTCTTCAATCCCCACCTCAGCGAAGCGCAGATCGAAGAACTCATGCAAAGCGACAATCCCACAAAGAATATCACTCACACAATCTATACGGATGAAGAATTAAAAAAGCTGTTTCCAGATTTTGAAATGATGAAGTTCAAACACTACGATGATGTTGGATTTCGCGGGCTTTTTCTCAAAAAGCTCGAGCAGTAAACTGCTCAATCCAACCCCTTGTTATTGGCGACTAAAGCACACGCCTCTTGCTCACCCTGACTTATTTTGAGAGAATTCCCCTCACCTTAAAGTCTATTTAAGTAGAAGTTGTTATCTTTGATTAACTAAGGTGTCAAAATGAATCTCACATGTCCCAAATGCCGATATCAGGCACGAAAGGGGGATTATCTCTGTCCGAATTGTGAAGTCAAATTCAGACCTAAAACCGTCACAACCATTGCTACCATCATGTTGTTTTTTGGACTTCTTGGTCTGGCATTGCCTCTTGTTATCCTGGCGGTTGGCCTCTATCTGATGAAACAGTGGGCCCGCAGGTGGCTCATCATCGGCGTTGCGGCACAAATTATCTACTTTGTCTTTTTTGCCGGCCTGAGCTTTGAACAGATGCTGGAACCTGTCAATTTGATGTCCATTGCGACGCTGGTCATGCTTTTTATCCCATCGGGAATCTATCTCCTCACCAACGATCAAGTCAATGCCGCGTTTGAATTCTATGGTGGCAGGATCTAAAAAAAATCGCTCCTCTCCATGCTTTCAAATACAGAACAAACATCCCCAGCCAACTAAGGCTGGAGATTTTTTCATTGGGGCAAAAACGACTTGATGGCAGTGTCATTGAATCGTCAACGTGATCATGAATCCTATCGATTCGCCCTCCAATTCCGCATTTGAGTCGGATACCACCTTATTTCCGGGCACGTGCCGGCGTTGCTTATCGAATTCGATATTCTTGATCATGAGTTCTGCTCCGATGCCAAAGTGTTTGGAAAAGAAATAGTCTGCTCCAAGGCCAAGTGCCAATCCGCCGCCGGTCACCGTGACCTCCGTGCCCTGCTCTTCGAAGGCATAAAATCCGACACCGACTTTCCCGTAAGGCTGAATCGGCGTGTCTGCCAGGAATTTGTATTGAAGATTCAGTTCCAGTCCTGCGAAGTCGGTTACTGAATGGTTCACGGCGTTCTGAGGATGTTCCACCCCGAGGGCGGTCAACCAAAGTGTAAACTTGTCGCTGAATCCATAACCGAGGCTTAATGAGCCACCTTCGCCATCGTTCAGTTCCCGTCCGAAGTCGTTTTCAAATCTGCCAAATGCAACCAGACCTTTGATGCCTTTGTGTGAAAAACGCGCGCTGGTTTGTTCCTGTGCGGACAATAAAGAAGCAAGTGCCAGCACAAAAATTAGCGCCGTAACATATTTAAAACTCGTCTTTTCCATGTTTGCCTCCTAATCTGGAAATTTGAAATTGGTGCCGAAACAATCTTTGGTTTGAGTTCTGCACGTATCTTTTACAAATGGCGTTCCAATTGGAGCAAATGAGTTGCATGACTTTGCAAAACAATTACTTAGATTGACATTAGGTCAGGCCCAAGAGTGTGAAAAATGACGACACTGTGGATGTCTGACAACGAATGGCCAAAGGAGCAGGCCGTCCAATTTCCTTTGCATTTTTCAGCAAATTTTATTATGCTTACGCTTGTGTCTAACAACAATCAAGAATTTGTGAACGAAGCTTTTGGAGACACGGTAGAGAGGCTTGGCATTCCGAAGATCCGGCGGCATATTTTTCTGTGCTGCGATCAGACCAAGCCCAAATGCTGCGATAAGGAAGAAAGCCTGAAATCCTGGAGCTACTTAAAGAAACGGCTGGACGAATTAAATCTAACCGGGCAGGGAGGCATCTACCGCACCAAAGCCAATTGTCTGCGAATCTGCGCCAACGGGCCGACCGCCGTGGTGTATCCCGAAGGCGTCTGGTACCATTCCTGCACGCCGGAAGTTTTGGAGCGCATCATTCAGGAACATCTCATGGGCGGGCAGCCGGTGGAGGAGTATGTGATAGTTCAACACATGTTACAAGTGGGGTGAATCGAATTTGCCCTTTGCAAAAAAAGAGTGATTCAAATTAAATAGAGGCATTTTGGTAACTCAATGGTTGAATTGTTATTTTTGACTCAATTTCATTTAAAATAGGAGGCATCACCATGCGAATCAGACATCTGCTTTTGCTGTTCCTATTGCTCAGCATACTTTCCATGTCAGTTAGCTCCGCTCAGGCACAGGTTACGACGACCCGAAGCGGTGAGGAAAATCCGGTCGTGACCATTGGGAAAGCAACCTTGTACGGCGGAGCAACCGGACTTCTCTTAGGGCTGGCTTTGACATTGGTGGTTGACGAAGATACCGGGGATATTCTGAAATGGTCTTTTGTCGGCGGGACGTTCGGCGGCTTCTTGTTCGGGATATATCACGTGACGAGTCGCCCACAGGCAAGCGCCGCCATGTTTCAATTTGACAGCCGCGGCTTAGCAAAAGTGAGGCTGCCGCAGCCACGAGTCGGCCTCAGTAAGCATCGCTCGCTGAGCGTGAACGTGCCGATTATGTCGTTATCTTTATAAAAAAAATCCAGGGAGTGCACATGTCTGCGTTCAAGTCGTTGTTAGAAGAGACGTTAGAAGCTTGGGAAGACACGCGCCTCGGCATTGTCGATGAAGTCGAAAACATTCCCGAAGACCAATTCGATTTCAAACCCGCCGATGAGGTGCGAAGTGTGAGGGAGCAAGTGTTACACATTTTGGAAGTCGCCATGATGATGACCGGCGAGTTGACTCGAGACGACACCGATTTCAAACGTGCTCCGTGGCCGAAACTTCTCAAAATGTATGCCGAAGAAGCTTACCAGGCCAAAACCAAGGCAGAGCTGGTCGAGTTATTGAAGTCCCAACTTGAAAGCGCAATAAAGCAATTCAAGGAAGTCGGCGAGTTGCACATGCTGCAATTCATCGAACGGTTTGATGGCAGTCCTGGCACGCGTTTGGCCTGGCTCGAGCATGGGATCGCGCAAGAAATGTATCACCGCGGTCAGCTTACCGTGTATGAACGACTCATGGGGATTGAACCCGCTTTGACAAAAAAGATCAAAGGAGGCTGATGGCTGAAACAACCGTGCTTCGGCATCTGACCATTTATACCGACGGTGCCTGTCACGGCAACCCCGGCCCCGGTGGCTACGCAGCCGTGTTGATTCATCAAGGGAAGCGCAAAGAGATTTCCGGCGGGTTCAACAACACCACGAACAACCGGATGGAGCTGATGGCGGCCATCAAAGGCCTGGAAGCGCTCAAGGAGCGATGTCAAGTGACGCTTTACAGCGATTCAGAGTATTTGGTGAACGCCATGACCCTCGGATGGGTTGAATCATGGCAGGCAAAAGGATGGAAGCGAAACAAGAAAGAAAAAGCCAAAAACGTCGACCTGTGGAAACAGTTGCTGAAGCTCATTGAGTATCATGAAGTGGAATTCAAATGGACACGCGGACATGTGGGCACCCTTGAGAACGAACGTTGCGATGTCTTAGCCAACCAGGCTGCCAACCAGCCAAACTTGCCGGACGATCCCATCAACCAGAGTTCCGATCAATCAGAGATGTTCTAATTCTTTTAGAGCAAGATGGTCGTTACGACGCATCAGCCCATATTTCTCCCCTGGCCAGGGTTCTTTTTCAAAGGCCTGCAAGCGGATTACATGGTCTTGCTCGATGACGTGCAATTTCCGCGTGGGCGAGGTTGGATGAACCGCAACCGCTTGAAAAACGAACAGGGCGAACTCTGGTTAACGGTACCTGTGTGGAAAAAAGGTCGGGAACTGCAAATCATCCGCGATGTGGAAATCTGCGACGAAACCGATTGGCGAAAGAAGCACCTTCGCAGCATTCGGCAGAACTACGCCAATGCGCCTTATTTAGAGGACCATTTTTCTACCATCGAATCCATTTATCGTAAGGACCACAGATTCTTAATTCAACTGAACATGGAATTGATCCGGTTTTTGTGGGCGGCACTCAACATAAAAACGGAACTGCTTCTGCAGTCGGATTTGGGGATTAAGGACAAGGGTACCGATTTGCTTGTCCGTATTTGTCAGCATTTATCCGCCGATGCCTATCTCACCTTCCCCATTGTTGAAAAGTACCTCGAACCGGATAAGTTCAGTGCGGCGGGAATTCGGTTGCGGTTTTCGAATTTTCATCCTCCGGTCTATCCCCAACTTTGGAGCGCTTTCATCTACAACCTGTCAACTCTGGACCTGCTGCTAAATTGTGGGCCAAAGAGTAAAGATCTCATCATTGCTTGAGCATCACGCTTAATCGTTTGAGCGATTAAAGCGAGGCCATGCATGAGTCTTAAAACGTATTTAATCATGAGCCTGGGGGCTTCACGCTCATCATCTTCTGGTTTGTCGTTTTTCCACACTTGCCTCATGGTCAGACTCACGTTCGCTTAATTTATGAGATGGACACTTCACAACTGCCGAAGGACGAAGTACGGCTTGAAGTGCTTGCGGCACGAACCATAAACGTGATTGACCATCGTCTGAAGGACTTCGGTGTCTCTAACTTCTCGGTCACCCAAATCACTCCAATGAAACTCTGGTGGAATTAAACGA
>JABAHQ010015973.1_pt1 | contig 23921 bp, 18 predicted proteins | sample 7062091 | NCBI WGS metagenome assembly JABAHQ01 (sample SAMN14534359, study PRJNA622989) | marine sediment metagenome | biome: marine biome [ENVO:00000428]; feature: marine pelagic biome [ENVO:01000023]; material: deep marine sediment [ENVO:00002113] | place: India: Gulf of Kutch | collected...
GGGCACCCCGGGACCGGATCGCGTTCCGGGAAACCGAGTCCCTGGGCCTGGAGCGAATGCTCCTGGCCGAGATCTTCCTGGCCCGAGGCGAATTCGAGGGCGCCTATCGCGTCTCGGCTCTCTTCGACCACCAGGCGCCGATCGTCTACCCGCAGTTCATTCCGAGGAGCCTGGCCATGCGGGCTCGGGCGGCCGACCGCATGCATCGGCCCGGCCCGGCCCGGGCGGCCCGGGCACGGCTCGAGAGGCTGGGATGGACCAGCCCCGAGCTACTTTCTGCTCTCCCTCACTGAGGAGGCACCGATGCTGGAGCGAATCCCGTACCTGATCGAGATCCTGGTCGTGGTGGTGATCGTGCAGGTGTTCTTCTGCTGGTACTCGTGGAAGTGCTGCAAAGAGCTGAAGGCCTGGGCCAAGGCGCTCAAGCTGAAGCAGGTCCTCAAGTGCATGGCCGACGCCACGGGCTGCAACCCCGACGATCCCACGTGGCCTCCGGACGATCCAGGCGGAGACGAGTAGTGAATCCGCCGCGGGCCGGGATCCAGGCGGCCGGTCTCGCGGCGGTTCTGGTGGTGGCGGCGGCGAGCGCCCTCGTCGCGCAGGTCCAGACCGTGGATACGGTCTCCTACCGCCATGGTGCGGAGCGGGTGCTCCTGGCGCTTCATCTCGACACGCTGGGCGTCTCCACGAGTGTCCGGGCGGGGACGCAGGAGGTGACGGAGGCGCTCGCCCAACTGGGCCTGGCCGTCGAGCGCCGGGTGCAGCCCGGACTCTGGGCAGCTACGCCGGCGGAGATGCCCGCAGGTCGCCAGGATCTCTTCGACCTGGGCCGTGATCTTTCCCGCGAGCGGCCGGACGTGGTCGAGAATGCTGGGCCTATGGCCCGGTTCCTCGGCCCTGGCACCCCGATTGTCCTCACGAATCAGTTCGTCGCGCGCATTCGGGAAGATGCGGCGGCGACCAGCGTCGACTCGCTGGTCAGCGCCCTCCGGGCAGAGCCGCTGCAGGTGAGCCCCATCGATCCCCGCCTCCGCCTCTATCGGGTCACGTCCGATTCCCCCGGCGACGTGTTTGCCGTCACCGAAGCCTTCTGGCTCAGCCCCCTCAGCGACTGGGCCTATCTGAACTTTCTGGGAGGAGCCGAGGTCGCTGCCCCCAATGCGGATGACCCCCTCTTCTCCGAGCAGTGGCACCTGAGCACGATCGGGGCCACTCAGGCCTGGAACCTGAGCGCCGGGTCGCCCGAGGTGATCATCGCCGTGACCGACCCGTGGGGCTTCGATCCGGATCATCCGGACCTCGTGCCCAATCTCTGGACGAACCCCGGTGAGACGCCCGCCGACGGGGTGGATAACGACGGAAACGGCTTTGTGGACGATGTCCACGGCTTGAACTTTCGCACCTGCCTGGACGAGGCAACGCCGTGCGGCGACTCGGATCTGGAGTATGTCGGACAAGACCACGGCGCCGCGGTTGCCGGCCTGGTGGCGGCCGAGGGCGGCAATGAGAAAGGCGTCATCGGGGTCTGTCCGGCCTGCAGGCTGATGCTGCTCACACTCGGTGGCGGGGAGTGGCCCAGGATTCACGCTTTTCTCTACGCGGCGGAACAGGGCGCGTCGGTGGTGAGCGCAAGCTGGACCATGGACCGCAAGACCGCCGTGGAGGCCGTCATCCGGGACGTCTCCCACACCGCTCGAGGAGGCCGCGGCCTTCCCGTCGTGTTCTCCGTCGGGGACGACGGGGATTTGAATGTCTGCGAGGATGAAGAAGGGAGCCCCGAGAAGTTCGCCGGAATGGATGAAGTTATCGCGGTGGCGACCTCGGACAACGACGACAAGCGCGTCCCGGGTGCCAACCTCGGGAACTGTCTCGACCTGCTGGCTCCAGGCGGCTTCGAGCAAAACCCGCTCGGAGTGACCACCACCGACCAGGTCGGGTCCGAGGGCAAGAACAACGCCGATGACCCGTGCGCCAGGGGAGAGCTCGCCGACGTCGATTACACGAACTGCTCCGGAGGCTCCTCGGCATCGGCGGCGATCGTCTCCGGCGTGGTGGGGCTCATGCTCAGCGTGAACCCGTACCTCACGCGCCACGAGATCCGGGATATCCTCATCAGCACCGCGGACAAGATCGACTGCTCCGAGGCCCAATACGACGGAGACCCGGCCTGCCCCCCGGCCACCGACCTGTTCGCCTTCAGCCCCACCCACGGCTTCGGGCGTGTGAACGCCTACGCCGCGGTGAAGCGGGCCGACGAGCTCCTCGACGACGTGGTGAGGGACGATGCCGACGCCGGCCGGTCCGGCGTCGAGCTCGGCGCCCGGGCTGGCTGGACCGAGCTCTGGGGCGGCTCCGACCCCTCGATCCAGAACGCTCCGGGGGGCGGACCCGCCGGCGAGGCCGTCTTCCACGTGGGCTGGTTCAGCGGAGGGGGCCTGAGAACCGCCGGCCACTGGATGTGGGAGCTGCAGGTCGGTACTTCGTTTCGGTCCACGTCGAGTCCACCCACGGACGAGTCCAATACCGTGGTCGCCGGCCAGGGCGCGTATCTCTTCTCGTCCTCGGGCGCGTCCTTCTACCTGGGCGCCAACGTCGCCGGCCAGCTCCTGGACGTCGGGGGAAGCAGCACGAACGACGCGGCCTTCGGCCTCGCCGCCGGCTACCGCTGGCTGCCACTCTCCCACCTGCCGCTGCGCGTCGAAGCCCGGTATCGGCACTGGACGAGCCGCGGCCTGGACGAGGTGGGCCTGTCGGTGGGATTCGGGGTCATGATCCCCTGACCTGGGCGGGGTCTCGAGGAGCCTCTCTGTCCGTGCGATCCAGGTGTGGCAGAAGGGAGCCGGACGGGGAGGGCTCGCCCCGGCTCAGCCCATCCTCTGGAGGACGGCGATGACGTCCGACGCCGAGGGCCGGTGAGCCGGCGTCTTCCGGAGGCAGCGGGCGACGAGGTCGTCGAGGTCCGGCCCCACCTCGGCCGTTACCTCGCGCATGGCCGGCGGCTCCTCTTCGAGCTGGGCCACCGTCAGCGCCGTCTCATCCGCGGCCTCGGGGAAGGGGCTGTCGCCGGTGAGGAGCTCGAACGCGAGGAGGCCGAGCCCGTACACGTCGGCCTGCTCCGTGAGGGGATCGCCGCGGAGCTGCTCCGGACTCGAGTAGCGGGCCGAGCCGACCCGCTCCCCGGTCCCGGTGAGCCGCTGAGCCGAGACGTCGCCGCTGTCCAGGATCGCGGCGATCCCGAAGTCGGTGAGGAGGACGCGCTCTCCCTCCCCGTCCCTGAGTACGTTTGCGGGCTTCACGTCGCGGTGGATCACCCCGATCTCGTGGGCCGCGGCCAGGCCTCGGGCCACCTGTAGGAGCACCCGGCGCCCCTCGGCGGGAGCAAGAGGCCCGGTGGCCTGGATGCGCTCGGCGAGCGATCCGCCACGAAGGTAGGGCATCACGAGGAAGGGCTCGCCCGAGGGCAGCTCCCCGATCCAGTGCACCGTGACGACGTTGGGGTGCTGAATTCGGGCGGCCGCCTCGGCCTCCCGCTGGAATCTCCGCACCCCCGTCTCGTCGCGGCTCACCTCGGGCTTGAGGACCTTGACCGCCACGAGCCGCTTGAGCGCCGACTCTCGGGCCAGGAAGACCCGGGACACCGTCCCTTCGCCGAGGGTTCGGACGAGCTTCAAATCCGGACCCAGGCCCGCGGCCACCCGCTGGTCCAGTCGGTGCCGGGGCTCGTGGACCGTGTCCGGACCACCCTCCTTCGTCCTGGCGGCGAGGACCGGGCCCTCGCGCCCCGGCCTCGACGAATCCTCCGTGGCGCCCTCCCGGAGGCGCGCCGCGAGCTCACGGGTCTCCTCCAGCGGCTCGACCTCCAGCTCCTCGGCCAGACGCTCGCGAAACGCCTCGTACCGGCGAAGGGCGGCGGCCCTCTCCCCGCACCGGCCGAGCAGCTCGATGAGGGCGTGCTGGGCCTCGTCGTCCAGGGGATCGAGGGTGGCCCATTTCCGGGCGGCGCGCAGGGCCCCGGCGAGGTCAGCGTCGCCCACGAGTTCCGTGATCCGCTGTCGCTGGGCCACGCGGTGGAGCCGGCTCAGCCGGGCGCGGGTCGAATCCACCCACCCCTCGAACGCTCGGGAATCGCAGAGATGGGTTCCTTCGAGGAAACCCCCCGCGTACAGCTCGGAGGCCCGCCGGAAGTCGCCGGCCTCGACGGCCTCTTCGAACTCACGGACGTCCACGGCAACGCCGGGGCCGATGCGGAGCTCCTCACCCACGCTCCGGATCACCTCGTCCCCCAGATCCTGACGGAGCTCGTAGATCATCTGGGAGAGGGCGTGACGGGCGCGGGACTCCTCCCGCTCCGGCCAGAGAAGGGTCGAGACCGCCGAGCGCGTGGAGCGCTCCTCGACGCCGAGATAGAAGAGTAGCGCGGTACGCAGGGGCTGACGGGCGAAGGCGGTCAGCTCTTCATCGCCCCGGGAGACCCGGGGGATGCCGAGAGCCGAAAGGCGAAGAGAGGCGAACACCACGACGCGTGGATGAAGGGCACGCCAGGCAATGCTGCAATCAAGATGCCTCCCCATCTCCCCTCCGCCAAGGAAGGAGGAGCAGCCGGGGATCACGCGGGCGGAACGGTGCCGTACCCGCTCCGTCTGATCCAGATCTGAATCGCCTCGGATCGTCCGCTCCTAGTCTTGTCCACGTACTCAGCGACGGATTGCCCGGGCGGGCGTGACGAGCGCCTCCCACCGGCACACGAAGCCGGTCCGCCGACGCATCGGAAGGATCGACCGCCCGGGGAGAGACACGAGGACCAGGCATGAGGCTCGACATCCCGGACGACGTGATCGACCGCACCATCAAGGTGCTCCAGGTCTTCGCAATCGTCGGAGCGTACCTGGCGCTCCTGGGAGCCCTGATGTATCCGGTCCTGCGCGCCGGCGACTACCTTCCGTGACGTCGAACTCCGCCCGGAGAGCGCAGCCGTCGATCCGGGCCTTCGTCACGGCGTTCGGGATCCTGGAGTCGTGAGCGGGTTGCTCCGGGCGGAGGGGGTGGACATCCTACCTCCCATGAATATCCGACGGTTTCTCACGGTCCTGGCGTTCGCCCTGGTGCCGGGCACCCTCCCCGCCCAGTCCCCCCTCACCGACGACGGGCGGGTGCGGGTCGGCGTGGTCAAGAACCCCTACCACGGCAGCCGGAACGTCCCGGAGCTGTCCCTGAACCCCGACTACATCCACGCGGCGGGGCTGGAGCGTCTCCTCGAGCGCTGGGACGCACTCCTCACCGAGCCGATCCGGGAGGTCCGGCTCACGGACGAGGAGCAGGAGCAGTACGGGAAGTGGAACCGCCTGGGGATGGCCAACGGCCACCTGGCCGAGATCGTCTCCGAGAATGCGCGCCGGGATCTCCTCACGGTCGGGCTCGAGGCGAACTGCAACTCGGTGATCGGCGTCCTGGGCGGGCTCCAGAGCTCCGGCCCGGATGGGAGCCGACGAAGGGTGGGCCTCGTATTCATCGACGCCCACGGGGACTTCAACACCCCCGAGACCACCCTCTCCGGGATGCTGGGAGGCATGCCGGTGGCGGTGAGCGCGGGCCACGCCCTGGACCGTCTCCGCCTGAAGTCGGGGCTCGCCGATCCGGTCCCCGTGGACCACATCGTCTGGGGCGGCGTCCGGGACCTGGATCCCCTGGAGGCGGAGCGATTCGAGGAGTACGGGGTGCGCCAGATCTCGGTCGCCGACATCCGCACGCTCTCCGAGAACCTGCACCGGCAGATGCGCCACCTGTCGGAGAGCACAGACGTGATCTACGTCCACATCGACATGGACGTCCTCGATCCCGCCGAGGTGCCGGGCCACGACCTCAACGTCCCCGACGGGCCCACCTCCGAGGAGCTGGCGGCGGCCCTGGCCGAGATCTTCGCCTACCCCAAGGCCGCCGCCCTGGGGATCGCCTCGACCCCGGCGGGCTCCGACGACCCCGACGAGGTGTCCCGTCGGGCGGCCTTGAGCCTGATCCATGGCGCGGTCGAGGGGGTCAAAGCCCGGGCCTCGTCCGTCTCGGGCGGGGGCCGGTGATGGGGGCGGTCGTGAGCCGCTCGGGCCCCGGGAGCCCGGTCCTCCGGGCCGTGGCGGTCCTCGCCGCGGTCTCCGCCCTGGCGGGCTGCTCGGGCGGGGACCCGGACGCCGGGGGCGATGCCGACCTGATCCTCCGGGGCGGAGAGATCGTCGCCCTGGCCGAGGGGGAGGCCGTGGTTCCCGCCCTCGCCGTCCGGGACGGCCGGATCGCCTATCTCGGTGACGGGGAGGGCGCCGAGGCGCTCCGGGGCCCCTCCACCGGGGAGGTGGACCTGGGCGGGCGGACGGTGATCCCGGGATTCGTGGACCACCATGCCCACCTCTACAACGTGGGAATGTCGGTGCTGAACGAGGCCCGGGGGGGCCGCCTCTTCATCGACATGGGCGGGCTCTCCGCCGAGGCCCTGGTGGACAGCGTTCGCCACCGGGCGGAGACCCTGCCCGAGGGCACGTGGATCCGGGGCAAGTCGTTCCTCCTGGGCTGGGGCGACCGCTACCACCCCACCCACGAGCCGATCACCGCGGCCGCCCCGGACCACCCCGTCTTCCTCACCCGCTCGGGCCACATCGGCTGGCTGAACGCCGCGGGGATGAGGGCGGTGGGACTCGACGCCGAGACCCCCGAGGTGCCGGGCGGGATGATCCTGCGCTACGCCGACGGCGCGCCCACGGGGATGCTCCTGGAGCGGGCCGTGGAAGCGGCCACGCCCCGGATCCCGGTGCCCGGCGACTCCCTGGTGCTGCGGGCGTTTCGCCTCGGGGTGGAGCGCCTCGCCGCCCAGGGGGTGACCGAGATCTTCGACGCAGGCTTCCTGACCTATCCGGCGGTGGCGGACATGTCCGCCGATCTGGGACGCCTCGTCCGTCTCCTGGCCGAGGCCGACCGGAGGGCCCCCCTCCCCCTCCGGGTCAACCTGATGATCCCGGGACCGAGCGCCTATCAAGACACGGTGCTGGCCGATCCCGAGGCCCGAGCCCGGGTCTCGCCGAACGTGCGCATCACCCACGTGAAGATCTTCGCCGACGGAACGATGTACTGCCAGACGGCGGCCCTCTCCCACCCCTTCCTGGGCGCGGCCGAGGACCACCGGATCTTCCGCACGCCGGAGGCCGAGATCCGGGAGACGGCCCTGCGGGCTCTGAACGGGGGGCTCGACGTGGCCGTCCACGCCATCGGCGACGCCGGGGTGGCCCGGGTGCTGGACGTCTACGAGGGCCTGCTCTCGGAGCGTCCCGACCTAGACCCCGGCCGCCTGCGCATCGAGCACTACACCTACGCCTCGGAGGCCGACTTCCGCCGGGCCCGGGATCTCGGCGTGGTCCTGTCGGTCCAGCCCCACTGGGGGCCCACGCCGGGGGAAGAGGAGGGCGATCCCCGGATCCCCCGGGAGCGGCAAGATGAGGTCTCCGCGTGGACCGCCCTGACCGCGATGGGCGCCCGCCTGGCGTCGGGGACCGACAACTTCGACGTGCCCGTTCCCTACCTCGATCTCCTCCGGGCCGCGGTGGCGAAGGAAATCGCCCTGGAGGGCCGCGGCGCCGGGACCGATCCCCGGGCGTCGGCGCTCCGCTTCGTCACCGGCCTCCATCCCCCGGGGGGAGGGCCGGTGACCCGGGCCGGGCTGCGGGTCGGGGCGCCCGCGGACCTGGTCGTGCTCTCGGGCAATCCCCTCGAGGCCGAGACGGCCGACCTGGACACCCTCCGGGTCCTCGCCACCCTCCTTGAGGGCAGGGTGGTCTTCCACGGGGGTGCGGTGGAGGGGCTGGAGGCGGCGGCGGGGCGCTGAGTCCGGGACCGGGCACCCACCGTTCGGCGGAAGCGGCCGCGGTCCCGCGTCACCTGGTCCGCCCCGCCAGGGCGGCCTACACTACCTCGGCTCGCACCCGGCTCCCTCCTCCCCCGCCGAAGATGAAGCGACGCACCTTCCTCCGGCGCGCCGGCACCGCCGTCGGGGCCGCCGCCCTGGGCGGCGCGGTCGGCCACGAGGCCCGGGGCGCCACCGCGCCCCCGGAGCCCGCGACGAGACCGGCCGGGCCTGCGGTGATCCCCCGCCCCGCTCCCGACGTGGCCGTGATCGGCGCCGGGGCCTTCGGCGCCTGGACCGCCCTCTACCTCCGGAAGCGGGGAGCGTCGGTGACCCTGGTGGACGCCTACGGGCCGGGAAACTACCGGTCCACCTCCGGGGGCGACTCCCGACAGATCCGGGCCGGCTACGGCAGCCGGGAGGTCTACACCGAGTGGGCCCTTGGGGCGTTCCGCCGCTGGGCCGCCTGGGAGGAGGCGTGGGGCGAGGAGCTGATGGTGACGAGCGGACGCCTCAGCTTCGCCCCGAGGCCCACCGCCGGGATGCGCGCGGAGCAGGAGGTCCTCGACCGGCACGGGGTCGAGAACGAGCTCCTGACGCCGGAGGAGGTCCGCCGGCGCTGGCCCCAGATCGGCCTCGAGGGGGTCGGCGTGGCCCACTTCGAGCCCGGGGCCGCTACGATCCGGGCCGCCCGGGCGATGCGCCGGTTGGGCGAGGCCGTGGCGGGCGCCGGCGGGGAGCTGATCGTCGCCCGGGCCGAGCCGGGACCCTCGTCGGGGGGTCGGCTCGATCGCCTGGCCCTCACGGGGGAGGGGCTCGACCGAGACACCCTCTCCGCCGGAGGCTACGTCTTCGCCTGCGGGCCCTGGCTGCCCCAGGTCTTCCCCCGGCTCCTGGGCCACCGGATCACCGTGCCGCGACGGGACGTCTACTTCTTCGGGCCTCCGCCGGGCGATCACCGCTTCTCCTGGCCCGACCTGCCGAACTTCTCCGAGGGGAGCGCCCACGTCTACGGGTTCCCCGACCTGGACGGGCGGGGCGTGAAGGTGGCGCCCTACGGGGGCGTGGACCCCTTCGACCCGGACGAGGACGAGCGCATCGTCACCGCACACTGGCTCAAGCGGGCCCGTGAGTGGGTCCGGCTGCGGCTCCCCGGCCTCGCCGGCCAGCCCGTGGTCCACTCCCGGGTGTGCCAGCTGGAGAACACCGCCGACGGGCACTTCCTCGTCGACCGGCACCCGGAGCTGGAGAACGTGCTCGTCGCGGGGGGTGGGTCGGGACACGGCTTCAAGCACGGGCCGGTCCTGGGAGACTACATCGCCGGCAGGGCCCTCGGCGAGGACGGGGAAGATCCGGAGCTGGACCGGCTCTTCGGCCTGGAGCGGGCCCGGCGCTGACACCCCCTTGACACCGATCGCGCCCCCCACGAGATTCCGCGCGTCGCCGAAGGAAGCGTACTCGGTGACCCGAACGCGCAGCACAGAGCGGGGACGCCTGTGACGAGCAGGCGCCCCGCTTTTCTACATTCGGTGGCCGAGTGGCCACGACCCCGCGCGGGGGATGCATCCGCGCAATCAGTCAGAAGTCGCGAGGTACGGATCTTCCGGACTCCGACGATGACGCACCCGAGGAGTACGAGATGCGTACCAAGGGAACCGTGAAGTGGTTCAACGATCAGAAGGGCTTCGGCTTCATCACGCCGGAGGACGGAAGCAAGGACTGCTTCGTGCACTACAGCGCGATCCAGGGCAGCGGCTTCAAGAGCCTCACGGAGGGTGACCAGGTCGAGTTCGACGTGGTGGACGGCCCGAAGGGCCCCGCCGCCGAGAACGTCTCGAAGCCTGTGGAGACGGCCTGAAGCCAACACAGGGACGCTGACGTGACCGAGGTCGCGTAGGCGAACCGGAGCCGGGTGGCCTCGCGCCGCCCGATCCGGCGCAGGACCGAGCGGGCCGCACCGAGCGATCGGGGCGGCCCGTTCGCATTCGGGGCCTATATTGTCCTGGGCCCCCAACGGCCGAAGCGTGACCCTCGAACCCCGGGAGGGCAGCGATGGAGGAAGACCCGGACGGCAGCCGCACCCCGACGCCCAGCGGCGGTCGCCCCACGCCCCGGCGCTTCCCCGGCTGGCTCCTCATCCCCCTGGGGGGCCTGGCCGGCTGGATCGTCAGCAGCTGGATGGGCGCCGCCTTCGGCGCCCTGATCGGGGCCGTGCTCTGGCGCGTCCGGGCCTGAGGGATCCCGCCCGGCGCGCGAGCGGACTCCCCCGGGCCTCGATCCCCGGCGCCGCCGTGCCGAGCCCGGGACCAAGCGGTCGGCGCCGTCCGGCGCGCCGTCGAACCCCGTCTTTCGCCTCCGCTCCCACGGCCCTACCCTGGCGAAGGTTCGAGCCGTCGCCATACGGAACCGGGAGACCGACGATGTCACGAGGCCGCCCATCGGCGCCGGCCCGCAGGGTATCCCTCTCCCTTGCGGTCGGATTTCTCTTCCTTGCCGCGGGGGCCTGCGGTCCGGGGCCCGACGCCTCCGCCGACCTGGTGCTCCTGAACGGGGTGCTCTTCACCGTGGACGCGGACCAGCCCCGGGCCACGGCTCTGGCCGCGTCGGGCGACACGATCGTGGCGGTGGGCTCCGACGGGGAGATCCGTCAGTGGGTGGGGGAGGAGACCCGGGTGATCGACCTCGAGGGCCGCCTCGCCATTCCCGGCCTCATCGAGGGCCACGGCCACTACATGAGCCTGGGCGAGTCCCTCGTGCAGCTCGACCTGAGGGCAGCGACGACCTGGAGCGAGATCGTCGGCCGGGTGGAGGAGGCCGTCGCCGACGCCGAGCCCGGGGAGTGGATCGTCGGCCGGGGATGGCATCAGGACCGGTGGTCGGAGACCCCGTCGCCCTCCGTGGAGGGCCTGCCGGTCCACGACGGGCTGAGCGCGGCGAGCCCCGAGAACCCGGTGATTCTGCGACACGTCAGTGGCCACGGGATCTTCGTGAACGCCGCGGCGATGGAGGCCGCCGGGATCGACCGCTCCACCTCGGATCCCGAGGGGGGCGAGATCGTCCGGGACGCCTCGGGTCGATCGATCGGGATGCTGAGGGAGTCGGCCGCCGGGCTCGTCGAGGAGGTCTACCGGGCGGCCCGGGCCCAGCGATCCCCCGAGGATATCGTGGCGGAGCGGCGCGAGCAGGCACGAATCGCCGGGGAGCACGCCCTGGCCCACGGGATCACCAGCTTCCAGGACATGGGCGCCACCTGGGACGACCTGGATCTCTTCCTGGCCATGGCCAGCGACCGCACGCTCCCGATCCGCGTCTACGCCTCGATCGAGGAGCCCGCGGAGGAGCTCGCCCGGGAGGGACGCCTGGAGCACCACCGCGCCGTGGGCGCCGGCGACCGCATGCTCACGATCCGGGCGATCGGGGAGAAGGTCCTCGACGGCGCCCTGGGCACCCACGGCGGCTGGCTCCTGGAGCCCTACAGCGACCTCCCCCGGAGCCACGGGATGATGGTGACGCCCCTCTCCGACATCCGGCGCTCGGCCGAGCTGGCGATCGAGCAGGGGTATCAGATGGCGATCCAGGGGATCGGGGACCGGGCCGTCCGGGAGCTCCTCGACCTCTACGAGGAGGTCTGGGAGGAGCACGGCGTGGACGGCGACACGCTCCGCTGGCGGATCGAGCACGCCCAGGTGATCCATCCCGACGACCTGCCCCGCTTCGCCGAGCTCGGCGTGGTCCCCGCGGTCCAGGGGATCTTCGCCTGCTCCGACGGCGTCTGGGTGGAGGAGCGCCTGGGCCACGAGCGCACCGAGGAGCGCGGCTACCTCTTCAAGGATCTCCTGGACTCGGGTGCCGTGGTGACGAACGGCACCGACCCGCCGGTCGAGCCGATCGATCCCATGGCCTCGATCCACTGCTCGGTGACCCGGGAGCTCCCCGACGGGAGCCTCTTCTTCCCCGAGCAGGCGATGAGCGTGGAGGAGGCGATCCGGACCTACACCTGGAACAACGCCCGGGCAGCCTTCGAGGAGGACGTGAAGGGGTCCCTGACGCGGGGGAAGCTGGCCGACGTCACGGTCCTGAGCAGGAACATCCTGGAGATCCCCGCCGACTCGATCCCCGGGACCCGGGCTGTCTATACGATCCTGGGAGGCCGGGTCGTCTACGAGGGTTGAGCCCGGGACACGTACTCCAGGAGCTCCCGGTCCAGGCCCACGGCGCGCGCCGTCCCCTCCTCCTCCCGATAGGCCCGAGCGAGGCCCTGGCGGATCTCCGGGTCGCCTCCCGTGAACATCTCCACCAGCTCCGACCAGCTCCGGGCCAGGGCCCGGACCTCCTCGGAGGCGGGGTCGACCCCGGCCTCCATCGCCTCCCGGACCCGGGCGATGAGGCGCGGCCACTCATCCTCCACCTCCCGGATCGCCGCCTCGCCCAGCTCCGCGGCCCGGGCGTCGAGCCGCTCGAGGTGCTCCGGGGTGTAGTGACGCTCCACCGCCGCGGTCAGGCGCACGATCTCCAGGAGATCCTCCGCGGACAGCCCCGCGGCCTCGTCGCCCCCCAGGCGCTCCAGGGACCCCCTCGATCCGCCTTATCAGCCGCGAGAGCTCCCCGGACCGGGCGCGGAGGCGCCGGAGGTGGAGGGAGAGGATCCGATCCAGGGAGGCGTCGGGGCGGTCCAGGTAGCCGGCGATCGCCTCCAGCTCCAGACCCAGGGCCTGGAGGGAGCGGATCTTCTGGAGACGCCGGAGCTCGCCGGGCCCGTAGAGCCGGTGGCCCGAGGGGGTCCGGCGGGCGGGCTCCAGGAGCCCGATCTCGTCGTAGTAGTGGAGCGTCCGCACCGTGAGGCCCGTGCGCGAAGCCACGTCGCCCACCTTGAGGGTCGCGGCGTCGGTGTCGCCCATCCCTCTTTCCCCCCGCGAACGGTGCGAAAGCCGATCCCCCACCCGAGACCATCGTAACCCCTCACGCCGCGTGAGGGGCAAGGGCTGGAACCCCCGGCACCGCACGCCACACGTTCACCGCGAGGACCGGGATCGACCGATACGGGCCTGTTACGCCGCCGACATGGGACCGCCGACGCCGGACCCTACGATTCGAGTCGACAAGTGGCCCAGACTCGGGCTCCACGTCCGCCGCCCCGACACGAGATCCGCCGTGGGAGCCTTCCTGACCGACCTGCACACCCACCTCCTTCCTTCGGTGGACGACGGCGCGCGCACCTTCCGGGAGGCGGCCCGGCACCTGGAGGACGCGCATCGGGACGGAGTCCGGGAGGTCGTCCTCACCCCCCACCTGGACGCGTCGACGCTCACCGCCCGGAGGATGGAGGCCCTGGTGGAGCTGCACCGCTCCGTTCTCGCCGACCTTCGGGACTGGTGCCGGGACCTGGGCGGCGTTCCCGCCCTGACCCTGGGGCACGAGCTCCTGGCCCGCTGCGGCAACGACGCCGAGCGAGCGCTGGACGTGGAGGGGACCGGCCTGGGAAGCTCGTCCTGGGTCCTCGTCGAGTTCGGCTTCGATGTACCCGGCCGACCGATCGAGGTGATCCGGACCCTGAGAGAGGGCGGGCGCAACGTCCTGGTGGCCCATGCAGAGCGCTACGCCTTCGGCGACGGGGGCGATCCCCTGGCCGTCCTCCGCTCCTGGAAGGGAGAAGGCGCCGCCCTCCAGGTGGACGGGGGCAGCCTCGAGGGCCACTACGGAGCGAGACCCCACCGCCTCGCCGTCGCCCTCCTCGCCCACCGCATGGTCGACGTGATCGCCTCGGATCATCACGGTGACTTCCGTCCCCATCGCCTCGTCTCGGCCGCCCGCTACACGGCGTTCCGGGCCACCCCCGACGAGGCCTTCCGCCTCACCGGTGGGAATCCCCAGCGCATCCTCCAGGACACCCCTCTCCGGCGTCCCCCCGATCCCCCCGCCCTTCCCTGGACGGACGGTCCCCTCCGGCCCGGAGCCGGCGCTCCCGCCTGAGCAACCCTCACCCGGCGGCCGGCCGCGCCCGAACGGCGCGGGCCGGCCGGGCCCCGGGGGCAGCGACGCCCGCCCGCGCTTGCCCCGGCCCTCGCCGGGGCTCGATCATAGGGGTCCACCGACCTGCATCCGCCTACACCGATCGGGAGGCGTTCGTGAGCCCGTCCTGCCACTCCCCGTTCCGCGAGCCCCGGACCTTCGGGGCGCCGCCCCTGCTGGCCGCCGCCGCCCTGGCGGTCGCCGTCCCGGGCGCCCTCGCCGCCCAGTCCGTCGACCTCGGGTCCCTGAAGGACGAGGCGGTGGAGCGGACCCGGGCCTACCTGCGCGTGAACACGGTGAACCCGCCGGGCAACGAGGTCCGGGGGGTGGCCTTCTTCGCGCCGATCTTCGAGAACGCCGGGATCCCGTGGGACTCGGCCTCCTCGGCCCCCGGCCGGGGCAACATCTGGGCCCGCATCGAGGGAGGTGACGAGCCCGCACTGGTCCTCCTCCATCACATGGACGTGGTGCCCGCCGACGAAGAGTTCTGGCAGGTGGATCCCCTCTCGGGCACGCTCCGCGACGGCCACATATGGGGCCGGGGCGCCCTGGACACGAAGACGCTGGGGATCGTCCAGCTCCAGGCATTCCTGGCCCTGCACCGCTCCGGAATCCGGCCCGACCGGGACGTGATCTGGATCGGCACCGCCGACGAGGAGGCCGGTGGATTCTACGGCGCCGGGTGGCTCGTGGAGAACCGGCCCGAGCTCTTCCGGGACGTGGGCCTGCTCCTGAACGAGGGCGGGGGCGGATCCCTCTCCGACGGCAGGGTGCAGTACGGGATCGAGGTGACCCAGAAGGTGCCCCTCTGGCTCGAGATCACCGCCCACGGGGAGCCCGGCCACGGCTCCCGCCCCCTGGTCCGCTCCGCGGTGAACCGCCTGGTCCGGGCCCTCTACCGGATCCAGACCCACGAGACCGAGCCCCGGATCGTCCCGGCCGTCGGGCGCTACTTCGAGGGCCTCGCCGACAGCGCGAGCCCCGAGTGGGCGGACCGGCTCCGCGCCATCGAGGAGACGATCGCCGATCGGGAGGCCCATCTGGAGCTCCAGATCGAGCACCCCTCCCTCCACGCGCTGACGCGAAACACCTGTTCCCTGACGATGCTCGAGGGCTCGAGCAAGATCAACGTGGTGCCGCCGAGCGCGTCGGCCCGGATCGACTGTCGCCTCCTCCCCGACCAGGATCCCGAGGCGTTCCAGGCGCTCCTCGCCACGGTGATCAACGACCCGGAGGTCGAGATCCGCCGGATCATGGCCTTCACGCCGGCGGTCTCCAGCACCGAGACCCGGCTCTACGGCACCCTGGTCGAGGTCACGAGGGAGCACCACCCCGACGCCGCCGTGATCCCGTCTGTGTCCACGGGCTTCACCGACTCCCACTTCTTCCGGGACCTGGGGATCGCCAGCTACGGGTACTCCCCGTTCGTGGTGCCCGAAGAGCACTCCTCGGGCGTCCACGGGAACGACGAGCGGATCTCGGTGGAGAACGTCCGCCGGGGCACGGAGATGATGTGGGAGATCCTCCGGCGCACGGTGGCTCCGGGAGGAAGCTGAGGGCGGCCGCCGGCCGGCGGGGCGTCGAGGAACGCGGCGGCGCACCGGGGCCGCCGGTGGGAGCACGGAACTCCGGGGAACCAACCGGCGCCGAGGCCGGGTAGGACCCGGAGGCGTCGGGCGGATCCGATCGGGCCCCCGAGGGTGTCGGGGAACCATATCCCCACCCCTCCCGTTCTCGACGTGAGGGGTGGAAGGCACCCGGCCGGAAGCACGGCTCCCCGTGTCGGCCGGAACACCGAGAAACCGTTCAGCCGAGTCCGTGACGTGATCCCCAGAATCCCCACGCTTCTCCTGGCCTGCCTGGTCTTGCTCCCCGGAGCCCGGGCCACCGCCCAGGCGCCCCCGGACCCGGCCGACGACAGCCTGCCCACCGACTCCGCGGCCCTCCGGGAGCTGGCCGAGGAGACCCAGGCCCGCTTCGAGAGCTACCGGGAATCCCGGATCCCTCCGGCGATGCAGGGGATCCGCCGGCCCGGCTGCGACGAGCGCGTCGGGCGCTTCTGTCTGCGCCACCAGGGCGACGAGGAGCCGGTCCCCCCGGAGCCGATCGAGGTGGGGCTGGCCCGGAACGAGATCCTGGGCACCCTGCGACGAATCGGGGAGCGGATCCCCGGCGACCCCTGGGTCCTGGGCCACCGGGTCTTCTACCTGGGCGAGAAGGGCGATTGGCGGACGGCCGAGTCCCTGCCGCGCACCTGCGACGGTCCCCCCGAGTGGTGGTGCGGGGCGCTCCTGGGATGGATCCTCCACCACACCGGGCGGACCGTGGAGGCCCAGGAGGTCTTCCGCACGGCGATCGCCGGGATGCCCCCGGAGGTGGCCGCGGAGTACGGGAGCCCGGAGTACCTCCTGGATTCCGAGGGCCGAGCGCTCTTCGAGGACGCGGACGACGGCCGACGGGAGAATCTCTGGGAGCGCCTCTGGCTCCTCTCCGATCCCCTCTACCTCGAGGAGGGGAACGACCGCCTCACCGCCCACTGGGCCCGGCGCACCCTGGTCCGGATCCGCCGGGGCTCTTTCACCCCATACGGGATCCCCTTCGACGCCGACCTGGCGGAGCTCAACGTCCGCTACGGGGGCGAGCGCGGCTGGGAGCGGGTCATGACGCCCACCGGCTTCGGGGGTGGCCTCCGGGACACCCGGCGGGTGATCGGCCGCCACCACCCCGACGCCCGGGAGTACCTGCCGGAAGGGTCCTTTCTCGAGGATCCGGCGGAGATCCCGCCCGGGGCGTGGACCCTGGACGAATGGGAGCCCCGGACCGGCTACGCCGCGCCCTACGCCCTGGAGATGGAGCCCCTCCGCGCCCAGGTCGCCCGCTTCCGGCGCGGGGACTCGCTTCTCGTCGTGGGCTCGTACCGGCCGGGCCGGTCGCGACCCGAGCCCCGCCGGGTGGCGGACCGGCCGGCGCCCCGGGAACGGGAGCGGGCCCGGAACCCCTTCCTCCCGCCCCCGGACGACGGCTCCCGGGGCGGCTCGGAGGACGGAGGCGGGTCCGAGGTCGGCCCGGTCGGTCCCGTGGAGTCGGGTCTCTTCCTCCTGGAGTGGGACGGCACGGCGGTCCACGTGGAGCGAGCCGAGGCCGCCCGGGAAGTGGTGACCGCCCGGGTGCCGAACGGCGAATACGTCTTCGGGCTCGAGGTCCGGGAGATCGACGCGTCCCGGGCGTGGCGGACCCGCCAGGGGCTCCGCCAGGACTCCCTGGCCCTGGGCCAGGCCGCCGTCTCCGACCTCCTCTTTCTGCGCAAGGAGGGCGAGCCCCCCGAGAGCCTGGAGGAGGCCCTGCCCCGGGTGCGCCCGGAGATCCGGGTGACCGCCGGCGACGCCTTCACGGTGGCGTGGGAGCTCTACGGGATGCTTCCCGGTGAGACCGCCCGGGTGGTCCTGGGCTTCACCCGGGGCGAGCCCGGCCTCCTGCGCAGGCTCGGCGAGTACCTCCGGGTCGTGGATCCCGAGGAGCCCCTGGAGATCGCCTTCGAGGAGCAGGCGCCGGAGCGCCTGGGGACGATCTTCCGGGCGATCGACGTGGAGATCCCCTCCTTCGAGCCGGGAGTCTACTCCCTCCACCTGGAGATCCGCCTTCCGGGCCGGACGCCCATGGTGACGAGCCGGCGGCTGGTGGTGGAGGAGCCGTAGGGCGGGCCCCTACGGAACCAGCAGCACCTTCCCCTTCGTCTTCCGGCCTTCGATGTAGCGGTGGGCGTCGCCGGCCTCCACCAGGGGGAAGCTCCGGTCGATCCGCACCTCCAGCTCGCCCGCCTCGATCCAGTCGAAGAGATCCCCGGAACGCTCCAGGAGCTCGTCCCTCCGGTCCACGTGGTGGGCCAGGCTCGGCCGGGTGAGGAAGAGGGAGCCCCTCCGGTTGAGGATCTGGGGGTCGATCGGCTCCACCGGCCCGCTGGACGCGCCGTAGAGGACCATATATCCCCGGTTCCTCAGGGAGCTCAGGCTGCGGTCGAAGGTCGCGGCGCCCACCGAGTCGTAGACCACGTCCACACCCTCGCCGTCGGTCAGACGGCGGGTCTCGGCCCCGAAGTCCTCCTCGGTGTAGCGTATCACGTGATCGGCGCCGTTGGCCCGGGCCAGATCGGCCTTCTCCTCCGTGGAGCAGGTGCCGATCACCCGGGCTCCTCTCCGGCTGGCGATCTGGACGAGGAGGTGGCCCACCCCGCCGGCCGCGGCGTGGATCAGCGCCGTGTGTCCGTCCCGGACGGGGAAGGTGGAGGTGGCCAGGTAGTGGGCGGTCATCCCCTGGAGGAGCACGGCGGCGGCGGTCTCCAGCTCCACCCCCGCGGGGACCGGAACGAGGATCCCGGCCGGGACCACGACCTCCTCGGCGTAGGCGCCGGGACGCATGACGAAGCCCACCCGGTCGCCCACGCCGACCCCCTCCACCCCCGGCCCCACGGCCGCGACGGTCCCGGCCGCCTCCCGGCCGGGCGTGAACGGGGTGTCCATGGGGTAGAGGCCGGTGCGGTTGTAGACGTCGATGAAGTTGAGGCCCGCCGCGGCCACCCGGACCCGGACGTCGCCCTCGCCGGGCTCGGCGGCCACCACCTCCTCGTAGCGGAGGACCTCCGGCCCTCCCACCTCGTGCACTCGGATCGCCTTCACGTCGGTCCTCCCGTCGCCTGCCTTGGGTCTGGTACCGTGCCGTTGCTGGCCTACCCGGCAGCGGCCTCGTCGGTCGGCGGCTGCGCTACGGCAACGCCAGGGCCACCAGCTCCGCGGCGTGGTCGGGGTCGCCCACGGCGAGCACCACGTACTGCTTCCCGTCGTGCATGTAGGTCATGGGCACCCCGGTCTGGGGCGCGGGGAGGGCGATCTCGGCCACGATCCCTCCGGTGGCCTTGTCGTGGGCCCGGAGGACCGGCCCCCCTCCCACCCCCTCCCCGGCGAAGAGGAGGGTCCGGGTGGCCAGGAGCCCCACCCGGGTCGGGTGTCCCGTGCGGGGAAGCTCGATCCCCTCCAGGGCCGGGTGGTCGGCGATCTCCGCCGGCGTGTCCGCGTTGGGAATCTCCCAGAGGATCTCGCCCCGGCCCAGGTCGATGGCGCTGATCTGTCCCCACGGCGGCCGGAGCACGGGGATCCCGTCCACGGTCAGGGTCTCCTGCACGCCGCCGATGTAGCGCATGTCGGAGAACTCGCCGCCGGGCACGAGGCCCAGGACCGAGTGGCTTCGCTCGCTGGGGACGAAGAGGACGCCGCTCTCCGGGTCCAGGGCGCCGCCCTCCCAGTTCCCTCCCCCGGTGGAGCCGGGCACGACGAGGGTGCCCCGGTAGCCGTCCTCGGGGTCCGAGACCTCCACCGGCGTGAAGAGGGGACCGAGGCGCAGATCGGACACCGCCTCCAGGGCCTTCTCCCGGAGCTCGGGGGTGAAGTCGATCAGGTCGTCCTCGCTCACTCCCTGGCGGGTGAACGCCGGGGGCCGGGTGGGGAAGGGCTGGGTGGCCGAGGGCCGGTCGCCCGGGGCGCCGTCCCGGGGCACGGGCCGCTCCTCGATCGGCCAGACCGGCTCGCCGGTCTCCCGGTCGAAGACGTAGACCCACCCCTGCTTGGTGATCTGAGCGACGATCCGCACCGGCCGGCCGTCGACCTCCACCTCCGTGAGGATCGGCGGCGCAGGGGTGTCGTAGTCCCAGATGTCGTGATGGACGAGCTGGTGGTGCCACACCCGCTCCCCGGTCTCGACGTCCAGGGCCACCACGCTGCTCGAGAAGAGGTTCTCGCCGAGCCGGTGACCGCCGTAGTAGTCGTGGGTCGGGGCCTCGGTGGGCAGGTAGACGAGGCCGAGGTCCGGGTCGGCGCTGAATGGCGTCCAGACCCCGGCATTCCCGGTGTACTGGTTCGATCCCCCCTCCCAGGTGTCGGAACCGAGCTCCCCGGGGCCGGGCACCACGTGGAAGCTCCAGAGAAGCGCCCCGGTGCGGGCGTCGAAGGCCCGCACGTCCCCGGGAACGTTTGCCCGGGAGGGGGGGCGGTACCCCACGTGGAGCGCCGATCCCACGATCACACGGTCGCCCACGACCACCGGCGGAGAGGAGGAGCCGATCGATCCCACGGGATCCACGCCCTCGGGGACCCGCAGCTCCTCCAGGAGGTCGACGATTCCGCCGCTCCCGAACCCCTCCACGGGCCGCCCGCTGGCCGCGTCCAGGGCGATCATGTGGTAGCCCAAGGTGATGTAGATCACCCGGGGCTCGTCGCCCTCCCCTCCGGCCCAGTACGCCACTCCCCGCCCCGAGTTGATCCGCGGCGCCCGCGCTCCCCGCCCACCCTCGTCCAGCCGGTGCATCCAGAGGGTCTCGCCCGTGGCGGGATCGATCGCCACCGCCACCCGGCGGAAGCCGGCGGTGGCATAGAGGACCCCGTCGACCATGAGGGGGGTGACCCGGTACACGGATTCCGGCCGGGGTCCGAAGTTGCGGGCCGACCAGCGCCAGGCGATCTCCAGGTCGCCCGCGTTGCCCGCGTCGATCTGGTCGAGGGCCGAGTAGCGGGCGCTGCCCGGCTCGCCCCCGTAGGCGACCCACTCCCCGTCCGGGGCGGGGGTCTGGGCGGCGGCGGCGGCGGCGAGGAAGGCGGCGCGGAGGAAGAGGAGCGCGCCGGCGCCCGCCCCGCCCCTCAGATCTCCCCCCTGCGCGCCAGCTCCGCGATCCGCTCCGCCGCCCGGAAGGCCAGGGCCTGGATCGTCATGGTGGGCTGGCCCCGGCCGCCTGTGACCATGCTCGAGCCGTCGCAGAGGAAGAGGTTGGGCACGTCGTGGGTCCGGTGGTCCGGGTCGATCACCGACGCGGACGGATCCTCGCCCATTCGGCAGGTGCCCAGCAGGTGGGCGCCGAAGGACTGCTCGGTGACCTCGGGGCCCCAGACCCGCCGCGCGCCGGCCGCGTCCAGGAGCTCCCGGGCCCGGTCCTGGAAGAACTGCATGCACGCCACGTCGTCGGGGTGGTCCCGGTAGGTGACCCGCATCGCCGGACGGCCCCACTTGTCCTTCACCTCGGGATCCAGGGAGATCGAGTTCGTCTCCACGGGAAGCGAGGTGCTGTGGCACCCCACGTCCATCGTCCGGTTGAAGTAGTGGCCCAGCATGCGCTTGTACTCGGCGCCCCACGTGGGCGCGTCGGAGGGAAGGCCGCCCAGGGCGTGGAGGATCGGGTACTGGAAGAAGCGGCAGTCGAGCCCCCCGCCCCCGTAGAATCCCCGATTCGCGTCCGACTCGTAGTCGTCCCAGGTGATGCGGGTGACCTGGACGCTCTTGTACTCGTTCAGGGGATGCTCGAAGAGGCCGGAGGCCCAGGTGTAGCCGTTGAACATGAGGTACTTCCCCACCAGGCCCGAGCCGTTGGCCAGGCCGTCGGGGAAGCGGACGCTGTCGGAGGACAGCAGGAGCCGGGGCGTCTCGGCGCCGTTGGCCGAGACGATCACCGCGCTGGCCTTCTGGGCGTGCTCGTTCCCGTCCCGGTCGAAGTAGCGCACCTCGCTCACCCGGCCCCGGGCGTCGGTCTCCAGGCGGAAGACCGTGCTCTCGGGGCGGATCTCGCAGCGCCCGGTGGCCTCGGCCTTGGGGATCATCGACGCGAGGCTCGAGGACTTGGCGTTGAACTCGCAGCCGAAGCCCGCGCAGAAGCCGCAGTGCTGGCACGCGGGCCGGCCGTCGAAGGAGGTGGAGGTGATCGCCATGGGAGCCGGCTGTGGGTGGAGCCCGATCCGCCGCGCACCCCGCTCGAACAGCACCCCCGAAGACTTCACCGGAAGGGGCGGCATGGGATAGGGCCGGGAGCGGGGCGGATCGAAGGGGCCCGGAGCCCCGGAGACGCCCACCTCCCACTCCACCTTCGTGTAGTAGGGCTCCAGCTCCTCGTAGGTGATCGGCCAGTCGGCCAGCCCCGTGCCCGAGATCGGTCCCAGGAGGCTCCGCTCGTGGAAATCGAGAGGCTTGAGCCTCCAGTAGTTGGCGGTGAAGTGGACGCTGCTGCCCCCCACCATGCGGGCGTAGAAGACCGGGGGCAGGCCCCCCTGGGGCACCACCGCCTCCTCGTCCACCGAGCGGCGGAAGGTGGCGGGATGCTCCCGGAGGTTCCCCGTCCATTCGCCGTTGAGGAAGATGCCCCACTCGTCGTGGCGGAAGTCGGTGGGCCGGAGGTAGGGCCCCTGCTCCAGGACCACGACCTGGAAGCCGGCTTCCGAGAGCTCCTTGGCCAGGACCCCGCCGGCGGCGCCGGAGCCCACGATCACGAAGTCCACCTCCTCCCGGGTGTCGTAGCCGGGCCCGGGGGGCTGGCCGGAGCCGCGACGAGGTCGCTCCCGGCCTTCTACGTCGCCGTCGGCGTCGCCCCACAGGGCGAAGAGCTCCCGGCGCTTCATCGGCCGGCGCCGTCTTCCCCGTGGGCGCTCCGGTCGTACCAACCGAAGGGGGGCTGCCAGACGGGCTGATCGTCGAAGCCGATGAGCTCCCATCCCACCTCGCCCCGGTTCCCGCCGTACTCCGGATTCGCCAACATCCCGGCCACGGTGAGGAAGCGGACGACGGCGAAGTGGGGTGGGCCGTCGGCGGCCTCCAGCTCACCGACGATGGCGTCCTGCTCGTCGGGGCCCAGTTCGGAGAAGCGCTCGGCGCCGGCCTCGGCGGCCGCCGCGTCGAGGGCCTCCACCGCACCCTTCACCACGGGCGCCGCCCCGGACATGAGGTCCTCCAGGGCCCCGTCGATGAAGTGGATCACGCCCGCCTCCCGGGCTCCGGGCGTCTCCCCCGAGGGGAGGATCCGAGCCGCCATCGCCTCGATCTCCCGGGCCTCCTCGCCGGTCAGGACCCGGAAGGGTGCGCCGGCGCGGTGGTCCTCCGCGGCGCGCAGCGCGGTGGCTCGGAGGAGGGGGACGTTGGCCAGGAGCCAGGCGCCCCCCGCGGCTCGGCCGGAGGCGTGGAGGAAGTCCCGGCGCGTGGTGCTGCGGCGGTCGCTCATCGAATCCTCGGGTAGTAGTTGCTGAAGCGCACGAGCCGGGTCACCCGACCCGACGCGTCGGTCTCGAAGACGATGCGCTCGCCCGGGGTGTCGTCGTCCCTCACCCGCCGAAACGTCGTGCCCTCCTCGTGCCGGAGGCGGGTCAAGGCGTCGAGGGGATCGTCGGTGGGCAGATACACCATCGCCAGGGCGTTCTTCCAGCGCACCACCGCGAGCTCCCCGCCGAAGGAAGCGTCGTAGGCCCCGGTGAAGCGATCCAGGTCCGGGGCGTCGCCCTCCCTTTCACCCGCGGCGGCGATGGCGGGCGGGCCCGCCTCCTCGTCCGCATCCTCGACGGCCTCGGCGATCGCCGGCTCCACGATCTCGTGGATCCGGCGGGCGAAGTCGCCGGGGCTCACCCCCAGGGCGTTGGCGGCGAAGGCCACGGCGACCTTCTCGCCCAGGTTCAGGGAGAGTCGGGTCCGGTACCCGGGACAGCTCCCCCCGTGGCCCACGTACGTCTTCTCCCGGTCCCGCCATACCGAGAAGCCGAGCCCCCAGTGGGTGTCCCAGTCCGGGTCGACCCAGTGGACCCGGTGCATCTCACGCAGCGTGTTCCCCGCCAGCACCTCGCTCTCCCCGGGATCGAGGCGGAACTGCCACGAGGCGAAGCGGGCCAGATCCTCCACGGTGGAGGCGTAGCCCGCGGCCGGGGCGATTCCCCGGGCCTGGAAGAATGGGAGAGGCGTGCGGTCGCCGTCTCGGGTGATCGCGCTGTAACCCGTGGCTAGCCGGCCGGCCCGGTGCTCCTCCGGGATCTCGGGCCAGGTGTCGTCCATCCCCAGGGGCCGGAGCACGCTCTCGCGCACGTACTCCCCATAGGGGCGCCCCGTGAGCTCCGCGACGAGCTCCCCCGCCAGGGTGAGGCCCAGGTTCGAGTACTGGAAGTAGGTAGCGGCCGGGTAGAGGGTCTCCTGGGCCCGGAGGCCGTCGATCACCTCCTCCCGGCTCGGGAAGTCGAAGTCGGGTCCG
>JABAHQ010002966.1_pt1 | contig 23899 bp, 21 predicted proteins | sample 7062091 | NCBI WGS metagenome assembly JABAHQ01 (sample SAMN14534359, study PRJNA622989) | marine sediment metagenome | biome: marine biome [ENVO:00000428]; feature: marine pelagic biome [ENVO:01000023]; material: deep marine sediment [ENVO:00002113] | place: India: Gulf of Kutch | collected...
ACCGTTGCCGTCGGTGAAGCAGTTGGTGTAGCCCAGATGCTTGCCGCGATCGTCCTCAAAATCGAGCCTCACCCTTGCGTTTTTCACCAAACCTACAGGCCCCCCATTGGTAGCGTGACTGTGAATCGTCACGGTCACCTCCACGCTCCAGTACGGCCCGGAGAGGGGCGCTGACTCGCCATCGAGATCACCGACGTGCATATCCCGGCTCGGGAACACGTCGATCAACACCGTGGCGTCGTCTTCCAACGCGCCGTCGTCGGACGCGGTATAGGTGAAGCTGTCGGTGCCGAAGAAGCCAGAGTTCGGCGTGTACACGAAGCTGCCGTTGTCGTTCAGCGTGAGGCTGCCGTTGGTCGGACCCGTATCCATCACCAGACTCGCGGTCAGGGCATCGTCGTCCGGGTCGCTGTCGTTTGCCAAGACACCGGGGACGTCCACGCTAAGCGAGGTGTTGTCTGGCGTGACCTCCAGGAAATAGCGGTCGTCGGCGGCGACGGGAGGATGATTTTGCATTGAGGTGACGTCGATCGTCACCGTGGCGCTGTCTTCCGATGCGCCGTCGGACGCGGCGTAGGTGAAGCTGTCGATGCCGAAAAAGTCAGCGTTCGGCGTGTAGGTGAAGCTCCCGTCCGCATCGACGACAACCGTCCCGTTCTCCGGCGAGCCGTACGCGCTCACCGTCAATGGGTCCTCGTTTGGATCGCTGTCGTTGGCGAGCAGGCCGTCCCCCTCTGGGACTGACAGGGACGTGTCCTGGCTCGTCATGTACCCGTCCGCTTCCGCGATCGGCTTGAAGTTGGGCGGGTCCACCGGTTCGATGTTGTCGAAAGGGCCCTCGATCTTGGCGAGGAAGGCGTCCGATGGGGGCGTGCCGGTGTTCGGCTTGCCCCTGCCCTTTGTCTTGGCCTCGCTGATCTCGGTCTGAAATGCGCCGGCGGTGGCGGGAAAATCGCGCGACTGCGTGGTTCCCGCCAGGTAGGCCGCGAACGGATCGTCCACCGCGCCCGCGCCGCCCGCGGCGACGGCGCGGGCGCTTTCCCCTTTGCTGCCGCCCAGATAAGTGGCGAAGCGCAAGCCCCAGTTCACAGCCGTGGCCGTAGGATCGAAGACCGCGACGAAGGCGTCGACCCCACTAGGATTGTCGCGCTGCACCGCGTCGCGCGTCGTGGGAATGGAGCCCAAGACCTTACCGCTGACATAGGCCTTGCCGTCGGAGTCCGCCGCGACGGCCCAGCCCCCGCTGCCGCCGAAGAAGGTGGAGTAAATCAACGCGGATCCAGGACTCACGGCGACATCGAGAATCGTCACGAAAGTTTCAAATGTGGCGACGNNGCATACGGCGCGAACGAGTCGGCTGTCGTGGGAAAGTCGTCCGCACCGGTCTGGCCGGTCAGATACGCGGCGCAGGGAGATTCGCAGCCCGGAACCACGGCGACGTCCCGGCCGATCGTGCCGCCCTCGGTGCCTCCGAGGTAGCTGGAGTAGACGAGGCTGCTCTCGTCGGCGCCTGGGGAGGGGTCAATCACGGTCACGAAAGCGTCTTTCGCGCCCAGCAAGGAACTCTGAAACGCGTTCATGCTCGTCGGAAAATTCGTCGAGCCGGTCGGGCCCGTCAAATAGGCGAGACCGGCGCCGTCCGCGGCCACGCCGAAAATCCGATCCCCGCCGTCGCCGCCGAGGAAGGTGCCGTAGACGAGATCGTCGCTGCCGTTGCCCGCAGGATCGATCACCGCCAGGAAGGCGTCCTGGTCGGCGTTCGACATGAGCTGAAAGGCGTCAGCGGTTGTCGGAAAATCGGGCGAAAGGGTCTGTCCGCCGATCACGGCGCGCCCAAGGGGATCAAGGGGATCGACGGCGATGTCCCAGGCGACATCGCGGCCGCCGCCGCCCAGGTAAGTGGAATAGAGAAGCTCCGTACCGTCCGGATTCAGCTTGGTGAAGAACGCGTCATCCCCGGAAATCGCGTCTTCTTGAAGCGCGCCCGAGGTCGTCGGGAAGTCGTTCGTTATGATGTCGCCCGAGTCGACCTCGCCGGCCACATAGGCGTTGCCGTCCGCGTCCACGGCGATTCCCCAGCCTCGCTCCAGCGAGGCGCCGCCGAGATAGGTGGAATAGACAAGCTCTGTGCCCTCGGGATTCAGCTTGGCCACGAAGGCGTCGTGGCAACCATCATACCCCGCCGTATCGACGCAGGTGTCTTGAAATCCTCCGACGATCGGGAAATCCGCAGAGCGGGTTCGTCCCGTCACGTAGGCGCTGCCGTCGCCGTCCACCGCGACGCTGCGCACGTATTCTTCGATGTCCGTGCCGCCCAGGTAGGTCGCGTAGGCCAGCACCGGATCGATGACCAGCGGCTTGGCCGGATCGTAGGCCGCAAGCTCGAAGCTCACCCGGCTGTCCTCCAAGACATAGCCGCCCGCGACCGGTTGCTTTGTCCCGTCCGCTTCCTGATAGATCTCGGGCTTGAGGAACCGCACCTCGCCACGGGGAAGATGCGCGACCAGGTCACCCGCCTCGTCTATTTCCAGGCGCTCGGCGCCCGCGAAGCCGAGCGCGATCGTGGCCGGGTCGGCGCCCGGCGCGACCACGAAGTCGTACTCGAGCCGGCGCCCGCCGGTGCCGTAGAACACGAGATCGATGCCGGGATAGACGCGCTCGTATCGCACTTTCGCGTAGTGCGGCACGCCGGTGCGCCACTTGGAGCGGTCGCGGCCGATGAAGTAGTTGCTCACCCCCGGCAGGCGCTCGAGCCCGCTCACCCGCGACGCCGCCTCGGCGCCGAGCAGCTCGACCCGAAGGGCGTGGCCCTTGCCCTCGGTCCCGGGCAGGGACAGCACCGCTGCCTGATCGGTCAGGAACAGGGCATAACCCCGTCCGCGCGAGAGGAACTTGACCGCTTCGTCGCTCTGGCCCCGGTTGGGCTCGAAGGCGAGCGGCAAATTGCCGTAATCGGCGGGCACCGCCGGGCCGCTCGCACTGCTCGCACTGTAGGACAGCGAGATGATAGACCCGGCGAGCGCGACGATCGCCGCCGATGCTGCTGCGGGTATGCACAGTGAACGGATCATGTGACGTCTCCCCTTAAGAACGCGGGCCCGGCGCCAATCGACGGCGCGGCCCCGGCGTGCCACCTTGCGGGCGCCCGGAACCCTGAGGGCGGAAAACGGGAGGGATGCGGCCCCAATGTCTGCCGCGCTGCTCGCGGCGTCGACCGCGCCCGGACTGCGTGATGAACGATCCCCCCCCAGACAGGCGCCGCGTTTTATTGTTCTGGCTTGTCTAACGCAGGACTCGATTCGCCTCAAGGTACGGCAGCGCCCGGGATGCTGCGTTAAGAATGGTAAATAGTCTTTTCGGCAGCGCGGATAACGGCGCCAAGTCATCTATAACCTCCTGAATATGTTGCAAGTTTGTCGCGTCCGCGCTGCCGCGTCCGGGTCCCGCCCGGGTTGCGAGCGTCGCCTGCGGCGATCACGGACTCGTGATCGGTGCTTGAGCCCCGCACCGAGCGGTCCCAAACCCCGGTCGGTCCCGCACGGCGCGCGCTGCCTGTGGTGCGCGTTCCGCGCCAGGTGGCTCGCGACCCGAAGCGCCCCGCGAGGGACCAGGTCCCCGGCGTGAGCGCCCCGAACGCTTCCGCGATCCGCGTCCGCAACGACGGGGCCGCGGCTGCGCGCAGCAACCGACCCGCCGGTTGCTGCGCGCCTCGCCGCCGAGGATTGCTCAGGGCTCAAAGGTCGTAGGCGTTGCCTTCCTTGACGGTGAAGGTCTCGTTCTCCGCGTCGTCGGAGAGGAAGTGTAGTTCGTCACCTTCCCGGTAGACCTGAAAGCAGTTCCGGTTCCCCTCATCCCAAAAGTTGTCCCATTCGTGGCACCAACGATCGTCCGAGGTGATCTCGTAATCCGCGGTCCCGGTCTTTTTTCCGCCGGGCCACCAGGCCTTGCCGCGGCCGGTTCCGTCGGGTGCGAAGTACCCCGCCCATTCCCATTTCGTGTCGGAGCTGTAGCCGGTTTGATAGAGCGTGTTGCCGACCACTGCGGCCTCGATCTGGTCTGCGGACAGCGGCACAGCGTCCGTCATCTCCTCCTTGGTCGGTCCCTGGGCGCAGCCGGCCAGGATCAGGCCGACGAGCGCGGTTCCGGTGACGGACGCCTTGGCATGAAGACGCATGGTTCGACTCCTTCCCTTGACTTTGGTCCCATCTGGACCCCAGCGGCGCCGGCGACGCGCCACCCCCCGGCGGGACGTGCGCCCGCCGCCGGCCTACCAGACGGGACCCGTCCGGTGCCGCTTGGGCGCTGTCAGGATTTCAAAGAGACGACGGGGCTGTCGTCTCCCATATGGGACCAAATTTCCGGATTTATTCGCTCGGATTGCGGCCGAGGGCGCCGGCCCCGGCCAGGATCAGGCGCACCAGCGCCATCTGGCTGTGGGTGTCGGTCTTGACGAAGACCCGCTTGAGCCGGGTGCGCGCCGCCTCGCGCGTGATGCCGCAGGCCTCCGCCGCGGCGCTGAGCGGATTGCCCGCGCTCAGGCTGAGCGCGAGGCGCGCCTCGGCCGGGGTCAGGCCGTAGAGCCGGTGCAGCAGCCGCTCCGGCGGCTCCGGCGAGTCCTCCGGATCGGAGACGAAGACCAGCGCCGCCGGACGCGCCTCGCCGACGACGCCGGCGGCCAAGCCGTCGCGTTCGGGGAGGGGTGCGGTCCTGACGACGTAGCAGCGCCGGCCGGACGGCCGCCGCAGCTTCTGGCCCTCCGCCGCGCCGCCGTCGGCTCCCGTCGCCGCGCCGAGGGCGGACGCGATCATGGCGGACAGCGCCCGATGGCTCCCGGGATCCTGGGCCGCCAGCTCGCCGTCGCGCACCAGCAGTCCGTCCCGGGCGGCGAGGATCTTGCGCGCCGGCCGGTTCGTCTCCACGATGCGCCCCCGCGCATCCAGCATCACGACGCCCGTGGGAAGCGCACCCAGGGCCTGCTCCCAGGCCTCCAGGCGCGCGCTCAGGCTGTTCAGCGTCTGGCTCGTCTGGAACGCCTGCCGAAGATGCGGCAGCAAGTGGTCGTAGCGACGCCGGTCCCGCGCCGAGAAGTCGTCCTCATGCGGCCGGCGATAAAGCCCGAGATAGGCAAACCTCGACTCGGCCAGTTCGACGATCCCTGTTTGCAACCAGCGGTGCCCGATGCGAGACGCAAAATCGGCGTAATACTCGGTTCGCGTAAATTTGTGACCCGACGCCAGGATTTCGCCTGAGATCGAGCACTCTAGATCAAGTGTGCGATGTTGCCTGAGGAAACCGATGAGCCAAGGGTCGACCTGGGTATAATAATCCAGGTACGAATGTTTCGCCGCAGGGTCAATTTCATGCACGTGCAGCGCCAATGGCTGTTGCGTGCGGGGATTTGTGCACACGAACGCGGCCGAGTGCGCATTCGTGAACCCTGCAATCTTGGCCAGGGCGTCGGACCACCTGTCGGGGTCTGCGGCGGCGAGGTGGATCGATCTGATGCAGGCGTCAAATTTCTCAGTTGCTCCCATCGCCGCGGCTCCTCGCTCGAGGCGACCGTTCGCATGACGCCGCAGGCTCCCGCCGCGACCGGCGCGTCGCCTGCGCCCAGAGTGTGTGATAAACGATGGGCCCCAAAAACAAGCGCCATCTTTTTATTATTCTAGCGCCTTTAACACAGGACTCGATTCACTTCAATGTGCGGGCAGCGCCTATGATGCTGCGTTAATAATGGTAAATATACTTTTCGACAGCGCAGATAACGGCCCCGAATCGTCTCTAACGTGCTGAGTATGTGGCCGGTTTGTCCAGCCGGCGCGCTCGCGTCCGGGTCCCGCCCGGGTTGCGAGCGTCGCCTGCGGCGATCACGGACTCGTGATCGGTGCTTGAGCCCCGCACCGAGCGGTCCCAAATCCCGGTCGGCCCCGCAGGGGGCCGAAGGCAAGCGAGGCACGGCGGGAGATGGCGCGACCGGGCGAGTTCGATGAGACGCGGGCCCTGGTCCGTGCGGGACCGGGCGCGGAGGCCGAGCCCGCCCCAAGCTTGGACGCGCCCGGCCGGGGCACTCGCCCGAAGGCGCCGTGCGGCGCGCGCTCGCTGTGGTCCGAGTTCCGCGCCAGGTGGCTCCAGACCTGGAGCAAGGCGCGACAGGCCGGGAGACCCGCGCCATGAGCGCCATCGAAACCGATGCGATCCGCGACTACCACGCCCACGTCTACTACGACGCCGCGACCAAGGAGACCGCGCGGCGCCTGCGCGAGCGCGTCGCGGCGCGCTTCGAGGTCGCCATGGGCCGCTGGCACGACCGGCCCGTCGGGCCGCACCCGCGCGGGAGCTACCAGATCGCCTTCGAGCCGGAGCTGTTCGGCACGCTCGTGCCCTGGCTGGCGCTCAACCGCGACGGGCTGGTGATCTTCGTCCATCCCAACACCGGCGACGACCTGGCCGACCACGACGAGCGCGCCATCTGGCTCGGCGAGACGGTGGCGCTCGATCTCGACGCGCTTGGCTAGGCCGCATCGCGCGCGCGGCGCATCGTCGGCTCCGGCGCGAGGGCACATCCTAGCGCCGGAACGAGGCGACCAGCTCCAGGTGCCCGGACCAGGGGAACTGGTCGACGGGGCTCACCTCGACCAGGCGGTAGCCACCGTCCACCAGGATGCGGGCATCGCGCGCGAAGCTGTTGGGGTTGCATGAGACCGCGACCACGGCCGGGACCGGCGAGTCGGCGAGCGCCGCGGCCTGCTCGCGGGCGCCGGCGCGCGGCGGGTCGAAGACGACGCACTCGCTCCCCGCCAGCTCCTCGGCCGTGAGCGGCGCGCGCGCCAGATCGCGCGCCTCGACGGTGACCCGGCCGGCCAGGCCCGCCTTGCGCGCCGCGGCCCACAGCGCGGCCAGCGCCGCCTCGTCGCGCTCGAGGGCGTGGACCCGGGCCCGGCGCGCCAGCGCGAAGGTGAACGTGCCGCAGCCGGCATACAGCTCGGCCACCGTGGCGGCCCGCTCCGGCACATAGGACAGAACGCGCTCGCTGAGCGCCGCCTCGCCCTCGGCGGTCGGCTGCAGGAAGCCGCCCGGCGGCGGCTCCACCGCGACGCCGGCAAAGCGCACCGCAGGCGGGCGCCGGATCACGACCGGCTCCGGCGCCAGGGCCTGTCCCGCCGCGACCCGCCCGGCCCAGGACAGGCGCGCGAGATCCTGCGCCGCGGCAAAGCCGGCCAGGGCCTCGCGCGCGGCCAAGCCCGGCGCCCGGCGCGAGACGACCAGGACGTCGACCCCGGCCTCGCTGTCGAGCAGCGCGACGGCGGCGGTCTCCCCCTCCTCGAGCAGGGCGCCGAGCAACGCGCGCAGCGGCGCCAGCAGGGCCTCCAGGCGCGGGCGCAGCAACAGACAGCTCTCGACATCGACGACCGCGTGACTGTCCCGGCCGTGGAAGCCGAGGCGCACGCGCGCCCCGGCCCGGTGCGCCGTCAACGTGGCGCGCCGCCGCGTGCCCGGCCGAACGCGGATCAACGGCCCGAGCGGCACATCGTGCAAGGCGCGGCGCGCCAGCGCCTGGGCCACGAGGTCCCGTTTCCACTCGGCGTAGCGCTCATCCGCCAGGTGCTGCAGCGCGCAGCCGCCGCACGGACCGAAGTGGGGACAGGGCGGCTCGACCCGGCCCGGCCCCTCGGCGAGGAGCTCGAGGAGCTCGGCCTTGAAGCCGCCGGCCCGCGTCCCGCTGACGCGCACGCGGGCCCGGTCGCCGGCCACGGCAAGGGGCACGAAAACCGGCCGCCCGTCCAGCGAGGCGATGCCGTCGCCGCGCCCGCCCAGCGACTCGATGGTAAGCTCCACCTGGCGCCCGCCGCCGCGGCGCGCCCGCCGCCTCATGAGCTCCTCCGCCGTGTGCGCTCGAAAGCCTGAGTACGCACCGCTCAGCTTAGCACTTCGGTGCCGCCGAGGGGCTCGACAGGGCGGGCCATCGCGCCTATCACGGGCGGCATGCGGATCGTCATGTTCCTGCTCAGGTGCGTGGTCGGGCTGTTCGCCGCGATCGGCTTCCTTTTGGTCGCCGGCGTGGTCACGCTCGCCTTCCTGTGGCGCGACATAGAGCCCCTGAGCGCCCGCCGCGTCGAGGTGCCGGAGGCCGCCGTGCTCAGCCTCGACCTGAGGGGCGGCATCATGGAGGCGCGCCCGGACAATCCGCTGGCCCGCGCCGGCCTGAGCGGCGTGCCGGTCATGCGCGAGACCTTGGAGGCCTTGGACGCGGCCGGCCGCGACACGCGCGTGCGCGGCCTGGTGGCGCGGCTCGGGCGCGGTTCGCTCGGCCTAGCCGAGGTCCAGGAGCTGCGCCAGGCGGTCCGGGAGTTTCGCCGCGACGGCAAGTTCGCCCTCGCCTTCGCCGAGAGCTACGGCGAGGCCGGCGACGGTACGCTGCACTACACGCTCGCCAGCGCCTTCGAGCAGGTCTGGCTGCAGCCCTCCGGCGACCTCGATCTGACCGGGCTGTTCCTGGAAAGCCCGTTCCTGCGCGGCGCCCTCGACAAGATCGGGGTCGCGCCCCGGCTCGACCAGCGCGAGGAGTTCAAGGGCGTGATGAACCTGTTCACCGACCGCGCCCTGCCCGAGCCGCAGCGTCGCAACCTGCAGCGCCTGGTCGACTCCTGGCTGCAGCAGATCGTGGCCGCCGTGGCCGAGGACCGCGGCCTGGCGCCGGCCCGGGTGCGCGACCTGATCGACCGCGGCCCCTACCTGGCCGCCGAGGCGCGCGAGGCCGGCCTGATCGACGAGCTGGGCTATTGGGACCAGGTGGAGGGCAAGGCCCTGGATCGGGCCGGCCGGGGCGCGAAGACCATCGCGCTCGCCGACTATGCGCGCCGGCTCGACGATGCGTCCGGCCAGGCGGTCGTAGCCCTCGTCTACGGCCTCGGCCCGGTGATGCTCGACCAGAGCGAAAACGACCCCATGTTCGGCCGCCTGATCATGGGCGCGGACACGGTGGCCCAGGCGATTCGAGACGCGGTCGACGATCCCGAGGTCCAGGCCGTGGTGTTCCGGATCGACAGCCCGGGCGGCTCCTACGTCGCCGCCGATGCGATCTGGCGCGAGGTGCGCCGCGCCCGCGAGCGCGACGTGCCCGTCATCGTCAGCATGAGCAACATGGCGGCCTCGGGCGGCTACTTCGTGGCCGCCCCGGCGCAGCGCATCGTGGCCCAGCCGGCGACGCTGACCGGCTCGATCGGCGTGGTCGGCGGCAAGCTGGTGCTCTCCGGCCTGTGGGACAAGCTCGGCATCACCTGGGACGGGGTCAAGGCCGGCGCCAACGCCGACATGTGGAGCGCGAACCGCGACTTCTCGGAGTCCGCCTGGGCGCACGTGCAGGACTCGCTGGACCGCGTCTACGACGACTTCACGGGCAAGGTGGCCGAGGGCCGGGGGCTGCCGCTGGAGCAGGTTCTGGGCGCCGCCAAGGGCCAGGTGTGGACCGGCCGGGACGCCAAGGAGCTGGGCCTCGTGGACGAGCTCGGCGGCTACCGCACGGCGCTCGCCCTGGCGCGCCAGGCGGCCGGCGTGGCCGCCGACGCCGCGCTCGAGGTCCGCGTGTTCCCCGAGCCGCGCGACCCCCTCGAGGCGTTCATCGAGGAGGCGCTCCATGGCCGGCTGCAAAGCCCGGGCATGAGCGCGCTGGGGCGCGGCCTGGCGCGCCTCGTGCGCGCGTTCGCCCCGCTGGTCGAGACGATGGAGACGCTCACGGCCGACCCGCGGCGAAACACCCTGCGCGCGCCGCGGCTCGGGCCGGCCCGCTAAGCCGCCTGGACCGCTCGCTCGGCGGCGATCAGGAACTCCGTGTTGCCCTCGGGCCCGAGAATCGGACTCTCGGTGAGGCCGAGGACGCGCCAGCCGGGCTGCGCGTTCAGCCAGGCCTCGATGCGCGCGCACACCTCCCGGTGCAATGCCGGGTCGCGGACCACGCCGCCCCTGCCCAGGCGGCCCTTGCCCACCTCGAACTGCGGCTTGATGAGGGCGATCAGGCGGGCCCCGGGCGCGGTGAGCGCCAGCGGCGCCGGCAGCACGGTCTCGAGCCCGATGAAGCTCGCATCGCAGGTCACCAGATCGACCGGCTCGGGCACCTCGCGGCGGCCGAGATAGCGGGCGTTGGTGCGCTCGAGCACCACCACCCGAGGGTCGGTGCGCAGCTTCCAGGCGAGCTGGCCATGCCCGACATCGACGGCGTAGACCCGGGCCGCGCCGCGCGCCAGCAGCACCTCGGTGAAGCCGCCGGTCGAGGCGCCGACGTCGAGGCAGACGAGGCCTTCGGGATCGATGGCGAAATGGTCGAGCGCCTTCTCCAGCTTGAGCGCGCCGCGGCTGACCCACGGATGGTCGGGCCCACGGACCTCGAGCGGCGAGTCCTCGCGCAACAGCTGCCCCGGTTTGCCGACGCGGCTCTCGCCCGAGAAGACGCGCCCCGCCAGGATCAGCGCCTGGGCCCGCGTGCGGCTCTCGACCAGCCCGTGTTCGACGAGCAGGTGGTCGGCGCGCCGGCGCCCGGCTCGCTCCTTGGACCGCCCCATCGGCCGCTCAGGCCACCGCGTGCGCGCGCCGGCGAACCGCCGCGACGGAACCCGTGCGGTGGTCCTGCGGCTGCACGACCTGGTGCCCGTGGCTGCGCACGGCCGCCAGCAGGTGGTCCAAGCGCTGCGGCCCCTGCGGGGTGAGCCGGCGCGCACCGCTCACCAGGAAACGCCGCGGGTCGCGGCGTGTCTGCCGTGCGGGCGAACAGAGCACGATCATGGGCGATCCCTTTGCGCGCCGCGCGCCAGCGCGGTGAAGTCGTCGCCGCGGACCTGGTAGATCCGCTCGCTCGCCGACCAACGTAGCCCGACGCGCCGGTAGAAGGCCTGCGCCGCTTCGTTCTCGGCCTCGACCGAGAGCCGGAGATAGCTGCCGCCACGCGCGCGAGAGAGCGCCGCGGCCTCGGCGAGCAGGCGGCCGCCGAGCCCGCAGCCGCGGGCGGGCTCGGCGACGAAGAGGTCCTGAACGTAAACGCCGCGGCGCCCGTCCCAGCTCGAGAAGCTCTCGAAGAACAGGCACAGACCCACGGCGACGCCGTTCAATTCCGCGATCAGCGCCTCGAAGGCCGGCTTGGCGCCGAAGCCCGCGTGCAGGATATCCTCGACGCGGCTCGCCACCTTGCGCCTCTGCCCGATGCTCTCGGCCAGGTCCAGGACCAAGCGGTGGATCGTCTCGGCGTCGGCCTCCGTGGCCCGGCGGATGAGCGGCGCGGCGCTCGGGCGGCGTTCCGGGCTGGCGGGGTCTTGAGTCATGCCGTCGACCGGCCCCGGGGCGGGACGCCCCGGACGGAAAGGGTGTCCCGCGCCCCTGCGTGTCGGGATTACGCGCGCGCCGCGGGCGATTCGACGTCGGCGTGGCCGAGCGCCTGCAGGGCCGTGGTCACGATGCGCCCGGCGTCGAGCCCGGCCAGTTCGATCTGCCTGTCGGGCTTGTCGTGGTCGATGAAGAAATCGGGCAGGGTCATGGGCCGCAGCTTGAGCCCGCCGTCCAGGATCCCGTCGCGCGCCAGATACTGCAGGACGTGGGCCGCGAAGCCGCCGACGGCGCCCTCCTCGATGGTGATCAGCACCTCGTGCTCGCCCGCCAGGCGGCGCACCAGGTCCTCGTCGAGCGGCTTGGCGAAGCGGGCGTCCGCCACCGTGGTGGACAGGCCGCGCGCGGCGAGCTCGTCCGCGGCCGCAAGCGCCGCGCCCAGGCGCGTCCCATAGGACAGGATCGCGACCTTGCCGCCCTCGCGCAGGATGCGGCCCTTGCCGATCTCGAGCGGCGTGCCGCGCGCCGGCATCTCGATGCCGGTCGCCTCGCCGCGCGGATAGCGCACGGCGCAGGGGCGGTCGTCGATCCGGGCGGCGGTCGCCACCATGTGCATCAGCTCGGCCTCGTCGGCCGGCGCCATCAGCACGAAGCCCGGCAGGCAGCCGAGATAGGCGATGTCGTAGCTGCCCTGGTGGGTCACGCCGTCGGCGCCGACCATGCCGGCGCGGTCGATGGCGAAGCGCACCGGCAGGCTCTGGATCGCCACGTCGTGGACGACCTGGTCGTAGGCGCGCTGCAGGAAGGTCGAATAGATCGCCGCGAAGGGCTTCAAGCCCTCGCAGGCCAGGCCGGCGGCAAAGGTGACCGCGTGCTGCTCGGCGATGCCGACGTCGAACACGCGCTCGGGAAAGCGCTCGGCGAACTTGTTGAGCCCCGTGCCGGAGGGCATGGCCGCCGTGATGGCAACGATCTTCTCATCGTGTTCGGCCTCGGCGATCAGGCCCTGGGCGAAGACGTTGTGTAGGCCGGCGCCTTCGGCGCCGGCTTGGCCTGCTTGCCGGTGACGACGTCGAACTTGGCCACGCCGTGGTACTTGTCGTCGGCCTTCTCGGCCGGCTCGTAGCCCTTGCCCTTCTGGGTCACCACATGCACGAGCACCGGACCTTGGTAATTCGCATCGCGCACGTTCTTGAGCACCGGCAGCAGGTGGTCGAGGTTGTGGCCGTCGATCGGCCCGACGTAGTAGAAGCCGAGCTCCTCGAACAGCGTGCCGCCGGTCAGCATGCCGCGGGCGTACTCCTCGGCGCGCGAGACCGCCTTCTCGAAGGAACGCGGGAAGCGCTTGGCCACCTCCTTTCCGATGTGGCGCATTGACTGGTAGGGGCGCGAGGAGATGAGCTGCGACAGGTACGCGCTCATGGCGCCGACCGGCGGCGCGATCGACATGTCGTTGTCGTTCAGGATGACGATCAGGCGGCTGTTCATCGCGCCGGCGTTGTTCATCGCCTCGTAGGCCATGCCCGCGGTCATGGCCCCGTCGCCGATCACGCAGATCACGTTGTTGTCCCTCTCCGAGAGGTCGCGCGCCACGGCGAAGCCGAGGCCGGCCGAGATCGAGGTCGAGGAGTGCGCCGCGCCGAAGGGATCGTACTCGCTCTCCGTGCGGCTGGTGAAGCCGGACAGGCCGCCGCCCTGGCGCAGGGTGCGGATGCGCTCGCGCCGCCCGGTCAGGATCTTGTGCGGATAGCACTGATGGCCGACGTCCCAGATGAGCCGGTCGCGCGGCGTGTCGAACACGTAGTGCAGCGCGACCGTCAGCTCGACCACACCGAGGCCGGCGCCCAGGTGCCCGCCGGTGACCGAGACGACGGAGACGACCTCCTGACGAAGCTCGTCGGCCAGCTGGCGCAGCTGGCCCTCCTCCAGCGTCTTGAGGTCGGCCGGCACCGAGACGGTGTCCAGCAGCGGCGTCGCGCTGTTGTGTCCCATTTGACTCATGTGCCATTCCTTGACCGTGAGCCGCCCTGCACAGGGCCACGGCACGGTTCATTCATGATTGACGCCGGCTATCACGTCCGGCGCTCCAGCACGAACCTGGCTATGTGCCTCAGAAGGTCCGCCTTTTCCAAGAAAATTTCAAGTCGTGCGCAAGCGCAGTCGACCAGATCCTCGGCCTTGGCGCGCGCGCCCTCGGGTCCGAGCAGGCCGACGAAGGTGGCCTTGCCGAGCGCCGCGTCCCGGCCCGTGGGCTTGCCCAGCTGCTCGGGCGTACTCTGGGAATCGAGCAGGTCGTCGACGATCTGAAAGGCCAGGCCGAGATCCCGGGCAAAGCCGGCGAGCGCCCGCCGCTCGGCGGCCCCGGCACGGCCCAGGATGGCCCCCGCCTGACACGAAAACGTGATAAGGGCCCCGGTCTTCAATGCCTGCAGATTGGTGATGCCCTCGAGGTCGAGGTCCTTTCGCTCGGGTGCGATGTCGATCATTTGTCCACCGACCATCCCGGCGGCCCCGGCGGCGGCCGCGAGCCCGGCGATCAGATCGCCGCGCACCGCCGGCTCGCTATGGCAGCGCGGATCGGCGAGCACCGCGAAGGCCTCGGTGAGCAGGCCGTCGCCCGCCAGGATCGCGGTCGCCTCGTCGAACCTCTTGTGCACGGTCGGCCGGCCGCGCCGCAGGTCGCTGTCGTCCATCGCCGGCAGGTCGTCGTGGACCAGGCTGTAGCAGTGCACCATTTCCACCGCCGCGGCGCACTGCAGGGCGTTGTCCGCCTCGACGTCGAACAGCGCCGCCGACTCCATGACCAGGAACGGGCGCAGCCGCTTGCCGCCGGACAGCGCGCCGTAACGCATGGCCTCGACCACGCGCCCGCGCGGCCCCGGGGCCCGCGGCAGAAGCTCGTCGAGGCGCCGGGTCACCGCCTCCGCCCGATCGGCGAGACGCTGCAGCAGCTGGCGCCGGTGCGACGCCTCAGCCTGCGTCGAAGGGTTCGCTTGTGACGCCGCCATCGCGCCCGTGGCTGATCTTCTCGATCTTTTCCTGCGCCTCGCGCAGCTTCGCTTCACAGTGCTGCTTCAATTTCGCACCGCGCTCGTAGGCCTCGATCGCCTCGTCGAGCTTCCCTTCGCCCGACTCGAGGCGGGAGACGATCTCCTTCAGCTCTTCGAGCGCGTCCTCGAAGCTCATTTTCTCGATGTCCTTGTGGCTTTCGCTCTTCGCCATGTCGTTGTCTCCGCCGCCGGCGACGGGTGAGTGAAAGGCCCGGCCGACAACCGCGCGCTCCCGCGTCACGCGGCTCGTCACACCGCCATGAGCGCCGTCACATGCGCCGCTGCGCTGGCCCCGAGCGCCTGCAGATTGTAGCCGCCCTCCAGGGTCGAGACCACCCGCCCGTCGCAGAAGTCGCGCGCCACGGCGAGCAGCTCGGTGGTGACCCAGGCGTAGTCGTCCTCGTGCAGGCGCAGCCCGGCCAGGGGATCGTCCTCGTGCGCGTCGAACCCGGCCGAGACCAGGATGAACTGGGGCTCGAAGCGGATCAATGCGGGCAGGATCGTCTCGCGCAGGCCGTGGCGGAACTCGAGCGAGCCGGCCATGGGCGCCAGCGGCACGTTGAGGATGTTGCCGGCCACCCCGCGTTCCTCGGCGCCGCCGGTTCCGGGAAAAAGCGGCATCTGGTGGGTCGAGGCGTAGAACAGCTCGGCGTCGTCCCAGAACGCGGCCTGGGTGCCGTTGCCGTGGTGCACGTCGAAGTCGACCACGGCGACGCGGCGCAGGCCGTGCGCGTCGCGCGCGTGCAGGGCCCCGACCGCGACGTTGTTGAAGACGCAGAACCCCATGGCACGGGACGGCTCGGCATGGTGTCCGGGCGGGCGCACGGCGCAGAACGCGTTGCCCGCCTCGCCCGCCGCCACCGCATCGACCGCCGCGCACAGCGCCCCGGCGGCCCGCCGGGCCGCCGCGCCGGAGCCCGGCGAGAGCACGGTATCCGGGTCCAGGCCGGCGTGACCGGTCTCCGGGACCGCCTGCAGGACCGCGTCGATGTAGGCCTCGCGATGGACCCGGGCGAGCCGCGCGCGCTCGACGAGCGGCGCCTCGCGCCGCTCGAGCGCGGCGAACCCCGGGCCCTCGAGCGCCGAGAGGACCGCCTTGAGCCGGGCCGGGCTCTCGGGATGCATCCGCCCGGGATCGTGCTCGAAACAGGCCAGGTGGGTGTAGAGCAGGGTGGTCACGGGCGCCCTCCTCGGCTCGGCTAGTGTTAGACTCTGAGGCGCCCGATGGCCACAGGGATTTACCTGGCGCGGCCGGCCGGCGGGCGGACCACGGCGCGACATCACGCGAGGCTCTGTGGCTCGGGCCGCGGGCCGCCGGAGCCCCGGTTTCGCCCGGTCAAACGGCCAATCGCGGCGACGTGGACGGCCGCTGCGGGGCGTGCGCAGGGCTCGTGGCGCCCGCTTGGACGGCCGGTCTTCGGCATTGACTTGGCATGGCGATATGGCCAAATCTCGATCCCGGGTACACTCGCGAGTTTACCTGGACCCTCGGGATCGCCGGAGGCAGCGCTGATCGCCTGGATTTTCAAGGCCTTAATGACCCTTGCCCTGGCCACCGGCGTGGCCGCCGGGCCGGCGCGCGCGCAGGACGAGCCCATGCGGGTCCGCGTCGACACGGTCATGCGCGTGCCCTTGTCGCAGACGGTGCCCGTGATCGGGCGCCTGGTGGCCCGGCAGGTCGGCGCCGTGGCCGCGCGCATCAACGGGCCGGTCGAGGCCTTCAAGGTCGAGGTCGGCGATCGGGTCGAGGCGGGCCAGGTGATTGCCGTGCTCGATGCGGCCGCGCTCGAAGCCCGGCGCGACCTCTATGCCGCCAGGCTGAGCGAGGCGCGCGCCAGGCTGTCGGTCAAGCAGGCCCAGCTGGGGCTCGCCCGCCAGGAGTACAAGCGCCTGGAAAAGCTGAAGAAATCTGCCGCCTTCAACCAGGCGCGCTTCGACGACGCGGCGCAGAAGGTGGCGATCGCCAAGGCCGAGGTGCGCCAGGCGGCGACCGCGGTCGCGGGCGCCAAAGCGGACTTGAAGCTGGCCGAAATCAACCTCCAAAACGCCGCGGTTCGGGCGCCCTACCCCGGCATCGTGACCCAGCGCCTGACCGAGGCCGGCGCCTACGTCCAGACCGGCGAGCCCATTATCCGCATGATCGGCGACCAGACCCGGGAGATCGAGGCCGACGTGCCGTTCCAGCACCTGGCGGGCCTGGTTTCCGGCATCGAGGTCAGGTTCGCGCTCGATGACGGCACGGAGCACAGCGCCGTGGTGCGCGCCGTGGTCCCCTCCGAAAACCCGCTGACCCGGACCCGCGCCGTGCGCTTCGTTCCCAACATCGGCAAGACGTTGCGCCCACTGGCGCACCAGCAGAGTGTCACGCTCCAGGTCCCCATCGGAGAGGCGCGCGAGGTGCTCTCCGTGCACAAAGACGCCGTCATCAAGCGGCGCGGCCAGGACATCGTGTTCGTCGTCGCCGCCGAGAGGGCCGTCGAGGCGCGGCCTGTGCGGCTGGGCGCAGCCGTGGGCAGCCGCTTCGAGGTGCTGCAAGGCCTCAGCGCGGGCGAGCGTGTCGTGGTCCGCGGCAACGAGCGTCTCAAGCCGGGCGACAAGATCCGGGTCATCGGAGAGTCCTGATGAACCTGATCAGGGCCGCCATCGACCGACCGATCGCGGTCGTCGCCGCGGTGCTCATGGTGGTGATGTTCGGCCTGGTGGCGCTGCAGAACATCCCGATCCAGCTGTCTCCCGAGGTCAACCAGCCGGTCATCACGGTCACCACCGAGTGGCCGGGCGCCGCACCCGCCGAGATCGAGCGCGAGATCCTGAACCGCCAGGAAGAGGAGATGGCCGGCCTGGAGGGCCTGCAGTCCGTCACCGGCCGGGCCCAGCCGGGGCGCAGCCGGCTGACGCTCGAGTTCAACGTCGGCACCAACATGGACCGGGCGCTGCTGCTGGTGTCCAACCGGCTGGACCGCGTCACCGGCTATCCGGACGAGGCCAACGAGCCGACGCTCGACACCGCGGGCAGCGAGGACCACGCGGTCGCCTGGTTCATCGTCAACCGCCAGCAAGGCAACGAGCGGCCCATCCACGAGTACGGCGACTTCGTGGAGGACGTGATCAAGGACCGGATCGAGCGGGTGCCCGGCGTCAGCCGAGTCAACGTCTACGGCGGCAGCGAGCGGGAGATCCAGGTCACGGTGGAGCCGCGCCTGCTCGCCCGCTACGGCCTGACCGTGAGCGACGTGACGCGCGCCCTGCGCGGCGCCAACGCCTCGATGACCGCCGGCGACGTCGAGGAAGGCAAGCGCCGCTACGTCACCCGCGTCGAGGGCGAGCTCAACACCCTGGCCACGATCCGCGAAGTCGTGCTGCGCTCCTACGAGGACCCTGACACGGGCGGGCTGGCCCGCGTGACCCTCGGCGACGTGGCCGACGTCTCCTATGGCTACAAGGACCCCACCTCCTCGATCCGTCTACTCGGCGTGCCCTCGCTCGCCTTCAACGCCCTGCGCGAGACCGGCGCCAACGTGATCGAGATCATGAAGGGCATCTCCGAGGCGGTCGCCGAGCTCAACGAGTCCGTCGTGCCGCAGGCCGGCCTCTCCCTGAAACAGGTCTACGACGAGACGGTCTACATCAACTCGGCCATCGGTCTGGTGCGCCAAAACATCTGGGTCGGCGGCTCTCTGGCCGTCATCGTCCTTCTCCTGTTCCTGCGCTCCCTGCGCGCAACCTTCGTCATCTCGATCGCGATTCCCGTCTCCGTGATCGGGGCCTTCGTCGCCATGGCGGCGCTCGGCCGCTCGATCAATGTCATCTCGCTCGCGGGCCTGGCGTTTGCGGTCGGCATGGTGGTCGACGCGGCCATCGTGGTGCTCGAGAACATCTACCGGCATCGCGAGCGCGGCGGGACGGCCAAGCAAGCCGCCTATCTCGGCGCCAAGCAGGTTTGGGGCGCGGTGCTCGTCTCGGCGCTCACCACCATCATGGTGTTCATCCCCATCCTGGTCATGAAGCTGGAGGTGGGGCAGTTGTTCCGGGACATCGCGGTGGCCATCTCGGTCTCCGTCCTGCTCTCGCTCATTGTCTCCATCACGGTGATTCCGGCGCTCTCCAACCGCGTCTTCCGCGCTTTGCGCACACGCGAGGGAGACCAGAAGCTGAGCCGGCTGCGGCTGCCGCTCCTGGATCATCTGGCCCGCGCCGTGGTGTTTCTGATCATGGGGTTCATCCGCGGCGTCGTGCGCAACCGGGCCCTCGCCTTCGCCGTCGTCGCCGCGGTCGTCGCGGCGGCGAGCACCGGGGCCTGGCGCTATCTGCCGAAGCTCGAGTACCTGCCGGAAGGCAACCGCAACCTTGTGTTCGGCATCATCATCCCGCCGCCCGGGTACAACCTGGCGACCACCACCGAGATCGCCGAAGAAATCGAGAACGCGATCAAGCCCCACTGGGCGGCCGTCTCGGGCCCGGAGTCGGCGCCTGACGAACCGCCCAAGATCGAGCGCTTCTTCTTCGTTGCCCGGCCCTCCACCACCTTCCTGGGCGCGATCGCGGTGGAACCGCAGCGCGCCGGCGAACTGATCCCGGTCCTGCGCGAGCCGGTGTTCCGTGAGCCCGGCACCTTTGGCTTCATCAATCAGCCCTCGATCTTCGGGCGCGGCATCGGCGGCGGGCGCAAAATCGAGCTGGACATTTCCGGTCAGGACCTGGAGGTCATCCTGGACCTGGCCGGACGCGCCGCCGCCAGGGCCGTGCGGGCGCTGCCCTTGAACCAGGGCCATCAGTTCCGCCCCAACCCGGGGCTCGAACTCGGCGCGCCCGAGGTCCGCGTCATCCCCAACCGGGTCCGCCTCGCCGACAACGGGGTGAGCGCGCGCGAGCTGGGCGAGACGGTGGACGCCTTCAACGACGGGCTGCGGGTCGCCGAGGTGACCGTGGGCAGCAAGCGCCTCGAGCTGATGCTCCAAGGTCCGGAGAAGAACGCCACGCAGACCCAAGGGATTGCCGCCCTGCCGGTGGTGACCTCTTCGGGCCAGATCGTGCCCGCCGGCTCGCTCGCCGACGTGGTGATCACCGCGGGCCCCACCGAACTGCGCCATCGCGAGCGCTTGCGCACCGTGACCCTGGAGATCCGCCCGGCGCCGGGGATCCCGCTGGAGGCCGCGCTCGACACCCTGCGGCAGCAGGTCATCGGGCCGCTCCAGGCCGAGGGCCTGCCCGAGGGCATCAAGATCGGCCTCTCGGGCACCGCCGACAAGCTGACCCAGACCTGGAACGCGATGCAGTGGCAACTGGCCCTGGCCGTCGCCATCGTCTACCTGGTCATGGCGGTGCTGTTCGAGAGCTTCTTCTATCCGCTCATCATCCTGCTGTCGGTGCCGGTCGCCGCGGCCGGCGGCGTGGCCGGCCTGGCGGTGCTCAACACCTTCGTCTTCCAGCCGCTCGACATGCTGACCCTGCTCGGCTTCGTCATCCTGATCGGCATCGTGGTCAACAACGCGATCCTGCTCGTGCACCAGACGCTGTACCACCTGCGCGAGGAGGGCATGGCCCCGGCCGAGGCCATCCTGGAGGCGACCCGCAACCGGATCCGGCCGATCTTCATGTCCACGCTGACCAGCGTGTGCGGCATGATGCCGCTGGTCGTCTTTCCCGGCGCCGGCTCCGAACTCTATCGGGGCCTGGGCTCGGTGGTGGTGGGCGGCCTCATGCTCTCGGCGATGCTCACGCTGCTCGTGGTGCCGCCGATGCTCACCATGCTCGTGGGGCCGCTCGAAGGCCGTCGCGCGCGGGCCGCCCCGCCCGCCGCCGAGCCCGGCCGCCGCGACATGGGCGGGGCACGGCCCGAGGCGGCCGCCGGGGAGTAGCGGGCGGACATGGGGGCCCGGCGTGCGCCGTGGTCTGTGTGCCGATGCACCCCCGGGCCTCAGCCCCTCTTGCGAATCCGGAACACGAAGACCCCGGCGTCCTCGCTGGCGCTGAGCAGCTCGTCGCCGGTCGTCTCGCAGAACGCCTGGAAATCCTGAACCGAGCCCGGGTCGGTGGCGTGGACCTCGAGGACCTCGCCGGGCTCGACCGACTTCATCGCCTTGCGCGCCCGCAGCACCGGCACGGGACACTTCAACCCCTTGGTATCGAGGACCGTGGCGGCCATGGCGTGGTCTCCCGCTAAGCCTCGGTTCGAGGCGAGATCAATCTAGCAAGGCGCCCGCGCCCCGGGGAACCGCGGCGCGCTTGAGGGCGCACGCCGAACGGCAACGGTAGGGCGCCATGGGGGAATCCGAAGCGATTCGGCGCTCGGCGCGGCAGCCCGACATCCCGCTCAAGGCCATGAGCCACGAGCGCGGCCCCGTCCCTCTCCGTGACCGTTCGCACGCGGCGCACTCGCTCAGCGAGCTCGGCCGTCTGCTCGATCTCGGCCAGTCCGCGCTGCCGCAGCACCTGGCCAAGCTGCGCCGTGCCGGCCTGGTCCGCACCCGCCGCTGCGCCCGGACCGTGTCCTATCCGCGCGCCGGCGGCTGAGGCGCGGTGCGGGCTCGACGTGCTGTCGGAGCCGTGCTGCGCCGAGGAGGGCGAGGCCCGCCGGCTCGAGGCCTCACCCCCGGACGCGCCGCGCAGCCCGAGCCCGTACACGAACAACGCCGCCCAGCCAGCCAAGAACAGCAGGCCGCCGACCGGAACCACGGCGCCCAGCGCCCGCCACCCGGTCACACCCATGACATAGAGCACGAGCGAGAACAGCACCGTGCCGGCAAGGAAGGCCCAACCCGCGAGCGTCAAGGCCCGCGGCGGCCGCGCCGTGCGGCGGACGAGCAGCGCGACGGCGAGAAGCGCCAGGGCGTGCGCCATGCCGTAGTCCGATCCGACGTCCACCCAGCTGACGACCTCGGGTTCGGCCCGCCCGCGCAGGCTATGGGCGGCGTGCGCCCCCAACGCGACGGCAAGAAACCCGTTGAGCGCCGCCGCACAGATCCATAGCCGCATCTCCCGGTACCCCCATTCTTGGTTGCTGTGCCGCGCGTGAGGGTCCTGAATAGGTCGGTGTGCGAAGGCTGGCAAGGCGCTTGCCCCGAGGCGCAGGCCCGCGCACGGGATTTTGATTCGGCGCGGGTTGCCTGAGCGCTAGGATGGCGGCGAGGAATGACAGGCGCTGGCTGACACGCGCATGACGCCGAGAGGAGGGCGCGCGTGACCCGCATGCCGCACAGCCCCGCCGCCGTGCTTGCGGCGGTTCTGCTCTTGCTCGCCGCGGCTCGGCCGGCCGGCGCCGACATGCGGGGCACGCCCACGGTCATCGACGGCGATACCATCGAGCTGCAGGGCGAAGTGATCCGCCTTTATGGGATCGACGCGCCGGAGTTGGGCCAGACGTGCCGGATCAACGGCAGGCCCTACGATTGCGGCATGGTGGCGCGCGCCGCGCTGCTCGATCTCACCGCGGGGAGCGCGGTCACCTGCAAGGTCATGCCGGCGGCTGCGGGCGGGGCCGCCGACGAGCCCAGGCCCGGGCGTTGCTACGCGGCCGGCTACGACCTGTCGGAAGGCATGGCCTACACCGGCTGGGCGCTCGCGCTGCGCCAGGTCTCGGAGCGCTACGTCGTCTTCGAGGACGAGGCGCGCAGCGCCCGTCGCGGGCTTTGGGAGGGCCGCTTCGTGAGGCCGTGGCATTGGCGCGGCGGGGCCCGCCTGCCCGAGGAGGGCGCGGCCGAGTGAGCCGGCCTCGGATGACGGGCCGCACGCAGTTGAGAGTCCGACGGGAGCCGGACGCCGCGAGCGCCGGCTCAAGCCGACTCGGATAGCCCGGCGCTGTGCGTCGACGGCGCCCCCTCGCCGGAGGCCGCCACGAGGATCGGCCGCAAGCCTGCCCGCCTTGCCCGTCGCCGCCGCGGCGCGGACAATGGCGGCCCACCGGAACGGCGAGCACGCGCATGTCCGATCCAGATGCCTTTGCCGGGGAGTGGGCCGCCTCGCCCGCAACACTTGCCGCGGCGCTCGCGCGCCTGGCCGAGGAGGACGCGGTCTCGCGTCCCCTGCTCGGCGCGCGCGCCCGCCGGCGGCTCGTCGCGGCGACCGCCCGCCTGGCCTTCCGGCCGGCCAAACCCGTGGTCGGCGAGGGCGACCGCGCGGTCCACCAGGACTTCGAGCTGTGCATGACGGTCCCCGCGCGCGGCTTGCTCCGCGCCTTCGCCGATTCGCTCGGCCGGCTCGTCGACGCGGCGCTCGCCCGCCTCGATCCGGCGCCGCTGGCCCGGCCGTTCGCTTTCAACGACCTCATCGTGCAGCGCTACCCCACGGGCTCGCTCGGCATCACGCCGCACCGCGACCACATCCGCTACGAGGGCCTGGTCGCGCTGATCACCTTGAGCGGCGCGGCGCGCTTCTTCCTCTGCGCCGACCGCTCCGGCTCCGGCGCGCGCGAGGTGCCCTGTTCGCCCGGCGATCTCCTGCTCATGCGCGCGCCGGGCTTCGCCGGGCGCCGCGACCGGCCGTTCCATTACCTCGGCGAGGTGAGGCGGGCGCGCCTCGCCCTCGGCCTGCGCCACGACGTGCGGGCCGAGTGAGCCCGTGGGGTCGCGGCCGCGACTTGGCGGCGGCGCCGCCGAGATGCTAGGTAAGCCGGCCTCGCGCGCGGCCGAGCGCGCGCCACCCGCGACCCTGCCCATGCGCACCGACGACTTCGACTTCGACCTGCCGCGCGAGCTTATCGCGCAGCACCCGGTCAGCCCGCGCGACGCATCGCGGCTCCTCGTGGTCGGCGAGCGGCTCGCCGACCGCGCCGTGCGCGACCTGCCGGCCCTGCTCCGCCCCGGCGACGTGATGGTGTTCAACGACACGCGGGTCATCCCGGCCAGGCTGTACGGACGGCGCGGCGAGGCCGAGGTCGAGGCGACCTTGGTCGAGCCGGAGCAGCCGGCGGCGAGGCGGCCGGACGGCGCGCGCGGCACCCGGTGGCGCGCCTTCGCGCGCCCCGCCAAGCGGCTCAGGCCCGGCGATCGGGTGACCTTCGGCGCCGGCCTCTCGGCCCGCATCGCGGCCAAGGGGGCCCGCGGCGAGGTCACGCTCGAGTTCGACCGCGGCGGCGAGGCGCTGCGCGCCGCGATCGAGCGGCTCGGCGCCATGCCGCTGCCCTCGTACATCCGGCGCGCGCGCGGCGGCGACCCGCGCGACCGGGCGGCTTACCAGACGGTCTACGCGGCCCGGGACGGCGCGGTGGCGGCGCCCACCGCGGGCCTGCACTTCACGCCCGCGCTCATGGACGCGCTCGAGGCGCGCCGGCTGGGCCGCGCCTTCCTCACCCTGCACGTCGGCCCCGGGACCTTCCTGCCGGTCGACGCCGAGGACCCGCGCGACCATCGCATGCACGCCGAGCACGGCGAGATCACGGACGCCGCGGCCGCGGCGGTCAACGCCGCCAAGGCGGCGGGCGGGCGCGTGGTGGCGGTCGGCTCGACCGTGCTCCGCCTGCTCGAGGCGGCGGCGGACGAGACGGGCGCACTGCACCCCTTTTCCGGTCAGACCGACATCTTCATCCTGCCCGGCTACCGCTT
>JABAHQ010005247.1_pt2 | contig 23881 bp, 21 predicted proteins | sample 7062091 | NCBI WGS metagenome assembly JABAHQ01 (sample SAMN14534359, study PRJNA622989) | marine sediment metagenome | biome: marine biome [ENVO:00000428]; feature: marine pelagic biome [ENVO:01000023]; material: deep marine sediment [ENVO:00002113] | place: India: Gulf of Kutch | collected...
TAGCTCTGCAGCGCCAGCACCATGCCGGTGAAGATCGCGGTCAGGCCCACCACCGGCAGCGAGTAGTAGCCGATCTCGATCATCTGGCGGCCGATCAGGCGCGGGTAGATCGGCGGCCGGACGCAGTGGATCAGCGAGGTCAACGCGAACAGAATCAGGCGACCGGCAGCTTCGAGGAAGATCAGGAAGGTTCGGCCGATGGGCTGCAGGATCACCATGCGCGGGCGCTCTCAGGGGCCATTCAGGTAGACCCGGTGGTAGCGCCGGCCCAGCGCGGTCAGGATCTCGTAGCCGATGGTGCCCGCTGCCGCCGCCACCTCGTCGGCGCTCAGATCCGGCCCGATGAGGTCGACGAAGGCACCCGGTCGCGCCGCCGCCTCCGGGACGCCACTGACATCGAGCGTGATCAGATCCATCGACACACGTCCCACCACCGGGACCCGTTGGTCGCCGAGCCAGGCGCTGCCGCGGTTCGACAGCGACCTCAGGTAACCGTCCGCATAACCGAGCGCGACGGTGGCGATGCGGCTTGGCCCGGCGGCGCGGTGGGTCGCACCATAGCCAACGGTCTGGGGGGCGTCAATTTCGCGGACCTGCAGGATTTTCCCTTGCAGACGAACCACTTGGCGCATCGGGGTGGGGTGGCCCGGGGTCGGGTTGACGCCGTAAAGCGCGACCCCGGGGCGGCCCAGATCGAAGTGATACTCGGACCCGAGAAAGAGGCCCGAGGAGTTGGCGAAGCTGGCCGGCGCCGGCGGCAGGCGCGCGCGCGCGGCGCGGAACCGGGCGAGCTGCTCGGCATTCAACGGATGCCCGGGCTGGTCGGCACAGGCCAGGTGGCTCATCACATAGCGCAGCTCGATCCCCTCGAGGCGCCCGTGCTCGGCCGCCAGGATCCCGAGCTCGTCCGCGGGCAGGCCGAGCCGGCTCATGCCGGTGTCGACGTGCACGGCGGCGGGCCAGGCCGCGCCGGCCGCGCGCGCCGCGGCGGCCCAGGCCTCGATCTCGCCCAGGCTGTTGAGCACCGGGTGCACGCCGTGCGCCCGGAACTCGGCGAGCGGCCCGGCCGCCACGCCGTTCAGGACGTAGATCTCGCACTCGCGGCCGAGCAGGCCGCGCAAGGCGATCGACTCGCCGAGTTGCGCGACGAAGAAGGTCCGCGCCCCGGCGCGGTGAAGCGCGGCTGCCACGTGCGCCATGCCGAGGCCATAGGCATCCGCCTTGACCACCGCGGCGCAGGCGACGCCGCCCAGCTGCCGGCACAGGCGCCGGTAGTTGTCCGCCACGGCGCCGAGGTCGATAGTGAGGAGGGCGCCGGCCCGCGCCGCGGCCGCCTGGTCGGGACCGGCCGCCTCAGAAGGGCACATCTTCGGGCAGGTGGTCGTCCGCGATCAGGTCGTTGAACTGCGTGTAAGCGCCGTGGAACTGCAGCTCGACGGTCCCGATCGGGCCGTGGCGCTGCTTGGCCACGACGACCTCCGCCTTGTTGCGGGCCTCCTCGGTGCGCTCGTTGTAACGGGCCTGGCGCCGCGCGAAGTCTTCGTCCTTCTCGTTGGCGCGCTGGATCGGATTCTCGCGCGCCAGGTAGTACTCCTCGCGGTAGACGAACATGACCACGTCGGCGTCCTGCTCGATCGAGCCCGATTCGCGCAGGTCGGCGAGCTGGGGCCGCTTGTCCTCGCGCTGCTCGGTCTGACGCGAGAGCTGCGAGAGCGCCAGGACCGGCACGTCCAGCTCCTTGGCGATCGCCTTCAGGCCGCGCGTGATCTCGGAGACCTCCTGCACCCGGTTCTCGCTGCGCAGGCCCGGCGGACCCTGCATGAGCTGCAGGTAGTCGACCACGATGAGACTCAAGCCCTGCTGCCGCTTGAGGCGCCGCGCCCGCGTGCGCAGCGCGGGGATGGTCAGCGCCGGCGTATCGTCGATGAACATGGGCAGGGCGTGCAGGTGACGGCTCGCTTCGAAGATTCGGTCGAACTCGGCATCGCGGATCTCGCCGCGTCGCATGGCGTCGGAGCGGACGTGAGCCTGCTCCGCGATGATCCGCGTGGCCAGTTGTTCGGCCGACATCTCGAGCGAGAAGAACGCCACCACCTCGGGGGTCCGGACTTCGGTGCCGTCCGGCCCGGTCTCCCTTCGCCGCGTCGAGGCGGCGTTGTACGCGATGTTGGTGGCCAGCGCGGTCTTGCCCATGGACGGACGGCCGGCGAGGATGATGAGATCCGCGTGGTGCAGACCGCCGAGCAGCTTGTCCAAATCTTTGAAGCCGATGGGCACGCCGGCCACGTGGCTGTCGCGCTTGAACGCCGCCTCGGCCATTTCGACGGCCTCGATGACCGCGTCCTTGAAGCTGCGGAAGCCGCCCTCGGACCGGCCCGCCTCGGCCAGGCCGTAGAGTTTTTGTTCGGCCGCCTCGATCTGGTTGACGGCGGACACCTCGACGTCCTGTTCAAAGGCGTTGTTGACCACGTCCTCACCGAGCGCGATGAGCTCTCGCCTGAGATACAGGTCGTAGATCGTGCGCCCGTAATCGGCGGCGTTGACGATGGTGATGGTGCTGCTCTGCAGCTTGGCGAGGTACTGTGCGCCGCCTACCTCGGCGAGCGCTTCGTCCTGCTCGAACAGCGACTTGAGCGTGATGGCGTTGGCCTGCTGGCCGCGCTCGATGACCCTGCCGACGGCCTCGAAGATGCGCCCGTGTACCGGATCGGCGAAGTGCTCGGGACGCAGGAAGTCGGCTACCCGCTCATAGGCGTGGTTGTTCGCCAAGATCGCGCCCAAGAGCGCCTGCTCGGCCTCGTAGTTGACCGGCGGCGGACGATAGCGCGCGTCTTCATTGCCCGTTTGAGGCAGATGCGCCAGGTTGGATTGCTGGTTCGACTCCATGGTGGCGGCACACAGTATCAAAAGCGACTCCGATCGGGTTAGCCCGGTGACGCGTGAATCGGTAGAAACACGGGGATAACCCGAGTCGCCGTCCGGGTTCGACGGCCTAGCAGATCGGGGCGCGAAAGGCCAGCACCATCATCGCGCGGACAGGATACGCGCGCGAGAGGATGGAGCCCGCGAACCGGAGCGAGTTTGCGAAACAGAGTCTGCGACGACGCTCAAGGCCGAGCGCTTGCGGCGCAAGCCGCCGGCCTTTGTCGCTTGCCGAGATGAACCGCCGCAAGAAGGTCTAACGGTCTGTCTTGCCGTGGGCGCCCGTGTCTGCGGCCGGTCTTTCCTCGCCCGGGCCCGCCCGCGCCCCGGATCTGGTGGCGGCCTCGCGCTCTTCGGCTCCCGACTCTTGCGCCGCCTTGGTCGCTTCTTCCGCCTCGATTCTGGCCAGCGTCGACTCGGTCTCGGCGGTGGCAGCCTCCGCGGCCGCACGCAGCTCCTCGGCGCTCGCCATGTGTCCTTGCCTGGCCTGGGCCTCGGCCTCCGCGTTGGAGCGGGCGACGTTGGCGGTGATGCTCACGCTGACTTCCGGGTGCAGGCGGATCTTCACCTGATGCAGCCCCGTGGTCTTGATCACGCCGTCCAGCACCACCTGCTCGCGCCCAATAGCGAAGCCGGCTTCGGTGATCGACGCGGCCAGATCGCGGGTGTTGACCGAACCGTAGAGGTGGCCCGCTTCGCCGGCCTGGCGAATGAGCGTCACCATGAGGCCGTCCAACTTGGCGCCGACTTTCTCGGCCTCCTGGCGGCGCTCGAGGTTCTCGGCCTCGAGCTGGACGCGCTGCTCCTCGAAGCGGGCAAGGTTCTCCTTTGTTGCGCGTCGCGCCTTGCCCTGCGGCAGCAGGTAGTTGCGCGCATAGCCCGGCTTGACGGCCACCACGTCGCCCATCTGGCCGAGCGTCTCGATTCGCTCCAGGAGAATGACCTCCATCGCTCGTCCCTCCCGCTATCGGACGACGTAGGGCAGGAGCGCCAGATATCGCGCCCGCTTGATCGCGCGGGCGAGCTCGCGCTGCTTCTTGGCTGAAACCGCGGTGATGCGGCTCGGGACGATCTTGCCGCGCTCGGAGACGAAGCGCTGCAGGGTGCGCGTATCCTTGTAGTCGATGGTCAGCGCGTTGGGTCCTGAGAACGGACAGGTCTTGCGCCGGCGGAAGAATGGACGGCGCATGCCCACGCCCTTCCTGACAACCCTGACAGTCATTCGCTCGTCTCCTTGTCTGCGCTCGCAGCCTCGGGCTTGGCTTCCGCGCCGCTCCGGCGCTCACGTTCACGCCTTGACGGGCCGCCCCTGTGCTCGCCGCGCGGCCCGCCGCGTCCGCCGCCGCGTCCGCGTTCCTCGCGGCTGTGCCTGGCCTGCATGACGACCGAAGGCCCCTCCTCGAGCTTGTTGACGCGGACCGTCAGATAACGGATCACGTCCTCGCTGATCCGCATGTTGCGCTCCATTTCCTGGACCGCCGCCGAGGGGGCGTCGATGTTGAGGAGGGCGTAGTGCCCCTTCCGGTTCTTCTTGATCCGGTAGGCCAGGTTCCTCAGACCCCACATCTCGGTCTTGGCGACCCGGCCGCCGCTCTGTTCGATGATGCCGGAGAACTGGCCGACCAGTCCTTCGGCCTGGCTGGACGAGATGTCCTGGCGCGCGATGAGCACGCACTCGTAGAGAGGCATGCGTTGTGTACTCCCTCTGGCTGTTCCCGGGCCGGAGCTGACGCGCTCGACGTCGAGCCGCCCGGCCCTAGCCGACGCCCGTGCTGCGGGTTCGCGTTGAGGCAAGGTCGCCGGCAAGGAGCTATGTCGGCCAAAGCCATGGCCGTGAGGCGCGCGACTATACATAAAACCCGGTCTTGTGCAAGGCCCGGGGTGCGCCATGCGGCGCTTGACAGGCCCGTGGCAGGCGCTATCTGTGGGCGGCCCGGGGGCGTCCATGCTTTGGCCGAGGGCAACAGGGGGGTAGGACACGGAGGATGAGCCGGGCTTTCGTCTTTCCCGGGCAGGCCTCGCAGGCGGTCGGCATGGGCGCCGAGCTGGCCGCGGCCTTCCCGGCGGCGCGTGAGCTGTTCGAGGAGGTCGACGACGCGCTGGCGCAGGACCTCTCGCGGATCATGTTCGAGGGCCCGGAAGAGGCGCTCACCCTGACCGAGAACGCGCAGCCCGCGATCGTCGCGGTGAGCCTGGCGGCGGCTCGCGTCCTCGAACGCGAGGGCGGCATCGCTCTGGCGGAGAGGGCGCGCTTCGTGGCCGGCCACTCGATGGGCGAGTACTCGGCCCTGGGCGCGCTCGGCGCCCTGTCGGTGGCCGACGCCGTGCGCCTGGTCAAGCGCCGCGGCCGGGCCATGCAGGAGGCCGTGCCGGTGGGCGAGGGCGCCATGGCGGCGCTCCTCGGCCTCGACCTGGACGCGGCCAAGCAGGTCGCCGAGGACGCCGCCCAGGGCGAGATCTGCTGCCCGGCGAACGACAACGCGCCGGGCCAGGTGGTGCTCAGCGGCCACCGGGCCGCGGTCGAGCGCGCCGTCGAGATCGCCGTCGCCAAGGGGGCCCGGCGCGCCGTGATGCTGCCGGTGAGCGCGCCGTTCCACTGCCCGCTCATGGCACCGGCCGCCGACGTCATGGCCGAGGCCTTGGCCGAGGTGACCTTGCTGCCGCCGGCCCTGCCCCTGGTCGCCAACGTGACCGCGGCCCCGGTCGAGGATCCGGAGACCCTGCGCAGCCTCCTCGTGCAGCAGGTCACCGCCATGGTGCGCTGGCGCGAGTCGGTGCTGCGCCTGAAGGACGAGGGGGTCGGGTCGCTCATTGAGCTGGGTGCCGGCAAGATATTGAGCGGGCTGATCCGGCGCATCGACCGGGAGCTCGAGGTGGGCGCCGCCGGCACCCCGGCCGAGATCGAGGCGCTGGGCAAGAGCCTTTGAGCAATGCCCGGCGCCGCTTGCAAGTCGAGGGAGCGTGATGTTCGATCTTTCAGGAAAATGCGCGCTCGTAACCGGCGCGTCGGGCGGCATCGGCGGCGCGATCGCGCGGGCGCTGCATGCCCAGGGCGCGACGCTGGGCTTGAGCGGCACGCGGGTCGAGGCCCTCGAGAGCCTGTCCGCCGAGCTCGGCGAGCGGGCCCGGGCCCTGCCGTGCGACCTGTGCGACCCGGAGGGCGCGGCCGCGCTGCCGGGCCGGGCCGAGGCCGCCATGGGCCGCCTCGACGTCCTGGTCAACAACGCAGGGCTGACCCGCGACAACCTGGCCATGCGGATGAAGGACGAGGAGTGGCGCGAGGTTCTGGAGGTCAACCTGAGCGCCGGCTTCCGCCTCGCCCGGGCCAGCCTGCGCGGCATGATGAAGCGGCGCTGGGGCCGGATCATCGGCATCACCTCGATCGTCGGCGTGACCGGAAACCCGGGCCAGGCGAACTACGCCGCGTCCAAGGCCGGCATGATCGGCATGTCCAAGGCGCTGGCCCAGGAGGTCGCCTCGCGCGGCATCACGGTCAACTGCGTGGCGCCGGGCATCATCGAGACCGCCATGACCGAGGCGCTCGGCGAGGCGCAGCACGAGAAGCTGCTCGGCGCGGTGCCGGCCGGCCGCCTGGGCACGCCCGAGGACGTCGCGGCCTGCGTGGTCTTCCTGGCGAGCGAGGAGGCGTCCTACGTGACCGGCCAGACCTTGCATGTGAATGGGGGAGTGGCCATGATATAGCGCCTTGGTGGCGCGCCTTTTTCGGGTCGAAAAGCGGGCGTTGGCAATTCCGAACGCACGTGATATGAGGCTGCGCCCTGCGCCGGCAGGGCTCGGGGGCCGACTAACATCCTGAACTCCCACATTAAGAAGGGCCAGCTAATTCGAGGTTAGGGCAATGAGCAACGATATCGCGGAGCGGGTTAAGAAGATTGTTGTGGAGCATCTGGGGGTCGACGAGTCCAAGGTTTCGGAGAGCGCGAGCTTCATCGACGACCTCGGCGCCGACAGCCTCGATACCGTCGAGCTGGTCATGGCGTTCGAGGAGGAGTTCGGCTGCGAGATCCCCGACGACGCCGCCGAGAAGATCGTGACCGTCAAGGACGCGATCGAGTTTATCGAGCAAAACGCCTGATTCGCGGCGTCGGCGGACTTCCGCGGACGCTGCGACAGTCGTACATATGTCATGAGACGGGTCGTCGTCACCGGCCTTGGACTGGTTACCCCGCTCGGCAGCGGGGTGGGGCCGGTGTGGCGACGCCTCACCGAGGGCCATTGCGGCCTGCGCGCGATCCAGAGCTTCGATGTCTCGGACCTGCCCTCGAAGATCGCCGGCGAGGTGCCGCATGGCGAGACCGAGGAAGGCGACTTCAACCCGGACGACTACGTCACGCCGCAGGAACGCCGGCGCATGGATCCCTTCATCGTCTACGCCCTGGCCGCCGCCCAGCAGGCGGTCGAAGACGCCGACTGGCAGCCGAGCGACGAGGAGAGTCTCGAGCGTAGCGGCGTTATGATCGGCTCGGGAATCGGTGGTCTGCAGACAATCGCCGACGGCACGATCACGGTCCACGAGCGCGGTCCGCGCCGCCTGTCGCCCTTCTTCATTCCCTCAGCGCTCATCAACCTGGCCTCGGGGCACGTCTCGATCCGCTACGGCTTCAAGGGGCCGAACCATTCGGTGGTGACGGCCTGCTCGACCGGCGCGCACGCCATCGGCGACGCGGCGCGGCTCATCGCGCTGGACGACGCCGACGTGATGGTCGCCGGCGGCACCGAGGCGGCGGTCTGCCGGATCGGCATGGCCGGTTTCTCGGCTGCGCGCGCCCTCTCGGTCGGGTTCAACGACACGCCCGAAAAGGCCTCGCGGCCCTGGGACAAGGACCGCGACGGCTTCGTCATGGGCGAGGGTGCCGGCGTGGTCGTGCTCGAGGAGACGGAGCACGCCAAGAAGCGCGGCGCCAAGATCTATGCGGAGGTCGTGGGATACGGCATGTCCGGCGACGCTTATCACGTGACCGCGCCGCCGGAGGACGGCCAGGGCGCCTACCGCGCAATGGCGGCTGCGCTCAAGCGGGCCAAGCTGGACCCCGCCGAGGTCGACTACATCAACGCGCACGGCACCTCGACNNACCAAGTCGGCGATCGGCCACCTCCTGGGCGCGGCGGGGGCGGCGGAGGCGATCTTCTCGATCCTGGCCATCAAGGACAACCTGGTGCCGCCCACGCTCAACCTGGACAATCCATCGCCCGGCTGCGACGACGTGGACCTGGTTCCGCACGAGGCCAAGGAGCGGCCGGTCAACGTCGTGCTCTCCAACTCCTTCGGGTTCGGCGGCACGAACGCGAGTTTGGTGCTCGCCCGCTCAAGCTAGGGGGAGCCGGCTCATGTGGCGGCTCGCCGGCTTGGTTGCACTCACCGCGTCCGCGTTGCTCGTGGCCGGCGGGCTGCTCGCGCTCTATGGCATCGACCGCTTCGAGCGGGCCGGACCGCTCGTCTCCGACACCGTGGTCTATATCCCGCCCGGCTCGGGGCTGGAGGGGATCACGCAGGAGCTGGCCGGGGCCGGCGTGATCGACGATCCGCTCGTCTTCCGCCTCGGGGTGCGGGCGCTGCGCAAGACGCGGGCNNGCGCTGCGCAAGACGCGGGCGCTCAGGGCCGGGGTGCGGGCGCTGCGCAAGACGCGGGCGCTCAGGGCCGGCGAATACCTCTTTCCTGCCGGCGTCTCCATGCGCGATACGCTCGAGCTGATGGTGAGCGGCAAGACTGTCGCGCGCCGCCTGACGCTGCCGGAGGGCCTGACCAGCTTCGAGGTCGTCGCGCTGGTGCAAAAGGCCGAGGGCCTCGAAGGGGAGGTCCAAGCCGTGCCGCCAGAGGGCACGCTTTTGCCCGAGACCTATCATTATGCTCGTGGCGAGACGCGGGCCGAGGTGGTCGCGCGCATGGGCCGCGCGCTCGACCAGGTGCTCGATGAACTCTGGCCGGAGCGCGCGCCCGGGCTGCCCATCTCGAGCCCGGAGCAGGCCGTTGTCCTCGCCTCCATCGTCGAGAAGGAGACCGCTGTTGCGGACGAGCGCCCGCTGGTCGCCTCGGTATTCGTCAACCGCCTGAAGAAAGGCATGCGCCTGCAGTCCGATCCGACCGTCGTTTACGGCCTGACCGGCGGCAAGGGACCGCTCGGGCGGGCGCTGACCCGTAAGGACCTGCAAACGCCGAGCCCCTACAACACCTACCTCGCCGATGGCCTGCCGCCGGGCCCGATCGCCAACCCGGGCCGCGCGTCGATCGAGGCCGTGCTCAACCCGGCCAAGACCGAGTACCTGTATTTCGTCGCCGACGGCGACGGCGGGCACCGCTTCGCCAAGACCCTGGCCGAGCACAACCGCAACGTCGCCCAGTGGCGCAAGCGGCAGCGCAAGCGGGACTGAGGGCAGGCCGCCCCCTGCGCCCGGCTCGCGACGGCCGCGCCGCCGCGCGAGGGTGCCCCGGGCGCGGCGGTCACGTTTTCTTGGGCAGGCCGCGCAGCAGCGGATCGGTCAGCCGCGGCGACAGGGCCGAGATCAGCCAGACCGCCGCATAAAGCGGAAGGGGAAACGCGATCCGTGCCCTGTTGCGGGCGAGGCCGCGGCGGATGAGCCGCGCGGCCGTGTCGGCCTCCATCAGGAACGGCATGGGAAACTCGTTGACCGCGGTCATCCGGGTCTTCACGTAGCCGGGACAGATGACGCTGACGCCGATGCCGGCCTCGTGCAGCTCGCCGCGCAGGGCTTCGCCCCAGACCCGCACGGCCGCCTTGCTGGCGCAGTACGCGGGCGCACCGGGAAAGCCGCGGAACGCGGCGAGCGAGGCCACGAGCGCGATCTGACCGTGGCCGCGCGGGCGCATCAGCTCGACCGCCGGCATGACCGTGTTGACCACGCCCTCGACATTGATGCTGAAGATGCGGCGGGCCTGCGCCTCGGTCTCCGTGCCGCGACCGGTCCCGGCCGAGACGCCGGCATTGGCGATCACCAGGTCGAGCGGCGTGGCCGCATCGAGCTCGGCCATCCAGGCGCTCAGATGCTCGTGCGCCATGACGTCGAGCGCCTCGGCGCGCACCGTGGCGCCGGCCAAGCGGCACGCCTCGGCCACGGCCGCGAGGCGCTCCGCGTTGCGCCCGGTGAGCGCGAGTGCCACGCCCGGTGCCGCATAGGCCCGCGCCAGCGCCTCGCCGATGCCGCTGGAGGCGCCTGTTATCAGGATCGAACCGGGCCTGTGGAACTTGCTTGCCAAGAACACGCTGCCGCCGTCGCGTCGGGACCGAGCCGCGAGTCTACACGCTCGGGCCCGGTGGGTCATGTGCGGCTCCCGGCCTCGAGCGTGCCTTGTTGCCGCGCGGTGGCCTGTATATAAAGGCGCGTCCCCGGGTCAGCGCCCCGCTGGCCGCCCCACCGAGAGCCGAGGCCCCCGATCTTGGCCGACGACACCGGATCCATTTCCAGCATGACGGGATTCGCACGCCAGGAGGGCGGGGACGGCGTGCTGAGCTGGGCCTGGGAGATCAAGAGCGTCAACGGGCGCAGCCTGGACGTGCGCTGCCGCGTTCCCAGCGGCTACGAGGCGCTGGAGGCGGCGGCGCGCGCGACGGTTCAGGCGCACTGCGCGCGCGGCAACGTGCAGCTCATGCTGACCGTCAATCGCGGCCAGGTCCCGCTTCGCCTCCAGCTCAACCGCGAACTCCTCGATCAGCTTGTCGCGGTGGTGCGCGAGCTGGAGCAGGAGGTGCGGGCCGCGCCGCCGCGCCTCGACGGCCTGCTCGCGGTGCGCGGCGTGGTCGAGGCCGTCGAGGAGGAGGAAAGCAAGGAGCAGCTGGATACGCGCGAGGCGGCCATGGAGGAGGACCTGGTGCTCGCGCTCGAGGCCCTGAGCGCCATGCGCCGCGCCGAGGGCCGGCGCCTGCAGGGCGTGATCTCCGGCCACTTGGCCGAGATCGGGGATCTCGCCCGGGCCGCGGGCGAGACCGGGGCGGCGCAGCCCCAGGCGCTGCGCCAACGCCTGCGCAGCCAAGTCGAGGAGCTGCTCCAGGCCTCACCGGCGCTGCCCGAGGAGCGTCTGGCGCAGGAGGCGGCGCTCCTGGCCACCCGAGTGGACGTGCGCGAGGAGATCGACCGGCTGCAGGCGCACGTCGAGGCGGCGCGCGACCTCCTGGCCGCGGGCGGCGCGATCGGCCGGCGCCTGGATTTCCTGTGCCAGGAGCTCAACCGCGAGGCCAACACGCTGTGCTCCAAGTCCTGGGACGTGGCGCTCACCCGTATCGGGCTCGACCTCAAGTCGGCCATCGATCAGCTGCGCGAGCAGGTCCAGAACATCGAGTAAGGGCGCACAACCGGCGGGGCATCTCGTGAGCCAAGCGGGAATCAAGCGGCGCGGCCTCATCCTGGTCCTGTCTTCGCCCTCGGGCGCGGGCAAGACGACCATCGCGCGCGAGTTGCTGGCGGCGGACGGCAACCTCGTGCTGTCGGTCTCGGTCACGACCCGGGCGAAGCGGCCGAGCGAGACGCATGGCGCGGATTACCTGTTCGTCAAGCAGGCCGCTTTCGACGAAATGGTGCGCAACGACGCGCTTCTCGAGCACGCCACCGTGTTCGGGCACTGCTACGGCACGCCGCGCGCGCCGGTGGAGCAGGCCTTGGCGCAGGGCCGCGACGTGCTCTTCGACATCGACTGGCAGGGCGCGCAGCAGGTTGCCGAGAAGGCCCGCAAGGACCTGGCCAGCGTCTTCATCCTGCCGCCCTCCACTCAGGAGCTGGAGCGCCGGCTGCGCGAGCGCGCCCAGGATCCCGGCGAGGTGGTGCGCGAGCGCATGGCCAAGGCCACCGACGAGATGAGCCACTGGGCCGAGTACGACTACATCGTGGTCAACGCGGACGTGGGGCAGAGCGTCGCCGCGGTGCGGGCGATCCTCGAGGCCGAACGGCTGCGCCGCGAGCGGTGCATCGGCCTGCGCGACTTCGTCGAATCGCTGCGCCGGGGACGCTAGGACGCGCCTTCCAGGGCTCGCGCCAGGGCGCAGAACTGCTCGACCTCGAGTTCCTCGGCGCGCGCCGTCTCGTTAAGCCCGGCGGCCGCGATCAGCGCGCCGACCTCGACGCCGAGCGCTTTCAGACTTTGGCGCAGCATCTTGCGGCGCTGGCCGAAGGCGGCCTCGGTGACCCGCTCGAGCGCGGCGAGCGGGGCGCGGGCGAGCGGCTCGCGGCGCGGGCGCAGGCCCACTGCGGTGGAGATGACCTTGGGCGGCGGCGTGAAGGCCTGGGGCGGCACGTCGAACAGCAAGCGTATTTCGCACAGCCACTGCGCGATCACCGAAAGCCGGCCGTAGTCCTTGCTGCGCGGCCGCGCGACGAGGCGCTCCGCGACCTCCTTCTGGAACATCAGAACGAGGCCGGCGAAAGCCTCGGGATCGCCGGCCAGCCGGGCAAGCCAGCGGAGCAGCAGGACGGTGGCGATGTTGTAGGGCAGGTTGGCCACCACGCGGCGCGGTGCGCTGCCCAGGCCGGCCGCATCGAGCCTCAGGGCGTCGCCCTCGACGACGTCCAGCCGCCCCGGGTAGGCCTCGGCCAGTTCGGCGAGCGCGCCCAGGCAGCGCCGGTCCTTCTCGATCGCGATCAGGTGCGCGGTCCCCTGATCGAGCAACGCGCGGGTCAGGCCGCCGGGGCCCGGGCCGACCTCGATCACGGTGCCCCGGCTCAGGTCGCCGGCCGGACCTGTCAGGAGGCCCGGAACCGCGCGGGCGATGCGTCCGGTCAGATTGAGGTCGAGCAGGAAGTGCTGGCCGAGCACCTTGCGCGCAGACAGCCCGTGGCGGGCGATGACCTCGCGCAGCGGCGGCAGCTTAGGGGGCCGGCTCAAGCTACGGAGCGCCGCCGGGCATCGGCGCGGGCCCGCGCCATGTCGCGGGCGGTCGCCAGCGCGGCGATGAGGCTGCTCGGATCGGCCCGTCCCGTGCCGGCGAGGCCCAGCGCCGTGCCGTGGTTGGGCGAGGTCCGGACGAAGGGCAGGCCGAGGGTGATATTGACGCCGTGCCCGAAGTCGATGGTTTTGAGCGGGATCAGGGCCTGGTCGTGATACATGCACAGCGCTGCGTCGTAGCCTTGCCGGGCGGCGGCGTGGAACAGACTGTCGGCCGGGACCGGGCCGGCGACCGTGAGCCCGCCTTGGCGCAGCGCCTCGACGGCGGGGCCGATGAGCTCGATCTCCTCGCGGCCCAGGGCGCCGCCCTCCCCGGCGTGGGGGTTGAGACCGGCGACGGCCAGGCGCGGCCGGGCGATGGCAAAATCTCGGGCGAGCGCCGCCGCGCTGACGCGCCCGGCGTGGACGATGGCCTCGCTCGACAAGGCGGCAATGGCCTCGGCCAGCGGCAGGTGCACGGTCACGGGCACGACGCGCAGGCCGGGGCAGGCGAGCATCATCACGGGCGCCTCGGACACCCCGGCCAGGATCGCCAGGAACTCGGTGTGTCCCGGCTGCTCGAAGCCGGCGGCGTAGAGGGTCTGCTTGTGGATCGGGTTGGTGACCACCGCGGCCGCCGCGTCCTCGCGGGTCAGCGCCACGGCCCGCTCGATGGAGGCAACGACGGCGGGCGCGTTCGCCGGGTCCGGGCGGCCCGGCTGCGGGACCGCCGGCAGCTCGAGGGCGAGCACCGGCAGGGCGCGGGAGAAGACCGCCGCGGCCTCGGCCGGCGCCGCGATGGCCTCGACCGGCGTCCCCAGCCCGAGGCGGCGGCCGAGCGCCGTCAGGCGCGCCGGATCGTCGATGACCAAGAAGCGGGGCGGCGCGCGGCCCGCGAATGTCTCGCCGTCCGGGCCTTCGCGCTGTGCCGCATGCCAGGCCTTGAGCGTGATTTCGCCGCCGATTCCGGCCGGCTCGCCCATGGTCAGGGCCAGCGGCGCAAACGATGTCTCCCGTCCGCCGCGGGCGGGCCGGCTCATAGCCGGATGTCCACGTTGGCGCTGCGCCGCAGGTCGCGCATATAGCGTCGGGCGAGCATGTCGAGCCGCTCGTTGCTCAGCATCGTCCTGATTCGCTCTCGGTCGATGCCGTGTTCCGTGCGCTCGCAGACCACGAGGACGCTGAGGCCGTCGGCCACGGCCACGGTCTGGCTGGGCTGGCCGATGGGCAAGTCCGCCACCGCGTCGCGGACCGGCGGCGGCAGGTCGCTCAGGTTGAGGGTTCCCAGGTCGCCGGACCCGGGCGAGCCGATTTCGCCGGCCAGTTGGTCCACGGCGGCGCAGCCCGTGATCTTGTGCCGCGCCGCCTCGGCGCGTTCGGTCGCCTCGCGGCGCTGCTCCTGCGAGGCCTCGCTCGGCAGGGCGAAGAGGACCTGCTTGAGGTGCAGCGTGACATCGCCGAGCGCGGCCTGCCGTTCGTCCCGCAGAAACAGGATGTGGAAGCCGCCCACCGTACGCAGCGGCGGCGACAGCATGCCGGGGCGCATGCGCGCCAGCGCCTGCTCCAGCTCCTCCGCAAGCTGTCCCTCCGGGACCCAGCCCAGATCGCCGCCCCGCGCGGCGGTGGCCGACTCCGAGAACTGGCGAGCCAAGAGGGCGAAGTTCGCGCCCCCGCGCAGTTGCTCGAACAGCCGCTCGGCGTCCTTGCGGATCTCGTCCTCTTGCTGCGCCGTGGCCACCCCGAGGAAGATCTCCGAAACGCGGCGCAGTTGCGTGCCTCGGCTCGAGGCGATCCTGCGCACGACCTCGTCGATCTCTTCATCGGTAATCTGGACCGAGGGACGTAGTCGGCGCGCGACCAGGGCGCTCCACGTGGCTTGGCTTCGGACCTGTTCGCGGAACGCCTCCGGCAGGATGCCGCGGCTTTCGAGAAGTTTTTCGAAGCCCTCCGGCGTCAAGTTGTTGCGTCTGGCGATCTCCTCGGTCGCCTTGGTGATCTGCTCTTCCGAGACGGTGATGCCAAGCTCCTCGGCCTTCTGCACCTGCAGCCGCTCGTCGATCAGGGCGCGAATGGCCTGGGGTGTCATGCGGCGCCGCAGTTTCGCGCTGTCCTGCTGACCGGTGGCCAGGATCGCCAGGCGCAACCGCATCTCCAGGTCGAGCATGGAGATGACCTCGTCGTTGACCACAGCCGCTGCGCGCAGCAGGCCTTGTTGCGCAGGCGTCTGTCCCGCGGCCACCAGGAGGCCGCAGACCAGGAGGGCGCAAGCGAGGAAACGGCTCATCGGGGATCGCGCTTAGGTGTCGCTCTTACGTTTGATGCCGGTCCGGATTTCTCCATACTATTTCGACATACTATAGGCCGAGAGGGGCCGGCGAACAACGCGAGCGCCCGGTGGCTCATGGGCCGAAGGCGGACGCGTTGGCGCTGGACACGCCGCCAAGGTACTTGAAGATGATGTTGACGAAAAAGGAGTCTTCCGGCTCGATCTCGCGATCGGAGAAGGAATCCCTTCGGAACAGCCCTTGAATGTAGAAGCATTCATCCGAGTAGCTCAGCCCGAGCTGAGTGCGAAGGGTCTCGTTCTTTTCCAGGTCGATGCGCTGGCCGCCGAAGGCCGACCAGTATCGGCTCAGGCGTGAGCGGAGGATCCAGGTCAGCTCCTGGCGGTCTTCGAACTCGTCCCTCTCGGTCCCGGAATCGATCTGGATGTACCCCAGGTCGAGGTTGAGCGCCGGCGGTCCAACCCGAAGATCCAGTTCGTTACGCCGCGGGGTCAGCTGATCCTTGTCGAAGCGGAAGCGGTAGCGCAGGTCGAGCTCATAGGTCGGCCTGACCTCGAGGCGGCCGACCACGTCCGAGAGATTATCCTCGACGCCCGAGCCCGGTTGGAAGACGTCGTCCGTGTTGAGCCGGTAGCTCTGCCCGACAAAGGCGCTCGTCCAGCCGCCGCCGTCGCCGGTCACCGTCCACCTCAGGCCGTAGTCGAGGCGGCTGCCCGGATCGACGCGGTCGCTGCCGGTGAAGCGGTTCAGGCTGAACAGGTTGGTGTCGTCGAATTCGAAGTCGAGGCTGTCCTCGTTGGGGATCTCCCCCGGGTTCGCGCCGTTTGGCGCGACCACCACCTGGGCCACCGGCTCGACCACCTGGTGCACGGTGCCGCTGTGCCGGATCCAGGGATAGCGCCACTGCAAGGCGAGCTGGGGAAAGAAACGTCCCGCGAGGCCGCTTTCCGTGGAGCCCGCCGGGTTGACCTCGTCGCTCTTCGGGTCGACGTCGTCGACCCAGTAGCCGTCGGTTTGCACGCGCGCGACCAGATTGTAGACGTCGCCCGCGGGCCCGGTATAGGGCAGCTCCCAGCCCAGGGCCAGGGAGAGGCGGCGACTGTCCCGGCCCTCGCGCCGGCTCAGCGCCAGCACGCTGGCATCGAGCGTGTACTTGCCGCCGGCGATTCCGGGATCGCTCACGAAGCTGTACTCGGCCAGCGGGTGAATGACCGGGAGCTCGTCGTCGTCGTCGCTCGCGCGCAGGCCCTGGTACCAATAGTTGTTGACCGCCAGGTAGTTGCGGCCGTTGAAGCCCTCCACGAAGGCGCGGCTGGTCAGCGTGCGCTCGCTGGAGAAGTTGTAGACGCGCAAGTACGTGTCGTCGCGGGCGCGTTGCAGGTCCAGGCCGGCGCGCCAGGTCTTGTCGATGTCGAAGCGGGCCGTGCTGTCGATGTGAGCGCGCAGCTCGTCCTGCTCGATCCGGCCGGTCGAGTCCTGGCGATCGGCGATGGTGGCGCTGCCGCGCAGGTCGATCCGCCCGTTGGGAAAGAGCTGCCGGTACTCGCCGGCCAGGCCGGCGCCCTGCTCGGCCGTCACGAAGGGCGCGATCGTGGCGTCCTTGTCGGGCGCGATCGCCCAGAAGTACGGCTGTTGATAGCTCGCGCCCAAGGTCTCCGAGTTGCCGAATGTCGGCGTCAGGAAGCCGCTCTTGCGCTCCACGGTGGGGTCCGGATGCTGGAAATACGGCGTGTAGGCGACGGGCACGCCGTAGATCTCCATCCAGGCGTCGCGATAGCGGATGACGCGCTCCTCCTGGTCGTGCTCCACCTCGACCGCCTTGAGTTGCCACAGCGGCGGCCTGGTCGGGTCTTCGCGGCACAGCTCGCAGGGGCTGAATACGCCCTTGCGGAACAGGGTCCTGTTGCCGCCCGTGCGCATCCCACCGGCCGCCGCCAGCCGGCTGCGGTCGGTCAGGAGCACCCGGATGTCGCGGATGAAGCCCTCGCGCAGGTCGTCGGACAGTTCCACGAAGTCGGCGAAGATGACCTCGCCCGTCGGCTCGAGCAGCGAGACGTTGCCGGAAGCCGTGACCACCTTGGTGCGCAGGTTGTAGGACACGCTGTCGGCGAGCAGGACCCGGTCGTTCTGCGAGATCTCCACGTTGCCCGAGGCGGTAACGAGGCCGAGCGTCTCGTCGTAGGTCACCTGATCGGCGCTGATCAGCGCCGGGACATCCCTGGGCGGCGCCTGCGCCACGGCGGGGCGCGCCAGGAGCCCCGCCAGCACGAGCGCCGCCGCGAAGATCCGCAGAACGTCCCTTGTGCCCCCCGCCAGCATGACCCCGCCTATCCGTCCTCCAGGTGCAGGAGCGTTGCAAGCCCGAGCATCAGCGTGACCCCGGCCGGCGACCAGGCAGCCAGGACGACTGGAATCTTGCCGGACAACCCCAGCGCGAAGATGAAATTGGACAGGAAATAGAGCAGAAACCCGGTCAGCGCTCCGCCCATGATGATCAGCCCGACCTTGCCGCGCCGCTGCGGGCGCAGCGAGAAGCTGGCCGCCAGCAGGATGATCGAGCTCAGCAGCAGGGGCACGGCCAGCAGCCGGTGCAGCTGCAGTTTGTGACGCGTGGCCGAGAACCCGGCCTCCTCCAGAAGGGCGATGAACCCGGGCAGCTTCCAGAAGGAAACGGTCTCGGGCGGCGCGAAACTGTCCAGGATCTTCTCGCGCGTCAGTTCGGTCGCCACCTCGAGCCGCTCGGCGAAGTGGGCCCTCGAGCCGGGGGTCGATTGCCAGGCATCGAAGAGCTCCCAGGCGCCCGGCCGCAGGATCGCCCGCGCCGCATCGATCCGCTCGGTAAAACGGTCCTGGTCCGCGAAGCGGAAGATGATGACCCCGTGCAGCGTCATCGTCTGGTGCGTCACGCGCCGGGCGTGGATCACCGACTGGCCGTCCGGATCGGCCTGGCGCAGCCACAGGCCCTGGCGCGATACGGCGAGCGTGCTCGGCTTGTTGTGGATGTACCTGGCCTCGAGCTCCTCGAAGCGGCCGAGCAGGACCGAGGCGACCGGGTTGAACAGGGTCACCGTCAGGACGCCGACCACCAACGCCACGCCAAGCACCGGCGCCAGGATCTGCCAGACCGAAATGCCGGCCGCCCGCGTGACCACGAGCTCGTGCGAGCGGGTCAGGCGCCAGAAACATGCCAATCCGGCGAACAGCACGGTGAACGGCATGACCTCTTGGGTCAGGAACGGCAGCTTGAGCAGAACCATCTCGAAGACGACCCCAAGCGATGCCTTCTTGCTGGCCAGGCGATCCAGCAAGTCCACCGTGCTGACCAGAACGATGACCCCGAGCAGCCCGAACAGGAAACCGAGAAACCACAGGGCATATTGCCGGGCGATATAGCCCGAAAGCGTGGGCGACAGCCGCAGCCGCCGCATGATCGGGGCTGTCGTCGCCTCGGTCATCGGGCCACCGCCTGGGCCATATCCGGCAACACCGGGCGTCGGCGCGGCCGGCGCAGGAGCATGGCGAGGCCCACCGCGGAGGGCACGATGGCCGCTGCGTACATTCCCGGCACGGCATAGAGCGTGCGATGCGCCAGATCCTGCAGCGCCAGGGCCAGCCCTTCGAGCGCCGCGACGCAGAAGATCGCCACGAAGACCCGCCGGAGCTGGCCGCGCCGGTTGAACTCGCCGGACAGGAGCGCGGCGAGCGCGATCATGATGAAGGCCGGGACATAGAGCGGGGCCACCAGTCGTTGGTGGCCTTCTGCGATCAGTTCGTTGTAGTTCTGCCTGTCGCTCGGGTCGTCCGAGGGGTTGAACAGCTCGTGCAGATAGCGCTCCCTCGGCTCGCGCCAACGCCCGTGGACCGAGTCCCGAAGCTCGGACAGCTCGACCGTGTAGCGGTCGAAATACAACAGCGACAGCCGGCCGCCGTCCTGCTCGACCTGCTGTCGGTTGCCGGTGATCATGACGACGCGGGGCCCTTGTTTGCTCTGCACCAGCGCGCCGCGCTCGGCCATCATGGTCACGGGCCGCTCGGGCTCGCGGTTGTCGTGCACCAGAATGCCGCGCAGCTCACCGTCCGACGAGCGCTCGCGTACGTACACCGTGAACCCGTCCGATATGGTGTTGAAGGTGCCTTCGCGGAGCAGGGCGGTGGAGTATTCGCTGCGGATACGGGCTTGAAGGTCCTTGAATGTGCGATAGGACGCCGGCAGGAAGTAAAACGAGATGCTCGTGACCAGCAGGGTCACGATGCCGGCGAGGATGAACGCAGGACGGCTGAGCTGCAGCTGTGAAAGGCCTGCGGCGCGCAGAACCACCACCTCGCTGTCCATGACCAGCTTGTGATATACGAACAGGACGGCGCAGAACGCCGCCACCGGAAGGACCACGCCGAGGAACGAGGGCAGCAGCAGCCCGACGAAGGCCATGAAGGTCGAGGCCGGCAGGCCACGGTTGACGATGTAGCCGATCCAGCGCAGCGACTGGCTCAGCCACACGATCGCCGTGAGCGCCAGGGTGATGAACACCGCCGCGGTCAAGAGTTGGGTGAAGATATAACGGGTAATTGATTGCATCGCCGTGTTTTTTTACCCGATCGGCTGGTCGCTGACCACAAGTTTTGCGACCGCCGGGCCGACGAATCGCTGGCGCTCGCATCATGAAGCGGCCAAGCCCCTGTGCGGGCGCGCCAAAGGCCAGCGCCCGGGGTGCCGCCTTGGCTCGCGGAAGCGGGGCCCGGCGGCCCGAGCCGGGCCGGAGTTTTCCGGTTCGCCGCGCACTCGCCGCGCCCGACCCAGGCCGGTGCGATCGGGCGTAAGCCGTGCCAAGGCGCGTTCGCTGCGTCATTGACAGCACTGCGTGCCGCCGTATATGCCAGATCCGAAAAGCCCTTGGTCGCGCGCTCCGGTGGTGAGGCGTGCGCCACGCAAACCGCAAGCGACGACAGATTTCGGAGGCGCTCCCGCCTTTGCCGGCGCGCGAGGTAGTCGACGATGAGGGACCCGGACAACCGCCCAGCTACGCCATCGGACCCGGCGGCGGGCTCCGGAGTGTCGGCGGCGCGCGCGGATACACCGGAGCGCTCGTGTCCGCAGCTTTCGGTCGTCGTGCCGGTCCATAATGAGGCCGGCAACATCGAGCCCCTTATTGCGGAGACCGAAGCGGCGCTCGACGGGTGGATCGCGTTCGAGATCCTTTACGTGGACGACGGCAGCAGCGATCGCAGCGCCGCGGAGCTGGCCCAGGCGCTGCGGCGCCACGCTCGCCTCAGGGTGCTGCGGCATCGCGCGCGCTGCGGCCAGAGCGCGGCGCTGCGCACGGGTGTCGCGGCCGCGCGCGCCGGCTGGGTCGCGACACTGGATGGTGACGGTCAGAACGACCCGGCGGACATTCGCGCGCTGGTCGAAGCGCGGGCCGGGAGCACCGATGCGAACCTGCTGATGATCGTCGGCGTGCGCAGGTGTCGCCGGGACAGCCTGCTCAAGCGGCTGTCCTCGCGGGTCGCGAACGGGATCCGCCGGCGCGTGCTGCACGATGCAACGAGCGATACCGGCTGCGGACTGAAGCTGTTCCGCCGCGAGGCTTACCTGGCCCTGCCGTTCTTCGACCACATGCACCGTTTCCTGCCCGCTTTGATCAGGCGTGCCGAGGGCACTGTCGTGGAGGTGCCGGTCAACCATCGGTCGCGGCGGGCGGGCGCCTCCCATTACGGCGTGCTGGACCGGGCCTGGGTCGGATTGGTGGACATGCTGGGCGTCGTCTGGCTGCAACGCCGCATGAAGATTCCCGTCGTGGAACGGATGGGCGAGTGATGACGGAACACTGGATTTGGTTGTCGATCGGATTCTTGGGTCAGGCTTTCTTCTCCTGCCGGTTTCTCGTGCAGTGGTTCGTGAGCGAGCGGCAGAAACGCAGCATCATTCCCCATGCCTTCTGGTATTTCAGTCTGGCGGGCGGCGCGACGCTGTTCAGTTACGCCATCTACAAGCAGGATCCGGTGTTCATCGTCGGCCAGGGCGCCGGCCTGTTCATCTACTCGCGCAATCTCTACTTCATCTGGCGCGCGCATGGCCTCGAGCTCGGCGGATAGGGCGCAGAGCGGCACGCACCGGCCGGGCTCAGCGGCAGGACCCGGCGCCGTCGGGGAACAGGCGGGAGGCGAAGCGCTGGGTGCGACGGCGACTGCCGGCGATCTCGACCTCGGTTTCACGGAGCGCGCTGTTCTGCGTTCCCGCGAAGCCGAACAGGTTCGCCGCGCTCGCCACCATGCGCCGGTCATCGCTCGATTTCCGGTCGACGGCCCAGACCAGCAGGCACGATCCGGGTTCCCGGCGCGCCGGCGGGGTAAAGTGAGGCGCGCTCGTACCCAGGATGCGCGCCTCTGGGAAGTAGGGGCGCAGGTTGCCGCTCAGCGTGTAGGGATAATCGTGGGCGTAGATCGTGCCGCCGTTGAAGCCGGCCTCGCGCAGCCGCTCGGCGAGCGCCCGGTACGGCAGGTTGTAGGGCGCATAGCGCGCGCCGAGCGGGTGCACGACGTACTTGCCGACCATGATCGCGGGCGCGGCGAGCGCCAGCGTCATGAAAGCCAGCCCCATCCGATTGACCGCCGCCCGCGACAGCCCTAGGCCCTGGATCCAGGCGAACAGCCAGACGGGAAAGACCACGAGGACAAACAAGTAGTGTCCGCGCACCTTGACTGCGCCGCTGAGCGCCACCAGCACGAAGACCGAGAGCACGCACATCGCCAGGTAGATGCCGAGCAGCCGGAAATACCGCCGCGAGGGCCATTGCACGGGCCCGGCTCCGTCTGCGCCCTTGCGCCAGGCGCGCCAGGCGAGGAAGGGAACGACGAGCGCCAGGGGCAGAAGCATGTTGAGGATCGCCGTGGCGCCGGCCAGCGCGCCCTCGGCCAGCCTGCTCAGAGGCGGCGCGCTCGAGCCCATGCCGAAGCGCGACGCCGTGGCCTCCTCGTAGCCCGGGGCGAGTGTGGCCATCCAGTAGGCGTGCGGTCCGATCGGGGCGAGCGCGATGAGCGCGCTCAGAACGATGCGGCGCTCGCCCAGGCGGGCGCGCAGTCCCGGGTCGAACAAGCAGGCCGTGATCAGCGCGACCAGGATGACCGCGTAGTTGTATTTTGCCAGCAGGCCGAGGCCGAGGACGGCGCCGAAGATCGCATACCACAGCGTCCTGCCCGCCTCCTCGAGGCGCAGCAGCACGTACAATGTGGCCGCGCAGGCGGCCGCGAGCGCCGCGCTGTGGCTGTACTTGATGGCCAGCCAAAGCCCGACCTCGTACATGGCGAAGGGCGCAAGCGCGGCCAGCACCGCCAGCGCCTCGTCGCGCAGCACCCGGCGCGCGGAGAGGTAAAGGAACAGGTACAAGGCGATGATCATCGCCGACTTGACCGCCAGCACCGCGGACAGCCCGACGCCCAAAACCGCCTGGGAGGCGATCACGAGCCAAGTGTAAAGCGGCGGATTCCGATTGTCGTAACCGAGCTGAAAGGCTTGGCTGAGCACGAGCTGGTCGGCGTCGTGGCCGAGGCCGCCCAGATAGAGGTGGCCCTTGATCAGGTAGAGCCCCAGACCATAGAGGATCAGGGCCGCCAGGAAGCCGCGTCCGGTCGACAGCCGCCCCATGGCCCAGTCGCAGACCCGATCGAGGGTCCGCACAAGGGAGCTGAGATACGTTGGGCGCACGGCCGGACTTTCGGGCTCTTGATGCGGGCTCTTGATGCGATGACGTGCGGCGCGCGCCGGCCTCGGGTGATTCGCGAGCCTGTCCCGACGAAGCGATTTGCTCCCACGAAACAACTCAATATTATGAGCGCCCGGTACCAGCCCTAGCGCCTGCGCACTCTGCGTGCAAGGCCCAGCCTCAGCCCGGGTCCGAGGGATCAACCACGAGGGGATGTCGATGAAGATCAGCTTCACCGCGCCGAAACTGCCCAGGAGCGGCGCCGCGGCCGTCGGCGTGATGGAGGGCGGCAAGCTCTCGCCGACCGCGGCGCGACTCGACGAGGCGACCGGCGGCGCGGTCCGCCGCGCCATCAAGGGCAGCCGCTTCACCGGCAAGAAGGGGCAGGTCCTGGAGATCCTGGCGCCGCCGGGCGTGGGCCTGAGCCGCATCCTCCTGGCCGGCCTCGGCAAGCCGGGGGAGGCGGGCGACGTGGACCTCGAGAACCTGGGCGGCTCGCTGGTGGCCAGCCTGCTGACCAGCGGGGAGCGCGATCTGGCCATCATGGTCGACCCGGTCAAGGGCTTCGCGCAGACGCCGCCGGCGCGGGCCGCCCGCTACGCTCTCGGGGCGCTGCTGCGATCCTACCGCTTCGACAAGTACCGGACCAAGGAGAAGCCCGAGAACAAGCCCAGCCTGTCGAAGGTGACCGTGATGGTCGAGACCCCCGGCGCGGCGCGGCGCGCCTTCGCCGGGCTGGAGCGGGTCGCCGAGGGGGTCTTCTTCACCCGCGACCTCGTCTCCGAGCCGGCCAACATCCTGTATCCCAAGAGCCTGGCGCGCGAGGCGCGCAAGCTGAGCGAGCTGGGCGTCAAGGTCCAGGTGCTCGGCGAAAAGCAGATGCGCCGCCTCGGCATGGGCGCCCTGCTCGGCGTCGGCCAGGGCTCGGCCAACGAGCCGCAGCTCGTGGTCATGCGCTGGGACGGCGCACCCAAGGCCCGGACCAAGGCTCCCGTCGCCTTCGTCGGCAAGGGTGTGACCTTCGATACCGGCGGCATCTCCATCAAGCCGGCCGCCGGCATGGAGGACATGAAGTGGGACATGGGCG
>JABAHQ010023811.1_pt6 | contig 23874 bp, 22 predicted proteins | sample 7062091 | NCBI WGS metagenome assembly JABAHQ01 (sample SAMN14534359, study PRJNA622989) | marine sediment metagenome | biome: marine biome [ENVO:00000428]; feature: marine pelagic biome [ENVO:01000023]; material: deep marine sediment [ENVO:00002113] | place: India: Gulf of Kutch | collected...
TCTTGTCTAAAACTGAAATACTAAATGGAAACGCAAAGATCGAAGCAGAAAAATACTTAAAACTTAACTTAAAGCAAAGAGCGATGGAAGACGCGTTGCTAAAAGCAAAAAGGTTAGTACTGGAACCGCCCTTTCCCAGTTTGCCTGAAGCAGTATTTGATTTGGTAAGAAAACAGGGAATCGAAATATCTAAAGAAGAAGCAAAATATTTTGTTGAGCAGAGTAAAGCTGCTATTATTAAAATAGAAGGTCAAGAAAGTCCTTCTCCTACTTCTTTCACTCCATCTCAAAAAACTAAACCTTTCGATAAAGAGAGTGTTAAAGAAAATACAAGTTTTACCGATGAAAGAATTTTCCACTTAGCCTCCTTAAAAAATATGCCTCTCGCCAAGTCAAAACCGTATAAGCTAATCATAAATGCGGAAGAAATCGCTGTTAATGATTGGAAAGATGTTTCAGTAAATTTTGTGAAATTCCTGATCAAGAAAAAACTTCTCACCTTTTCATCACTCCCTGTTTATAATGCTTCAGGTCGAGATAAATATTACATTAGTGATACCCCTAAACATCAAAATCCTGAAAGAGATGGCAATTGGAATAAAGTGGGGCAGTTTTATGTTGATACTAAATATAGTGCGGAAGTTCATGTCAAAAATATAATGTCTGCACAAGAACAATTAAATTTAAAAGTTATGGAAATCAAAATTGGCATACTTTCGTAGACGTGACTATTTTTAAATATAAAAAATAAATTTATAAGACTTTATTGAAGCACGACTTTAGGGGTAGCATATTTTATAAATGTATTGGATTTCTTTGGTCGTTAAGTATAGCGATATACAATTTTTTATTGTAAATTCTCTTTGTCCATCATAATATGCCTAACAGTAGTTAAAGGAGAACAGCGGGTGAAGTAATTTCAAGAAGTAGCCCGGGAGAATGGAGACTATGAAATGTGGAAAATGGTTTTCTAAAACGAGAATTTTCAAAAAACCGGGTTCAGCAACAGTATGCCCGGGTAGCCTGGTTTTATGATTTGTGGAGCAAGCTGACGGAAAAGAAGGCAACCGAACGAGCCATAGAACTTGCCGGAATTGTTAATGGAAGCTATGTACTGGAAGTTGCTGTTGGCACCGGGATGGTATTCGAATGCGTGGTTAAGGAAAATCCAGACGGGGAAAATGTCGGGATCGATATTTCCCCGGCAATGGTACAAAAAGCTGAGCGCAGAATGGGCCAACAAAGCATTCAAAATTATACCTTACAGATAGCCGATGCATTTAATCTCCCTTTTGAGGAGGAAAAGTTTGATATTATTCTAAACAATTACATGTTTGATTTATTACCGGAACAAACTTTTGAGGGGATCCTGCTTGAATTCAAAAAAGTGCTCAAGCCGTCAGGAAAGCTTATCCTGGTAACCATGGGGTTCGGAAATCAATTTTATCACAAATTCTGGCACTGGCTGGCGAAACACTTTCCGTCTCTGTTGACTGGTTGCCGACCTGTGCAGATGAGTCCTTATTTAGAGCAGGTTGGGCTTTCAATTCAAACGGTTGAAGAGATAAGTGAGCATACTTTTCCATCAACGGTTATCGTAGCTGTCAAGTAGAATTATTTCTCTTAGGTTCAAATTTGCACAATAAAGGAGAGAAAATATGCAAGGAAAGTGGAAGTGTCCCAAGTGTGAGAACGCCGACTACGAAACCGACCGGTTTCAGGCCACCGGCGGGGGATTTGCCAAAATCTTCGATGTCCAGAATAAAAAGTTCACCACCGTCACCTGCACCCGTTGTAGCTTTACAGAGATCTATAGAGCTAAAACAAGCGAACTCAGCAATATTTTTGATTTCTTCACCAGCTAAATTAGCCACCCCGCATCTCCGCAGGGTTTATCCCTGCGGAATGAAGATTGCAAGCCAGAGAATAAAACAACCAACAACCTTAGTTGCTATTTAGTTGCAAATCATTTACATTTATACCGGAAAGCTCGATATATATTGGAATTAAACAGGAGAAGAAAATGTCTTTTGACGAACTGTATTTAAAAATGAAATCAGCGCTGAGCAATGTGGTGCCGGAGATCGAGTTACGTTATAAAGCAGACTTGGCTTATCAGATCAATCAGCTAAAAAAAGAGAAGAATGCGGTCATCCTGGGCCATAATTATATGGAGCCGGCTTTGTTTTATTCTATCCCGGATATTAAAGGCGATTCACTGGAATTGAGCCGAAAAGCCGCTCAGGTGGAACAGGATATCATTGTCTTTTGTGGGGTCAGGTTTATGGCGGAGACAGCCAAAATCTTGAGTCCTGAGAAAACAGTTTTGCTCCCGGCGGAAAAGGCCGGCTGTTCGCTGGCCGCCAGCATCACTGCTGAAGACGTTCGCGATCTTAAACACGAATTCCCCGGGGTGCCGGTCGTGACTTATGTAAATACTTATGCGGATGTGAAGGCAGAAACGGATATTTGCTGTACTTCCAGCAATGCAGCGGCAGTTGTAGAATCCCTGGGAACTGATACAGTGATCTTTTTACCGGATGAATATCTGGCCAAAAATGTGGCCAAAGAAACCGGCAAACACATCATATTCCCGACATACGGGAAGACCAACGGCAATGATCTTGACTACCAGATGATTGGCTGGCATGGCAAATGCGAAGTTCATCAAAAGTTTACTGTTGAGGATATTGAAAATGTGAGAAAACAGTTTGATGATGTGGTGATTCTCGCCCATCCTGAATGCAGCCCGGAGGTGGTGGACGCGTCCGATTTTTCCGGCAGCACTTCGGCGATGATCAACTACGTATCCCAGACCTCTGCACCGCGGTATTTATTGCTAACCGAATGCGCCATGGGGGATAATGTGGCGGCCGAAAATCCGGACAAAGAAATGCTGCGGTTGTGCAGCGTGCGTTGTCCGCATATGAATGAGATTACCCTGGAAGATACACTGAATGCGTTGAAGAACCACCAATATGTGATTGAGGTGCCGGAAGAGATTCGGGTGCGTGCCGCTCGCGCCGTGGAACGCATGATTGCGATCAGTTGAGGAGCCAACCATGGCGAATTGGTTGGAGACGGAAGTCTTGATCATTGGGTGTGGCATTGCCGGTGGCACCGCAGCCCTGCAATTGGCGGATTCCGGTGTGCCGGTTACCCTGGTAACGCGTTCTAAGATTCCCGAAGAATCCAATACCTACTACGCTCAGGGAGGGATTATTTACCGTGGTAATGATGATTCGCCGGAATCGTTGATCGACGATGTCATCAGAGCCGGTGCGGGTTTGAGTTTTCCGGATGCAGTGGAAATTCTTGCCAGGGAAGGCCCTGCTCTGGTGGAAAAGATTCTGTTGCAACGCCTTGAAGTGCCCTTTGATAGCACTGAAAATGATGAATTATCTCTCACCAGGGAGGGAAGCCATTCCGTCTCGCGTATCGTTCACGTGGCGGATACAACCGGCAGAGCCATCGAAATTGCCTTGCTGAATGTCTTGAAGTCTCACCCTAATGTCAATTTGCTGACCGAACATACCGCTGTCGATTTGCTGACGCCATCGCATCACTCCCTCAATCGATTGAAGATTTACGAAACCCCGTCGTGTATCGGCGCCTATCTGCTCAATCAAAGGGAAGAGAACGTCATTCGCTGTCTGGCGAAGAAAACCATTTTGGCTACCGGTGGATTGGGACAAATTTTTTTGCGCACCACCAACCCGGAGGGTGCCAGGGGAGACGGTTTAGCAATGGCCGCTCGCGCTGGTGCCAGGGTTATCAATTGCGAGTTCATTCAATATCATCCAACTGCCTTTTATCATCGCAATGCGCCCTGCTTTCTGATTTCGGAAGCGGTTCGCGGTGAGGGCGCCAAATTGGTCAACGAAGACGGCCAACCATTTATGCAAAAATATGATCAGGAATGGAAGGATTTGGCCCCCAGAGATGTGGTTGCCCGGAGCATTCATCAGGAAATGCTTTCCAGAGATGTGTCTAATGTCTATCTTGATTTACGCTCTCATATTCCTGCTGAGCACATTGAAGAACATTTTCCGTCGATCCAAAAGCAATGTCTGGAATTTGGTGTTGACATCACTCGCGACCTGGTGCCGGTCGTTCCCGCTGCCCACTATTTTTGTGGCGGGATCTGGGTTGATGAGTGGGGGCGAACGACGATTAATTCCCTCTATGCGGTAGGGGAGGTGGCCTGTACCGGCGTGCACGGGGCTAACCGGCTGGCCAGCACCTCTTTATTAGAAGGACTGGTATGGGGACATCGCGCTGCACAGCATATCGATAGGACGATGCCAAAGCAACCAAAACCGGATGCGAAGGAAATCCCCTCCTGGCAGACCACCGGTAAAGAAGCTCCCGATTTGGCACTCATCAGTCAGGATATGAGTTCCATCAAGCATATCATGTGGAATTACGTAGGATTGATCCGCACCAACCACCGCTTAATCAGAGCGATTCGGGATTTGCGTCACCTGGAAATGGAAATTGAACGATTTTATCGGGCGGTTCGGTTAACCGATCCGCTGGTTGGATTACGCAACGCCGTCCAAACGGCGATTATTGTCACCTCTGCTGCCTGGGAAAATAAGACCAGCATGGGGTGCCATTTTCGGCAATAATGACTCCTCGCGCTGAAGCGTGGTAATCTTTAATATTATAGAACTGAGATTGCCACACTTTAATGTGTGAATTTGCAAATCTGCGTGGTTCGGGAATAGGGTATGAATTTTATCAGGATAGCAATCTATAGAGCATCTCGCGGATGGCTTCGTCTATATTGGGATAATAAAAATATACTTTCTTCATGTAATCCAGAGCGCCGGAATAGTTTTCGAACTGGCGGCTTAAATCATGGAAAATCTCCGCATCTTCGCCATAGGCATCATAGGCAAAATCATAAACGCGATGATAAGAGCGGCTGCCCTCCATGTGATAATAGTCCAGGAATCCGTGTCCTTCCACATATTCCCGGAATACCGGACATGAACAAGGTAAAATCTGCCACGTGTTTGCGAATAAGTATTTCATCGTTTTCAGAGATCGGGTCCTCGCTGCGCCGGGAGGCCTCCAATTCCAAAAGACTCTCCACCACCGACTCTAACTTGTATTTGGGCAACTGTTTAATGCGATAAAGATTTTCGGTACGGGCAAACCGGGTGAGTACCGTGGCAATGTATTCCAATGCAAAGCGGTTGCGTAAATTCAGATCGGCAAACGTATTCTTAAGATTACGGTAAAAAAATGAATGCAGAGATTTGAATCGTTCCTGATTGTTAAAGTCTTGATTAATCATTCTGTCCATAAAAAATTCTTGCCTTTTTTTCAACACTACTTTCTCAATTTATCAAACTCATCTGATTTTTAAAAGACCCTCATAAATATTTTCGTAACTTCATATAATATACTTTATTAGATGTGTTTGGGTTTCTGACGTTGCTCGGATAAGAACAAACTGAGGCTGGCGACTTTGCTGCTTAGAATATTTCTGACAAGATTGACCCCCGACAAATATCGGGGCAGGCAGGATTTGCAGGATAAGAGGCTTAAATTTTAATGATACGCTCATAATTTATTAAGGCAGGTAGAAATTGACCATGAGCAGGGAAATAAAAAAGGTGTCCTTACAGAGTGACTGTATTAAGGACACCTTTATCCCAAACAACTCCTGGACAGGTACTGATTTGAACAAATACCTTACGTCACAACGCCCTCCCACTCCCTACCAACTCCTTTTGGAGAAATCTAAAACACATCAATTTGACCGTTGATGTGCAAATGTTTATTGATGATTCTAAAATTCTCATCCACCACACTGTTGTGGCAACCTTCGCAGCTTTGGGCAGCAATGTGGCCTTCCGGGGGCAAACCGTGACAGGAGCCGCAAATGGCCTGACCGGTACCCACGCCAGTCCAAAATAGCCGTGGATTATTTCCGGTGATTAACGAATCAGTATACGCCCAGGGACGTTGACTTTCGTCTTTGCGAAACTCAAACGCACCGTGGCAATATACATTGCTGCAGTATCCATCCTGGCGATCCCAATCCGTATTAATGCTTCCATTAAAGGTAGCCAGATTGTTAAAAACTACTTCAGCATGGGGGGAATCGTCAATGTGGCCCGGATCGCGATAGTTTACCGGCTTCATATGGCAGGACTGACACTCGCCTTGCTGAAAGGTGCTCCATCTTGTACCGGTCAAATGTGGCTGATGTGCCCCTACCGTTTTTACATTTGTTGATGTGTTCCCGGCCAGATCTTCCGGTGGTGCCGGATTCTCTTGATTGCCATGACAGGTATTACAAGCTTCCGGTCCATTCATTTGGGTGTGGCATTTTAAACAGTTCTTTTCCTGAAATCCTTCTCCGGCATAATCGCTACCATGACACTCCTGACAGGATAAAATATCCCACCCCAAATTCTCAGCAATAAATTTTTCATGAAAATTGGGTGAGTTTCTATTCGCAAAGCCATCAGGGTGAGGAAACACAGCATGGCAACCGGAAGAAAAACAGGAAACGCCGGAACTACCGCCCTGATAGTCCTCGCCGTGGCAACTCATGCAACCTTGCTCGCTAAACGATTCGGTTAAAACAGCCGTTCCGTGAAAGTCGGCGTCAGCTGGGTCTGTCCACCCTTCAGGGTGTGTAGAAACACTTACCGGCTCCTTTTCATCTTTGCAGCCGTAGATTGAGATAATAAAGATAAGTAGAAAGCATCCGAAAAATATTTTCATTTTCATAGTTGTTCACCCGGTTTATTGCCCATGACATGCTTGACAAATTTGATCTGCGTTTTGTTGGTGACAGGCCATACATGCTTCAATATCGTTTAATGCTTCCACGCGATGGCGACCGCCGTCATTCGGAATTCGGTTGACCCATCCAGCGGTATGATTTTTGGGGAGCACCTGGTTGTCGATGTGGCAATTCACGCAAAATTGCCGCTCGGTATGACAAACTGCGCATTCCCTCTCTTTGCCTTGCGCATCCAGTGAATGCGTGAATTCATAATTTAAGGGATGAGTCAGCCGATCCAGGTTGTCGCCTTCGTGGCAATCCTGACAGAATTTCGGTTTATGGCAGGTGGCGCAATCCATATCGGCATTCATCTCTCTTACATTCAGTCGCGCCATATCGCCGTGGGTATGAGTAAAATTCGGTGTGTGACTAATCGGTTTTAATTTATCGCCCGGCATATGACAGGTTTCGCACTCCACAGAAACCGCTTTGCTTTCGTGGCAGCTCATACAATCCGTCATCTTTGGCAGGAGATAAGGCTTTATGGTCGTTTTTTCAGTAATCCCGCTATGACAGGATTCGCACTCAAAGCCACTCGCGATATGCTGTTGATGGGAAAACTTTTCACCGTAGTCAAGGATTGGGGGAAGCATTTTCGGATCGCCAATTTCTTCGGCTGTGTGACAATCAAGGCAAACAGACTGAGATGGCATCAGATTGTCTCTACCGGTGGCGCTTTCTTCCGCCGCTGCGTGACAGTCCCGGCAAGTCATATCCATTTCAATTACATGCAGTTGATGGGAAAAATCCCAATCAACTTCTTTTTCATATTGCTCGCCGGAACTCTGCGCAGAAGTCGTCACGTACAAGGCAAATAAGAGCAGAGAAACGAAAGTAATGAGAACCGTTTTCATTGTTTAGTATCTCCAAATTATAATTCTCTTCAGCAGGCCAGTTGAGTTACAATTTATTTCTGAAAAAATAATTTAGTCTGAACAATCCCCTGAAGTCGTTGTCATAAAAGCTGTTGATACTTTCCTGTAATTCTATCTGAACGGAAAGATCGTTTAGGGGACGATAGATAAATCCGCCGGAGAATGAAGTGGCGTCTTCACTGATTTGCACCGCGCGTCGTTCAAAATTATAATAACTGCTATTCAGCGTAAATGTCAACTGCGGAAAGAGGTCGTAACGGATATCGCCGTATAATCCCACATTTTCACCGCCAAATCCGTCTTGATAAACAAATCCGAGTATGCCCCAGGGATTACCGATAGTGAGAATGGCTTGATTGTTTTCATCGCCAATGAAGTCAGTGTATATGTATTGGAGGCCAACCTGATAATCTTCAAGAAGCTGATAGGTGGTACCAAACCGGAATTGATCATAGTCGCGAAGCCTGAAAATGCGAAAATAGGAATCTTCCTCAATGCGGGGTCTTTGACTGTTATATTCTCCGGAAAACGACCATTTCTGCCAATAATAATTTAAGCGATAGCGCATCCCCTGCAATTTCTCAGTCTGCAGGTTATGGTCAATTTGCATCTGGTAATACAGTCCTGAATAGGCTTTGCCGCTCAATCCGGCACCCACCAGTTGCCAGACGGTTTCGTCTTGACGCTCTTTCTGGAAATAACTGAGATCCAGTTTGATCGAATAGGGGAGACGGTAATCCGCATAGGCGCCCAGGACATTTCCTTCATCCCATTCCCGTAATTCAAGATCGCGAGCGAGAGGTGCGTCAAGCCCGCCGAACAATTTAACATTTAAATTTTCGACAGGTTTGCCGGAAACCAGCAGCCCGTCCAGGGTTCCGTTAATGACTCCCAAATAAGTAAACTGTCTTCCCAGGCGAAATTGTAAACGGTCTTCCGCTGTTTTCCAGTTCAGATATAAGTTGTAAAACCGGTCTTCCCAATCATCATCTCCGCGTTTGGCATAACGGAAATAGGTGGACAGGTAAAGATCGTCGTACTTTTCCGGTGTCACTGTCAACCGCAAGCCTTGATAGTAATCCAACCGCTGGGTGTTTAACGGTTCTTCCAGCGCGTAGAAATTGGAGTGAAGAGAACCGGAAATGTTGACCTGAGCCGTCAAAAATAGAGGGAAGAAATAAATCACCAGTGCCAGTAACAAACGTATCGGTTTCATAAGCGCTCTTCTTGGTTTAGTGAATACACATTTATTAAAAATAAATTGAAATTCGCGGTTTGATGAAGGCTAAATTTTATGGGCAATTGCAAGTTTGTCAAGCTTTCCTCCAGAACTCTGTCATCTCACTCAGTTGACTTTCAGGTCTACCACCGTTGTAGATGAATCTATTAAACAGGATTCGTGCCAAAAATTTTAGATCCTGTAATTATTTGTAAATTATAGAGATAGAAGGGTAAAAGAGTGGGGTAGGTATCTATAAATTCGGGACACCGATGTCTCACTTTGCACGTTTTTATAACTTAATTGTAAATATAACAAATAGTTACAAATGTGAGGCATAGATGCCACTATAGAGACATTTCTGTCTCAGTGTTTGTGTAGAGCAGCGGCATAGCTTAATTTTCAAACAAACGGATTCAGTAATTCTTTAATCGCGATGATGGCGGTTTGCTGATCGATGAAATAGGGGCTGGTTGCGATGGTGATGAAATGGGTGGCATCGATGTAGTTTCTGATTTTCTCCAGTTTATAATCGTAATCGATGTAATCCATGTCTTTGGCAAAAATATCGATATCCAAATCCAGTGCAAAATTTTGCGGCAGGGCTTTGTCGAAGGCAAAATAGCCGTCAATGATTTCCAGCTCAGAAAAAATGTTTAACGCTAAGGCGGGTTTAATGAAAGTGCCGACATTCAGTTCAAAGTTTGTATACTCGAAAGCGGTCTCCAGGTCGAGGTCTTGCGGATCCGAACCCTCAAGATATCGTTCCGGTTTCCACATATCCGAATGTTGATCTACGTGTAAAAGTGTTTTGCCTTTATTTAGTTTCCCCGTTTTCAGTCCATAAATCCAAAAGAAAAAAGCATGGTTGTGATTGTCAAAGATGAAGATTTCCTTTTTTCTTGTTTGGACATGCACAAATTGCCTGAGTCCCGGTTGATTGTATTGTTTACCTTCATCCACCTCACTGAATACGATTTCATTTCCGACCGCTAACTCCTTCAGCTCGCCTTCGACAAGAGGCGGGACGTAAATTTGTTTATGGGTGCGTTTTTGGTAGGAGAAGGCGTTGTTGCCAACGGGTTCCTTAATGTAAAAGCCGCTATAATATTTTTGCAGTCTCTCCATTACTGATGCGAATCACGAGTTGAAAGATTTTAATCATTTCCAACGAATTTTTCAAATTCTCTGCGAGCCTCAGCGGTCTCTGCGCCATTGCGTTAAAGTAAAAAGAAAAATGTCATAACAAACGCCCGATGGTCATACAGGATAGGTTAAAGAATTTTGGTAAACGCTAAAACAAGCCAAACTTCACATATCTTCCCGGATTTTTTTTGAGGTCGGTGCTTAGCGAATCCAGGGAGCGGGCCAGGTTTACCCAATTGTCATAGAGTTCTCTTTCCCGTAATANNGTGGTACCTTTGTTTTGCAGTCGGTATAACAGTGAATCGGTTTTGACGGAAATGGCTTTAACTCGCGGGTAAAAGGTTGAATCGGAAAGGAGCCGGGCAAAGGTTCCCTGCCCGTGATGAAGGCTGTCCAGCAATGCGTGAAGATTTTCCGAACTTTTGGATAGATGAACATACATGGTGGTATCCTGAACCAATTTCCCCAGGGTACCCTGTCCTTCAGCAATCTTTGAAGTCGTCTGATCCAGGTTGGTGATCACCTTTGCAAAACTTTTCTCAGACGATTTATCAACAAACAGTTTCCCGACAATGCCTTCTCCTTTTTTGGCTGAGCGGGTTAAGACTTCCAAATCCGTTAAAATTGATTTTAATCGGGTTATGGTTTCCGCTGCATCGGCAAACACCTCATCGGTACTGACGCCAGGATCCGTTTCAATAACATCACCACTCGTTAGTTGGGGATCATTCAGTTCTCCCAGGGTGATATCCACATATTTATCGCCCAGAATACCCATTGTTTTCACTGTAGCGGTTGAAGAGGTGGTGATCCGGTTTTGATATTCCTCGTCAATTTTCAATTCCACTCTTAAACCGGATTCTCCATCATGGGTAACATACTCAATCTCTCCCACCACGCCGACTTTCAATCCGGCTAAAGTAATGAAGGCGCCGGGAAGCAAACCTTCCGCATTGGGGAGAACCATATAGAGAGAGTACTTGGCGGCGAAATATTTTTGGTTGTCCGCTACCATGTAAAAAATAAATCCGGCGATAAATAGTGCCAGCGCAATCATTGCATAGACGCTGGCAGAAGTATTTCGATCTTTTTTAGCAAATGCCATCCCTTCCTCCTTGCAATCAAACTGCTAATCTTGGATAACCACCGTCCTCGAACATATCGTGGATGTCGGTCATCGGTTCACCGTCATAGACAATATGTCCGTCTTTCAGCATAAGCATTCTCTGTACAGCATGAATAAAATAGTGCACTTCGTGGGTTACTACCAGAGAGGTCATCCTGAATTTTTCCTGCAGATTGCTTATTAAACCGACTACTCGTCGAGCCGAGACCGGGTCAAGGCCAGCGGTGGGTTCATCATACAACATCCCCTTCGGATTAGCCACTACAGCGCGAGCCACTGCCACTCGTTTTTTCATCCCGCCGCTCAATTCAGACGGAAAATAATCGAGAAATCTCTGCAGTCCCAAAAAGTGCAATTTTTCCAAAACTCGTTCCTGAATTTCAGCGGCGGTGAGTTTTAAATTTTCTCTCAGGAAAAAGCTCACGTTTTCTTGCACATTCAGGGAATCAAACAGAGCTCCTTCTTGAAAAACGATGCCCAACTGCTGGCGGATCTTCATCAATTGATGCTCTGACATCTCAGTGACATTCTTTCCGAACACATAAATATTCCCGGAAGTGGGTTTTAACAGTCCCAAAATCAGCTTTAAAATAGTGCTTTTACCGGCACCGCTATTCCCAGCCAACAGGATTGATTCTCCAGGCGAGATGGAAAAGGAGATGTCCTCTAAAACACACTTACCATTTAAATTTAAACTGACTTTATCTAAATGAATCATTACTGTCGCTCCTTTAATAAATTGATAGAATGAATTTTGTAATTACAAAGTCCATTATCAACACTCCCAAAGATGTAAACATCACGGTTCGAGCTGCAGCTCTTCCCAACCCCACGGCGCCACCGGTAATCATATACCCATGATAGGCGCCGACCAAACCAATTAACAACCCGTAGCAGGGCGGCTTTATTAATCCGATAATGAAATCTTTAAAGACTAAACCGGATTTCATTGAGAGCCAGAAAAATTGTGAATCAACCTCCAGCCAACTGACTGAGGCAAACCACCCCGCCACCACACCAAAAAAATCAGCGATGATGGTTAACGGAAGCATCACGAAGATAGATGCAAATACCCTGGGGACAATCAGGCGCTTGATGGGGTCGGTGCCAAATGCTCGCAATGCTTCGACCTGCTCGGTAATGACCATGTTACCGATTTCGGAAACTAATTTAGCGCCGGTTCTTCCGGCCAGCATCAACCCGGTAATGGTGGGCCCGATTTCCCTGATCACCGAATGGACAACCACCCGTCCTAACATCAATTTGGCGCCAAATGGCTCCAGTTTTTTGCCCCATTCCAGTGCCAATACCATGCTCACACAAGTCACTGCCAAAATAACTAACGGCAAGGCTTGATTGCCCATGATATAAATTTGTTGCATCGTATCACTTCGATAGCGAAAAATTTTGGGTAAACCGGTCAATGTTCGAAATCCGAAATCGAACCACTGGGCAACGGCCTTCCGTCCTTCTGAAAATCTCCCAAGTGTAGACTCTATCTTTGCTCTCCTCCGACTGGGGCTTGCTTCTCATCTTAACTGCTGCCTGTTTCATAACAGGCAAATTAATGAGATACAGAATAATCTAAATAGTTACAAATTTTCTATCCGGGTCATTTATCTTATGTCCAAACTAAAAATAATAAACTAATAATTTAACTCACTTTTTCCGTATTGAAAACTACAATTTTTAATTCAGTTTTTAAAAGTGAACGGCAATTATGAGGAGAGAGTTGGAAATGGATAGAAACTAAAGTTGATCCTAAAAGACAGGTTTGTTTAATAAGTGGACGGTCATTTATCGGAACGGCCAAATTATGGAGTCAATTTAAGTCGATTAAGATCTTCAGCCTAATTTGAGTTCAAATCGTTCCAACATTGAATATAATCTGCGGCGAGTAATGCCCAATAATTTGGCTGCATTGGTTTTATTACCCTCTGCTTTTTTCAGCGCTTGTAAAATCAAATTTTTTTCAAACTCATCCAGTTGGATCCCTTCATCTGGCAGCACAAAATTCCCCTGCGCATTTGTTAAGGGTTTTGGCGGGAAGATGGTGTTGGGTAAATCTTCAATTTTGATGATATCTTCACAGATAATGGCTGCTCGCTCAATCGCATTTTGTAGCTCGCGCACATTTCCGGGCCAATGGTAATCCATCAGATGTGCCAAAGCTATCCGATCAATGCCCTTTGCTGAGCTGCTTTCCAGAAAGTGATGAACCAAGGTGGGGATATCCTCCTTGTGTTCCCGCAGGGGAGGGAGGTTAATCGGAAATACATTCAATCGATAATAAAGGTCTTTGCGGAATTGGCCTTCTTCGACCATTTCTTCTAACTGTTGATGAGTGGCAGCAATGATCCGTACATCCACTATAATTTGCTCAGTTCCGCCCAGGCGATAAATTTCTTTGTTTTGAAGCACTCGCAACAATTTTGCCTGGGTCGTTAAGCGCATATCACCGATTTCATCCAAAAAGAGGCTTCCGCCAGCGGCCTGTTCAAATTTCCCGATTCGCCTCTGGGTAGCACCGGTAAATGCGCCCTTTTCATAGCCGAACAACTCGCTTTCGAGCAGATTTTCCGGCAAGGCCGCGCAATTGACTGCAACAATTGGTTTTTCAGAGCGAGGACTTGCCTCATGGATGGCATTGGCCACCAATTCTTTACCAACCCCGCTCTCTCCCCGGATCAATACGGTTGCCTGGTTTTCACTTCCCTTTTTGATCAGTCGATAGACCTCTTGCATCTTTTTACTTTTGCCAATGAGTTTGCGGAAAAATACCGGTTCAATTTTTGAATCGCGGAGGCGTTTATTTTCCGCCACAATTTGGTGTTGCTCGATGATGCGGCGTATTCTTAAAATCAATTCATCCATTTCGAATGGTTTTAGCAGATAATCGTAAGCGCCTTTTTTGAGGGCTTCAATTGCCGTTTTTTGAGTTGCATAGGCGGTCATAATAATGACTTCAATAGCTGGATACGATTGTTTGACCTGCTCCAACAGCTGCATTCCATCCATCTCTTCCATGCGCAAATCGCTAATCAAGATATCGATGGTGTGTTCCTTTACATATGCCAGAGCATCTGCAGCAGAAGTTCTATACTCTGCTGATAGATGCTCCAGTTGTAAGGAAGCTAATATCACCTTGCAGAATTTTTCTTCATTATCTACCACTAAAATGTTGGTCATGGATAGTCAGGTGGATGGGGTTTAATGATTGATTAAACTTTATTAATTTTACTAAACTTCCAAAGTTTAGTAAAGTTTTGGCTCAGATTTTATTTGAGGATAGCGCGTAACAGGATTAAGAACCCTTTCTCGTGGCTGCGGATTTTTTCCAAATTGTGTCGGGGATCCTCAAAATTGGGAGCTAAAGCCTGCGATTTTTCGAACTCGGTCATTGCTTTAAGATACAAGCTCCGGCTCTTGATCAAATGAAACGTACCCAGATCATTCCAATAATCCGGATAACGGGTGTTCTCGGAATTGTTAGCGTAGAAGTATCTTTCATATTTCTCGATGGTTTCCGGTTTTAGTTCACTACCGCCGAATAAGAATCTCAGATAGAATTCATAGATTTTTTCACGATCAGCCACCAGATCGACCAATTTCAATTGAAATTCTTCCAACTGGGGTATTATGACTTCGTGGTTATTATCTTTTAACAATTCCAGAAGCTGATTAAACTGACGTTGCCAAATCGGCACTCGATACTTCTTCAGATCGCGAACCTGTTTTAAATAGATAGATACTCGCGCAGGGACTGCAACTGCCTTGGGATCCTTGGCGCCATTTAAAGCAGATTTATAAAGCGCTACCCCCAAATTAAACTGTGCTTCGACATAATTCGGATTGATTCGTATAGATTCTTTTAACAATGAAATGGAGCGATCGTACTCTTCTAAAAATAAATAGGCCAGACCATAATAGTTCAGAAAATCGGGATATTTTTCGCTGACTGACAGCGCTTTTTGGAAGGTATTTGCTGCATTCGAAAATTTACGAGATTTGAGATAGCTAATCCCCAATCCCATATATGCATTCACAAAGTTGTTGTCCTGGTCAATTGCTGTTTTAAATTGACGAATCGCTTCATCATAGAGATGTTTTTTCAGAAATAAAACCCCCAGGTAAAAATGCGATTTGGGATGACGATATTTGGCCAGCTTCGACTCGATTTGGTACAAGGCTTTCAATTCTTCAATGACTATGTGATGGAATTGCTCGGTGATGGAATTGAGGAAATCGTAATCTATGTTTTTTGTTTCACTGCGAAAATCGATCTGATATTCCCGGGAGATTAAAAACATGCCTTTTTCAAAGATCTCCGAGATCACTTTGCGGTTTTCAATCAATGTGCCGGTGTGAACATGAAATTCACGATTATCAATATCAATTTTATCATGGAGGCCAAAGTTTTCCAAAATGCCCTCAATTTTTCGGTAAAGATAAACCAGCCAGAATACGGTTGCAATGAAAAATCACTTATTATTTATCGAAGCCTTTCTCAGAAAGTGAAGAAGAGAGATGAAATTGGCCTGTTTAGGCATGAGAACTGTTGTATCTGGCGGCCCGCTTCTTATTTTGTTGAAATGATGTTAAGAGGAGGATTAGACCGACTATGATAAGCCCGACTGACCAGTAGTTATTGACCAGAGAGATGAAGAGATGCGAAGGAATGACAGTTAAATAATCCAACAGGAAGAGTATACCGATAACCAAAATTAAATTTCCATAAAGAAGAGGTTGCCACTTGCGACTGGTTAAAAAGAAGTATGGATAGAATGATAAGCCCGCAATAATTGTCAAAACAGAAATCGTTAATCCCCGCTCAATATAAAGCCAACCAAAATTACCCGAAATAAAATATAATCCGANNATCCGATCAAACCAATAAATGTGGATAGATAAATTCTTCGAGGGGGTGAATAATAAAATCCGGAAAGCCAGCCCAAAATTCCCAAAATGAAAAATCCGTAGCTGCGGATAAAATACCAGTCCAAATGAAAATGGGGTTCAATTAATAATATAACTCCGAGAAGAATTAATAAGACGCCGCTAATTAGTGGCAGTCGATCTGCCATTTTTGCTCTCCGAAATCTAAGCAGTTTGTTCGGTGGATTCTTCCGGGAAAACAAAAATAAATAAAATGTAAATTAATATTCCCAGTCCGGCGGAAATTAGAGTAGCCAGTATCCATGCCAGGCGCACCAGGGTAGAATCAATATTAAAATACTTGGCGATGCCGCCGCAAATGCCTGCAATTTTCCGGTCGGTTCGGGATCGGTAAATATTTAATTTTAAATCTCCATCATTATCGGAGGCTTCTTCATCGGAAGTAGTTGCTCCTTTTCGGTATTGTGCATACAAAATAGCGCCTCCGATGGCAATCAAAAAAACGGCCCAAATAGTGGAAATGGATAAATCATGTAGGTAAAAATATTGGAAAATTCCGATTTCTTTCAGTAATAAAATACTGCCGATTATTACCAATATACTCCCCCACAGGATGGTGTTATTCATTCCCTGAGCCGGCTGCTGCTTACTTTCCTCGTTAGGATTTTCGGGGACTATTATCAATGCGGCAATATACAAAATCAGGCCTAATCCGCCAAAAAAGGTAAGGATGACAAAAATGATTCGTACCAGGTTGCTATCAAAATTAAAATATTGACCAATGCCACCACAGACGCCACCCAAGTAACGATCAGCCCTGGACCGATATAGTTTATTAGTTTGATTTTCTTCAGTTGCCATTTTTAACCTCAATTTTGTTTTTTAGAAACACGTATCTATTGTTCCTATTGTTTCAAATATTACGACATGAAAGGCTCAATAGATAAAATTTCATATTTCACGGTTCCCGCCGGCACGTTGACTTCCACGGTGTCTCCTACTTTTCTGCCCAGGAGTGCTTTTGCTACCGGTGAATTAACTGATATCTTGAATTCTCGAAAATTTGATTCTTCCTGAGAAACCAATGAATATGCGCGTTCTTCATCTCGGTTTAAATCTTTTAATGATACTTTTGTATATAATGCCACTTGTTGCGTGGAAATACTTTTGGGATCGATGATTCGCGCCCGGCGAAGTGTTTCTTCCATCTGGGATATTTTCGCTTCTAATAAAGCCAGCTTTTCTTTTGCAGCGTGATATTCCGCATTCTCTTTCAGGTCTCCGAAATCTCGGGCATCGGAAATCTTCTGAGATAACCGGGGGCGCTCAACAGTCTTTAATTCATGGAGTTCTGTCTCGATTTTGCTGTACCCGTCTTTCGATATATAAAAAAAATCTGGCATAATTCCTCCGTGTCAAGATTACACAATTCGTTTTCTTGATGCAGCCTCAATACGCTCAACGCTTAACATCCCCTTAACCTTATGTATTGCGTTAATAACGCGCGTTAAATGAGGTAAATTTCTAACCTCAACTACAATTTTGCCAAAACCCAATTTATCTCTGGTTTTCATGTCTAAATTTAAAATATTGGTATTGGTATTCGCAATAGCTTGGGTGATATCTCGAATGAGGTTTTTGCGATCTTCCCCTAACAAGGATAATTGAACCTTAAAATCCTCTTCGGCTTCTACTGTCCAGTTAACCGGGATGGTGCGATCTTTTTTCTCAACCAGACTCTGAACGTTGGGACAGGTGGTTCGATGGATGGTGACACCTTTTCCTTGCGTGATATAGCCGATAATATTATCTCCCGGCACCGGCGAGCAACATTTACCGATGTGCACCATCACGTTATCTAAGCCCTGAACCCGCACTGTCGAATAATTTTTATGCCGCTGCAAAATTTTCTTGATCAAAGAATCTTTTTGATCCTTGGGTTCTTCATCGGAGAGGGCGGAGAGAATTTTTTCTATCGAAACTTCACCACGCCCCACAGCCGATTTCAGCTTTGCAACATCGTCAAAGTTCAGTTCAGTAGCTGCATCTTTCAATTTTTCTTCAGTTAATTTAATTTTGAAACGGTTAAAATATTTACCAATAATTTCTTCGCCTAATTTCACACTATGATCAAATTGAATTTCCCGCAAATATTTTCGGATATGATGACGGGCTTTACTGGTCTTGACAAATGTTAACCAGTCCTGGTTAGGATGCTGATTGGCACTGGTGATAATTTCGACCTGTTCTCCACTATTGAGTTTAAATTTGAGAGGAACGATTTTCCCGTTTACTTTGGCGCCAATACAGTGCATGCCAATATTGGTATGGACGGCGAAGGCAAAATCGACCGGTGTTGCTCCCATGGGTAACCGGATAACGTCGCCATGGGGTGTAAAGACGAAAACCTCATCCTGGTAGAGATTAATCTTGAGGGATTCTAAAAAGTCCTGGGCATCCACCATTTCGTTACCTTTGAACTGATCCAGCAGTTGACGAACCCAGCCCAATTGTTTCTCTATATCATCGGTGCTCGGATCAGGCAACTCCTCCTTGTATCGCCAATGGGCAGCAATCCCCATCTCCGCCACCCGATGCATTTCATGAGTCCGGATTTGGATTTCCACCATGTGACCTTCTTTATCGACTACCGTGGTATGTAAGGATTGATAACCGTTAAATTTGGGCATGGCAATATAGTCTTTAAATCTTTCGTAGACCGGGGTGTAGCGATTATGAACGATCCCCAGAACGTAATAACATTCTTCTAACTTGTTGACAATAATGCGAATGGCAAACAAATCGTATATTTCTTCAAAAGGTTTATTGCGAACTTTCATCTTATTGTAGATTGAGTAGAGATGTTTGGGGCGCCCCTTAACCTCTGCCTCTATTCCGTGCGCGGTTAAATCTCGTTTAATAGGAGCAATAATTTTCCGCGTGTAGGCTTCTCGCTGTTCTTTTTTCTGGTTGAGACGAGTGACCAAATCCCCGTAGACTTTATAATCGGTGTATTTAAATGAGAGGTCTTCTAATTCGCTCTTTAAGCGGGCCATACCAAACCGATGTGCAAGTGGCGCATAAACATCTCTGGTCTCAAGCGCAATCCGCATTCTGTTTTTTGCCGGTACGTGCTCGAGTGTTCGCATATTATGCAGTCGGTCGGCAAATTTAATAATGATAACTCGCAAGTCTTTTGCCATGGAGAGAAGCATTTTACGAAACGTTTCTGCTTGCCGTGATTCATAACTGAGGCTTTTGCGGCCGCTAACTTCGGATATTTTGGTAACCCCATCCACCATAAGTGCAATGTTCTTTCCAAACTGCTCTTTAATATCCTCCAGCGTATAGCCGGTATCTTCCACCACATCATGCAATAATCCGGCAGTGATGGTGATGCTGTCCATTCGCATATCTGCCAGGAGCAGGCCCACATTCAGGCAATGCTCAAAGTAAGGTTGCCCGGATTTACGATACTGATCGCGGTGCGCCCAAAGTCCAAAATGATAAGCTTCCTCCAGCAACTTTTCATTATAATTGGGATTATACTCCCGCACCGCATCGATGAGTCGTTTAAAGAGCGGATCCAGCCGCTCCCTCAGCTTAACATAGGTTTCTTCTTGATAATCTACTGCATACATAAGCAAATACCGCTTTTATAAAATTAACCTGTTTGAAAAGCGATAAAAATTTACAAAACTCTTTTTTTAATGATTTACACTTTCCTATTTTTAACTGTCAAAGAAGGTGATAGGTTTTCTCAAAAATATATTCAACTGACAAACTAACGATTATGGTAGTGGAATTCAAGTGTTATTTCTCCCTACGTTATTAGCAACCTAAGCATATATAATAAACGAAATTTATACAAAATTTATCGAGGTAATGCAATGAATTCTTTACATCAAGCTGCCCTGGTGGCCGCCCGTGATTGTATGGGTGTAAACGAGAATGAAACGATATTGATTGTAACAGACCGGCATCGTCGCAGCATTGGACTGGCTTTATTTGATGTTTGCAAGGATTTAGCTCATGAAGCCCTCATCATGGAGATGATTCCGCGCAAAGTCAATGGCGAGGAACCGCCCCTTCAAATTACCGAGGCAATGAAACTGGTTGATGTGGTGATTTGTCCCACCACCACCTCTTTAACCCACACTGACGCTCGTCGAGCTGCCTGTGCCGCAGGGGCCAGAGTGGGCACTTTACCGGGTATCACCGAAGATGTCATGATTCGGACCATGAAGGCCGACTACCACAAAATTGCCCGGTTAACTGAAAAGATATATGATATTCTCAATGATGGGGAAACAGCCCACATTACCACACCTGCCGGTACGGACATTCAGATCCCCATTGACGGCTGCAAAGCTATTGCTTCCAGTGGGTTGGTTCTGGAGGCAGGTAAATTCGGCAACCTGCCTTCCGGTGAGGCTTATTTGATGCCCCGGGAGGGGAAATCCCAAGGTGTCTATGTGGTGGACGGTTCTTTAGCTGGCATCGGTTTAATTACCGATGAACCGGTTAAAATTACGGTAGAAAATGGAATGGCGGTGAAAATTGAAGGGGGGAAGCAGGCCAGACAATTTGAAGAGATGGTCGATTCTGTCGGAGAAAAGGCCCGAAATCTGGCCGAGCTTGGCGTCGGCACCAATGATATGGCGGAAATCAAAGGGACAGTGCTGGAAGACGAAAAAGTGATGGGTACCGTTCATCTGGCATTGGGCAATAATGTGTCAATGGGCGGCACTGTAAACGTCGGCTTTCATGTGGATGGTATCATGAAGCGCCCCACCCTGAAAGTTGATGGACAGTCCATTCTGCATAATGGAAAGATGCTGATTGAGTAGAAGAAGTTTATTTTGCGGTTTACATTTTTTCTCTCGTTCCAAGCTCCAGCTTGGAACGAGATTGTAACGGAAGTTCCAGCTTCCATATGTCAAAACCGACCACCATCTGCCAGCAAAATCTGACTTAAGAATAACAGCTTTACACCAGACGGTCCTGCAGAGTCATCAGTATAAACCCAAATATTACACGTAATTATTAATCGGCCCGTATAAATGAAAAAAGCCGTTCATCAGCACCCCGTTTACGTCCTCAATGCTATTGGCTACGCGATTGGAAACCAGCAGTTCACCGATCACTTTGGATTGCTTGAGATAATTTTTTGCCAGTTGCGCGCCGAAAGTATTGCTGTTCCTTAAATTTTTGAAGTATGCTTCCAGCCTGGCGGAGCGCTCTTCATCTTTCAAGAGCACTTTCCAGGGAGCATGCTTTTCCGGCAAGGGGCCGATTCTTTCGTCTGCTTTCGTTTTCCAATTACCTTCATCCAATGCAACATAATTCCCAGCTTCAAGGTCATAAATAGCAGCAGGCTTTCCCTTGTCATATTGAAAGAACCCCTCTTTTTGACTGCCATCCGGATGCTGACCGCCTTTCACACCTTTATCAACCAGGGTATCGATAAGCTCGCTGTGCAGATTTTCTTCAGGGAAGTGCGGATTCATAATCTGGAGAATGCTCTGGAAAATATCCAGTCCCACGTAGTCGACTAACTGAAAGATGCCCATGGGACGTATTAAAAACTCCTGGGTAATACGATTTACTGTATAAAGAGACTGAACGAAAGACAGCTGATCCTGTAACCGTTTGGCTTCGGAAATAGCATGCAATCCATCTCTCATAAAGTGACCGTTACCGATAAACCCTGCAACATCATTGGCAGGTATCATTATTTTCCGTAACCGTTTTCCCAGCTCTTTAGCCTGCTCAAGCAACTCCGGGGCTATCTTTTCGGGAACGATCAGCTCTACCAATTTTTGCACTGCCGGCGGATTATAAAAATGAAATCCAATAATTCTACCATTTAATCCGGAGGCTGAATCCAACTCTTTGATCGGAATTGAAGAAGTGTTGCTCAGAAAATAGGCTTGTTCGGAACAAGCGCTTTTTAATTGTTTGAAGATGGAGGTTTTCAGAGCGACTTTTTCCAACACAGCCTCAAATATTAAACCTGCGTTTTTTACGTCAGCTAAATCCGAAGTGGGGTGAATAATGGAAGAAAGGTCTTTTAAAAATTGCTCTTGCAAGGCATCTGTTTCTTGCAGGTTGGGATAGTTTTCTTTAAGTCTGTCGACATTTTTTTCCACAAATCGTATTGCCTGAGACGTGATGTAACGTTGCACCCCTTCCAAAGCATCCGGATTCACGTCCATCAGCGTCAATTGATAATTACGGCTTTGATTTTCCGATTTACGCATTTGCATGGTCATTTCCTGGGCCAGCAGCAGTGCAATACCGCTACCCATCTTACCGCCCGCACCAATAATCGCAACATTTTCCAAACGGTCGTCTAAGGTCATGATGTCCTCCTGTTGAGTGTGTTCCGATTCACGATTGTATGGTTTATCATATTCATTGTATCAATTTAATATGGCCAGGTATTTGTGTCAATTGAATTGCAAATGGACAGTGAATCATGTACTCATTTCCTGCAACCCTTCTAACGCTTACATGATTCCTGAATTTTATTTTTCAAAAACCATTCCCAAATACTTTGCGTCACGGCAACATGTAATGGTTAAATGTGGTTATCTTCAAGTAGCCAATGCCATTGTCAACGGCATTCTGTAATCTGAGGAGATGTTCGAAATGGCCGAACCATTGACCATTCTCATTGTTGACGACTCGGAGTCGATCGTGACCTATCTGGTGAGCATCTTAAAAAATGAGCACCATAACATCCTGTATACCTATTCAAAGGATGAGGCGCTAAAGATCATCCAACGCAACGATATCGATATTTTGATTTGCGATTTGCTGCTGCCGGAGCGGGAAGATGGACTGGAAACCATTCGGTTCTTTAAGCAAATGAATGCTGATTCTAAAGTGTTGGGCATCTCCGCTAATTCTCAAATTGAAAATGTGATCGCTGTGATGAAAGAGGGCGCCGATGATTTTGTCCAAAAGACTTCTACCAAAGATCAGATTATCGAAAAAATTGATGAGCTTAAAAGATCGTTATTAAGTAAGGATGATGCCTTACCGGAAATGGTCATTGGTGAAGACCAGGATGTGTTGGTGGGACAGAGCAAACAAATCCGGGCCATATTGGAAAAGCTGCAAATTATTGCCAATAGTGATGTGGAATCCTGTCTCATATCAGGTGAAAGTGGTACCGGGAAAGAATTAATTGCCAGAACCATCCATAAATTAAGTTCGCGGAAAAACGGCCCCTTAATTGCCTTAAACTGTGCCGGCATCCCGGAGAATTTGTTTGATAGTGAACTATTCGGCTTTGAGAAAGGGAGTTTTACCGGAGCCTATCAAACCAATATCGGGAAGTTCGAGTTGGCTGACAAAGGCATCTTGTTTCTCGATGAAATCAGTGAAATGCCTCTTCATTTGCAGGGAAAGCTGCTACGTGTGTTGGAAAATAGAGAGGTATTAAGGATCGGTGGCAGAAAAACCATACCCATCAATACAATGATCCTTGCCGCAACCAATCAGGACCTGGTGGAGAAAATTTATCAGGGATTGTTTCGGGAGGATATTTACTATCGTTTGAATATGGTTAAAATTCACGTACCCCCCGTGAGGGAGAGAAAAGATGATATTTCGTTATTAGTAGAGCACTTTTTAAAAGTGAACAACTCTAAATTAGAAAAGAATAAAGAGTTTTCTGAGGGTGCGCTAAAATTACTTCAGAATTATTCGTATCCGGGGAATGTGCGAGAGTTAAAGAATATTATTTACAACGCGGTGTTATTTAGTTCCGGCAATTTAATTGCTGAGAAGG